>Ga0304730_1000065_pt1 | contig 114107 bp, 136 predicted proteins | sample M_130628_MF_Meta_FD_190474 | JGI IMG/M metagenome (GOLD analysis project Ga0304730, IMG submission 190474) | Freshwater microbial communities from Lake Montjoie, Canada to study carbon cycling - M_130628_MF_MetaG (v2) (version 2) | ecosystem: Environmental > Aquatic > Freshwater > Lake... | reverse complement strand
TATTAACCTACCGTTTATTTATACCGTTAAAAAGGACAACTAATACTTGACACAGCGCGCATATTAATATATAATAAGCACATAAACAAAAAGTTCGCTAGCTCAACCAAAGGGGGAGTAAATGAATCAAGAAACCATATATCAATACATTTGTGGTATACTAATTATTGTTGGTTTTGTAGTTTTTTATATTATTGCTGTATGAAGTAAAGAGAAAGACGTCTTGGACGCGGGTGCGAATCCCGCCAGGTCCACCAAAGTATACTATAAATGAGGTCGTAGCGGTTTGTAAAAACTTTAGTACATACCTTAGATAATAGTATACTTTATTGGGCCTGAAATAGATTCGACAGGGCAGCAAGTAACAGAATGGACAGCACATCAGCAACGATGTAAAAAGAAGAAAAAAAGTAAACGCAAACGACTCACAGTTCGCTTTAGCCGCCTAAACTCGGCTTAGGGTTTCGATAGGTTTCCTCGTAACAGAATAACCTATCATTTTACACACTCATCACACACAAGGAGATTAATATGAGTAATATGTCACCGTTCGAGATTCGCCTAGAACTTTTAAAAATGGCGAAGGATATGCTCTCAGAAGAGTATTATGGTAAGAAAGATGTGGTCAGCAATGATTGGCATTCTAAAGTAGCAATGGCTGAACGAATGGGGCAACCGAGCCCAGATCATCCAGCATATCCAGCGTTTCCTAAAGAAACTGATATAATTGCAAAAGCAAAATTACTTAATTCTTTCGTTTCTAACGAAAACTAAGTACTAAAGGTTTTGGTTAGTTCCTTAAAAACTAACCATTTTATTAATTTTACTACAACCAAATGAAAACATATACACAATCATTTTTAGTAGCAGTATCCGCAATTTGTTTAATTTCAATTTTTACACAAGTAACAACATCAAAACTACACAATTTAAAACAATCCAACTTTACCGATACAACAGAAACAGTTGCGGTTAGAGAACAACAATTGGACTGTTTGGCAAAAAACATTTACCACGAAGCAAGAAGCGAACCGTTTGAAGGCAAAGTTGCTGTAGCGCAAGTCACAATGAATAGAGCAGCAAATGCAGGATTTCCAAATGATATTTGCCGAGTAGTTTATCAAAAGAACGTAGTATACGAAAAGATAATTTGCCAATTCAGTTGGTACTGCGAGACTTCTACAAAAACACGACCTATCCACCAATCTGCATATAAAGAATCATATGAGGTAGCTAAGAAAGTTTTACTTGAAGGATTCAGATTAGCGGGGTTGACTGAGGCACTTTATTATCATGCAACTTACGTTTCACCTGGTTGGAAACGTCAACAAATCGCACAAATTGGCAACCATATCTTTTACAAATAAATTATGAAATATCCCACACTACAAGATGTTATTAACTATTGCAAAACAACACTAACAGTTGCAACAGCCGAAACAATTGCCTGGATCGGTATTGTTTTTATTCATGCTGCAACCGTACCTACAATGATTTCAATCATGTCGGGTCTATCAGATAAGATGCCGCCCGTTGATCTTATTTTATTCATTTGGGCAGGCCTGTCCATGTTATTTGTCCGAGCGGTAATTCTTCGGGATATGCTACACATTGTAACTATTGGTGTAGGATTTATTATTCACTCAGTGCTTCTTGCTTTAATACTATTTAAATAATCATGGCTACATTAAAAGAACAAACACTAGAAAAACATAAGGAAGCGGAAACGCAACCCTTTATTAAAGAGATTTTTCAAAAACGAGTTGAGAAAAGTAAATATGCTGAATATTTGTATCAGCTATATTTGATTTATCATGCAATGGAAAATATAACAGGACCTAAATTAGGTACATACGAGGGAATTCCGGGATTGTATCGAGCAGAAGCAATTTTTAAAGATTTTCAAGAGCTTGCAGTTCCAGATAAAACGTATACAATTAAAGAACCCACATTAAAGTATATTCAATACATTATGGATATTACTGAGCATGATGATTTAATTGCACATATGTATGTACGATATTTGGGCGATTTAAACGGTGGTCAAATCTTTGCTAAACTTGTACCAGGATCAGGTACAATGTTTCAGTTTGAAAACAAAGAAGAACTGACAAATAACTTCCGCGCTAAATTAAATGACAACATGGGCCCTGAGGCTTGTGTTGCTTTTGATTATAACATTGCAATTGCTAAGGAATTTAATTAATGTCTTTAGTATGGGATAAAATGATTCCATTGTCTCAAAATATTCTTGAGACTTTGGAACAAACCACAGATGATGAGCTAAAATACACTGCGGAACAAGGTAACGGATATCTTTGGGAAAATTATATTTTTACTTCTCGCAATTATCGTCGCGCGCATGTAGAAATTGTTGATGCACGAGAAGCAAAAAAGATCTGGGTTATGCACATGACAATTTTTCCAGAGTTAGATGACCCTACTCCAATCTTTGGTTTTGACGTAGTTTGCGGGGCTAATAAAATTACAGGCGCATTCCATGATTTTTCTAAAAACGGAAATTGTGATCTATATACTTGGTTCATTGACCGTTCATCTAAATTAGAATGGAATAAACCAAGGGTGTTGCCTGATTGGGCAACTCAAATTTTTAGTCCCGGCATGATTGCGGCAGGTAATATATCCGAAGAAGAAGAATTGGACAAATTATCCGATCTAGCTATTGAAAGCTTACACGTTTACCTATATAATGTAGGACAAGCGGATAAAATCGGAGAATCATACAAAGAGAAATATAATAACTATTGTAAGTTTCAAAAGATGAATCCGCATACGCCAGCAATGATGATTAACTTAGGCATCGACGAAACGGTGTTTAGAAACTTTATGGATGAAATCTTATTTCCAGAAATCGAATGATAGAAATGTTAGAACCAGAAACAAATGAGACATTAACCGATGCTCTAATTATTACTAAGAGATTTAGATCTCCAAATGAATTTTCATTATACATTGAAGAAAAAGTATTACAAGACTCAATTGGATATATGGATGCAGTAATTGCGTATTGTAACGATGTCGATATCGATGTTGAAGCAGTTACAAAACTAATTAATCAATCTCTTAAAGATAAAATTCAAATTGAGGCTGAAGATCAAAATTATATGCGATCAAGGGGCAAATTGCCGTTATGATAATGGATGAATTTTCAGTTTACAAAATGTATATTGCGCTTAAACTACATTTTACAACAGATGCGTATGATGTTATTAAACAAAAAGGCAGAGTACGTGCAAGCAGACAAGCGTTTGCTAAAAGAACCGATTTGTTCTCTATTAGAAAAATTTCAAAGAATTATTCGGATGAAGAAGTTGCAAATTTTTTAATTGCTAATTTTGTCTCAGGTGACCGATGGGGCGGAATGTTTGATACGGAAGCGGGTCAACGATACCAAATGTGGAAGAAGAAAATTGAGAGTTTATCTTACAATTTTACGCAAGATTTGGATAATTTAATTCAGGAAATAGATGATTCTGGATTAAAATTTAATGATATTTTCACCGTATCTAAAGGGCAACACCCATATATAATAAAAGCCTTTTTAAGAAAAACTATTAGTATAGAGACATTAGTAATTCTTGAGAAACTTAATGGGTTTGTTGAAATTTATGATAAAGAAATTAGTGACACAGTGGTGTGGCCTGATGTCTCTAGACTCATTAAAAAATATAAACCGTTTCTAATTTTAGACTTGGAAAAATACGATGGAATCTTTAGACGCCGAATTAGTGCAATCTAATAAGAAAATTAAAAAGCTTGAAGAAAATATAACAATGCTGCAAGAAATAATTAGGCAACAACAGGAAACAATGTTGGAAACGCAAAGATATTTAATTAAACTTGCCCGCGGGCAACAAGAATTAAGTAAGAGGGTATTGTCTTGGCCTTATGTCCGGGTTCAGACAACAAGAACAAAAGATGTTTAAATTTATGAGGATTTTTATTTTTTAAAATGAATAAAACTAATAAGGGCGATTGGTACGATCGCGAGAAAAAGATACGCCGAGTTGAAAAGGGTACCTCAAAAATTGACAAACATCGAAAGATTATATATAATGTAGCATCATTGAAAAAAGACGATGATGTGTTTGATGAATTTCTAGATTATGCATACGTTAATCAAAAAAATAAACGACGTTAATACTACGCTTATACTACGCCAATACGAAAGGAAATATTATGGCTTATACTTCACTATCTGATCTACGCAAATCTCGCGGAGGCTTCGATTCATTAATGAAAGAAGTCGAAAAGATCGCAAACCCCCAATCCGATTCTAAAAAATCAGACGATCGCTTCTGGCAACCAGAAGTTGATAAAGCAGGTAACGGCTATGCTGTTATTCGCTTCTTGGCTCCACCTAAAGGTGAAGATTTGCCGTTTGTTCGTGTTTGGAATCACGGATTTCAGGGCCCTACAGGTAAATGGTACATCGAAAATTCGTTGACCACTATCGGTAAACAAGACCCAGTTTCAGAACTCAATACTGAATTGTGGAACTCAGGTTCAGAAGCAAATAAAGAAGTTGCTCGCAAACAAAAGCGCAAGTTGACATACTACGCTAACATTCTTGTTGTTAAAGATCCATCTCGCCCAGACAATGAAGGCAAAGTTTTCTTGTTTAAATTCGGCAAGAAAATTTGGGACAAGATTAAAGACATGGCTGATCCTCAGTTTGAAGATGAGAAACCAGTTAATGTTTTTGACTTTGACACTGGCGCAAACTTCAAGTTAAAGATTCGCAATGTTGAGGGTTATCGTAATTATGATAAGTCTGAATTCGAATCAACAAGCCCTATCTCTAATGAAGATTCAGTCATTGAAGATATTTGGAGCAAACAACATTCTTTGACAGCATTCTTAGATGCTAAGAACTTTAAATCATATGATGATTTGAAGAAAAAACTTACTATGGTTCTTGCTGCAGGCGCACCCCTGGTAAAAGCTGCAGAAGATATTGATTTAGATGAAAACGTTGGAACAAAACCAACACAAGCATCCGCCCCTCGTGCATCAATTCCTACTCCTAAAAAGGATGTAGACTTTGATGACGATGATGAATCACTATCATACTTTGCTAAATTAGCAAGCGATGACTAATCGGAGAATTCTATGAAATTCAGTAAAACACTAATTGCGTTTTTGGCCGCTTTGGCCATGGCCAATTCTGGTTATGCTGCAGAGGATAAACCTGCAGAAAAAAAGAAGGAACCGGTGAAGACGCAGAAAGCGAAAGCACCGGAACCAACAGCGACTCCAGGCGTCACCAAAATTGAAAAGAAGCCTAAAGAGGATAAACCTGCAGACGCAGTAGCAGACAAACCGGCAAAGCCAAAGGTTAAACGACCCGAGGAATTAAAAGCCGAAAAAGAAGCTAAGAAGTAAAAGAAAAGCCCGGGAGACCGGGCTTTTTTTATCTAACGGAATCAGTATATCCCGATATCTTATTTTGATATCGCAAGAACGAATTCGTACTTGGATGGGGACTAGGTGGCGTACCTATAATTGTTTGTTCTGTATTATTAATTGTCTTATTAGATACAATTGGTGTAATCATTTGTGTTTTAGATTCACTCATATCGGCTTTTAATTCTGTACGTTGATCTGTTACTTTATCTAAAATTTTACCCACATTGTTTACTGTGGGTTTTGGTTCAACGGTGGGCGAATTTCCCATTGATCTAGATAACTCATTAGCTCTCATTTGCTTATCAGAAAGTGGTTGTCCAGAAACAAGCTTCTCATTCCCAACATAAGTACCACTGCCTTTGGCTTCAATTCTAGCTTCTTCGCGGGCGTCATTTTCATTAGCAATTCTTAAACTTGCTTGTGCATCAGTTTCGCCAACTGGCGCTGCTACTTTTTTATCTTTTAAATATTTGGTTTCATTCTTTATTCTTTCAGATTTTGCCTCATTTGCAATGTTGCCTAAAAATAATGAACTTCCAACTTTTTCTACTCCTCTTGCCATACCAGATTGTATTTTTTCACCGACAGTCATTTTATCCCAATTTTCATCATCTTGTTTTTCATCAATCTGTAGGTCATTTCCTTCTTCGTCTTTTCCCACGCCAAGTGTCCCTAATCCATAGTCTACGGCGGCACCCGCTCCTACCATTGCTAAACCGGCTCCTACGCCTGCTAGGCGGCCGGTCATTTTTCCTTTAGACGATCCTCCGCTCGGCGAAACAGTTTTACCACCAGGCGTGCGTCTGTTTCTTCTGTCAGGAAAATCAAATTCCGAATTAGATCCCATATCACCCATCACATCTTTTAATCTTGTTGCAATTGCTTCAGCAAGTTTTTCTCGATCTTCTTGTTTTGCAGAATCGCTATTAGGCTCAACTCCGCCTGGTAATTCTATTTTTTTACTTTGATCAAATATAATTTTTCTAATTTCAATAGCTTCTTGTAATATTTGATGCTGCGTTTTGTCATCACGCAAATCAATTAAAACTTCTACCATATCCGATAACACTTTATTAGTATTTGGATCATCAGAAGTTTCATTAGTTGTAATTGGTTGAGTAATATCTTGAGGTTGTTCTGTAGATACAGGTTCTATAGTTGTAGGTTGAGGTTGTTCTGTAGATACAGGTTCTATAGTTGTAGGTTGAGGTTGTTCTGTAGATACAGGTTCTATAGTTGTAGGTTGAGTAGTATCTTGCGGTTGTTCTTCAACTACAGGTATTTTCATATCTGTTAATGCTGCGTCATTTAATGTTGGATCAATTTTTTTGTCTAATTCGTCGGGCAAACTAGATTTGCCTTTGAAATATTGTTTTGGATCGTTAAATAACGCATCTGCTAATCCGCGTTTAAATCCTACAAGATCATTTTTAAGAGATCTAGGTGTTTTTCCATCGGAATACGGGTCGCGTGGATTTTTACCGGTGCGGCCGACTGTATCTTCGTTTTTTTCTTTACCTGCTCGCTTTTCCAAAGTACTAATTAAGCTATCTATTGCAACAGTTAAATTGTCTAAATCTTTGTGCGCAAGTCCGTCTTTGCCAAATAATTCAGCAACTTCTGCTAAAGGGTTTTGAGGAGCAAGTGCGTTTGCCATTATACAGGTCTTCTAACTATTGGTTTAGTTGCTGTTGTCGGTGCACCAAAGCCAGTGTCGACGGGTGCAGAATCAAAACTTCCACCAAACGAATTTGAAGGTGCCGCCGCAGTTGTTACTGGGGCAGAATTAAATCCGCCACCAAATGAGCTAGGTGATTGTACTGGAGGAGCACTGCTTAACTCTGGAGTTGGAACACTGGTTGACACATTTGTAGCGCCAGCAACTTTTTCTTGTGTTCTACCATAAGCAGAAACGCCCAATACGCCACCCATAGCCACGTGAAATAGTCCACCGCCCTGTAATGTGATGGGTACCCATTGTCTAAATGCGTCGTTTGCAGCTTGAACTTCCCAGAACTGCACAACTGTAAACATAATTGGAAATAAAGCAAAATCGAATAAACAGCAAGTCATATACATCATTGCCATCATTGGACGCCATTTCTTCGTCATCCAATCTTCATCGGGTTTTTTCTCTACTACAACTTCTTCAGTTTTCTTTTTACCAAACATATTAACTCCTTGCTTTTCTAGCTTTTATTTTTTCATTTTCTTCATTAATATAGTTTACTAACAATGATACGTAAATTTCTCTTTCCCACGGTAACATATTTTCTATTTCCGATAATGAGTATTTATGATGCTGCATCAAGGAAAAATTTAATTGAAAATAGCTAACCAAACTTTCGTGAGAAAGAGTTAGACGAAAAAATTTTGTATTCCCTCAAGCTCTACAATATTTTTAGTGCCGCACGCCGGACAATCTTTTTCAATTCTTTGAACTACTTTTGGAATTTTTCTAAAAAATTCTTCTAATTTATCAAACTGTTTCTTTGTAAATGTGCTAACAAAATCATTTAATTCTTCTTTACTGTATGTTGTAGAGTCATAATAATCATCTTTAGTAAATACCGCATCTATACAATCTGTAATTAAATTTACAATTTTTTCGCTATTTACATTGTTATGAATATCTAACATTTCATCGAACTTGGGATATCTTAAAATTACCCCTGCATCTTCAGTCAACATAACTTTATTACTGGTATCTAGATTTTTAGATACCTCAATTTTAGTTAAATCCAAAGTATGTTCTATCTTTTCACCGCATTTACAATTAATAATTATATCTGTACTTTCACTTATAGATTTTGCACGAATATTTAAAAACAAATATTCAATATCAAAATGCGCAAGCTTGTTTATATTAAGTTTTTTAAACGTACAATTATCCACAAGCTCTGTAACAATTCTTGAAATTTCAACAACATCTGCTTCTACAGACGTTAACAAAATTTTATATTCTCTAACTAAAAAAGGTCTAAATGTTACTTTTTTATTTGTAGATGGTAGTATTAATTCATAGGTTGGGGTTTCTAATATAGGCAAAGCCATTATATATCCTTTATGTTATTCAATTAAATTGATCCGCGCCGCCTCTTGGCGGTTTAGGATTTTGTAGTGTTGGGTTAAAAACATCAATTGATTCAGTTAATTTATGTGTGGGTGCCCATCTTCTATATGCAAAAGTCACATTTAATTTGTGTACTTGATTAACTGCCCCCATATTTAAATCTAGCATATTTACCACTCTAGGAAACGCATCTTCCAACATAATAGAATATGTTTCGTTATCTCGTTGATCCAACTGTCTTATTTCAATTTGGGAAACATATTCTGATGGGTATGATACATTAAATGAGTTTAGATTTATTATATTAAAAACCCAAGCATCAAAGAATGCTTTTGTATTCATTTCTCTATCCACGTAAAATGTCATAGTAATAGATTCTCCTCCAAATTCAGCGGATACTGGTCTTTGATATGCTGACCCATAAATTCTAAGACCTTTGGTTGTTACTGATACACCCGGTAAATTTGTTATCTCGCAGAATAAACTAATTCTTCTGCTATGATCTGTAAAAGTACTTAATGCGGCGGGCGGAGTTATTGAAACTTCAAATCTAGAAGGTACGGCAAGCCCGCCACTAGCAACTTTTCTAGTAAATTCGTTTAGATTAAACGTTGACATTACGTTCCTTTTTAATATGCTTCTTTATTTGCATCTTGCCAGACTTTTGTTTTCTGAGCACCCACAAATTTTTCGATTGGTAATTGCGAAGCGGTTATCCAATCATCTGACTGTATTTTGTAAAATCTAGTTTTTACATGGGCATTGAGATAATGTTTTACTGCAAATTTTGCCGGTTGTAATTTAGATGTTGAGTTTAATAAATTCCAAGATAATCTAATCCGTGTATCTCCGGAATTGTTTACTGAATAGTCTGACAATTTTTCAAGTATTCTAAATCTCATTAGATATGGTAAATAGTGTAGATTAATTCCATAAAATCCGCCAGGAACTTTTCTAAAAGGAAGAACTAGGGGCAATCTGTCATAATATGCAAGTTCATCTTTGTGTTTTGGGTCATAGTAGAATAAATACATTTCACCAGGTGTTATAGATGAAACCATGGGCGTGTCCCTTAAGGTTTGATTTGCGGTTGCAAATTTGCCCATATTACCTATTTGTTGTCTATACCATTGATACGATTTTTCTTGCCCTGCGGCATTTAAACGTATTGTCTCAAAGGGATTTTTGTTTGCCATTTGCTGTTTTTATTCCCAAGTCTTTTTCTGTTAATATAACAAATTTCATATTTCTATCTTTACAAAACTCAAATGCTGCTTTCCACTTTGCGTCATTTACCCCATACTGAAATACTTCATCTATAAACCTTTTGGTCCGTTTAGTTGGTATTTCTGGAGGTTTTGTAAATTTTTCAGGTTTTATTTCTATTAAATATTTTTCTATAAGATTATTTTTATTCTTAATTTTTATGTAGAAATCTACGAAATACCTATGTATCTTATTGTCAATCGGAGATATATAAGGGATAATTATTGTTTCAGATCCCCATTCTACAACCGAAATATTGTCATCGCACCATTTCATGAATTTAAGTTCCCACAAAGATCGATATACTATATTTGATATATCACCCTTGTATTTCTTAGCATTTACTACTCTATAGCGACCTTTATAGGTTTTGGTATACATAACTCATATAAATAATTAATAACTATAATATTTATAGGAAACAAATGGCTGCAAGTAATAGTGTTCAAACCAAATCATTTAGCGCATCCTACAGCGTAGGATCATACAGTTATCCCATGGGGGTTGGTTCTAACCCAGATTTACAACATTACGTTGCTTTTTTTGTAAATGTTAGGGGAAAATCTAAATTTAAAGAAAGTTACAATACTTTTAAATCTCCTGTTAACAGTACTCGAAGAAGCGATCAAGCGGGATTAAATTCTGTAAATGCGTTGGGTAAAGCTGCGGCAATCGTGGGCGGCGGATCAGTTGTTTCTGGAATTGTAGGTGCTGCAAAAGCAATTGCGGATAAAGGCGGATACGGCGCAGCAAAGGCGGCTGTAAAAGAAACCGCAAAAACTGCGGCATTAGGAGGTGCAGCAATTGCAATAACAGCTGCTACGTTAAATACCTCAATTATGCAGAATGATAAAAAATATAGATTAAAGGATGTTATTACTCTTGCAATGCAAGAACGTCCTTCAGTCACATACGGTATAAATTATCAAGATAAAGATATGGGCGTACTTGGTGGGTTTCTTTCAGGAGACACCTCTCTTACGGACACTGCTCTTGGTCCAGGTGGCGGAGAATTGGGTGCGGCAATGGGTCTCCAACTTGCAAAAATTCCATCGCTATTACCAGGATTTGGAAATGCTTCAATTGCTGATATTGCTCAATTGGGGGCAAAGGTTAAAACAAATCCGTTTAGAGAAGTATTTTTTGAAGGCGTTGACTACAGAAAATTTAATTTTAAATATAAATTCATGCCAAAAAATCAAACTGAAGTTCGTATGGTGTATGACATAATAGATACATTTAAAGAACATATGCATCCTGAATTATCTGCCGGCGGATATTTTTACATATATCCTTCTGAATTTGAAATAAAATATTACTATAATAATTCTGAGAATGGATATTTAAACAAAATTACTAGTTGTGCATTGACAGATTTATCAGTTGATTATGGCGGAGAACAATTTGCATCATTTGCAGATGGTGCGCCAACCGAAATTAATTTATCTTTAAGTTTCAGAGAGTTAGATTTGCAGACTCGAGAAAATATAATATCGCAAGGAGTCTAAGATGTTCTTTGAAAAATTTCCTCTTTTGCCGTATACGTTGGATAATAAAAAAACATATCAATTAGTTCCTGATATTTTGAGAAGAATAAAACTATCATCTGAGATAACTCAATCTGGCACATTCTTTGACCAATATGATGTTAAAGATGGAGAAACTCCAGAAATTGTTGCAAACTATTGGTATGGTGATTCGAATTTACATTGGGTTATACTAATGGCAAACGACATAATTGATCCTAGATTTGATTGGCCATTGTCTTATTATAACCTTGTTGAATTTTGTAAAGGTAAATATGGCGAAGTAAATATTAATAAGTTACATCATTATGTTAATCCTCAAGAATATATCATATCTGGGTACAGAGGATTATATGAGAATTCAAATTATAACACTACAACAGCAATAGAATCACAAGCATCTAATTTAAATGTGCAAATTAATATTGTTCTTGAAAGTTCACCTGGGCCACAATACCTATATCCTATAAGTAATTTAATGTATGAAGAATTACAAAATGAGCAAAAAAGACGTATTAATATACTAAAACCTTCAATTGTCGCGTCTTTAGATTCTTCATTTACTTCTTTAATTAATCAATGAGTACAGCAACACAAGACGGGATTCAGTCCCCAGGTGAAGTATCGATCGAAGAACTGATTTTAGTCGCAAATGGAAAATTTATTCCTTTGAATGACTATCTAGTAGAATTGAATATATTTGAAAGTATATTTAGTAATGTTATGTCTGGTGACATATTATTATCTGATAGCAGAAACATTGTCAGATTTTTACCCATTATAGGGGAAGAATATTTAATTGTTAAACTTCAAACACCTACCTTAAATTCTCAAATTTATAAAACATTTAGAGTTACATCAGTTGAAGATAGAACAATAGTTCGGGATCAAAATACTCAGTTATATAAATTAAAATTTATTTCTAGAGAAGCGATTGTTGATTCGTTATCTCCACTATATTCTGCATTTACTGGAACAGTATCTACAATAGTTGAAAAAATATTCTCAGAAAATATAGAAATTAATAGAAATTTAAACTATAATCTAAATGAAACACTAAGCTCAAGTCAGGATAAAACGGGTCTGCAAGTTTATAGTACAACCGCCAACAAAGTTAAATTTGTTAGTCCGGGGTGGACTCCGTTTGAATGTATAAATTGGTTAGCACGAAAGGCTATGCCCACAACCGGCAAAGCTTGTAATTTTTTAATGTGGGAAACCTCTCAACAGTTTTATTTTGGTACAATCGAAGATATATTAGATAAGGGAGAAGTAGTCGGGCAGTATAATTATGCAGCAACCGGAGTTTCAAGAGGAACTGACGATGTTGCTGAAAAAATGGCTCTAATACAAAATATAGATGTTTTAAACGGATTAGATCACTTATCTAGTTTAGATAACGGGTATTTTGCAAGCACGCTAATTGCGGTAGATTTAATAAAAAAGAAAAGGGATATTGTAAAATATGATCATGCAAAAGAATTTTTTAAATATAAACACGTTGTAAAAAATTCTGCGTTACCTTTATTTAGTGCAGATACCGTTTTAAGCAACCCAGAAAGCCATATACGAGTTTATCCCAAACACCCTGGAATACATACGAATGTGTCTGAAAATTATAATGAAAAAATGGGGGAGATATACGGCAATCGTTTATCTAACTTACTTGATCTTAATACATTAAAATTAAACATAACAATATATGGTAGAACCGATATTGAAGCTGGTAGATTAATGAATATTAAATTTCCAGACATTTCGCCTGTAGCATCAGAAGATAAAACAACAGAACATTTGGACAATAGATATAGCGGCACATACTTAATAACATCGTTACACCATAAAATTAATATTGTTAAACATATGATATCAATGGAAGTTATTCGGGATTCAATTGCTCCAGATAATCCTAATTTTAAAATTGATACTTTGCCCGAAGGTTAATATGAAGAATATATACGGAAATCAAAATTTTATTTGGTGGTTTGGAGTTGTTGAAGATAGAAAAGACCCTGAAAAATTAGGTAGGTGCAGAGTAAGGATAATTGGTTATCATACTGAAGATACAAAATTATTGCCAACTAAAGACCTTCCTTGGTCATTACCTATTACGCCTATTACCTCAGCAAGCACATCTGGAGTAGGTTCAACCCCGGTGGGACCTGTAGAAGGTACTTGGGTAGTAGGGTGGTTCCTTGATGGAGATGAAAAACAACAACCTATAATGATGGGAACCCTAACGGGTAAGCCTGAAAAAAATCCTGCGGCCGATAAAATAGAAACTGCTAAAAAAGTTGCATCTGGAGAAATATTAACTTCTAGTTCAGGCAATCCGGTATATGATTCATCGGGAGCTCCAGTATCAACAGGTACAGCTACTACAGATGAGTATGGTAATCCTACACAAATAGATTCTAATTATACACAAGATTCTGCCGTGGCAGGACACCCATCTAACCCAAAAAATAATGCGAGCGGCGCATTAAACGATCCTGCGTTATCGCAACAAAAAGGATTCCAAGATCCAAATAAAATATATCCCAAAATTGATTATAACGGAAAACCTGATACAAATAAATTAGCAACAGAAGATAGAACACATAAGTATTTTGCACTAAAGAAAAAGAATAGAAAAACATCAATTAAAAAAGCAGGATCTGGTACTTGGAGCGAACCAGAATCTGCGTATAACGCAAAATATCCATTTAATCAAGTTGTTGAAACTGAGGCGGGTCACGTGGTTGAATATGATAGTACTCCTAATGCAGAAAGAATACACATATATCATAAAAAAGGAACCTACATAGAAATAGATGTGAACGGTACAATGGTGAGGAAGGTTGCAGGGGATAATTATGAGGTAGTTGACAGAAACGGATATGTATATGTGAAGGGCGCATATAGTTTAACGGTTGGCGGCGCAACAAAAATTTTAGTAGAAAACGATGCGGACATTGAAGTTAATGGTAGTACAACACTTACCACTCATGGTTCAACATTAGTTCAATCTGCAACTACGGTTCAAGTTGTAGCAGAAGATATAAAGATATCCGGAAAATCTAGTATTCAATTGACTAGCGACGGCCCTGTTAATATACAAGGAAGTAGTATTACATTAAATGCAAAAGCTGGCGCATTTGCGGCTAAGGCAAGTAAGGAAGTTGCAATCCAATCAGGTTCTGCCTCGACTGCAAGTATTAAAGGCGGTTTAGAATTATTACTAGATGCAACTATCGTTAAAACAAAAATGGGGTCTTTAACAGTATCTTCATCAAAACTTCCAGTATATGATCCACCCGAGGCAAAAACAGTAGACGCAAATAATGCATCTTTGAAAAATCTTGTTCGACCAGATGCACCTGCCGATATATTCCTTGGAGATGGGTTGGAAACAGAAGCAGGGGATCTTGCAAAGAAACGTGTGGCCGGCGGTAGCATTGTTGAAAATACATCTTTAACAAGATCGGGCACAGCTGATACAACAGTTGATAATAAAGTAACACCTACAAAAGTTGATACTTCAGAATTTAATAATTATGACGATTTCCCAGATTCTTTAAAATTATCGAAATATTATACACTAGGAGATGTATCTACAAGAGCCAGCGCGTCTTCATATGCGGTTCAAGATCAAAATGGACTAACAAAGAAAGATATTGTTGGCAATTTAAAGCATTTGGCAGTAAATGTACTAGACCCGGTAAAAGACAAATATTCAGATGTTGTTATAACAAGCGGATTCCGAGGTGGAGTATCCGGATCCGACCATAATAAAGGGCAAGCGGCAGACCTACAATTTACGGGTCGTTCTTATTCTGAGTATTATGAAATTGCAGAATGGATAAAGAATAATACTCCGTACAAGCAGGTTTTATTAGAATATGCCACGCGGCCGAGCGGGACAATTGCTTGGATACACGTTGCTGCAGCACAAGATGGTAGTAAATCTCCTATGCCTATAGGAACTCTTGCAAATCATAGTATAAATTCGCCAGGCCAACGTAATGCGTTGGTAAATTTGCTGTAATAAATAAAAAGGATAGTATTTATAGTGTTTCAATTCTAGAACATTAAAATAATAATAAATAATAAAATGGCCATTATAAACAGAGTTGTTAGGCGTTATACAGATTTAAATCTGTTATTTACACCACACCCGTATTCAAAAGATGTACTTACTAGAAAAAACATTGACGCAGTTAAGACATCTGTACAAAATCTCATTCTAACAAAAAATTATGAGCGGCCGTTTCACCCGGAAATAGGAAGTCAAGTTAATAATTTAATGTTTGAAAATATGATGCCGTCTACTATGGCGGCACTTGAGAAAAGTATAACAGATACTATAGATAAATTTGAACCAAGAGCTAAAATTTTAAAAATTAATATAATAGATAACTCCGATACTAATGCAATTGATATTGAAGTCTTGTTTTCTCTTAATAATGTCTCGGAACCAGTAACAGTAACCACAACTATTAATAGAGTAAGATAATGGCAAATTTACGAATTGCGGAACTAGATTTCGATACCATAAAAGATAATCTAAAAGAATTTCTAAAGAATTATACTGCGGAAGATGGTGCACCGTATTTTACCGATTTTGATTTTGAAGGTTCCGGCATAGCAATTCTACTTGACGTGTTGGCATATAATACACACTACAATGCTTATTTGGCAAGTATGGTTATTAATGATATGTTTTTAGATTCTGCAGTCAAACGTGCATCTGCAGTATCAATTGCAAAACATCTAGGATACACTCCGTTATCTACAAAAAGCGCCAGAGCAAAATTAACATTTAATGTAACATCTCCTACAAATACTCCAAACTTTTTAACTCTGCAAAAGTATACACCATTTACTACAACAATTGATGAAACAGAATTTACCTTTGTAAATTTAAATGCAGTAACAATAGAACCCAATGTAGGATATTATAATTTTGCAAATGTTGAAATCGCAGAAGGAATTCCGTTAGAATATACTTATAGTGTAGATGTACCAGGGCCTGCTGAAAAGTATGTGATACCAAACAATAATGTAGATACATCAACAATACAAGTTGTAGTACAAAATTCTTTTGCAGATACAACACAAGCAGTTTATACTTTAGCAGAAGATACTATTGGGGTTGAAGGCACGGATACTGTTTATTTTATAGAAGAAACTCCTGCCGGATTTTTTCAAATATATTTTGGCGACGGAGTAATTGGTAAAAAATTAGATAGAAACAATTTAGTTACAATATCTTATTTAATTAGTAATGGTACTCTTGGTAATGTTTCGGGAAATATTGTCCAACAATTTACATGCGGTTCTCAGATAGGCGGCGGTTCAGTTGACGGTAAAATTACTGCAGCTACAAATTCTCACGGTGGATTATCTAAAGAAGATATAGATAGTATTAAATTTAGAGCCCCTAGATATCTGTCATCTCAAAATAGAGCCGTATCTGCTTCTGATTACAAAGCATTAATTGAAAAGAATTATCCTTTAGTAGAATCAGTTGCGGTATGGGGAGGCGAAACTAATAATCCTCCGATGTATGGTAAAGTAATTGTGTCGTTAAAACCATACGATGGATATGAAGTAACACAAACTACAAAAGATGATATTAAAAATTTAATTTTACAATCTAAACAGGTAATATCAATAACACCCGAATTTGTAACTCCGGATTATTTTTATATTAATTTAACGGTTAATGTAAAATATGAAGGTGTAAAGACATCTCTTTCATCTACAGATATTAAAAATTTAGTAATTGCAGAAATACAAAATTATTTTACTACAGATTTACAAAAATTTGATAAAGATTTTGTATTTTCAAAATTATCAAGACAAATTGACAACGTGCAAGAAGACATTATTCTTGGCAACTTAATGACTGTTAAACTACAGAAAAGAATTGACCCTGTTTTAAATAGTACGGTAAACAATTATACCAGCGGCAATATTATACAATTTAAAAACGGATTAGAACCGGGTTCGTTTGAATCCTCAAGATTTATTGTTTCGATTGATAGTGTTGCTGTAGAATGTATTCTTAAAGATACTCCAAACGATATAACTCCTAATAGAATTGGGACGGGAAAAATAAAATTAGTAAACGGTGATTCTGGTGCGGTAATTACTGATAATTATGGCGTGATTGATTATGGTACTGGTGATATTTCCATTGATAGTTTATCTTTAATAGGATATCCTGCGGATGGTGTAGATGTTAGATTGACAGCAACCGTGCAGGATAGTTATTTAGATGTCACTGTGGATAAAAATCAAATTATATTATTGGATGATAGCACACTAAATTCTAATGCAAATAGATTACAGGGGTTAACTGTTAACGCCATCTCAATATGAGTAGAATAACACAAAAATTATCTAAGATATTTGACGCGCAAATCCCCGAGTTTATTCGGGTAAGTGAAGCGACAATTACTAATACTGAAGTAATATCCACAACTGCATCTTCAAAAAATGTTACTGTTGGGTCAACATTAAATTTACTTGCAGGGGATAGATTATCACATCCATCAATAACAAATACAGTTTTTGTAACTAAAATTTTAACTTCTACTAGTATTGAAGTAAGTACCAATATTACTGTTACATTGACTAATCAATATGCTAGATTTATTAGAGCAGACGGCACATCTAATTTTGTAAAATTCTTAGAAGCATATTATAAATTTTTAGAACAAGATCAATCACCGCAAGAATTATTACAAAATTCAAGATTATATGCGGATAGCGACTATACCACTGATAATTTACTTGAACAATTCTTTAAAAATTACGGCAATGATATTCCAAGAAATATTATAGCGGATAAGCGTACTTTTATAAAGCATTTTAAAGACATATACAAAACAAAAGGAACTGAAGAAGCATATCGTATATTATTCCGAATAATGTTTGGAGAAAAGATAGAGTTTTTCTATCCCGATTCAGTAATATTAAAAGCATCTGACGGCATTTGGACAAAAGATTATACTATTATAGTAACACCGGTTAATCAATCAAACCCTTATGATTTAATAAACACTAAAATTATAGGCAATCGATCAGGTGCATCCGCGGTTGTTAATAGTGTTGTTAAAGTATACCAAAACAATAATTACAACGCCGAATCATATGAGTTATCTTTAGAAAATATAAAGGGTAATTTTTTAGTAGAAGAAATTACTGCGTCTAAATTACTAAATGCAACAACAGGTAGTCGGCAAACAATTGTTGCATCAACCATACCGCAACTAACAAATTTAACAATTACTAATAGCACACCCGGATATCAGGCCAATGCCGAGATTAGAATAAATGGAGCAAATGTTGCAATTGATTATATAACTAATACTGGAAAAATTAAAACTATTAGGATTATAAATTCTGGTATATTTTTAGGAAGAACTATCGTAGATGGTGTTGTACTGGCATCATCTTTTGAACCGGTGTATATTGATCCGCCAACTCGCAATATATTAGGCAATGTAACAATTACATCAAATATAGCGACGTTTGTATCAGACACCCCGCATGGATTTAGTAAAAGTAATTATGCCAACGTATATTTTTATGGAAATGCTGCAAGTTCGGTAAATGGTTTAGTTTCAAATGCAATTGTATATACCGTATTAGACGATAAAAGATTTAGATTTCAATATGTTGCTGCAGCCACAAATACTAAGGCAAATTTAATTTATACTCAGCCTGCAATATTACAAAGTAATTTGGGGATATTACGGGAAAGTTCTGGATATTGGAAAAATGGTCAAGGTAAATTGTCCAGTACAATTTATATTCAAGGTCCAGCAGTTGATGCGCCTGATCCTAGGAAAATATATTATCAACCATTTTCATACGTTGTTAAAAGTCAAGTATCAATTGATAATTGGGCAAATGTTGCTGCATCCACGGTACATCCTGCGGGTATGCAATTTTTTAGTGAAATAGATACCACAAATAAAGTACTTTCAAACATTAGTACTACTGTAAATAATGAGGTTTGGGATTATTTAGGAATAACGGCAGATATGTCTTTGCCTCAGTTTAATGCAAGTATGACAACTTATTCAAATAGCAGAGTCGCTAATTTAAATATTACATCAGATCATGTTTTTTATCTGTTCAGTTATCTATAATAAATAATAAAAAATTAGTTGGAAAAAAGTAATGGCGCAAATTATCACAGAAAATTTTAGAGTTTTTAGCGCGGCCCAATGGATAGGGTCGGTTAGCGACACTAATAGTTTATACTTATTTGTAGGTAGACCACAAAATTGGCCTAGTGAACCAACACCTTCGACTCCTATTAATAATGAATATCAAGATTTAATATACTGGTCAGAAACAATTGCATTAAAAAGAATATTACCAACAGATTATAAACAGGTAGTAAAAAGATATGATTGGTCCGCAGGAGTAGTATTCACTCAATACGATAATTTATCATCTAATATATACGGATCAAATTTTTATGCATTAACTGTAGACAACAATGTATATAAATGTATATCAAATAATTATGGTGCGGTTTCAACAACTAAACCAACTGGAAAACTAACTTCTATAATTACAACTGCTGATAGTTATAGATGGAAATATTTGTATTCTTTAACAGATAGCGATTTACTAAAATTTTTAACAGTTGATTATATGCCTGTTAACATTGATAATGATGTAACATCTACAGCAGTAAAGGGTACAATTGATAATATTATAGTAACGAATGCAGGCAATCTGTATTCTACAAATTCAAATATTATAATTTCTATATCAGGAGATGGAGCAAGTGCAGAAGCAGGCCAAGTATTGTTAACCGGCGCAAATACAATTAATAAAATTGGGATATCCTTAAACGGAAGCAATTACACATATGCAACCGTGGCAATTTCTGGGGGCGGCGGCAGTAATGCAACGGCAAGAGCAATCGTATCGCCTAAGAACGGACATGGGTCAAATGTGTATTCTGAATTAGGTGCAAGATATGTCATGATTAATTCGAGATTAAATTATGCAGAAGGATCTGGTGATTTTCCTGTTATAAATGATTATAGACGAATTGGAATTGTTAAAAACCCAATATCAAATACTACATCTACAGTTGCTACAGAAACAACATTAAATAGTACATATACGTTGGCAGTATCAAATATTACTGGAACATTTACTATAGATGAAAAGGTGTATGGTAATAATACCAATGCTAATGGATTCATTGTTAGCGCAAACGCAAATGTTACTACTGGTAATGGCATAATTAGATATATTACTCCGATAGAATTATATTCTGGCAATGTTACTTTTCAGATTGGCGAAACAATACAGGGTAGTAATTCTTTTGCAACAGGGAGAATTACAGGAATAACTGTTCCGGAAGTAAATAAAAATACAGGTCAAATTTTATATGTGGAAAACCGCACTAAAATAACAAGAAATTCTGACCAAGCAGAAAATATTCATATAGTTATAGAATTCTAAGGTAAACAAATGGCTGTAAATTTAACATCAAATCCATATTATGACGATTTTGACAGTACTAAGAATTTTTATAGAATTCTTTTTAAACCCGGTACTCCAGTTCAGGCAAGAGAATTAACACAAATACAATCAATTCTGCAAGATCAGATTAAGAAATTTGCGAATCACATATTTGTAGATGGTAGCAGAATATTAAGTGATGATCCTGTATCAATTACAGTTAATGATAAAGTCCGCTCAGTTAAATTGCAACCAGATGTGAATACAGCAAATTTACTACCCTATTTAAATAAATTTGTTTCAGGCGTAACATCTAATATTATAGGTCGAGTTAATTTTGTATTTGATGCAGATAACCCTACCGTAACTGATCCTCCTACATTAGTTATATCTTTAATTAAGAGTGACGGACTAAGTGAATTTAATTCAGCAGAAACATTATATTTTTATGACACAATTGCTCAAGCAAACGCAAAAGCGGCGGCCGCATTAACTGTAACTACCGCAGGAGATAATTTTGTGTTTGCGGTTGCAACACTTGACGCATATTCTGATACAATCACTCTTATTTCTTCTACGGGAACAATTCGTGTAGGAGATCAAATTGTAAATACTCCTAGTATAGAAGACGATGTATTTGTTACTAAAGTAAATTCTGCTACAAGTGTTACTGTGAATAAGAATGTGGGTGTTACAGACACAAATTTTAATCTACAATTTAAATCAAGAAACACAAGCCCAACATTAATTCTTAATAGCAGTTCTGGTGTATATTATAAAAACGGGTTCTTTATTAGAGTACCAACACAATCAATTGTGCCACAAAAATATACAGCATACCCTACAAAATCTATAGTCTTAAAATACGAAGAATCTATTGTGAATTATAATGACGATAGTTCTCTATTAGATCCTGCATTTGGTAGTTCAAATTATTTAGCACCAGGGGCTGACAGACTAAAAATTAATTTAGTTTTAGATAGTGTAGATTTGACAAGCGACAATAAACCAGATATTACTGGAGAATATGTCGAAATTGTTAGATACAAAAACGGCAATGCGGATTTTATTGAGTCTGGATCTGATTCAAAATATGCAGATCTAGCAAGAACATTAGCTGATAGAACTTATGCGGAATCTGGTAATTATATTGTTGATCCATTTGAATTAGAAAGTGCAGGAAGTAGTTCTGATGGTAATTCTGTAAAGTTTTTTGCAAATCCTGGCAGAGCATTTGTCGGAGGATATGATGTTGCAACATTAGGAAAAACAGAATTAGATATCCCAAAAGCAACAACAACTAATTATGCAAATACGTTTAATATTAATACTTTCTTTGGAACATATGTTTTAATAGATTCGCCGCAATTTGGATTGCCCGCATTAACAGATATAGATTTTGCAAATTTCTATGCATGTCATAGTACAACAGATAGAACTGCAATGAATAATAATACAATTGTGGGGTATGTTATACCTAAACATATTGAATATGAAACTGGAACAAGCACAAGTGCTGCCTATAGATTTTATTGGTACTATTATGAGCAGGCCTCCACAACACTAACACCTGATAATATTAGATCTGTGATTGGAGTACAAAATCCAATTTCAACCGATTATGGCAATACTGGAACATATAACGCACCTACATTTTTTGCAAATATACATCCTACGTTAGGATTGACAGGTGGGCCTACAAGTAATAGTTATTTAAGATATTATGATGTTTCTCAAAGTAGAAATGTTTTTAGAATTGGTAAAACCAATGTAAAAAGCGTAACTAATAATAGAGTAGTATACTCTAAATTATTTGCAAGTCAAGCAGTTACTGGAAGTACTGCAACCTTAACTTTAATTGCTCCTAATAAATTTGTAGGTGCGTTAGGCGCAACTGTTTCTAGTACACTAAAAAGAGATTATTATACAATAGTTGTAAAGTCTGCATCTTCCGGTACATATAGCACCGGCCGGTTTGTTCCAACTGAAGATGTCACTATGACAGTTGATTCTTCCGGAACACAATTATCTATTTCGTTTGGCGGAAATTTAGTTACAGGAACAATTGATGTAATTGCTTCTGTTGAAAACGACATACTACCAAGAAGAACAAAAACATTAGTTGAAAATCAATCATATGTAGCAAATATAAATGTTGGCAAAGCAGATTATTCTGTATTAAAATCTGACGTATTCAACTATAAAGGTATCTATAAAGTTGGTTCAAGTAATGTATTTGTGGGTAATTACAGTTCCGGTACTGTATATGTGGCAAATAATTTAGTTCAGGCAAACGGATTAATATATTATGCAAATGCTGGAAGTACTGGCCAATCTTTAACAAATACCGCTTATTGGAAACCTGTTGCAAAAGAATCGTTCTTAAAATATTATTTAGATTCGGGTCAATCTGATAATTGGTATGACCATGGCAAAGTTCGATTCTTAAATGACACTGCGCAAACTCCGGGCAATGTTATAATTGTTTTTGATTATTTTACACATTCCGGTGAGGGAGCTATAGATGCAGAATCATATCCCGCGTCATTATATTCAAAAATTCCAACGTATACTTCTACGCTAGATGCGCAACAGTTTGTGTTAAGGGACTGTTTAGACTATAGACCACGCAGACAAGACGATACCTCAATTCCTCCGAATGGAATATATGCTAATCGATTATCCAATATTTTCTATTTTGATAATTACATAAAACCAAATCCAACAGAAGTTCCTGGTACAGAAGCAGACATTGAATTTTATTTGGGCCGCATAGATAGATTATATGTACAAAATAGAGATGCGAGTGCAGATGGTTCAAGAAATAAATTTAAAATTGATTATGGAATACCTGCAGTTAACCCCGTAGCTCCCCCAGATAATACAGATAGCACTCGTCAATTAATTGCAACTTTAAATGTTGCTCCGTATACTGCTGGCGCCTCAGACGTAAAAGTTGTTTCTAATGATGCTCCTAGATATACGATGAAGGATATTAATGTTATTGATAAAAAACTTGCAGCATTAGAAAAACGAGTTAAAAAACAAGGATTGGATATTATAGCATTAAATAATGTTGTATTTGATAGAAATGGATCTAAAGGGAATGTGTTATATAAAACAGGTATTCTTGTAGATAATTTTTCTGATTATGGTTCAGGATATGTTAACAAGCCGGAATTTACAGCTGCTATAGATACTGCTAGACAAGAATGTAGACCAGCGTTTGCGGCAATTCAACATAATTTGTTTTTTGTAACTGATCCTGATGTTGCAGTATTTAATGATTTTATTACTATGAAATACACTGAGGAAGAATTTATAAGTCAAACAATAGCAAGCGGTACAAATGTAAATCCAAATCCATCAGGAATTACTGCAGATAATGGAAGAGCAGTTATTTATCCTCCAGTTATTCCTCGGGTTGTTCCTCGCGTAAATGAGCCAGGTCAAATATTAGCATGGGGGCTTTCTAGAAATAATCCAAATGATCGAAATGTAGATGCAAGTGAACAAGGCGGTGAGTAATGGATCGTACTAATATCAAAGGAAACAAATGAGTTTTTTAAAAAATTTTATTAAAGGGGTTACAACGCTTGCGAAAATATCTGCCAAACTAATTCCAATCGCAATAGATAACCTAACAATCCCAGGTGTGACTAGAGGAGCTATCAAGTTATTTGGCGCATCTGCTAGAGCAACACAAATAACGGCAGGACTAACCCCAACCGGATGGGTACAAACAGTACAAGATATTAATACTTTAGCATTGGCAGATAGAATGCGAAGTATTGTGTTAAAAGATACAATAACAATAAAAAATTCTGTAGATATTATTGTTAGTAATGGTGCAGGAAATGTTGTAAATCAAGCAACTGTTGAAACTTTTAATGGTGGAGTTCCTTCAAATTTCGCGTCATCAAATAGTATTGTAAGAAATAGTTACAATGTAATATTACCTGAAAAGAAATTTTATAGTAACACCCAAAGTAATACTGCCAATGTTAATAATTTTGATTCGTATGTAACAAATATATTAGATAATAATGCGGTGTATGCTGCTGCAAATGTTAGATCATCAGTAGAATATGCAATAAACAAAGGGTATACTGCAGATTGGACAAATTTAAACGCTTCAAGTTTTGATGTTAGTATGAATACATTAGATGTACAAGACCTTGCAGAATTAAATATAGCAAGAATAAAAACATCATTCTTAAACAATAAGTATTTCGGATAATTAAAATGACTATTGCAACTCGTACATCATCGTCGGTTATAAATTTTGACGTATTTAATTTACCCCCATATACATCTTTAAGTATATGGGTAAATGGTACAAATCATACAGCAGTATCTTCCCCATTGAATGGATACATCGGGGATGAAATAATTACTGATGGCGCCGGCCGCGCAAGAGGCGCAATCATATTGAATGAGATGTGGACATCGTTTGATGGGGATATACAAATTTTGTTTAAAGATGGATCTGAAAGAGACTCTATATCCAGCTCTCCAAAGAAATCAATTTTTGCAAGTGTGACTGCAAATAGAGCAGATGAGGCATTATCAAATGGAGGAAACTCTGTTGTGCCAGGAGCAACAAATAGAGGTCAAGAAGCATCTACAACATTGACACCGCTTACTCAAACATTTTTTGTAGATGCCGGAAAATATCCGCAAGGGTTGGCAATTACTTCTCTTGAATTATATTTTTCAACTAAAGATTCAGAATTACCAGTATCAATTGAATTTAGGCGTGTTACAAATGGTGTCCCTTCTGCAGGAGATGTTATTCACGGAACTCCAGTCGCAAAACTTTCGTCTGAGGTAAATGTTCCCACAAATCCAAATTCTGGAATTGGCCCGTCGACAAAATTTAGTTTTAATCCAATGTATTTTTCACCTGGAGAATATGCATTCTCTGTTATATCAAATTCTCCTAATTACACATTATATTCTGGAAAATTGGGTGCAACAGTATTAGGAACAGGTGAAATTGTTAATAAAGAACCGTATACCGGAAGATTATTTAAAGCACAAAATACAAATCTATGGCTTGAAGAAACAAATACAGATTTATGTTTTAAAATTAATAAAGCAAAATTTGAAACCGGAACAGCAACTTTCGAATTACAAACTGCGGTAACACCTGAAATACAATTTGATAGTGTATATTTAGATACCGCTAGTTATAATTTTGGAGATTTAACAAATATAAATTACACATTAAAAGGAACTCGCTGGCCAGATGGTGCGGTGCAACCATATGTTGATTTTAAAGAAAAAACTCCGTTTAATTTAGTTGCTCGTTTTAGAACAAGAGACGCAGGGGATACAAAGGTTGCCATAACATTTACAAATAACAATCCAGATATTTCTCCGTTTATTGACAAAGGAAGAACTGTATTATATTCATTTAAAAACTTAATTGACCCGTTTGAAGTAGATACACGCGATTCAGAATTATATTATGGAAACGGTGTAGCTGCTTCAAAATATATTAGTAAGATCATAACTCTTGAAGAAGGATTTGACTCTACAGGATTAGAAGTTAAACTGGATGTTAATAGAAGAACAGGTACCGATATAGGGGTTTATTGCAGAGTTATTAGCGCTTCAGATAATGGAATAGATTCATCTATAGAAAAACGAGATTGGAGAATAATGCCGTTATTTAATCAAAATGCAACGGTATCAAATCAAGCTAGTTATAGTGGTAATATTGGAAAAACATTTGCTGGAGCAGAAACAGAATTTTATACTGAAACCTATAAGATTTTGGAGGGAGATTCTGCAGCAACAACTGGTACTGCTAATTTGTTATATACTGCAGACATTGGTGGAGTTAATACAACTTTTAATTCTTTCAATAAATTTCAAGTTAAAGTAATATTTTATGCAACGAATTCTACAATTGTACCTAAAATTAAAAATTTAATAGGAACAGCGGTAATTTAAAATGTTTGTCAAATTAGAAAATGAAAATAGCTTTGTCAAAAGTACAAAAAATAATTCTTTGATCAATCAAGATTTTGCAGGATTAAAAGAATATAAGAATAAAAAAGAAACTGCTAATAAAATGATACAACTCTCAGATGAAATAAATAATATGAAATCGGATATTTCTGAGATAAAATCATTATTACAACAATTAGTAAAACAGCCTCAGTCGGGAAAATAAATGCCAACATATTCTGTAAGTAACGTAAACATAGGTACCACCGCAAATGATGGCAGTGGCGATCCAATACGCACCGCATTTTTAAAAATAAATCAAAATTTTACAAATGTGTATGCGTATGCTAATTTAGCATACTATAATGGCGTAGGAGGTGGCAACGGCGGCGGCAACGGTACAACCATAATTAATAACTACGGCGGGTTTGAAGGTTGGCCAAATATAACAACAACTAATTTAGCAATTTTAACAACTAAATTGGCAACTGTTAACCCCACAAATCTAAGCGACCTTGCAAACGCATTGTCAAATGTGCAGCCTGTTAATCTGGGACTACTAAATAATGCTTTAGCAAATGTATCTCCAGTATATTTGGGTAATTTACAAAATGTGTTGGCAAATGTTGTGACCGTAAATTTAGGCAATTTACAAAATGTACTTGCAACAGTAAACGTAACATCTTTAACAAATTTCACAAACGTAATTAATTCTATAACAGCAAATGCAAATGCTGCAGGCAGAGTTAGTTTAGTAAGTAATCTTTCAGCAAATGGTACTGCAAACGGTCAATCAGTCTATAATACTACAAATGGTGGATTGTATATTTGGACTGGGAACGCTTGGGTAAGCCCGGGAGCATCATTTACCCCTACTGCAACATCATTGGCATCTATTGAAATTTGGACAACTACTCCTAAACCCACTGCAAATTTATTTGAAGGTAGAACAATTTTTAATAATCCTGATAGTAATTTATACATCTATGTAAACAGTGCATGGACAAATTACAATACGTATATTGCAGGGTCTGGTACTCCTACAATTGCTGCAGACAGTATTGCAACAAATATGTTACAGGCCAATGTAATAACTGCAACTAAAATTGCAACAGGCGCAATCGTTGCTGGTAAAATTGCAGCTGGCGCTATAACTGCAACAGAAATTGCTGCAGGAAATATTACAGCTAGTTTATTAGCGGCAAATGCTGTTATTGCTGGTAAAATTGCGGCGGGTGTTATTACTGCAGGCGAAATAGCTGCAGGTGCAATTACCGCAACTGCTATTGCTGCAAACGCAATTACAACTTTAAAAATTGAAGCGGGTGCAATTACATCAAATTTAATTCAAGCAAATGCAATTACATCTGTACAAATAGCAGCAAATTCTATATACGCAAACGCAATTCAATCGAATTCCATTGAAACGCGTATGCTAAGAGCGAATATAATTACCGCAGTAGAAATAGCGGCTAATTCAGTATACGCAAACGCAATTCAATCTAATTCTATTGAAACTAGAATGTTGCGTGCAAATATCATTACCGCGGTAGAAATAGCGGCTAATTCTGTTTATGCAAACGCAATTCAATCGAATTCCATTGAAACGCGTATGCTAAGAGCGAATATTATTACCGCAGTGCAAATAGCTGCAAATTCTATTTATGCTGGTGCATTGATGGCAAATGTTATTACTGCAAACGAAATTGCAGCAAATGCTATTACTGCTGTAGAACTTGCAGCAAATGCAGTATATGCCGAAGCAATCATGGCAAATGCAATTACAGCAAATAAAATTAGTGCTAACGCAATTACTGCAGTACATGTCGGCGCAAATGTGATTACTGCGGGTATGATTGACTCCAGAGGATTATCAATTAGAGATAATAATGGTAATGTATTGTTTGCGGCGGGCACTGGATTATTATCAGGCAACATATTGGTTAGTACTGCAGGCGGTACTCAAACTCTTGCTGCTCTTACTGCGAATGCAACTCCTAAATGGTTAGATTTAAAGAATGACGCTCCTGGGTTTGGAGTAGCAAATGGTACATGGACAAATCAGTCTAACATTTATTTTACTGCTAATTTAAATGGCATGACCGGCACACCTACCTTTACTATAACAAATGGTACAGGCACTTTATCAACTACAACTTTAAGAGGTAGTGGTGCTGCACTACCATCAAATGCTAGAAAATTGTTTTTTGAGGATATGACGACTGATTCATTGACTATTAAAGCAAATTTTACCGATAGTAGTACTGTATATGAAGATATAGTTAGTGTTTACAAAGTATATAACGGAAACACCACTCCGCTAATGTATTTGACAGATGAGAATAGAACTTTGCCTGCAGACAATGGCGGCACCGTTAGTTCTTTTTCTGGAGTTGCAACTGAAGCAGTTGTTTATTTGGGATTGTTAAACGATACTAATAATTGGGCATTTAATTCTACAGCATCGGGATGTACTATTACACAGTCAGGTACAGGCAATAGAACAATCACAATTACCGCAATGTCTGCTGATACAGCAACTGTAACTGTTGTTGGATCAAGATCAGGATATTCTAATTTAACAAGAATATATAAATTATCCAAAGCAAAACAAGGTGCTCAAGGAACAAACGGAACAAATGGTACTAACGGAACATCTGGTACTCGAGGATCAATACAAACATCTGGAGTTGCATCATCTTGGACAGACGCTGCAGCATATGCTGCAATAGTTGCGAAGGGTGGAGTTACCCCTATTATAACAGACCAAGTTACTTTATCCAATGGCACAAATTTTTCGGAAACAAAGGTATGTAGTGCTGGCGGAAACCCTGGAACATGGACAACAGTTGTGGCAGTATTTAATGGTTCATTATTAGTAAACGGAACTGTAATTGCAGACAAAATTGCAACAAGTGCTATCACCACAGACAAAATTGCAACAGATGCAATCACAACTGGAAAAATTGCAACAGGCGCTGTTACTGCAGATGAAATTGCGGTAGGTGCACTTACAGCTGACAAAATTGCTGCAAGCTCTGCAACATTAGCATCTACTGGACTATTTGGATTTGGTACCGGATTTAATATAGCGGGCTTTGGTGCGGTTGGCGGATTTGAAAGCATTTCCAATAGCCATTTTGGAGTGATAGGAGCAAGTAGTTCTACTCAACCAGGCGGGGTGTTTGCAAATAGAAACGTCAATGGGGACATAAGTACAGTTGGTATGTTTAAATTTAGAACTAGTTCATACCTTGGCGGCAGTCCTAATATGTGGACTTATGCTAGTTTTTGTACTTCCTCATTTTCTTATTATGGGGTAAGTTATTATCCAACGACGGGGTATGCAAAAACAAACGTACAACTTGATACAGCGAGCGCTGCAGGAGCTTTTAGCTATTCACCAAACAGTGCAACTGGTTTGCCCCAGACCTCCTCGGTTCAATTTGCACTGTCTGATGGTACAGCTGTTAGAGTATTCACTGGAACAATTAAAAATGCTGCAGGTGCAGTTGTTGCATTTACAGGATCACATGATGGCTTAGTATTACCTACTGAAACTATTGAATTAGGTGACATTTTAGTTGACGTGGATATTATTGCAAAACGGGATATGAGCGATGCTATAAGTACACTTACAAAATCAACGCAAATAAATCAAAAATCAGTTTTTGGAGTTTTACGACAATATGCCCAAGAAAATTATATTCCATATTGTCTAGCAGAAGAATATCAGGAAGAAGTGGTTGTGCAACAAGGCGAAGGTTCCACATCTTCATCAATTTGGAAAGAAAGATTAAATCCTATTCATCAAACAGTAGTGGACAATCACAAATTTGTATTTACTAATAGTATAGGCGAAGGATTAATCAATGTTTGCGGTGAAAACGGAAATATTGAAATAGGTGATTTAATATCTTCATCGTCAATCCCCGGAAAAGGTATGAAACAAGATGATGATATAATTAGAAGTTATACTGTAGCAAAAGCTAGAGAAACTGTGACATTCTCATCACCAACAGAAGTTAAGCAAATTGCTTGTACTTATCACTGTGGATAATAAATGGCAACAACTAAAAATTTAGTAATAGACCAAGGCGCAACATTTAGCGCCAATATCCAATTTTTGGATACTAGCAAAAATCCAATCTCATTGGCAGGTTATAGTGTTCGTAGTAAAATGCGAACATCTTATGATGCATCAAATGCTGCAATTTTAACCGCAAATATTGTTAATGCAACAACAGGAAATGTTAATTTATTTTTAACTGCAGCAAATACATCATTATTACCGCAAGGTAGGTATGTATATGATGTTGAAGCATATTCAGGCAATATTGTTGTTAGAATTGTTGAAGGATCTATTACAGTAATGCCGGGAGTTTCTGGAGATTCTACAGGATCAATTTTAAAACAAACTATCAATAGTTTAGTCAATGGCAGTAAAATAGTTAGCTTAGATATTATTGGTAACGTAACATTTCCTACTGGTAGTAAAATATTAAATGGTTATCCAGGGCCCGCCGGATCATCTGGGGACGGGCAAAGTTGGTTTGTAACATCCAACATTGGTGGCGGAGTTGCTAGTACAGATGGCAAAAATTATGTACAGGTAGATACTAACGGTTTATATATCGGTACCAATTATACTGCTAATACAGGAAATACGTGGGTCTTTAGTACAAATGGTGGGTTAACATTCCCAGATAGTACTTCTCAATCTACAGCGTTTATTTCAAATAACTATATTAGTAAATCATTGTTTAAATCTATTGTTGCTAATAGTAATTCGTGGGCTAATTTCCAAGCAAACATTGCGGCGCTATAAATACACAAAAGGATAACAAATGGCATCTGTAACATCTAGAGAACAATTAAAAGATTATTGCCTAAGGCAATTGGGTGCTCCTGTAATTGAAATAAATGTGGATGACGATCAAGTTGAAGATCGTATTGATGATGCTTTCCAATTCTATCGTGAGTATCATTTTGATGCTGTAGAAAAAGTTTACCTAAAGCATGAGATGACTGCTAACAATATTTCGGCACAATATGTAGAGCTACCTGACGCAATTGTGGGCGTTGAACGAATATTTCCCTTTATGAACAAGTCTACGGGAACCAACATATTTGATATTAAATACCAAATTCTAATCAATGATCTATACACCCTAACATCAACTGATTTGATTTATTATACATCAGTAAGACAGGAGTTGGAACTAATTAATCAATTGCTTGTGGGACAAAAACCCATAAGGTTTAATAGACATATGAATAGGTTAATGATTGACATGGACTGGAGCGCAGATGTTGCTCAGGGTACATATATTATTGTAGAATGCTGGAGAATATTAGATCCAGATGTTTATACCGATGTATATAACGATATGTTCTTAAAAAGATATGCTACTGCTCAAATTAAAAAACAATGGGGTAATAATTTGAAGAAGTTTGCAGGTGTACAACTTCCCGGAGGAGTAACACTAAACGGTGAGATTGTGTATCAAGAAGCAGTGGAAGAAATAAGACAAATTGAAACAGAGATTCAATCTAGATTTGAATTACCTGTAGATATGTTTGTTGGATAATTAATGCTTCTTATCACTGAGCCTCATAGCATATACTAACATCTTGTCAATAGATTGTCAATAGAAACATAATATAAAATGGCAACCGTAAATCCATATTTTCACTCCGGCGTACCCATGGGACGCGGATCGGAGCAAAACCTATATGAAGACTTAATCATAGAGTGCTTGAAGATTTATGGTTTCGAATTGTATTATCTGCCTCGCAAGGCCTACAATGAAGATCGTATTTTGGGTGAAGATCCGTTAAACAATTACGAACATGCTTATCCAATTGAGATGTATTTGGAAAGCAATACAGGATTTGAAGGCCAAGGCGAGTTCTTATCTAAGTTTGGTGTTGAGACAGTTGAGAATGCTAATTTCGTAGTCTCAAGAAAACGTTGGTTAGAGATTGCTGGCAATACCGGCAATACTGTTTTGGCAACCAGACCAGCTGAAGGTGACATCTTATTCTTCCCATTAACGAAATCATATTTTGAAATACGCAAGGTAGAAGGAGATAAACCGTTCTTTCAACTTGGTAAATTATATGTCTACAGATTAACTTGCGAATTGATGCAGTTCTCAAGCGAAGTTATTAACACGGGTATTGCTGAAATTGATACTTATCCAGATGGTATAAATGAAGATATTCGCAACTTTGGTTTACTACAAGAAAATGGCGATGAATTATTGTTTGAATACAATACAGAAACTCCAATCGTCAACGAATCATATTCTATAATACACGCCGATGATGGTGGCGCACGAAACGAAGATTTTGATACTAACATTACAGACATTTTAGATTTCAGCGAAAGAAATCCTTTTGGAGAGGCATTTAAATAATGTTAGATCAACGATTTTACTGGGGAACAATTCGTAAATCAATTATTGCTTTTGGCAATATGTTCAACGATATTAATGTTGAACGCCGAGATGCCGACGGAAATATTGTTCAAATATTAAAGGTACCTTTATCTTATTCAGGTAAGGCAAAAGCCCTTGCACGAATTCAGCAACGACCCAATGTTGACGATAGAAACGTGCAAATAATTGTACCGAGAATGGCGTTTGAGATGTCAACTCTTCAATATGATTTTAATCGTAAAATAAGTCCTTTACAACAAAGCAGATCAGTAAATACTACAAGTACAACTCTTGATTCACAGTATGCTCCTACTCCGTATAATATTAATGTGCAATTGTATATATACGTTAAGAATCAAGATGATGGATTACAAATTGTAGAACAGATTTTACCTTATTTTAATCCTGACTATAACTTAACAGTGAAGTCAATTCCACAATTAAATATTATGAATGACTTGCCCATAATTTTGGATTCAGTTAATTTTGAAGATAATTATGAGGGTGAGTTTGACGATAGAAGAACTATCATATGGACATTATCGTTTACTATGAAACTTAATTTTTATGGCCCGGTTAACAAACAAGGTGTTATTAGAAAAGTTGTTACTAGTACATATAATGATGTTGCATTGTCGCAAAAACAAACAACACTTACTGTTGAACCTGATCCATTGACAGCAAAACCGGGCGATGATATTGGATTTATTGATACATTTGAAAACTTTTAATGAAAAATATACCTGAACTTGATAAAATATTTGATATTAGCCCAGTTGATGAGGTAGATTTGCCTACGACATTACCCGTAGTTAGTGATGCACAATCTAAACAATTAGATCAAGAAGATGATTATCAATTAGCAAGAAACACTTTGCGTAATTTAATAGTAAAAAGTGAAGATACTCTAGATCAAATGATAGATCTTGCTAAAAATTCTGAGCATCCTAGAACATATGAAGTTGCTGGCCAACTAATTAAAACAGTCTCCGATGTAGCAAAAGATTTAATGGAACTTCAAAAGAAGGTCAAAGATCTGAAAAAAGATGAACCGGATAACATTAAAAACATTACAAATAATAATGTAGTGTTTGCAGGATCTACCGCAGAGTTAATGAAAATGCTTGGCAAAAAAGACGACGGTAAAACAATTGAGCAATAAACAAATATCATATAACGGCAATCCCAATCTTAAACCAATTGGTACCGTAGAATCATACTCAGCTGAGCAAGTTAAAGAACTTATGCGCTGTATGAGCGATCCCATCTATTTCATAGAAAACTATTGTAAGATTGTATCATTAGATCGTGGTTTAATAGATTTTAAGCTTTATGATTGCCAAAAAGAAAAAGTAGATGTTATACTGAATAATCGTAAAGTTATTTTGATGGAAGGTCGCCAACAGGGCAAAACTATTACCGCTGCCGCATGTATTCTTTGGTACACATTATTTCAAGAAAACAAAACGGTTGCTATTCTGGCAAACAAATCATCGGCCGCGCGCGAGGTTCTTTCTAGATATGAACTAATGTATGAGATGCTTCCTATGTGGATGCAACAAGGTGTTAAAACATTTAACAAGGGCGACATTGAACTTGAGAATGGTTCTAAAGTATTTACTGCAGCAACAAGCTCATCTGGTATTCGTGGTAAATCTGTAAACTGGTTATACATTGACGAAGCTGCTATTATTCCAAATAATGTTGCTGAAGATTTCTTCACATCTGTTTATCCAACAATTTCTGCTGGCAACACAACAAAGATTTTACTCACATCTACACCGCTAGGATATAATCACTTCTGGAAGTTCTGGAATGAAGCGGAGCAGGGACTAAATGGGTTTGTTCCATTGTTTATCCCGTATAGCAGAATTCCGGGTAGAGATGAAAAATGGGCCAATGAGCAAAAATCAATGTTAGGTGAATTAAAGTTTAACCAAGAGGTTTTATGTAGATTCCTTGGTTCTTCTAATACTTTAATTAATCCCGACACTATTGGCAGAATGTCTACAAAGCAGTTTGTATATACAAAAGATGGATTAGATATTCTTCAAGAGCCAGAAGAAGACCACGTATATATGCTTGTGGCAGATACTTCGCGCGGTGTAGGTGGGGATTACTCAGCGTTTGCAGTAATGGATATCACATCTTATCCATTTACAGTAGTTGCTAAGTATCGAAGTAACAGAATAAGTCCGTTGTTATTTCCCAACATTATAGAAAAAGTAGCTAAAGATTACCACAAGGCATACTGCTTGGTAGAAATCAACGATAACGGGCAACAGGTAGCAGATTCCCTATATACTGATCTGGAATATGAGAATGTATTCTTTGTGGGAAGCAGTAGCAAATCTGGTCAATATTTGTCCGGAGGATTTACCCCAGGGGCAACACTGGGTGTTAGAACTACGAAACAGGTAAAACGACTTGGATGTACGACATTTAAGAGTTTAGTAGAAGGAACAAAACTTCTAATACATGACCCAGAAATAATCGAAGAAATTTCCACATTCATTGAAGTCCGGGGAACGCATAAGGCAGACGAAGGATATCATGACGACCTAGTAATGTGTTTGGTATTATTCTCTTGGGCAACAAACGAACCGTTCTTCAAAGATTTAACAGATTCAAATCTCAGAAAAGCTTTGTATGAAGAACAATTTAAGCAAATCGAGGAGAATCTAACTCCTTTTGGTATAGTAAATGATGGACTTCCTCAGAAGGAAGAACCGGTAGTAATGGGTGACGATCTTTGGTTTTCAGCAGATCCGGCAAAAGAAATGGAAAAACTTAAAACTAAATGGATGGAAAATGTCTAAAAACTTATACTTATAAATAAATAGTAATCAATAGTTATATAACTATATAAAAATCTTTAAGGAGAATAAGATGGCATTTCAGCTTTCACCCGGCGTACTAGTACAAGAAAAGGATTTAACTGCAATAGTCCCTTCTGTTGCTACTTCAGCTGGCGCATTCGCTGGCGCCTTCCAATGGGGACCTGTTGGAGAAGTTACCACCGTCGATTCAGAAAATAATTTAGTAAAATATTTCGGCGGACCCACTGATGCTACATATATATCATTTTTTACTGCAGCAAACTTTTTATCATATGGTAATAATCTACAGTTAGTTCGTGTTGTTAACGAGGCCGAAGCTAAAAACGCTGTCGCAAATGCATCAGCAACTAGCGCAGTATTAATTAAAAATTTAGACGACTATTTAAACACTAGATCTAGTGGAAATTATAATCTAGGTGAATTCGCAGCAAAATATCCAGGGGAATTGGGAAATTCATTGAAAGTTTCAATGGTAGATGCCAATACCTGGCCAAATTGGGCAAACACATATCAGGCAGATTTCAATTCTGCTCCAGGTACATCCACATATGCTAGTTCATTAAATGGTGTAAACGATGAGTTGCACGTTGCTGTTATTGACGAAGACGGACTATGGACCGGCGTTAGAGGAACGGTAATAGAAAAGTTCCCATATGTATCTAAAGGTTCAGATGCAAAGAATTCTGACGGATCATCTAATTATTATAAAGATGTACTTAATAAAAAATCAGAATATATTTGGTCTATAGATCATCCAACGCTTGGCACAAATTGGGGAACTACTGTTCAAAGTAAAACATTCGCAAATTTAAGTTCAAATGTACAAGTCTCTTTATCAAACGGTAGAAGCGCAGCTGCTAATATTACCGCCGGTAATGTTATTGTAGGATTTAACTTATTCTCAAATGACGAGTTGTATGATGTTAGTTTAATACCATTGGGCGAATGGGGAAATGCAACCTCAGTTGTTAGCTCTGTTGTAAATATCGCAGAATCAAGAAAAGATTGTGTAGTATTCATATCTCCAGATATTACAGACGTAGTAAATGTATCCACCGCCGTACAAGCAAGCAATGTTGTTGATTTTAGAAATAACCAAATTAACGTAAATTCAAGCTATGCTGTTTTAGATTCAGGTTGGAAATATCAATATGACCGTTACAACGATAAATATCGTTGGGTACCGCTGAATGGTGACATTGCAGGGATATGCGCAAGAACAGATACAGTAGCAGAACCTTGGTTCAGCCCAGGTGGTTTTAATCGCGGCCAAATTAGAAATGTTGTTAGATTGGCATTTAATCCTTCAAAAACTGACAGAGATACTCTATACAAAGCAGGCGTCAATCCTGTTGTAGCGTTCCCGGGTCAAGGCACAGTATTGTTTGGCGATAAAACATTGCAAACAAAGCCTAGTGCATTTGATAGAATCAATGTTCGTAGATTGTTTATTGTATTAGAAAAAGCAATTGCAACCGCATCAAAATTCCAATTATTCGAGTTTAATGATCCTTTCACAAGAGCACAATTTAGAAATCTAGTTGAACCATTCTTAAGAGATGTTCAAGGCCGTAGAGGCATTACAGATTTTAAAGTTGTTTGTGACGAAACAAATAATACAGGCGACGTAATAGATAGAAACGAATTTAGAGCTGATATTTTTATCAAACCTGCTCGTGCTATTAACTTTATATCGTTGACATTTGTTGCCACACGCTCTGGCATTTCATTCGAAGAAGTCGGCGCTTAATAACGGAGAATAACAAAAATGGCAACAATAGTATCCCCTTTCAGTATTAATACTTTTAAAACACAGCTAAAGAATGGTGGCGCACGTCCCAATCAATTCCAAGTTACAATTAATTTTCCAGCATTAGTTGCACAAAATACGGTATTGAACAGAGCATCTTCATTTTTGGTAACAGTTGCAGAATTACCTGGTCAAACAATTGGAGTTACTCCTGTATATTACAGAGGCAGAGAACTTAAATTGGCCGGCGATAAAGTATTTGCTCCTTTTACTTGCACTGTGTTAAATGATACAGATTTTACCATTAGACAAGGTCTAGAAGAGTGGATGAATCTTATTGAAAACAATGCAACTAAATTTGGTGCAACAAACCCAGCCAATTATCAATGCACAATTAGTGTTGCACAATTGGATAGACAAGGTGCTGTATTAAGAGAGTATGAATTAACAGATGCTTTCCCAACAGATATCTCACCAATTGGTTTAGATTTCTCTGCAAACGATCAATTATCGACCTTTGGTGCAACATTTCAATATCAACAATTTGCTTTTAGAAATGTTTCTGTCGGAACTAGACTATAATAAATAGTTTATACTATGGACATTAACTTTTTGGAATTTAAATAATGGCAATTAATTTATTTGGGTATACTATTACTCGAGGTGAAGATGTGAGTAAGATGGCACGGACACAATCGTTTGTGCCGCCTACTACTGACGATGGTACAGCAACGGTTCAGGGCGGCGGCTATTTTGGCACATATCTTGAGATGGATGCTACTGCCAAATCAGAATCAGAGCTGATTACACGATATCGCGAAGCATCTATGTATGCTGATTGTTCTACAGCAATTGATGAAATTGTTACAGAAGCAATTGCAGCAGTTGACGATGAAGCAGCAGTACAACTTAATGTTGATGCACTTGATTTGCCCGATAATATTAAAAAGGCAATGCAAGATCAATTCAATACTATTGTGAGATTGCTTGGATTCAACCTTAAGGGGTTTGATATTTTTCGCAGATGGTATGTTGATGGTAGACTTTATTATCAAAAGATTATTGACGAAAAGAATCCAAAACGTGGTATTATTGAGTTAAGACAAATTGATCCTCGTAAAATTCGCAAAGTTCGCGAAATTAAAAAGGATAAAGATCAAAAGACAGGTATAGATTTAATTAAATCAATTGAAGAATTTTTCATTTATAATGAAAAAGGTATTAATTATCAACCAAATTATACTACAACTTCTCCTGGTAGTAATCAGGGAATTAAAATTTCAACAGATTCAGTTAGTTATATTCCGTCGGGACTAAATGATTCTGAAAAAAATGTGGTACTGAGTTATTTGCACAAGGCAATTAAACCGGTAAATCAACTAAAGATGATGGAAGATGCTTTGGTCATTTATAGATTGGCTAGAGCACCTGAAAGAAGAATATTTTATATTGACGTTGGCAATTTGCCAAAGTTAAAAGCTGAGCAATATCTAAAAGATATTATGGCTCGGTATCGTAATAAGATTGTTTATGATTCTGCCACAGGCGAAATCAGAGATGATCGTAAATTTATGTCAATGCTTGAAGACTTTTGGTTGCCTCGTAGAGAAGGTGGGCGTGGTACTGAAATTACCACATTGCCAGGTGGCGAAAACCTGGGTCAGATTGATGATATTAATTATTTTCAGAATAAACTATATCAGGCATTGAATGTTCCCCTATCAAGAATGCAACCTCAACAGGGTATTTCATTTGGTAGAGCAACAGAGATTACTCGTGATGAATTAAAATTTGCTAAATTTGTAGGAAGACTTCGCAAGAAATTTAGCATGTTATTCAATGATATTTTAAAGACACAGCTAATCTTAACAGGTGTAATTACCGAACAAGATTGGGTAGAGTTAAAAGAACATATTCAATATAAATTTGCTCAAGATCAGTATTTTGAAGAAATAAAAGATGCAGAAAATTTACGCAATCGTATTGATTTGGTAAATCAGATGCAACCCTTTGTTGGAACTTATTTTAGTAAAGCCTATATAATGAAAAGTGTATTGCGATTTACTGATGAAGAAATTGAAACAATGGAATCGCAGATTGAATCGGAACCTGCACCCGAAATTGGAGTGGACGGACAACCAGTTCAGCCGCCTATAAATAATCAATAGGAGTAAAAATTATGGATACATCAGAAGTTCTTAGACACATGGTAGACGACATTCTTGCAGATCGCTCGAATGACGCTGTTAATAGATTCAACGATGCCTTGGGATTTAAATTATCCGCTGCATTGGATGATAAAAAACAAGAAATTGCCTCAAGCATAGGTAAGGAAAATGAAGAAGTTTAACTCACTAAGATTAGAATTAGCAGAAAAAACTCTTACTCCCGCTGAAAAGAAAAAGCGAGAGGAAATTGCCATGGCTATGGAGCGTGAGAATCCAGGTATGCCAATGGCTAAAAAGATGGCAATTGCCACGGCAGCTGCTAAAAGAGTTGCCGAAGAAAATCTTGATGAATTAAAATCTTCCACATTAACATCTTATATTGATAAAGTTGCAACAGGCCCTTCTAGAGGCAATAAGAACATAAAAGCAATTGGCGGAGTAACAACTGCTATTCGTAAAAGAGCTGAAAATGAAAATCCACCATTTGAACCAAATGTTCCTACCGGTGAAAGAAAAGATCAATTTGGAAATACTATTAAAAATGTAGCAAAACACTTGGCTAAACAAGGTATGAAAAGTGTTACTGAAGAAATTAAAACAACGCATGAAGATCCTTTAGTGGTTACAAGAGATTCTGAGGGCAATATTCATACTCATGCCAATTTATCTGTTGCCAATGCTATTCATGGTACAGATGTTAAACATCAAGCCATTCATACCGGTATGCCAGTACAAGCAGGTAAGTTCACATTTGAATTATCCAAGCATCATGCCGCAGAAGTTAAAGAAGCCAAAGAAAAAAGCGAATATGATTACGAAGGCGACATGGCCCGTGGTCAATTACAAAGTATTATCATGAATGCTCAAAGAGTACATGATATGTTAAAAGACAATGACAATCTTCCTGAATGGGTTCAATCAAAGATTACTCTTGCAGAAGATTATATTTCAACTGTTTCAAATTATATGGCGAGTGAAATTGATGAGATGCATTTATCTTTTGGTTCACATGATAAAAAGCCTGTTCCTGTAACATCTAAATTGGCAGATATGAAAAAATATTTTGCAACTAATGATAAAGATCAGATAAAGCAAAAAATTACAGGAAAAAAATTCCACGATATGTCTGAATATGAGGCATGGATGAAATCAAATAAAACAAAGAGTGCAATGCAAGTTGCATCGTTTGAACAAGATGCAGACAAAAGTATTGAGGAAGCATCCCACACATTTGAACCGGTAAAAAATCAAGGTCTTGTAAAGAACAATCGAGGGCATTCTTTTGTAGGCAATACATATAATGCTAAGGGATTAAAAGGCGCAAGCATTTATAAGCATAAAGAAACAGGTAAATATTATGCTAATAAAGTAACATCAAATACTACGTATCACGATAGCGCTGAAAAAGCGGCCGAAAAATACCATAGTAAAGCAAAATAATAAGAGGATAAAATGCCGGTAACAAAAACAATTCTTAAGAATGTTAGACAACAAGCAGTTGTTAAATTTATAGGTAGCGGATATGGCAATATAGATTTACGCGCAGACCTAACTCAAAATTCGGAAACATTCCAAGGGTTTGCTAACACCAATGTAACAATTAAAACTGTTATGTGGAGCACCACAGATTCTGTAAGTTCACCTATTTTAATTCAACGTGGTGTTAATGCCACAGTTGCAACCAATGTAATGATATTGTACGGAGGCGCATCATCCTGGGACTTGGCACAAGAATCCGGATTTGTTGACAATGCAAATGCAGATTCAAATGTAACAGTGTTTATTCCCCCAGCTGGTGGAATGGTATATATGGTATTGGGTAAAACATCAGGATATTTAGGTCCCCAATTAAACGCCCTATCACCTAATTAATACGGAGAAATAAAATGAGATTAATTACAGAAGCCGCACACGATATTACGTATATTGTAGAAGATAAACAATCTGGCGGCAAAAATGTCTTTATTGAAGGCATCTTTATGCAAACAGAAGTACCTAACCGAAATGGTCGTTTATACAAGCGCGACATTATGGAAAAAGAATTAACTCGTTATCAGAAATTGATTGACGAAAAAAGATCATTGGGTGAATTAGGTCATCCAGCAAATCCAACATTAAATTTGGATAAAGTATCTCACCTTATTGAAAGCCTTCGATTCGACGGCAATAATGTAATTGGTAGAGCAAAGATTTTAGAAACTCCAATGGGCAACATTGCTCGCAGTTTGCTTGATGCAGGTGCGGGCCTTGGTGTTTCTTCTAGAGGTTTGGGTTCACTAAAAATGAACAAAGAGGGTGTTAATGAAGTTCAGGATGATTTTCATCTTGCAACTGTAGACATTGTAGCAGATCCTTCCGCACATGATGCTTATGTCCAAGGCATTTATGAGTCTGCAGATTGGATTTGTGAAAATGGTCTGTGGAAAGCTGTTGATATCGAAAGAGCACAACAAACATTAAAGGGCGCATCTAAAGGACAGTTAGAATCTGTTAAACTAAAGATGTTTGAAGAGTTTATGTCTAGAATGTCTAGATAATCAAACTTATAAATAATTTGAAACAATCCATTTAGGAGACACTAATGTCAGTAGAAAGCAAAATTAAACAATTGCTAGAGCGTGTAGATGCGAAATCTAGCCTAGAAGAAGCAGACGCTATGGGTGCAGCTAAAGGTAAAGATACCTCTATCAAAGCAGCTAATGGCGGTGATGCTTCCCAACCAAAACAAGGTAGTTCTGAAGACGCAAGTTACGAAGAGCGCCATGAAGATGATGAAAACCAAGGCGCTATTGCAGCCAAAGGTATTAATCAAAATACCATTAAGATGAAGGGTCCTGTTGGTGCCGCCCCTAACTTCCAAACAGTTGGTGACCCTACTTCCGCAGTAAATCAACCCAACTCTTCAGGTAATGTTCCTGTTGGTGAAGAAGAAGAAGTTGACGGCGAAGTAATTGTAGAGGAAGATGAAGAAATTCAAGCTTCTACAGCAATTGACTTATCCCCAATTTTTGGCGATGATCTCTCAGAAGATTTCAAAGCTAAAGCAACATCTATTTTTGAAGCAGCAGTTATTGCTCGCGTAAATTCAGAAATGGATAAAGTCGCATCATCTCTAGAAGAGAAGTATGCCGATGATGTTGCAGAATACAAAGACGGTATCGTCGAAAAGATTGATTCATATCTCAACTATGTTGTTGAGAATTGGATGAAAGAAAATGAATTGGCCTTGGAAAATGGTCTTCGCACTGAGATTGCTGAAGACTTTATGTCTGGCCTAAAAGTACTATTCAAAGAGCACTACATCGAAGTGCCTGAAGAGAAATACGATGTAATCGGTGAACTACAAGCCAAAGCTGCAGAACTCGAAGCAAAACTCGACGAAGCGATTGGCAGCAATGTAGACCTTAACAAAGAAGTCACTTCTTTAAAGCGTCAAGCAGTTGTAGAAGAATTGTCCAAGGATTTGGCTGATACAGAAGCTGCAAAATTGGGCAAGCTATTAGAGGGTGTTGATTATGAAAATGAAGATCTTTACAGAGAGAAAGTTTCTGTAATTAAAGATAATTATTTTCCAAAGAATGCAGTAACAGAAAGCGTATCGCAATCTGTTCAAGCACAACAGACTTTAACAGAAGAGACAGATGTTCCAACTAACTTTACAGATGGTTCATCAGTAGTTTCTGCATATGCTAAAGCACTTTCAAGATCAATTAAAAGAGCGTAATTTTACGACATTCCATCAAGGAGAAAAAAATGTTTTTATCTGAAAACTTACAACAAAAATGGCAAGCCATTTTAGAGCACCCTGATCTTCCAGAGATCAAGGATTCATACAAGCGTGCAGTTACATCTGTATTGTTAGAGAACCAAGAGCGTTCACTACGTGAAGAGCGTAGCGCAATGTTTGAGGCAGCTCCAGCAAACAACATTAGCGCAACAAGCGGTATTGACAAGTATGACCCGATCATGATCGGCCTAGTACGTCGTGCAATGCCTAACCTAATGGCTTATGACATCTGCGGCGTTCAACCAATGACTGGCCCAACAGGCTTGATCTTCGCAATGCGTTCTACATATGCAGGTGCTCGTACACCTTCAACAAGAGCAGAAGCATTGTTTAATGAAGCTAATACAGCATTCTCCGGTACAGGCGTTGCACAAACACCAGCACCAGGAACTACTTTAGATCCTACAGGTACATTCACTTCCACAACTGCTGGCGGTGTAGCAACAGCAGACGCTGAAGCATTGGGTACTTCTGGTAGCCCAGCATTTAACGAAATGTCTTTCTCAATTGACAAGACAACAGTTACTGCAAAATCACGTGCATTGAAGGCTGAGTACACAGTTGAATTGGCACAAGACTTGAAGGCTATTCATGGTCTTGACGCTGAAGCAGAATTATCAAACATCTTGTCACAAGAATTTATGTTTGAAATTAATCGCGAAGTTGTTCGTACAATTTACAAAGTTGCTAAGCCAGGTTCACCAGCTACAGCAACTGCAGGCACATTTGACTTAGACGTTGACTCTAATGGACGTTGGTCTGTTGAGCGTTTCAAAGGTCTATTGTTTAACATTGAACGTGATGCTAACCACATTGCTCAAGACACACGTCGTGGTAAAGGTAACTTCATCGTTTGCTCTGCAGACGTTGCAAGCGCATTAGCTATGTCAGGTGTTCTAGACTACACTCCAGCTTTAAGCACAAACTTAAATGTTGATGACACAGGCAACACTTTCGCAGGTGTATTGAATGGCCGTTATAGAGTTTACATTGATCCGTATTCCAGCAACCTAGGTGCAGCAAATCAGTTCTACATGGTTGGTTATAAGGGTTCTTCTCCTTATGACGCAGGTATGTTCTATTGCCCATATGTTCCTCTACAAATGGTTCGCGCAGTTGATCCTAACAGCTTCCAACCAAAGATTGGTTTCAAGACACGTTATGGTTTAATTGCTAACCCATATGTTGTACAATCAGACGGTTATACAAATGATGCTGACACATTTACAGCTAACCGTAATCAGTACTATCGTCGTACACGCGTAGTGAACTTAATGTAATTTTTATATTAGATAAGTCGGCATTAAGATCGGCACAGTCATAGACTGTTTAAAAGGGGGAAGAAATTCCCCCTTTTTTTGCCTTATAAATATTAATGTTAGCAAAGGATGTTAAATGTATACCTCAAACATAGATGTATTAGCAAACAATTATTCAGATTCTCTTCCAAAGACTTATAATTTTTTAAGACCGAACGCCTTTAAGTTCTCGGTTAAAGATTTGCCAAATACTTCTTTTACTTGTCAATCGGCAAATTTGCCACAATTGGCATTGGGATTTGCATCACAACCTACACCCTTTGTTGACGTTCCTCGTATTGGTGATAAATTGGAATTCGGAGAATTCACTATTAGATTCATTATAGCCGAAGATATGTCAAATTATTTAGAATTATATAGATGGTTGGTAGCACTTGGATTTCCTAAAGATTATTCGCAGTTTGGACAATTTGTTAATAGTCGACCAAGTGCATTTCCAATGATCATGAATTCTAGAGGAGAGCAAGAGCTTTTGGCATACTCGGATGGTACTTTAACGATTTTAGACTCGACAAATACCCCTAAAGTAAATATAATATATAAAGACATATTCCCAGTGTCTTTAGAAGCTTTGGATTTTGATATAGCTTCGGCAAGCGTTGAATATTTTACAGCAATTGCTTCATTTAAATATACCCTGTTTGAGGTGGAGCAACTTTAATTAACTATGGAGATTTTATGGCAAATAATAAAACTGGATTGAAAAACATTCCAAAAATTCCGGTACCAAAATTTAACAAACCGGTATCAACCTCAGCTGCCCCAGCAGCACCAGAAGGCGCACAACCCCAACCAGGTCAATTGCAAATTAATATTGATGAATTGCGTAAAGAAAAAATCTTTGTTGCAACACCATGTTATGGTGGTATGTTAACAGAGGCATATTTTAGATCAATGGTTCGTACATTGACATTCTTTAATCAACACCAAATCCCAATCGCATTTGGTACGATTGCAAATGAGTCTTTAGTTACTCGTGCTCGCAATGTGTTAGTTGCTTATTTTCTACAAAGTAATTATTCTCGTTTACTCTTTATTGATGCAGACATTGAATTCCAAGTTGAAGATGTATTGAAGTTGATTGCGCACAATAAAGAAGTTTGCGTTGGTGCATATCCTAAGAAGGGTGTTAACTGGCAACGTATTAAAGAACACGTTATACGCAAAACTGGCGAAGAAATCTCTGATAGAGATATTGCAGCAGCAGGTTCAGATTATGCGATTAACTTTAAATTTGTTAATCGTGATATGAAACAAATTGCTATTGAAAATGGCGTAATTAAATTGCATGATGGCGCTACAGGCTTTATGATGATTAAACGTGAAGCAATTGATAAGATGATTGCTGCATATCCAGAGTTGAAGTATAACAATGATTTAAATACCCCTCCAGATTTGCAAGACTTCTTCTATGCATTCTTTGACACAATGATTGATCCTGTAGATCGTCGTTATTTGTCAGAAGATTATACATTCAGCAGACGCTGGCAAAGCATCGGCGGCGACATTTGGCTCGACCCAACAATCTCATTGAACCACTTTGGAGCATTTAACTTCCAAGGTAATCCATCACAAATTATTCAAATTGGATAATCAATGAAATTATCTGACCTGCAGGAACTGTGGGCAGATGATTGTAAGATTGACGAAACAAATCTTGGACATGAATCTGCTCGCACCCCTACTTTACATTCTAAGTATTTAAATTTTTTAACATCTACTCGGCTTAATTTACGTAAGGCTGAGTCTGACTACTTAAACCTTCGCCGCAAAAAGTACAAATATTTCAGAGGAGAAATGACTCAACTGGAATTAACTGACGAAGGCTGGAATCAATGGCAAGGTAACAAACCATTAAAGAATGAAATGGATGAATTTCTTCAGGTGGATCCAGACTTAATTATCCTACAAGATAAAATTGAGTATTTTAAAACTGTCATGTATCAGCTTGAACAAATTATTAGATCATTGAATAGTAGAACATGGGATATTAAAAATAGTATTGAATGGACTAAATTCACAAACGGTTTAATGTAATGTCTGATATAAGAATAAGAAAAAAGAACGAAGTATACTTAAATGTTGATGCTGAACCTTCAATTGCTCAAGAATTGAACGATCACTTTTCATTTGAGGTTCCTGGTGCAAAATTTCACCCTCTTTATAGATCAAAGATGTGGGATGGTCGCGTGAGACTTTTTTCGATGTTCTCAAAAGAGTTATATGTTGGGTTAAAAGACTACGTAGAACATTTTGCCAAAGAGCGTGATTATACTGTAGATTATTCTGAATATGTTCATACTGCTGACCCATGCACTCTTGAAGAAATAAAAGAGTTTGTAAAAGAACTTAACATTGGGTCAAAGGGCGAACCTCTCGAAATGAGAGATTATCAGATTGATGCTGTTTACAAAGCAATTAGTGACGGCAGACGTTTGTTATTATCCCCTACTGGTTCGGGAAAATCATACATCATTTATTGCGTAATGCGTTGGCATGAAAAATATAGTAGACGTCAATTAATTTTAGTCCCTACTACTTCGCTTGTTGAACAAATGTATTCTGATTTTCAAGATTACTCTTGTTTAAATGGTTGGAAAACATCTAATCATTGTCATCGCATCTACGGCGGCCATGAAAAATCTAATGAGTATGATGTTGTTATTAGTACTTGGCAATCGTTATATAAGTTACCTAAAAAATTCTTTGATGATTTTCAGGCAATTTATGGAGATGAAGCGCATTTGTTTAAAGCCAAATCACTAACAGGTATTCTAAATAAATGCCCCGGTGCTCCTTATCGTATAGGTACTACTGGAACATTAGATGGAACGCAGACACATAAGTTAGTTCTTGAAGGATTATTTGGTCCCGTTTATAAAGTTACTACAACTAAGAAACTTATTGCGAATAAAACTTTAGCTGACCTGCAAATATATAATTTAATATTAGATTATTCGGATGAGATTAAAAAGGCACTTAAAGGAAAGACATATCAAGAAGAAATGGATTTTCTAGTACAGCATGAACCTCGGAATAAATTTATTCGTAATTTGACTCTAAAGCAAGAAGGCAATAGTCTTGTCCTATTTCAGTATGTGGAAAAACACGGTAAAAATCTATATCAAATGATTAATGATAAAGCTGAAAATCGAAAGGTGTTTTTTGTTTATGGCGGGACAGATACGGAACAAAGAGAACAAATTCGAGCATTGACAGAGAAGGAGAATAATGCTATAATAGTAGCATCATATGGAACTTTCTCAACAGGTATAAATATTAAAAACCTACATAATATTATTTTTGCATCTCCTTCTAAATCTCGAATTAGAAATTTACAATCGATTGGCAGGGGATTGAGAACAAGTGAAACTAAAAGTAGTTGTACCTTATATGATATAGGCGATGATTTGACTTGGAAGTCTAAAAAGAATTATACTTTATTACACATGATAGAACGAATCAAAATCTATAACGATGAACATTTTGAATATAAACTAATAAAAGTAACCCTACAATGAACCAATCATATAAACTATTAAAACTTAATACAGGTGACGATATAGTTTGTAAAACTGAAGAAAATTTATCATTAAAAGATAAGGAAAGTATTTTCGTACAGGACCCCATGGTGCTTGATCAAATTAGAGTACCTTATGGATCTGGTATAATGGAATCTTATACTTTATCTCCTTGGATGGCAATGACCGAAGATACTTTTTATGAAATACCTGTACGTTATATTATTGTAGCTGCGGATATTAAAGAAAATCTTAAAGATAATTATATAAAGTATGTACAAAATCGCAAAGAAGCAGAACTAAATGCAGAATGCGAAGATAAAGAAGAATCTGATAACTCTGAAATTGAAAAAGACCCTAACTATGAAAACAGCCAAAGCACCATTAAACGTCGCGGAAAACTTGTCCACTAAACCTAAGATGCAGGTGTCATCCCATTATGTTGACAACAAAAAATTCTTACAAGCATTAATAGACTATCGACAAAGTGTAGTTGACGCAGCCGCAAAAGGTGAAGAACCTCCGATTGTTTCAAAATACATAGGAGAATGCTTTATTAAGATTTCAACCCATCTTTCATACAAATCTAATTTTATTAATTATACCTTTAAAGATGATATGATATCCGATGGTATTGAAAATTGTTTAACGGCGGTTGTTAAATTTGATCCTGCAAAATCTTCAAACCCGTTTGCTTATTATACACAAGTTATCTATTTTGCATTCATTAGACGTATCCAAAAAGAAAAGAAACAACAAGCAACCAAATACAAGCTAATTGAGAATATGGATATTGATGCTTTAATTTCTCAAGAACAAGATGGTGAATTTGGTTCGCAATTCTTAGATTATCTAAAACGACAAATGGATACTATTGATATTGAAAAACGGGTAATGAATATTCCGAAAAAGGCTAAAAAAGTTCGAGATGATATCGAAAATCCGCTTGACCTTGATGACTAAACACTATATAATATGTAGTATAAATTCTCGGAGATATGATGGCAAAATTGAAAATATCAGAACTATTTTATAGTATTCAGGGCGAAGGTAGATACATGGGAGTTCCTTCTGTGTTCTTAAGAACATTTGGTTGCAACTTTACTTGCGACGGATTTGGAATGACAAAGGGTGAAAAGAGTAATGAAAGAAATGTTATTGCAATTAAAGCTGATAGTTTTACTACCTATAAAGATCTTCCTCTTGTTCATACAGGTTGCGACTCTTATGCTTCTTGGGATCCTCGGTTTAAGCATCTTAGCCCTGTACTCTCTACTGATAGCATTACCGATACAATTATGGATATACTACCGCACAAGAGGTGGGAAGACGAACATCTTGTAATCACAGGCGGTGAACCTTTATTAGGTTGGCAAAAACAATATCCTGAATTATTAGATAATGAAAAGATGTTAGGGTTAAAAGAACTAACATTTGAGACAAATGGCACCCAACCGCTAACGCCTGAGTTTAAACAATATCTCCTAAATTGGACATTGAGTAATAAAAATAGATCAAATAAAAGAGGTCGTGATACTTTAACATTTTCAGTCTCTCCTAAATTATCTGTATCCGGTGAAAAATGGGAAGATGCAATTTGTCCTGAAATTGTTGCAGGATATGAATGGTGCGGATATACTTATCTTAAATTTGTAATTGCTTCACCCCAAGATGCGGAAGAAGCAGAGGAAGCAGTAAATGCATATCGTAAAGCTGGTTTTACGGGTCCTGTTTATCTTATGCCTCTTGGTGGCACTGAGCAGTTGTACTCTATTAATAATAGGAATGTTGCAGAACTCGCAATGCGAAAAGGTTGGAGATACTCAGATAGACTCCAAATTCCATTGTTTAAAAACGCATGGGGAACATAATGTCAAATAGTGCTTTAAATCAAGTTACCACATATGGCATCAATGCTACTGATAAACATATGGATGGGTTTTATCAATTTTCATATAAACAAAAATTGTATGAAGTAATGTGGGAAGCACAACGGCAATTAAGTCGATGTGACACATTCGTAGGTGAGGAAGAATGGGTTGCTGAAAGTCTCCCAAAATATAAATAATAATGTTACACAACGGTAACAAATTTCAATTATCATATCCGAGTTAGGAAGGATTCTAAAATGTCATATAACAAAACAAAATGCGACCCCGAGTTGGGTCTTAAAGTTCACGAACATCTAGTTAAAGTAGGAGTTGAAACTCCTATTAAAGAGACTGGGCAAGTGATTGATCGTAAGGGCAAGATCGATGTAATCGAATCTTTATTTACAGATATCATGAAAACACTTGGGCTTGATCTTACAGATGATAGTCTAATTGACACGCCTAAGCGTGTTGCTAAGATGTATGTGAATGAAATCTTTTGGGGACTCGATTATGAGGCTTTCCCTAAATGCACAACTGTTAATAACAAAATGCATTATAATGAAATGGTTGTAGAACGTAATGTTAATGTACAATCTAATTGTGAGCATCACTTCGTTGTAATTGATGGATTGGCAACTGTAGCATATGTTCCTAAGCAACGAGTGTTGGGTCTAAGTAAAATTAATCGTATTGTTGAATATTTCAGCAAACGACCACAGATTCAAGAACGCCTAACAGAACAAATTTTCCATACACTACAGTTTATTCTTGATACTGAAGATGTTGCTGTATTGATTGATGCACAACACTATTGTGTTAAATCTAGAGGTGTTGAAGATACAGGAAGTTCTACAGTCACCGTTCGCTTAGGTGGCGGATTTAAAAATCACCCAGAAGTAAGAAACGAGTTTTATCAGATTGCAAGACAAGGATGTAAATGACAGTTAATGTAATGGTTGACTTGGAAACAATGTCAACAAGATCGCATGCAGCTATTTGTTCAATCGGTGCAGTAAAATTTGAAGGCAGTAAAATTATAGATACATTTTACTGCACCGTTGACCTTGCTAGCTGTAAAGAAGCCGGGTTACATATTTCCAAGGATACTGTTGAATGGTGGTCTAAACAAAATAAAGAAGCATTGCGAGAATTAACTAAAAATAATATCTCATTACAAGAAGCTCTTGATAAATTTGAGTTATGGTTTGGCCCTAAGAGTTTACCTATTTGGGGCAACGGTGCAGTATTTGACAATACTATTTTAGGCAATGCGTATTTTATTACAGGCAGAGAACCGCCTTGGAAATGCTGGGATGATAGATGTTATCGTACCGCTAAAGCAATGTTTAATTGGATTCCGACAGACGATCGCCAAGGCACCTACCATAACGCATTAGATGATGCTATGCATCAGACAAAACACCTAATTAAAATTCTTGGGGATTAAATGACAAATGTCCAGCAACGAATGGAAGAATTGATTAGACCAATCGATCAACAAATTTATATGTGCGACGATAGGCGAGATTTATTAATGTTTAATTGCGCAATGTTACAACGAGTTAAAGAAGTATTTGATTTGTTAGTGGGTGAAGAAGGTCGCAAGAATATGTTTAAAGATTTAGTATGAAAACTTATAAAAAGAGAATTGCATTTTGTATTAGTGATCAGCATCTAGTGCCTCACGGTGGTATTGGGCAATTTGCCAAAGGGTTTGTTGAGATGGCAAATAAAATTAACTGGAAGGTTGATATTATTACAGACAAACCCACAACAAATGACTTTGCCAAATTAGTTGAATCATTAGGTGCAAATTTAATTGCACCCAAAAATGCTTTGTCATATAAAAATCATACCGGCACCTTTGCATTTACTGATTCAATTAACTTTGAAAAGATGATTAACTTTCGTGATGCTGTTATGAATGCGTTTCATACTAACATTTATGACATGGTTGTCTGCAACTCTTTAGAAGCAATGCCTGCAGTATTAAGTTTTGATCTTAATAATTACATCCCCGTAGTTCTTTACACGCATGAAGAAAGTATGGTATTCCGTGATACGAGAAAATTTAAAGGTGTGTTTTTAGAGAGTTGTAATGAATTCTTTAATAATTTAATGACAGTTGAAAGTTGTCATATTGGCACACAATCTGCACGAAATGTTTCTGAAATTAAGAACAATGGCGGAGTAAATGTAGAGCATTTGAGTATGCCTATGTCTGAAAGAGAATTACTCACAAGCAATTATGCAGAACGAAAAGGTGTCTTGTATATTGGTCGTTGGGAAGATCGCAAAAATCCAGAAGCATTTTTAAAAGTAATTAAAGAGACTGGATTGCCTGCAAAGATTATGACGAATGTAAACGGCAAAAAGAAATTTGAAGCTCGTCTTGCAGAACTCGGCATAACAGATTATGAGATTAAAGCTAGCATTGTTGGCAAAGAAAAAGTTGACTTTATTAAATCTGCAAAGGTACACTTTAATCCGTCTCTAAGAGAAAATTACCCGTTCACATTTTTTGAATGTCTTGGACATATGCCTTGTATTGTTATTGACAAATCTGAATGGGTAACTAATTTTGATAACAAATATTATATTCGTTTGCCCCTAAATGAGGTTGCTGAAGTATTAAAAAATGAATATAATGCTGATCGAAAACAACGCAACCATGATGCGTTACAGTATGTAAAACATTTGGATTTTCAAACATCTGATAGATGGAAAAAGTTCCTTTCAGGATACAAACAAACATCTTTAGCAAGATCAGACTCCGCAAAAATTAATGATTATTCTGAAATCAAATATGCAGACTTTATTAAAATCCTAAATAGGACACAATTAGCTATAGATGATGTCAAAAGTATATTGACAAATAAGTCTAAATATAATATAATCTATACAGACAACGACACATATTTATCTAAAGATCCAAATTTTATACCAAAAGAAGAAGCAACTTCTTCATTAGAAAGCCTGTTTGCATGAGAACATATGAATACGTAATTTCTGGCCCAGCATATTTACGCTTGGGCGCAGAACAATGTAATGACCCTATAGTATTAGAAATGATGCTCGACATGATTGCTCGAGTTTGCCACAATCAAAATAACCATACATTCTCACTATTGTATAATGGGTTTACTGAAAAGAACTTTGGCTCTAAATTACAAAAGTTTCGCCCTTCAATTAATAACATTCATGCTGACTCTGGTGGTTTGCAGATTATTACTCGTGGGTTGAAAAATACTTCAGATGTAAGAGAAAAAGTTTATTTGAATCAGGCCACATATGCCGATATTGGCATGTCTTTTGACGAGATTCCTGTTAAGACAACTTCTACAAGCGGTGTATCATCTAAGATTGATACTAAGCGTAGATATGCAGATATGGATAATTTTGACGATTATGCAAGACAAACGGGTCGAAATGTAAAAGCGCAAATTGAAACATTCGATAAGATGGGTAGCAAATGTAGACCATTTGTTATTATGCAAGGATCGTCTCAAGAATCATATTCACGCTGGGCAAAATTAGCACTTGAAGAAATTACTCCGGCATTGCATCATCGTATTGGTGGTCTTGCTATGGGATCAGCTGCTCTAGGTATGGGTCAGCTTGAAGACGTTAAACGAGCATTCTATGTTACACAGATGCCATACACAAGACCATTTCATTTACACGTATTGGGTGTAGGCGCACTACGTCGTATTCTTCCTTATATTTGTTTCAGTCAATCTGGTTTGTATGAAGGCATTGATATCTCATATGACTCGACAACACATTCTATGTCATTGGATAATGGATTGTTTTATTTTTCATTCGCTAAAAAAGCTGCAGGCTCACCATATGGCGGAACCTCTGTAAAAATGGGTAGAGAATATTCTAACATTTATAGAACAGTTACTAAAGAAATTAATACAGTGTGTGGAACAAATTATACCCCTGAAGAATATCATATCTTAATGAATAGAGGTGTAGGTGTTCATTTAGACGCAGGTGGACAATTTGTAGATATTATGCGAGCACGTCTTGCTTTTATTTTAACAAACGTACACAATTTTACTCACGATGTAAATGCTTTAACAGAATCTAAAGAATTGTTTTTAAAGTTCTGCAGAGAAAAAGATTGCGAGAATGAATATGCTACATTATTTGATGTTAAGACGCTTGCTGATTTTGAGCATTGGGAAAAAGATGTAGGCAAACATATGGATTCCGAACCAGTTAACACACAACCACCAGTTTCACTTGAGGATTTATTTGCATGACCGATATTATTTCAGACGATCCAGTATTTTTTACAGACACAATTATACACAGTAAATTAATTAAAAAGAAAAGTTCTATTTGGGTTACCTTTCGTAAAGAAGGTATTCATAAATATCCCCAAGCTGCAACTGATCCTAAATTAGCAACAGGCGATTGGCTAGATGTTTCATTCTTAGGAACACCGCATAGACACATTTTTCATTTCCGAGTAGAGATGGAAGTATTTCATGATGATCGAGATGTAGAATTTATTCAGGCAAAACGCATTATGGAAAAGTGGTATTCAGATGGCACTTTACATTTAGATTATAAGTCATGCGAAATGATGGCATGCGATCTTTATGATAAATGCGCGCAAAAATGGCCTGATAGAGATTATACTATTGAAGTATCAGAAGATGGTGAAAACGGTTGTAGAATTAGTTTTGAGAGGATAGCAGGTGAGTAAATTATATTATATGGGTTTAGAACCCTATGAAGGTCGTTATACTTTACAATTACAACAATGGAGCGAAGCTGCATTTAAACGCAGAGGCATTGATTATGAAGTAATTCATGGCAATATTTTAGATGACTCTAAGGCAATTGTTACAGGTCAAGTACTTGATGCGCATGGGCGTAGTTATTATTCTCTGACACAAATGGCTAATCTTATTAAGAAGATGAAAGCTGGTGAAATTACTTGGCAAGATACAATCTTTTTTGAAGATATGTTTACTCCCGGAATTGAGGCATTGCCCTATATTATGGATCAAGTAAGTTTTGAGTATCAACCTCGAATCTTTGTACGTTGTCTTGCACAGACAATTGACCCGGATGATTTTGTTCATGTATGGGATATGCAAAAGTGGATGGGGTTGTATGAGAAGATGACAGATCAATTTGTTACGGGTGTACTTGCATCTAACGAAGAGATGGTTGCTCATATGAAAATTGCAGGATGGGAAGCACCAACCTTTAATATCTCTGGGCTTGCATTTGATAAAGATGAAGTTCGTGGTCGTGTAGCAACTCGTATTCCATTTAATGAGCGTAAACTTCGTGTAGTATTTGCTGCAAGATTCGATCAAGAAAAACAACCTGATTTCTTTATGGATTTAATTGAAAGATATCATACAATTAATCCCAATGTGGAATTTGCTGTTTTATCGGGCGGCCCTTTACGTAGTAATAACGAAAAGTATTTGACTCGCGCACGCGCATTGGAAAAGACTCATAATTTTAAAATATATGAGAATCTTAAGAAGAATGAATACTATGAATTGCTAGGTGATTCCCGAGTATTGTTTAATTGTGCATTGCAGGATTGGGTAAGTAATACTGCATCAGAAGCAGATGCACTTGGTACAAATTGTTTGTATCCTGCATATAGATCATTCCCAGAAACATTTGCCAATGATCGTGAATGTCTCTATATCCCATGGTCACAAGATGATGCAGTATTTAAATTAAATACATTGTTGTTTCAAGAGCGAGCAAATTTAGGTAAATTGTCTGATTGGACAGCTGGTACTATTGATCGTTGCTTAGATATTATGTTTGAAGATAATTCTAAATGGTATCGTAGCGGTAAGGATTACAGAGATTATGTTCCAGCAGCCAAGTACTAAATTAGTTGTAGTCACAGGTTCTGCCGGATATATTGGCGGCCAGACATGCATTGAATTAAAGAAAAAAGGTTATGAAGTTATTGGTATTGATAACAGACATAACGAACATCTTGATGCATTTCAAGATGAATATCTTCAGTGCGATTTTACAGATATGGAAGCATTTAGTCTGTATAAAAAGGTTTATCCTATAGCAATTATTCATTGTGCAGGAACAAGTCTTGTTGGTCCTAGTATGAAAAATCCTGGACAATATTTTCATAATAATGTATCTAAAACAAATTTACTTTTAGATTTTGTAGCAAAGCATATTCCAAAAACTAAAATTATTTTTAGTAGTAGCGCATCTGTATATGGTGAACCCAGGAACAAAACTCCTTTGAGAGAAAACGATAAAGTTGATCCTATCTCTCCATACGGCGAATCAAAATTAATGGTTGAACATTTGTTAGAATGGTATCATAGATGCCATAATATAAATTATACAGCATTTAGATATTTTAATGCTTGCGGCGCGGATGAAGATGGACATCACGGCCAAGAACCCGGTGCAACTCATATCTTTGCTAAACTATTTGAAGCAGTTAAAAACAAAACTGAATTCACTTTAAATGGTGCAGACTATAACACACCCGACGGAACTTGTATTAGAGATTATATTCATGTTCAAGATATTGCACTTGCACACATAAAAGCTATTGACAAATCTAATCAAGGCATATATAATTTAGGGATGCTTCAGGGCCATTCTAATCTTCAAATTCAGTTATTAGTTGAAAAACTTACTAATACTGAAATTGTTACATTTATTAACAGACGACGCGAAGGTGATCCTCCATCGTTAGTTGCTGATAGTACAATGTTTAAACGCATTGCTGGTTGGACACCCAATTATAATATGGATGATATTTTAGAATCATTAAATAAATGGTACAACTCCCAGACATATGATGCTTTAACAAAACAGCGGTCTTACTCGAACATTCACCCCGCTTTATAAATTCTGCATGTCGTCAAACTTACTTAAAGAGGCAAGAGATGGCAAATAAAAAATTCTTCTCAACAAAAACATATAGACAAATAGGTCCCGTAGCTTATAGACAATGGCGTGCGGATTCTCATTGTAATTTAATTCATGGTTATGCTATGAGTTTTCACTTTGAATTTGAAGCAGATACATTGGATGCCCGTAATTGGGTAACTGATTTCGGTGGGTTACGACCACTTAAAGACAAGCTAGAAGAATGGTTTGACCACACTCTACTAGTTGCACAAGATGATCCAATGCGCGAACATCTATTGGAATTGGGTAGATTAAAACTAGCTAAGATTACAGAAGTAGAACGTACAGGATGTGAGGGGTTATCCGACTTCTTATATGAATATATTAACACAATCTTTTTACCTAATTGCGGTAGCGAAGAAGCTAAGCGAGTTTGGTGCTGCCGAGTAGAAGTTCGCGAGACTGATTCTAATATGGCAGGCCGTTCTGGTCATAGAGAAGACAACGAATTTAATTAATACATGAAACTTTGTTTATTAGGTGATACTCATTTTGGTGTTAGGAATGACTCTAAAGCATTTCACGCATACTATGAGAAATTCTATAGTGAGGTATTTATGCCTTATTTGTTAGAACACAAGATAGATACTGTAATTCAGTTGGGTGATCTATTTGATCGTAGAAAATATATTAACTTTAATTCTCTTGCAGAAGCAAGACGGTACTTCTTTGATCCATTAGAAGCAAACGGTATTAAACTTCTAACACTAATCGGCAATCATGATATTTTCTGGAAAGAAAGTCTTGATGTTAATTCGCCTGATCTATTATTAAAAGACTACGGTAATATTACAATCTATCAAGAGCCAGGTAAATTTGTATATGATAACATTACCTTTGACATTGTCCCGTGGATTTGTAAACAAAATGAATCAGATATTGCAACATTTATAGATCAAAGTTCTGCAGATTACTGTATTGGTCATTTTGAGATTGCAGGATTTCAAATGATGAAAGGTATCGACAATCATGAAGGCGTTGACCGTAGTTACTTTAAACAATATAAACAAGTAATAAGTGGACATTTTCATACCAAATCATCTGAAGGCAATATCACATACTTAGGTACTCCTTATGAGTTAACCTGGAATGATGAAAGTGATCCTAAAGGATTCTTTATATTTGACACTGAAACACATGGTATAGAATTTATACAAAATCCATATACAATTTTTACTAAGTTCTATTATGACGATGATAAATTTGATTCTGACACAATTGATGTATCTATTTTTGCCAGTCAACACGTTAAATTAGTTGTTGTTAAAAAGAAAGATTTTGTTAAATTTGAGAAGTTCATAGAACGAATCTATAAACAAGACCCATTAGAATTAAAAATTATTGAAGACTTTTCCGAATTTGAATCTGAAGCATTAGATGATTCTATTGATTTAGAAGATACTATGACTCTGTTATCTAATTATGTAGATAGCGTTGAGACTGATGTAGATAAAGAAAGACTCAAAACATTGCTAAAAACATTATACGTTGAAGCACAACATTACGAACAAGCATGATTAGATTTACAAAGATCAGATGGAAAAACTTTCTTTCAACCGGCGGCCAATTTACGGAAATTGATTTTGAGAGTTCGCCATCAACTTTAATTGTCGGTGAAAACGGTGCAGGTAAAAGTACTATTCTCGATGCTATTTGTTTTGTATTGTTTAATAAACCTTTCAGGAATATTAACAAACCGCAATTAATGAATACAATCAATGGTAAAAATCTTATTGTTGAGGTTGAATTTAGTATTGGCAAGAAAGACTACAAAATTATTCGTGGAATGAAACCGGGTGTATTTGAAATATACTGCGATGGTGACATTCTTAATCAAGATGCAGCCGCAAAAGACTATCAGAAATATCTTGAAGAAGCAATTTTAAAATTAAATTATAAATCATTTACACAGATTGTTATACTTGGATCTGCTTCATTTACGCCTTTTATGCAATTGGCATTGGGTGTTAGACGTGAAATTATTGAAGACATTTTGGATATACAAGTCTTTTCGGTAATGAATTCCGTGTTAAAGGATAAGTCTTCTGATTTAAAATCTAGAATAACTGACATTGAAACTGTTATTGAAATAGGTAAAAACAAGGTTAAATTACAACAACAATATATTGCAACACTCGAAAGTGATAAGCAAAAGAAAGTAGACGATGTACAAAAGCGAATATCTGAAACGAATGCAGAGATATCACAACTTAATGCAGGAATGTTGGAACAGCAAGAAAAAGAAACGGGTTGTAAATCCTCTATATCTGACGCCGATGAGAAGCGCAACAAGCGTACGGAAATGGGAGCTTTGCTTAGAAAGCTTTCCGAAAGAATTACTACTCAAGAAACAAGCATACAATTTTACCACGACAATGATGTTTGTCCAACGTGTAGCCAGAATCTTGACGAACATCTCAAAGGATCCGCAATCGAACTTCATACACATAAACGTGAAGAAGTCCAATCTGCGATTGAATCCCTTACCTCGCAACTTGAAGGTATTGAAACTAGACTTAATGAGATTGATGCGGTCGAAAAGAAAATCTCTGAACATAAAAGCAACATCATTACCTACAGTTCAAAAATCATTGCGGCGCAAAATTATATTCAAAAGTTACAAGCGGACCTGGCAGGCAACACTAATGATACGGCAAACATTGAGGATGAAACGGGTAAACTTAAAACCCTGGCCAAAGAAGTTGTAGGCGCAGCCGGAGAAAAGAGCAAATTATCGGAAGATAAACATTATTTAGATATTGCTGCAATATTATTAAAAGACACAGGTATTAAAACAAAGATCATTAGACAATACTTACCTGTTATAAATAAATTAGTAAACAAGTATTTAACGGCAATGGATTTCTTTGTTCATTTTGAACTAGATGAATCCTTTAATGAAGTAATTAAATCTAGACACAGAGATGAGTTTAGTTATGCTTCATTTAGTGAAGGCGAAAAGCAAAGAATTGATTTAGCATTATTGTTTACATGGCGTACTATTGCGAAGATGAAAAACAGTGCAAGTACAAACTTGTTATTGTTAGATGAAGTGTTTGATTCTTCATTGGATGCAAACGGTACAGACTATGTTATGAATTTGTTAAATACTATAGGTGACGATACAAATGTATTTGTTATATCGCATAAAGGCGATCAATTAATAGATAAATTTAAGTCGGTTATTAAATTTCAAAAGTATCAAAATTTTAGTAGAATAGTATGATAGTATTAAGAAAAGACAAATTAGATTTGGTAGAACCATCTGCCAAGATAATGCATACCGCACCGCAACCTTTTAATTTTGAAGCAGATGGTGATAGTGCGCAAAGTGTTACAAATGTTTTATTTGAAAGAATGAAACAATTGGGGGGCGTGGGTCTAAGTGCAAATCAAGTAGGGTTAGACATGCGAGTATTTGTAATGGGTTTAGGCGAACTTAAAATTGCAGTATTCAATCCTATTATAATTAAATATAGTAAAGAAGAAGAAGTATTCAACGAAGGTTGTTTATCTTATCCCGGTATTATGTTGGCTATTAATAGACCAACTAAAATTACAGCCACCTATCAAGATGAAACTGGCAAATTTGTTGAACAAGATTTTAATGGATTAACTGCTAGAATATTTCAACATGAATATGACCATATGAATGGTACTGATTACACACAGCGAGTATCTAAATTTAAATTGGATTTTGCTAAAAAGAAATTCGAAAATAAGCGTAAAAAGATTATTAAAAAATACGCAGTAAAAACAATGATAGAGGCATTAAATGACAGTAAAGATTCCAACTGAATATAATGATACATTTGATTTTGGTTTTACAGCAGTAGAATCAGAAGAATCTATAGTTGAAAAACCGGTAGTTAATACCGCACCAATGATAGATGGATTATCCGCGGTTGAAGATAAAGTATCTATTATATTAAATAAAATCGATTATCTAGAAGAGATAATTAAAGCTGGTGGTGGAATTAATAATTTTGATATTGATACATATAAATCATTAGTTGAAAAAGATGTTAATGATAAATTAAAAAAGGTTGAAGCATTAATAATGCCATTGTTAGCTAATTTATTAAAAAATCCAGATAAAGATTTTATTAAATGGCCTAATAGAAAACCAATTATTGAAGCACAAATATCCAAAATATTGGCTATAACTAGACCATCTGAATAATATAATGTTTTTATTTAAAAGGAAAAAAGTAGTATTAGACTGTTTCACATCTGATTCATTTGCGTATGAATATACACCAATATCTCGTGCAATAGATTTTTATCCAGAATGGTGGAATAATATAGATAATACGTATACTATAAATAGTACTAATGTATCTACAATGAAACATTGTAGAGGATTTATTGATCTATATAAAGATTCAATTATTATACCGTTTTGGGGAAAATTAAAAATTGATGTTTCTAATAATATTAAAAAACAAATAAACTGGGAATCTAATTATGATATTTATACTAAACAACCAATACTGATACATAATGAATTAGAATATAAAGGTTTTACTGATAATTCTTATCAGCATATGAAAATTATTAGTCCGTGGAGATGTAGAACAAATAAATATGTAAAATTTATATTAACAGATCCTCTTTATAATAGAACGGACTTAACTGAATATAATGTTTTACCCGGTGTCTTAGATTTTAAGTATCAAAACTCTACTAATATTAATATAATGACTGAATATAAAAATGTTGATAGAGTTATTAGATTTGATCCATTAAATCCTGTGGCAATATTAACACCAATTACTGAAGAAACTATTGTAATTAAAACACATTTAATTAGTTCTACTGAATTTGAAAATTTTGGGTTATCTAGATTAATTTCAAACTTTGATAATTTGAAGAAGTATTCAAAAACTAAATTATTTTTAAATGAGCATGATAATCGAACCAAATCAAGATGTCCGTTTGGTTTTGGAAAATAGGCAAAAAAGTGCTTGACCTTTGTTCCTAAAGGTGTTATAATATAGCATCAGCAAGGAAATTTATGGCACTAGCAAACTCAAAATCAGTACTCGCAAAGTTACTCGCACAAGAGAACATCACTGTCGAGCATCGCAAAACACAAACCGCATACTTTGATCCCAAGAATCGTGTTCTTGTTCTTCCAATCTGGAAAGACATGAGCACTGATCTTTATGACTTACTTGTAGGTCACGAAGTAGGTCATGCTTGGGAAACCCCTGCCGAGGGCTGGCACAATGCCCTTCAAGCACACAAGCGAGGTTTTAAATCTTATCTTAATGTAGTAGAAGATGCTCGTATTGAACGATGTATTAAGACCCGCTATCCTGGTCTGCGTTCATGTTTTTATAAAGCATATAGCGAATTAGCAGACAAAGATTTCTTTGGTATTGCAGAACGTGAAATCTCAACACTTAATTTAATTGATCGTATCAATCTTCACTTCAAGATTGGTCCTTTCCTTGCGGTTCCTTTTAATACAGAAGAACAATTCTATGTTAAACAAATAGAGAACCTTTCAAATTGGGATGATGTAGTCCGTGTTGCTACAGAATTGTATAATCGTCGCAAAGAAGAACTGGAAGAAGAATACGAAGACAACAGACGTCGAGGTGGTCTCGGTGAGATTCAAGACTATGAAGAAGGCGATGAGTATAATGAATATGATTCTGAGTATAATCGTGAAGAAGATACAATGGCAGACGATGATGCTGGAGGTGTCGGTGCAGGTGGGGAACCAATCTTTGATCCGAAGTCATTGACGGATGAAGAATTCCGCAAGCGTGAATCTGAATTAGTATCCGATGAAATCAAACCATATCGTTATGCTACATTGCCTTTAATTAATACTAAAGATTTTATTATACCTCACAAGAAACTTTATGCTGAAACAGATTGGCAAATTATTGATGACGACTACGGCGCAGCTGATCCAATGTTTGTTGAATATAATGTTCCTGCAGGTGACATATTATATTCGGAATACAAACAGACAAACTCTAAATTTATTCAATATCTTGTAAAAGAATTTGAATTAAAACGTAATGCGGCACAATTTGCCAGAGCGCACGTTGCTAAAACAGGTGAGCTTGATATTGATAAAGTATTTGCTTACAAATTTAAGACAGATTTATTCAAGCGTGTTACTGTTGTTCCTGGTGGTAAGAATCATGGCATGGTAATGTTTATTGATTGGTCTGGTTCAATGACTGATATTATCAAACAAACAATTGAACAGACTTTGGTACTTGCAGATTTCTGCAAGAAAGTAAATATCCCATTCCGAGTATTTGCTTTTTCAGACTCAGACCAAAACAATAAGAATAAAGATATTCTTGCTATTAGAAAAACTAAATACTCACAACGCATTGGTGATTTATCATTAGAAAATTATAGTACATATATGATGGAATTGTTATCTAATACTATGACAAGTTCGCAATATCATTATGCGCAGAAACGATTATTACAAGTTGGTCATGTATTTGGTCGTATTCATCGTAGACATTATGTCCCACATGGATGGAATTTAAGCGGCACTCCTTTAAATGAGGCATTGGTATTTGCCAATTATTATATTCCAGAATTTAAAGAAATGCATCGATTAGATATTGTAAATACAATTGTATTGACTGACGGTGAAGCAAATGAGACTGAAGAAATTATTGCGTCTGATGGTCGTCGTAGACATATGAATTCTGTATATTCAATTGGTTGGAAAGGTAAAGCAAATACTGTTATTACAGATAAACAAACTGGCAAAACCGGATTTGCTAAACCAGGTCAACCGTTAACAGCTGCTCTTTTAGACTTATTAAAGAATAGAACTGGAACTAATTTAATTGGATATTATATTCTAAGTGGTGTTTCTAAATATCGTATTAATGGATTTATTCAGGGTCAAGGTATTATTAATGAAGATACTCAAAATATTATTCATAAAATAAAGAAAGAAAAGTTTTATGCGATTAACTCTTATGTTTATGATAAATATTTTCTGGTCAAATCAGACGATTTAAATATTAATGACGAAGAATTAAAGGTAAAATCAGATTCTTCTAAAAAGGATATTTTAAAATCATTTATGCAAAGTCAAAAATCAAAGATCGTGAACCGCGTACTTTTGAACAAGTTTATTGCAGAAATTGCTTGACATCAAACGAAAACGGTGTTATAATTAATTGTTGAACAAACATTTTTAGGACTATATTATGAATTCTACTGACCTCCAGAAAAAACAGCTTGTATCTGATCTGATTCAAGCATTCGGCAAAACAGCATCCCGCAAAGATGTAATTGCATTCGTCAAGCAAAAAGACGTTAAGATGCCCAATTGGTTAATTAATGGCGCAACATATCGAGCAGCTCGTGGCCTAATTAATCTTGACGCATTTGGTAGTGATAAAGTGAACAACATCCCAGCAACCCCTGCTCATGAGATTGAGGCATTGCCTGCATTACAAGCTCAGGTTGTACAACTCCGACAAAAACGTATGGTATCAGAAGTAGAAGATTTGGTTCCTATTAAAGACACAAATTATGTACCATTTGGTTTTTATAAAGATCTAGAGTCAATTATTAAATCTAAAGTGTTTTATCCTGTATTCATTACTGGTCTTACTGGTAATGGTAAGACTACAATGGTCGAACAGGTTTGTTCTAAATTAAAGCGTGAGTGTGTTCGTGTTAACGTATCAATCGAGACTGATGAGGATGATCTTGTAGGTGGTTCTACATTGATTGACGGTAACGTAACATTCCGAGAAGGTCCTGTTATTCTAGCTATGCGCCGTGGTGCTGTTTTGTTGATTGACGAAATTGATCGTGGTTCAAATAAATTGATGTGTATTCAGGGTATTCTTGAAGGCAAGCCATACTTCAATAAAAAGAATGGCGATGTAATTCATCCTGCTTCTGGGTTTACGGTTATTGCTACAGCAAATACTAAAGGTCAAGGTTCAGATAGCGGCAAGTATATTGCAGCACAGATTCTTGACGAAGCATTTTTAGAGCGTTTCCCAATTACAGTAGAACAAGAATATCCTTCTGCTAAGGTTGAGCGTACTATTATTATGAACAACATGGAACAGCATAGTTGTGTGGATGAAGAATTTGCTGACAAACTTGTAACATGGGCTGAGGTTATTCGTAAAACATATCTTGAAGATGCGGTTGACGAATTGATTTCTACTCGACGTCTTGTTCATATTGTAAAGGCATTCTCGATGTTCCGAGATCGTCAAAAGGCAATTGAACTTTGTGTTAACCGTTTTGATGCAGATACAAAGAATGCGTTCTTGGATTTGTATAAGAAGATGGAAGCACCTGCAGAAGAACAAACAGTTGCACCGATTCAAGAAAACAATATGGATGAAGATATCCCATTCTAACATAAATTAATTTAACCGAAGGGCACAGTAATGTGCCCTTCTACCTTTATCAGCATATAAATAATATAATATTATTAATTCATTATAGGGATTGAAATGAAGACAGCATTAATTACTGGCATCACAGGCCAAGACGGATCCTATCTTGCAGAACTATTACTCGAAAAGGGTTATATGGTTCATGGCATTATTAGACGTAGTTCGTCAATCAACACAGGTCGCATCGACCACATCTATAGTCATCCCAATTTAAAATTGCACTACGGTGACGTAACAGATTCATTGTCTATTATGAACATACTTAAGAAGTATGAGCCAGATGAAATCTATAATTTAGCAGCACAAAGTCATGTTAAAGTTTCTTTTGAAACACCTGAATATACTGCACAAGTTGATGCATTGGGCACATTAAAGATCCTCGAATCAGTTAGATTGTTGAATTTAGAAAAGAAAACTAAAATCTATCAAGCATCCACATCAGAGCTTTATGGTCTAGTACAAGAAATACCGCAAAAAGAAACAACCCCGTTTTACCCGCGCTCACCCTATGGCGTAGCTAAACTTTATGGATATTGGATTGTTAAAAATTATCGCGAGTCTTATAATATGTTTGCTTGTTCTGGCATCTTATTTAATCACGAATCTCCTCGTCGTGGACATAATTTTGTTACAAAGAAAATTGTAAATGGGATTGAAGCAGTAAGTGCAGGACGTCAAGAATGTTTATATTTGGGCAATATACATGCTAAACGAGATTGGGGTCATGCAAAAGACTATGTGAAGGCAATGTGGTTAATGTTGCAACAAGATATCCCCGACGATTTTGTTATTGCTACAGGTGAACAATATTCAGTAAAAGAATTTGTCGAACGATGCGCACCATTTTTTGGATTAAAAATTCGATGGGAAGGCGCAGGCCTTAACGAAGTAGGTATTGACACTATAACCAATAAAATTGTTGTTCGTGTGGATGAAAAATATTTCCGCCCTGCAGAAGTTGAAACTTTATTGGGAGATTCTACAAAAGCTAGCAGTGTGCTGGGTTGGGTTCCTGAGCATTCTTTCGATGATCTTGTTCACGACATGTGTATGAATTTTAGTTGAGGATAATATGGAAAAAAATAGTAAAATATTTGTTGCGGGTCATAATGGATTGGTAGGTTCAGCAATTGTACGAAAATTAAAATCCGAGGGATATAATGATTTAATTCTTAGATCTAAAGCAGAATTGGATTTGAGAGATCAACTGGCAGTTAAAAAATTCTTTAGTTTAGCAAAACCAGATTATGTTTTTTTAGCTGCAGCAAAGGTTGGCGGCATTAATTGGAACTGGACTAATCCTGGTGAATTTATTTATGATAATCTGCAAATACAAACTAATGTTATTGATGCAGCATATCGCAATGCCTGCAAAAAATTATTATTTTTAGGTTCTGCTTGTATATATCCTAAGGTTGTTCCTCAACCTATTAAAGAAGAATATTTGTTAACAGCACCACTTGAACCTACAAATGAAGGATATGCTTTAGCAAAAATTACAGGTTTGCGTATGTGTGAATATTATAGACGCCAATATGGGTTTAATGCTATCAGTTTAATGCCTGCTAATCTATATGGACCTAATGATAATTTTATTCCAGAACACGGCCATGTAATTCCTGGTATTATAACTAAGTTATATAATGCTATGCAAAAGGGTGAAAAGAGTATTGAATGCTGGGGCGATGGCACACCTACAAGGGAATTCTTATATGTAGATGATCTTGCGGATGCTTGCTTCTGGACAATGCAAAATTATGATAAAGCCGAATTTATTAATGTGGGTAGCAATGAAGAACTTACAATTAGAGATCTTGCTGAAAAATTAAAAGACGCAATGGGTTTTAAAGGTGATATTATTTGGAATACAGATAAACCAAATGGCACACCTAGACGCAAAATGGATAACAGCAAATTAAAAGCACTTGGCTGGTCTGCAGATGTAACCTTTGATGAGGGTCTAAAGCGGACTATTGAATGGTATAAAAAGCAAAAAGGTATGATATGAGATGGCCTTTAATGGGTGAGACAATCACCTTTACTGATAGATTAAAAATGGCACACTTTGCTTTAACAGCAAAGAAATTTACCTTTGGCGAAAAAGTAAAACAATTTGAAAACGAATGGAGCGACTGGCTAGGTGCAAAACATTCGTTATATGTATCCAGCGGAAGTACCGCAAACTTCTTGTTGGTTGCTGCTATTAAAGAATTATATAAGTTAAAAGAAGGCGACAAAGTATTGTTACCTGCCTGTACCTGGATGACCAATGTGGCACCTATTATGCAACTTGGCCTTACTCCTGTATTCTGCGATATCAATTTAGATAATTTTAGTTTCGATGTAGAAGAAGCCAAATTAATCGCAATTAAACACGAAATTAAAGCAGTGTTTATTACACACCTATTAGGGTTTTCTGCAGACAATGAAGCGATTAAACGCATATTTCCTCGAGCATTAATTATAGATGATGTATGCGAATCACATGGATGCCAATCACCATACGGTGAAAGGCGCGGCGCAAATAGTTTAGGTGCAACATTCAGTTTCTATTTTGGACATCATATGTCTACAGTTGAGGGCGGTATGGTTTCTACTAATAATACTAAACTATATGACCTAATGAAGATGAAGCGCAGTCATGGAATGGCAAGAGAATCTCTTAATTTTGCAGATTACGCCAATAAGAATCCAAACATTGATAAACAATTTCTATTTGTTACTGATGGATATAATTTTAGAAACCATGAAATTTGTGCAGTGCTTGGTATATCGCAATTAAAGCGATTGGATAAAATGATTGAAATTAGAAACAACAATCATAAATTATTTGTAGATATTATTGACAAATATCCCAATCTGTTTTATAATATTAAAAATCCCAAAACAATTAGTAGTTTCTGTTTACCATTCATTTGTAAATCTAATGAGATTATGTTAGCAATGAAAGATACCTTTACCCAACACGGTATTGAATACAGACCAATTGTTGCGGGTAATCTATTAGCACAACCGTTCCTTAAAGATTATACTATTGAATCTAATAAGAAGCGAACCAATGCAGATATTCTTCATACCCAAGGTGTGTACGTTGGTAATAACCATTTTGTTACAGACAAAGATATGAACTTTTTAAACAAAGTAGTCGGAGAAATTAATGAAAAATTTAGGTGAGAGTATTGAGGATATTATAAAAAGAACAGTCGACGATGTTTTAGACAACACTCGAGATTATGGTCTACCAGATTCTAATTATATTGCAACAGATAACCTCGGTGAAGTAATTGAAAAATTAGCAATCATCCATATTAGAATGTGGATGTTAGAGGATGCGATACAAGCAGCAACTTCTGATACAGAGATTGCAGAACTAAAACGTAAATGTGATATTTGCTTTAAAGTCAAACGTCCAAAATATGTTCAAGCAATTAACGCATTGGTTGACGATGCAATTGTGAATAACAAGTCTTTGAGAGAAGATTCAGTAAAATTATACAAAGGTGTTAATAATGAATAAAATTGTTTTCTTTAATCACTTCCATAAAGGCGATCTTCATACGCATAAGGAATTTATTCGTCATATTCAATCTGAACTACCCAATGTAGCATTTGAATATCTGCATAATAATGCAGCAAAATTGACCGCTGAACTTGATATTCCTTTGATAGGCGCACCGTCTGATTTAGATAATAAAACTCCTTTTTACTTAGATGAAGATGCGTTGTATATTAATACGTGGGTTGGATGCAATTGGGATATATTCTGTAAGTATGGTGGTATCAATATGAATACGTTATACGAGCAATGGGAAAAAATCGTAGAACAAATCAATGAAGTATTTGAAACAAGTATTAAATTACATAAAGAAAAAGAACAATACTTACCAAGAATTGCTTATAATGCTTTAAGCACTGCGGGTGTAGATAATTATGTTAATTCTACAATAGGCGTTAAAAAAATATTGTTATGTAATAATGTGCCTCAATCAAATCAATCTTTTAGTTCTGAGATGAGAGAATATATTTTGCCTTTTGCAGAAATGTATCCAGATACACATTTTATTTGTACCAATAAATTTGATACCGATGGAAATAATAATATCTTTTTTACTGGCGATATAATTGGTCCTGTTCAAGATGGAGATTTACAAGAAATTTCTTATTTAAGTACTTACTGTGATGTTATTGTAGGAAAGAACTCGGGTCCATATGTATTCTGTGAGACTTATGATAATTATATGGATGATAATAAAACATTCTTATCATTTAATACTAAGCATTTAGACTATGAAGATATACACGAAACTATGTCACGTGATTTAAAAATCAACTGTAATTATATGGCAATACCTATTTTCAATAATAAAGAATTGACGGACAAAGATCACGAGAATATCATGGCAGCTCTTAATGAGGCGCTTGCATGAAAAAGTTGTCTATTGGATTTACCGATACGCACGAGCATCTAGCTGCGTTTTTTATATACCTGCTAGGTACTCGGTATGAGGTAGAGATTATCGACATTAGAAAAGGAACACCTGATATTCTTTTATTCGGTGACGATAATTTTGGTAAACGCAATTTAGATTTCTCCAGAAAAGATTGTATCAAGTTATTCTATACTGGAGAAAATCGTAGACCAGAAAACTTTGATTGTGATTATGCTATCAGTTTCGATCACAACTTTGAACCTTGGCATTATAGATTGCCCCTGTATGTAGTCTATATGTGGGCATTAGAACATATACATGAAACAAAATTTGATTACAATTATATCTTTAATCCCGAGATTAAAGAGAAAACAGACTTTTGTTCTTTTGTAGTATCTAATCCTAATTGTTCTGAGCGCAATGAATTCTTTAAACAGCTACACGCAGAAAAGCATGTTGATAGTGCAGGAAAATTATATAATAACACATCTGCAAATTTAGTAGGTGAAGCAGCTAAGATTGAATTTCTTTCTACACGAAAATTCAATATTTGTTTTGAACCTTATTCACATCCCGGGTATGTAACGGAGAAAATTCTACACGCATTTTATGCAGGTACAGTTCCTATTTACTGGGGAAGTGAAACAATAAGTTCTGATTTTAATCCCGACGCATTTGTTAATGTGCATGACTTTGATAGCTATTATGATGTAATTAAACATCTCGCATATTTAGATAGTAACAAAGAAGCATACGATGCAATGGTAAATGCTCCTAAGTTTAGAAACGGAATTCCTCCTTCATACATAATGCTCGACAATTTCCTAAATTGGTTTGATGCTGTTGTTTATAATAAAATCCTTAAACGATGAAAATACAGACATTTATTTTCAACTGGCGCGGCCAGTATGAAAAGACAAAAGAAAAGCAAAAGCAACTGAGTGCCATTGGGGTTGTTCCTGTCGTTATTAATAGTGACGACAATCACCGTGAGGAAGATCCCAATTGGCACAACATTGGCGAGGAAAGTTATTTTACCGCACAATTTTTAAAAGCATTAGAATTGTTTGATAGCGATGCTATGTTCCATATTCAGGCCGATGCTTCATATAGTAATTGGGCTGAAATTTATTCTGGTGCTGAAGAATGTTTCGATACTTATAATTGGGGCATTTATGCGCCGAATGTAGATTATACTTGGTATAGTGCTGAAAGAACTAATCTTACATCTTTTGATTTAGATGAACCTCATTTTAAAATGGTTGCTAATACAGACTGTACTTGTTGGTTCATTCATAAAGATATAATCAATGAAGCAAATAACAGAGGTGTAGATTTTGCACCGTACAAGATGGGGTGGAGCTTTGATATCGTTTATACTGCTTTAGGATATCTTAATAAAAGACCAGTTATCCGAGATTACCGGTATACTATTGACCATCCGCCCGGAACTAATTATAATAAGGATCAAGCTGAAAAAGAAATGTATACGTTATATGCATCATTACCCACCGATATTCAGCACGCATTCCGAGCAATAAAACAAGACAAAGAACAATTAGCAACATATTATGCAGATTGATTTTGTGCAGTGACCTATGCCTTTGATACATTCTAATAGATCAACAATTGATCCAAATAAAAAATTAATTGTATATACTCATATCGGTATAGGGGATATTATATGTACTTACGCTATAGTTAAAACAATTATAGAAGAATCTTATGGGGATATAATTATACCTTGCAGACAAATATTTTTAGATTCTATAAATTATCTTTATAAAGATGAACCTCGTTTATCAATTTTACCTATAACAGATACAAACATTATAAATATTGAGATGGGAGAAGTTTATTCCTACGCAGAACAAAACAATTTAGAAATACTTCAAATTGGTTTTGGCAATCTTAAACAACCATTTCATTATAACCAATTTTTTGATCAAGTAAATATCCCTTACAGACGAAGCTGGGAAATATTCCCAGATTTTAAATCGTCGGATCATTCCAAACAATTATACAATTCTCTTTCTTTGGACGATAAAGACTACATACTTGAGATTAGTACTAACACAAATGGAACATTTGATTTAAAAATTGATTCTGATTTGCCTAAAGTTAAGGTGTTCAAATCTAATTTTGGGTCTGGTATATTTGATTGGATAGATGTTATTATAAATGCTAAAGAAATACATACTGTAGGAACAGGCGTATTTCATTTAATAGATAGAATTGAAAATTTTAATAAAGATTGTAAATTATACTTTCATAATGTACGACACGACTTTCATACTATAGATACAAATTGGAATTGGAACTTAATTGATTATGAATAAAAACCATGTGGTTATCGGTGATCTAATATTCGACAAATTCATCTACGGCAATGCTAATAGAATATCAGCGGAGGCACCTACTTTAGTATTAGATGTAGAAAAAGAAATACATATGATTGGCGGCGCGTATAATGTTGCTGCACATCTAGCATCATTGGACCACAATTGTGTATTTTTATCCACAGTAGGTCAAGATTTTAACAAAGTAATAATTGGATTTCAAGATAAATTTGATCCAGCAATCACAGGAAATATTATAACAGAAGATAATAGAGCAACATCTGTTAAAACTAGATTAATATCTGAGTATAAAAATACACATCTATTAAGATATGATATAGAAACAACTAGAGATATTACTGAAGAAACAGTAACCTCAATTGTTTCGTATGTTGAAAGTATTGAACACATCGATGACATACTATTAATAGATTATAAAAAGGGTGTTATCACTAAAGATCTAGCAACTAGAATTATAGACATTGCTAATAAAAGAAATATCCCTGTTTATGTAGATACTAAAAAAGATGATCTACAAATTTTTAGAGGATGTACTGTAATTAAGCCAAACAAATTTGAGTTTGAAAAAATTAAATTAAGATATGCGCCCGATTCTAATATAGAAGATGCGTGTAAAATAATCTGTGATACTTTAAATATTCACCAAATTGTTATTACTGCAGGCGATGAAGGAATATATGCGTATAATAACGATGATGGGTTGACGCATACCGCCGCTGAAATAGTTGAGATTAAAGAGCTCAGTGGTGCGGGTGATTCGGTATTAGCGGTATTAAGTTATTGTGTGTCTGAAGGACATTCATTTATAAACAGTATTAAATGGGCAAATAGATTGGCCGCAAAATTTGTATCATCCGGAATACAATATAGAGCAAAAAAAGAAGATTTATTTAAATAAGAGGAAATATGGAAAATTTTTTAGCAGCAGTTCTAACAGAACATTATAAGCCATTAACATTAGAATCATTTAAAGCAGAGGTTCCGACTGACGGTCAAGTGCTTGTTGAAATGATTTCTGCTGGATTATGTGGCGCACAAATAAATGAAATTGATGCTGTTAAAGGCCAAGACAATTATATGCCTCATTTTATGGGACACGAAGGATTTGGATTTGTTACAGGCGTGGGTGACCGTGTAACTAAAGTTAAAAAGGGCGACTATGTAGTATTACACTGGAGAAAAGGAAGCGGGTGCGATTGCTTTGGTGCCAAATATTTTTCTAAGTTAGGTATTGTGGGTTCGGGTCCTGTTACTACATTTGCAGAACAAACAATTGTATCTGAAAATCGAGTAACCAAAGTAGATTATAAACCTAGTTTGGATAACCTATATCCGTTAATGGGATGCGCATTATCTACAGCATACGGTATTGTTAAAAATATTAAGAAAAATTCTACTGTAACCATTTCAGGCGCAGGCGGATTAGGATTAACTATAGCTTTCTGGCTAAAAGTGTTTTATAATATAACACCCGTGATGATAGATAAGTTCGAGAATAAACGAGAATTTGCTGAAACATTTGGTGCTAAATTCTATACGTTAGATGATTTTAAGAATTTGGATAAGACTGATTATTGTATTGATACTACAGGAAAAGTAGATGTAATATCTAAGATGTTTTCCCAAGTTAAAAAAGGTGGTTCTTTAATACTTGTAGGCCAACCTAGAGTAGGTGAGAGCTTAGTATTAGAAAATGCATTATCAATTTTTGATGGCATTAAAATTTTCAGTTCAGATGGTGGTGATTTTGATCCCGATAGAGATTTATCGGATATAGTGTTTCATGTAGATAAAAATAAAGAACTTGCAACAAAACTTATCACACACGTAATTAAATTGGAAGAAATCAACGAGGGCTTTACTAAAATGAGAAACGGTGAAGCCGGTAGAGTTATTATTAATTTTAAGGAGAACAAATAATGAGAAAAGAATGGACAGCGCAAGAGCTTATAGCGTTTGAAGATAGAATTGGTGAATTATATTTAGATAATCAATTACCATTCCTTTTTCATTTATCCGGCGGCAATGAGCAACAACTAATTGATATCTTTAAAGATATTAAAGAAGGTGATTATGTTATCTCTAATCATAGAAGTCATTATCATGCATTGTTACACGGAATTCCTCCAGATGTAATTGAGGATAGAATTTTAAATGGTCGTAGTATGTTTATCTATGATCGGGGTCGTAACTTCTTCTGTTCTGCTATTATTGGCGGAACACCCGCAATTGCTGCAGGCATTGCATGGGCATTAAAGAAAAAAGGATCTGATAAAAAAGTATGGTGCTTTATTGGAGATGGCACAGAAGATAATGGACACACGTATGAAGCAGTTCGGTATGTGGATGGATTCGATCTGCCTTGTACTTTTATTGTTGAGAACAATGATAGATCAGTCGAAACAACTAACGTACAACGATGGGGCACTAAAGCTGATTACGAATGGAACTCACCTTCAGTAATGAAATACAAATATGATATTACATATCCTCATGCCCGCAAACCTGGTATGATTGATTTATCTAAAGCAGTTAAAAAGACTGATGACGAATACTTTCCCCGTTTGGCAGAAGTTTTATACCCAGAAAATTTAAAGGGTGTTACTAATTATGTACCTGGGTTGAGTTATAAAGATGCCGCTAATCAGGTAATGACTGAGTTAGGCCAAGATGGTGCAGTGTTCATTGGCTACAACGTACATAATTCACCCGGCGGTAACGCAATGGGCACACTTAAAAATGTTCCCGACGATCAAAAATTGGAAACACCTGTAGCAGAAAATCTAATGGCAGGTCTTGCAATTGGCATGGGATTTGAAGGATTTAAACCCGTTCTATATTTTGAACGGCATGACTTTATATTAGTTGCAATGGATGCTATTGTTAACCATATTGATAAGATTGAAAGAATCTCCCACGGCGAATATACAGTTCCTGTTATTATTAGAGCAGTTACTGCAGATGCCGGCCCGTTCTACTCAGGAATTACACATTCGCAAGACTTTACAGATATGTTACGCACAGCTGTTAGCTTCCCTGTATACGATCCTGTAACCGGAGAAGATCTAGTACTGGCATTTAAGAAAGCACAACATAGTAGTCGCCCTGCAATTATTATTGAGAGAAAATCTAGATATTAATATGACAAAAATCGTAGCAACTTCGGTGTACGGGAATAGCCCTCGGTATATTACTGGGGCCATTCGACAATTTGAATTAACAAAGAAATTTTATCCTGGTTGGGAATATAGAATATATACCGACGATAAAACAAAGTTTAATTCTATTGCAGACGAGGCAAACATTATTGAAATGGATAAGGGTCACGGAGTATTCTGGAGATTCTTACCTATGTTTGAAGATGAAAATAATATTGTTATTGTTCGTGATTCCGATGGAAGAATTACATTAAGAGAACAAATGGCAGTGGATGAGTGGGTTAAATCTGATTTTAAGTTCCACACATTTCGAGATCACGAGGCGCATTATCAATTTCCTGTAATAGCATGTGCATTTGGCTACAAAGGAAAATTATCAGATAAACTATTAGACGTAATGAATAATTATATGCTCAATACTAATTATTATACTAACGATCAAGTTTATTTAAGAGATGATATATTCCCGGTTGTAAAGGATAGCGCATTAATTCATTCTATGAATGATGGATGGTTTGGGGAAACTCGCAATCAGTTAATCAATCCATTCGATTTTTGCGGCAATGGATATGATGAATATGATATGCCGTTATACCCCTCAACACTTGCGGAATGCACGGGATTTGATCCCAAGACAGTATCCGACAAATATAAATTTAACTACGGTTATTTAACAGGAAACGTAACATGACACAATACTATGGTTCATCCGAAGAAGATAAATTCATTAAAGAATATTTCCCTGAGGGATATGTGGGAAGGTGTATTGAGGTTGGAGGATCTGATGGCATTACACATTCTAACACATATTACTTTGAAAAATCATTGGGGTGGGATTGTTTGGTAATTGAACCTCAACCTGGTCCTAGATTTTTTGATTCTTGTAAAGAGAAAAGAAAGAATGCTTTACAATGTGCTGTTGCATCTGAGAATAAAGATGATGTAGAATTTACAGTAGTATTTTGTAATTATCAAAATAGCGGGCATCAAGCATGGGGCGGAATGAGTGGTTTGCAAGTAGATCAAAAATTAGTTGAAGCACATAAAGAACTTGGTCTAGATCCTCAAGAAGTTACAATTCCTGTTCCTACTCGCCGGCTAGATTGGATTATTGAGGAAGTATATGATGAAAAATATCCTACAATTGATTTTATTACAATTGATACTGAAGGAACTGAATTAGATGTTCTTAAATCTTTCGATACTACAAAGTATAACACAAAATTAATTGTTATAGAAAACAATTGGAAAGATCCTGCAATCGGAGAATATCTTGCACAGTTCGGTTGGACACGAGATAGAGTTATAGAACAGAATGAGTTTTTTGTGAGGAACGTATGAGCAAAGTTACAATTATTACAGCAACAACTGGTTCTGAATATTTGAGACAAAATATTAGATCAGTTCAATCCCAGACACACGATGATGTTCAACATCTTGTTGTGGTTGATGGGGAAGAACATTTAGATAAAGTTGCTACTATATTAAGCGAAGAAGAATTTCCAAATGTGGATTTAGTTATTTTGCCTTATGCTACAGGCAAAGAACAATATAATGGTCACCGAATATATGGCGGATTTACTCATATTGCAAAAGGTGATTACATTGGTTACCTTGATGAGGATAACTGGCTAGAACCAGAACATGTGGAGTCATTACTTGATACTGTAAAAGATAATCAATGGGCGGCGACCTTAAGAAAGATTGTGAATAGTGAAGGCAAATTCATTTGTAACGATGATTGTGAAAGTCTGTGTAATTGGGAATCGGTTATCAGAGATTACTTTGTAGACGTTAATTGTTTCTTTTTCTCTAAACCATTGGCTCTCCAATTAAGTCCTATTTGGTATAGACGTGCAAGACATCCAGAAGATCAACCTGAAGTCGATAGAGCATTGACATATACACTAAAAGATAATAAAATAGCATGTGAGGTTACAGGAAAGTACACAGTAAATTATAGAGCAGGAAATAGATCCGATTCGGTTCAAGGCCAGTTCTTTTTACAAGGTAATGAAATACTGAGACAAAAATATAATGGAGTTTTCCCATGGAGAAAATAAAATGGATTTGATTAGATATAATAGTTTATGTAGATTTGCAGATTATGTTTGCGAATTTCCAAAACACTATTACGATGAGATGGGTATAGATAATATTCATGGTAAGGAAAATGTTAATAGTTTTCATAACATTGCCCCTTATAGTAAAATTTTTATCAAGACAGATCTCATCCAGGGAATGATTGGCCAATTGTTGAATATAACTGTTCCGTTTCATCTATTAACTGGAAACGCTGATATTACAATTCCTGCCCATACAGTAGATCATATACAAAAAAATAAAAATATGATTACTTGGACAGGTAACAATCTTATAAAATTTGATGAAAGATTTTTACAAGTTCCTATCGGGTTTGATGCAGTAGGCTCCGGCAGGCCAAATAGTTATTTTAAATTTCCTGAACCATATAAACAAAAATCAATTCCTATAGTTTTAACACCAATCGGCAAGACTATTGAAACTAGGAATAATGTTGTTAATATCAGTGGCCACAATATTTTAAACATTCAATCCAGATTGAATTACTCAGATTACATTAATTTATTAAATTTATCTAAATATAGTATTTGTCCTGATGGAAATGGCGTAGACACCCATCGACTCATGGAATCTATAAAGATGAAAAGTAAACCTATTGTACTCAGTTCTATATTAAATAGTATGTATGAAGAAATCGGATGTGAGATCATACACAGTTGGGATGATCTGCACAACATAGATTTGGATACACCGGTGGATGTGGATCAAAAATTCGCATCATTTGCTTATTGGGAAAATAGAATAAAGGATCATCATGAAATTTTTAAATTTAAGAATGGAACATAAATGAAATATGTGAAAAAAGTCAATATTGAAAAAATAGACTATAAGTATGATGAAGCCCGTCTACTCAATGAATTGCAAACTTATGTAGATTCAACATATACTCAACACTATTCAATGAATAAGTTTCAATCTACTGAATTTATTATTGATAATGGACACGGAGTCGGCTTCACCGCTGGCAACGTGATGAAATATGTCCAACGATATGGCAAAAAAGAAGGGCGTAATAGACAAGATCTACTAAAGGTATTACATTATGCACTAATGCTTTTATATGTGCATGATATAGAAACAAACAATAATTTAAATGATAATTGAGAATTTTATATAATGAAAAAAATTTTAGTTACAGGGGGTGCTGGATTTTTAGGAAGCCATTTATGCGAAAGATTGGTGAATGAGGGTAACCATGTTCTTTGTGTGGATAACTATTTTACAGGTAGTAAAAAAAATATAGAACATCTTTTACAAAAACCAAATTTTGAGGTTATCCGACAGGATATATGTTTTCCTCTATATGTTGAAGTTGATGAAATCTATAATTTAGCGTGCCCTGCCAGCCCGCCTGCATATCAGCAAGATCCAATACAAACATTAAAAACGTGTATAATTGGTTCTTATAATTTATTAGGGTTGGCCAAAAGAACAAACGCAAAAATTTTACAGGCAAGCACAAGTGAAATATACGGCGATCCAAAAGAACATCCTCAAAGTGAAGAATATTGGGGCAATGTTAATCCAATAGGTATTCGTAGTTGTTATGACGAAGGCAAGCGCGCGGCCGAAACGCTATTTATGGATTATCATAGAATGCATAATGTTCAATCTAAAATAGTTCGTATTTTTAATACGTATGGGCCAAAAATGGCACTTACAGATGGTCGAGTAGTTAGTAACTTTATTATTCAAGCGTTGCAAGGAAAAGATATAACAATTTACGGAGACGGCATGCAAACTAGAAGTTTTTGTTATGTAGACGATTTAATTGAGGGTCTTTATATGACGATGAATAATACAAGTAATGATTTTGTTGGACCAGTAAATATCGGCAATCCTGTAGAATTTACAATGATTGAATTGGCAAAAAAGGTAATGAATTTGACAAAGTCTAAAAGTAAAATAATTCATACATCTTTACCGAAAGACGATCCCACTCAAAGAAAACCCAATATACAAGCTGCCAATGAAATTTTAAATTGGCAACCAACTATAGATTTAGAAACAGGGTTAAAGAAAACTATAAAATATTTTAGAACAGCCTGTAAAAACTCGTAAGATACAAAAAATAGTATAGACTTTTTAATGTATCGGTGTTATAATATATTTTTACGTGAACAAAATTGCAATTTAGGAGATATATAATGCAAATTAGTAATGAAACAATCCAAATTTTGAAGAACTTTGCTACGGTAAACAGTAATATTCTTATTCGAAAAGGCAAGACTTTGTCTACAATTAGCACAGCAAAGAACATCTTTGCAAAGGCAACAGTAGCAGAAGACTTCCCAGTTGAGGTTGCGGTGTATGATTTAAACTCTTTGTTGGCATTGTTGACATTGATGGAGAATCAAGATGTTGAGTTTGGCGAGAAGTCATTGACTATCTCTAAGAACAATGGTAAGTTTGAGTACTTCTATTCTAACGCAAACGTAATTGTTGCGGCGCCTGATAAATCTATTGAGATTGATAATCACTTTCAATTCCAATTGTCAGCAGAGGATGTTAATATGATTATGAAGGCAGCTAATATTACAGCGGCGCCAACAATCTCTGTTACTGCTAAAGACGGTACAGTTGTATTGACTATCGGTGATAAGAAAAACGATACTGCAAATACTTATAAGAAAACAATTGGTGCAAGCGATGAGTCTTTCGAGTGCCATATGTCTGTAGACAATTTTAAAATTGTACCAGATGCTTATACAGTAACAGTATCTAAAAAGAAATTGTTCCACTTCCAACATTCTACAAAAGTAATTGAATATTTTATAGCAATGGAACCCGATTCGGTGGTATAATGAATCCCGTAGGTCGTAGATCATTTGCACAAGGCCTAGGTTTAATAGGCCTAATCGGAGTAGGTATTGCGGGGTATAAAGAAGCCAAAGAGCGACTTATGCCTGCACCTGATGAATTAGCGTCTAAAGAGTTATCTGACAAATTAGACGAACAAGCGTTGCTTACGTTGAATGCAACATATGGTGAAAGGATACCGCCCCCGGCTACTATCCCCCACAACCTGTATACAGTTATTAATATCAGCCCTAATTATTATAAACCTGGGACTGAAGTACGTGTGCAAGCTAAGATGCAGGTTGGACCTGACGGAAAGCTGTACGTCAAAGAGAATCACATTTGGCGTAAAATTTAATATTATGGAGTTATTATGGATATTCGTGAACAAGAGTTTTTGTGGGTTGAACGCTATAGACCACGCACATTAGCCGATTGTATTCTTCCTGCAGATCAAAAGAAGATCTTTCAGGAAATGCTCTCTAAAGGAGAGATTCAAAATATGCTATTGTGCGGTGGCGCAGGCATGGGTAAGACCACTATTGCCCGGGCATTATGTGAAGAATTACAAACAGACTATATCATCATTAACGGTTCAGAAGAATCTGGTATTGATGTTCTTCGTACTAAGATTAAACAGTTTGCTTCTACTGTATCATTCAGCGGTAAGCCAAAGGTTGTTATTCTAGACGAAGCTGATTATTTAAATCCAAATTCTACTCAGCCTGCACTTCGTGCTTTTATGGAAGAGTTCTCATCCAATTGCAGATTCATTTTTACTTGTAACTTTAAGAATCGTATTATTCCTCCGCTTCATTCTAGAACTGCGGTAGTTGAATTTAAATTGCCAAAGGCCGAGAAGCCAAAGATTGCATCTGCATTCTTTAAGCGTGTTCTTGAGATTCTTAAGCATGAGTCTGTAAAAGCAGATGATAAAGTTATTGCCAAAGTAATTGAAAAGCATTTCCCTGATTATCGTCGTATTCTAAATGAACTACAGCGTTATAGTTCTTCGGGCAGTATTGATGAGGGCATTCTTGTCAATATGGGTGAGATCAATATGCAAGAACTCACAGCCGCACTTAAAGATAAAGACTGGAAGAAGATGCGCACATGGGTTGTTAATAACATTGACAATGACCCACAAACATTGTTCCGTAAATTCTACGATACAATGAGCGATAGTGTAGTACAAGTTCCTCAACTTGTTTTGCTACTTGCAGACTATCAGTATAAATCAGCATTTTGTGCAGACCAAGAAATTAATCTTGTTGCCTGTTTAACAGAGATCATGGCCTCGGTAGAGTTTAAATGATTGAATTATTAAAACCTACATTTGATTGGATTAAAGATGACTACACTACTAATCGCTTTCGTTTTTGCGTGGAGTTGCTTGCTTGGGGTATTAGTATTGGGTGTTCAATTACCATGGCTCTCACAGTCCCCAATCCGCCCCTACTTTCTCTTTACCCTATTTGGATCATCGGCTGTGGTATGTATGCTTGGGCTGCTTTTACTCGGAAATCTTTTGGGATGCTGGCTAACTACATGCTATTGGTAACAATAGATTCAGTCGGCCTAATAAGGATGTTGACATGAGTTTATTTGGAACGCCTGTTGAAAAACCTGCAGAAGTTCCTTACAAGACCCCTGCAATTTCTCCCTTTGATTTCATTAATGCCATTCATTACAGTAAAGATAACCTTATTGTAGATGATTGGTCTGAGAAACAATACAACCCGTTTATTATTAATAAAGGACTATCTTACGGACATGACACAGTAATCCCTGCGAATGAGATGAATTCCCGCCCGCATCTTGAGAAAAAGATGCAGTTTTCGTTTCTTATAAATACTATTAGGCCCCGTAAAAGATTCAACAAATGGATCAAAGCGGACAAACTTGAATCGATCGAAGTAATTAAAGAATACTATGGATATAGCACAGAAAAAGCCCGCCAAGTACTCCCACTCTTTGACGACTCAAAATTAGATTATTTAAGAACAAAACTAATAAAAGGTGGTCGTAATGGCTGAAGATATTTTTCACATTGATTATCCAGGGTATTCACCACTGGAAGTAACCCTTGTACAACCTGATGATTTTTTGAAAGTAAGAGAAACGCTTACACGTATCGGTGTAGCATCCAGAAAAGATAAAGTACTGTATCAATCATGTCATATCCTACATAAACAAGGTAGATATTTTATTGTACACTTTAAAGAATTATTTGCGTTAGATGGTAAATCTGCAGATTTAACCGAGAACGATTTACAGAGAAGAAACACAATTGCTAAGTTGCTAATAGATTGGGGTTTAGTACAAGTTATTAGTCCAGAGAAATTTACTGATTTGGCGCCATTATCGCAGATCAAAGTAATTGCATTCAAAGATAAAAATGAATGGTCTCTCCAAACAAAATATAATATTGGTAAGAAAAAACAAACTACAGACCAATAATCTGTATAAATAATTATATCCCCGGGATGGGAAACGCAGCAATCGGTGTGGGCTGTATAAACCAGAAGCCGAACTAATTTAAGTCCCACTACCTTGGGAACGTCTAAAGCTGGCACAACGTATGGTGCCCCTGTAGTCAGTAAGCAGGATTAACGCTATGCCTTCGGGGTAGCAAAATTATAAACTCGCTTAATAGGAGAACTATATGTTTTACGCAAACATGGCTATCGATTCAATTCAAGACGCCAAAATCAACTTCCTCAAACAAACAGTCAAGGAAGATTCCCTTAAAAAACCTTTAGTCGATTTTGTAGAAGCACAACGTGTTTTTACAAAGCAAGTTGCTAAGTCTGCTAACGATGTAATGAACATTGCTGCAGAAACTTTTGCCAACTCGATTTCTGGTATAGTAAATAAAAAAGGAGAATCAAAATGACATTTGTTAAAGATGTATTTGGGCGTGATATGTTCAAAGATTTTGATAAACTATATGTAGGCTTTGACGATCAATTTAATAAGATGGCAAAGATTCATGATGATCTAACAAAGAGCATTCCTAACTATCCACCTTACAATATTAAGAAAACTGGTGATAACACTTATGTTATTGAAATTGCAGTTGCTGGATTTGCAAGACAGGATATTGAGATTGAACTTGATAATGATAAAATGATTATTAAAGGCAACGTACATAATACAGAAGCAGAAGAAACCTTCTTATTTAAAGGTATTGCTAACAGAGCATTTACCCGTACATTTGCACTTGAAGATCAAATTGAAGTTAAAGATGCTGAAATGTTTAATGGTATGCTTAAAGTATGTTTGGAAAGAATTATTCCAGAACATAAAAAGCCAAAGAAAATTGAAATTAAAGATGCCGAAGCAGGCACAAAGCCTGCAAAGAAATCTAAGCCTCAATTTCTTACAGAAGATCCTGTAGAAGATAGGATGCTATAATGAATAATGATCTAAAAGAATTTGAAGGAACCCATATGCCTTCAATTAAAGACTTTTGGTCATGGATTGAAAAAGCATTTACCCCCTCATATCAAAAAGAAATTGATATGTATTTGAAAGATTCTGTAGATCATAAAGATCTAGAAGCCAGAATGCAGGTATTAATGCGTAGAGGTTTAATATGAAATTCATTAGAGCTTTTATTAAAATTGTACATGAAGTACGACAACGACTGGCTACCCGCAGGAATAAATATCCTGGAACGGGTTCGTAAAAACACTAGGGCTTCGGCCCTAGTTGTCCAATAGTATTGATTATAAATACATAAGATGTTATAATGTTATTGACATGGAGATTATATGACTATTAAAATTTTAAAATTAATTACAGGCCAAGAGCTTGTTGCCGATATTACGGTCAATGACCCCGTATATAAATTGGTAAAACCGTTTGCATTGCAAATGGCACGCGATCCAAATGACGAAAATGGGCCATTGCAACTTGCATTGTTTCCATATGCGCCGTACACGAAAGATCATACCTTACATATTCGAAAAGAAAATGTAGTCTGGTTTGAAGAATTGCCAGAATCAATGATAAAAGACTATAATTCTGCATTGATTAACTTATCGGATGTTAAACAAAATGCGGCCGATCCTTTAGCGGTAACAGATGTAACGGCTCGATAAAATATTAAGGAACCAGAATTATGAGTACTAAAAAAGTAACAAACTTTAAAAAACGGACTTGCCAAGGTGGCAGAGCAAAAACATCGTCAATGAATAAAACGCAGAAACGATCCTATAAGGCCTATCGAGGCCAGGGCAAATAAGACTATAAATACTTAATACCGCGGATTAGTGAAATGGTATCACAAAGGACTCATAATCCTTAGTTCCTAGTTCGACTCTGGGGTCCGCAACCATTATGAAAAAAATTATATTATTACTGCTATTAACTTTATCTACAATTGCTTATAGTAAAGAAACAAACAAACCTGTTTTGTGCATGGACGCAAAGGAAATGTTTGACGCAATATTTGAGGAATATCGTGAGACAATACTTATGGTATTTGACCAAGATTCATTCCCAAATAAAATTGTGTTAACAGTTAATCCTGCTACAAAGACATGGTCATTAGTTGAATATAGTACCGAGATAGCTTGTTTGCTAGGCTCAGGAAATAATTATAAGATAATGGGTCGTGTACCAAGTAAAGATTACTTATGAAGTCTATATTATTATTGGCATTACTTATAACAAGTAATGCCTTTTCTATGACAGTAACTGCACATTCGTGGTTAGTTGCTGATACGAATGGTAAAATAATTCAAGGCGAGCATATAGAAGAATCTCGTTCAATCGCAAGTATCACAAAACTTATGACTGCAATGGTCATAATAGATGCAGGGCAAGATCCAAACGAGAAGCTTGGTAAATTTACAAGGGAACAACATATACAGTTAGCTCTTGTTAAATCCAGTAATGAATCTGCTATTTTATTATGCGACAAATATCCAGGTGGCAAACCTAAATGTATCCGAGATATGAATGAAAAGGCAGTTGCAATTAATATGCCAAATACTAAATTTGTTGAGGCTTCTGGATTAAGTCCAATGAATATTAGTACTGCTAAAGATTTATTAGAATTAGTTTTTGCCGCAAGCTACTATCCTGACATTGTAGAAGCAAGTAAAACATCTCAAGTAAAAATTCAGATTAAAAAGAAATGGTTCTTCTTTAATAATACTAATCCTATTATCGGAAAGAGACATAATTTTATTGTGAGTAAAACTGGAACAACAAATGCTGCAGGTGGTTGCATCGTTATGATGCTTGATACCGATATCGGCAGACGTGTCGTAGTTGTTCTTGGAAGTAAAAACGGTAAGACTAGAATTCCCGAAGCAGAATTTATTGCGATTCAAGAATATCATACAGATTAAAAAAGGGCCTTACGGCCCTTTGTGCTGGTTACGCAAATCCAGCGGCACGCTATTTTGTGCCCGATTTAAATAAATTGCCAAACCATTGTTTGATATTTATTATTACTTTCCCATTAAGCTATCAACCTTTGTTTCTACAGTATTTAAACGCTCTTCGATAGCATCTAATGCAGGATCTGCTTGTGCTGCAACTGCTGTTGCAATTTCTGCATGTACTTCTGGAGCAACAACTTCACCTGTAGCTGCAGCAATAATTTCAGCAATTGCGGCACCTGCTTCTGCTGCTACTTCTGGTGCTGGAGCTGGCATTTCAGCAACTGCTTCTGTAATTGCTGCAGTAATTGCTACTGGATCAGTAACAACTTCTGGGTCTGCAGCAACAACTGCGGCAACGGCTGCAGCTACGATTGCAGCAACTTCTGCATTCTCAATTGCAACTGTTTCAACTTGTGCTGTAACAACATCTGCCACAATATCAGCTGCTGCTGGAACATCTGAACTTGCGGATAATGCAACAACTTCTTCAACTGCTACAGGAGCATTATCTGCTGGTGCGGCCACAATAGCTTGAATTTGTTCTTGCGTTTTAACGGTAACTAAATGATTAACGGTAACTTCTACCAATGTTAATCGCGCATCTAATTCTTCTAACTCTGTAGGGATATCGCTATTAGCATGAACACCTGTTAGTGCTGCTAATTTAGCTTCAACGGCTACCAATCTTACTGCTAGGTCTTCGAATCTCATGTTTGCTCCTTTTTGTTAATGATTTGTGCTCTTGGCACACTATTATTTATGAAATAATATATTACAGAAATATTACAGTCTTTAATTCCAATATTTGGAAGAGTCTAAGTTATCCCAATATGCTTTATTATTACGATTAATAAAGTTCTTAATTAGATACCATCCCATACCAAAGTATCCCATCTTTTTAAACCTACGAGAATCTTGTCCGAAGTAGTGATTTACAATTTTAAACTTTTTAGGGCTGTACATTCTTGATAGAAAATAATCTTCAGACGTTACTGTTTTTTCGGGAAAGCCGCCATATTCTTCAAACTTGTCTCTGCGAGTTAGCATAAACGCTCCAATTGCAAAAGGGGAAAAGAATTTTAATATATGATTTATAATATTAAAAAGCGCAAACCCAATCACTGCACGTATATCTTTGTCGTATGATTTAATATTCAATCCAACAAGATCTAAATTTTTATATTCAATTGCATTGACTGCATCTTGAATAACATTATTTTTAAAGAAACGAACATCAGCATCAATGAATAAAATGTAGGGGGTAGTTACTAATTTAGCCCCGTTGTTCTTAGCAAAGGATACCGGCCCGCCTTCAATAATTTCAATATTTAATAAATTGCTATTATTTTGTATTACCTGTCTAGTATTATCTGTAGAACAATCAGCAATAATAATTCTTGTATTGCCTATATTTTGGGAACGCAAAGAATCTAACAAGTGATGAATATAATTCTCCTCATTTTTGCAAGGTACAACAATAGTAATTTTATCAGATAATATCATCTTTTTCTTTAGTCCAAGTTATAATTTCCCAACTACCATCATGATGTTCAACCAATGCAGTACATGATTCAACCCAGTCTCCGTCATTCATATAGACTACACCATCTATAGTTTTTATTTCGGCATGGTGTATATGTCCACATATTACTCCGTCGTATCCACGTTTCTTACAGTATGCAGCTAGATTCTTTTCAAAATGAAATATAAAATCTACTGCTTTCTTTACTCTTGCCTTGAGATATTTACTAAGACTAAAGTACCCAAAACCCATACGATGGCGTATCCAATTGAATTTACTATTGAGCGATAAAATGAAATCATATGCCTTGTCTCCTAAAAATGCTAGCCATGGGGCTAGTCTGGTAATGCCATCAAATAAATCACCATGTGTAACCAAGTAGTGTTTACCGTCAGCGCCAATATGTTCGATTTGATTGTGTATTTCAACAAGACCAAAACTGAAACCATATGGTATCATTGGTCTTAAAAATTCATCATGGTTGCCTGCTACATAAATTACTTTAGTTCCACGTTTTGCGTGACCTAAAACTCTACGAACAACATTGGTATGACTTTGTTTCCATCGCCATTTGTTTTGTTGTATTCGCCATGCGTCAATAATATCACCAATCAAATAAAGAGTGTCACATGTATTATGTTTTAAAAAGTTATTTAATTTGCCAGCTTGACTATCTTTTGTGCCAAGATGAACATCACTAATAAAAATGCTGCGATACTTTTTTTGTTGAGTTACAGAATTATTGGTATCCATAACCATATGCCTTGACTCATTAGTAATGCGGCCAAGGCACCTACTACAATACTTGCAGTATATAAAGCGGGTGCTACAGCTAAGATACTAGCTGACAATAATACAATAGCAATTTGAAATCCAGATCCGGCAAATGTCATCCATGGGCCAGACTTACGAACCTCGTCACGTTCAGCTTCAAGCGCACGTGCCTTTGCCATAAGTTCTTTCTTACCTTCACCTGTTGCAGGTTCAGATTCATACCTATTAATTTTAGCAGTTAACTTATCTGCTTTTTCAAATTGTTTTCTTTCAATAGCATCATCTCTAGCCATTTCAGCAAGAGTCTGTTTAATAGACTTTGCCTGATAAAATGACCAAGTATCGTTTGCTTTAATTGTATTGTTTAATACCTTAGAGCTATTGCCCGAAGCAATGTAAGTATTAATAGCTAAAAGAGCAGCAAGTACAGTAATTAACCAACCGGCTTTATCTTTAATTAATGCTTCACGCTCGGAACGTGATAGGGGTTTCTTTTCTTCTGCCATAATAATCTCCTTTTGATTTATTTATTTGCCAATGGATTGTCGATAGCTTTTTGGATTTTGTTATCAACTTCCTTTTTCAATACTTCAACTTCTCTGCTAATCTCTCTGCGAGCATCTGCCATTTCTTTACGTATAGCATTTACTTCGCCTCTAGCTTTATCCAAATCTTCACGCACATCTTTGCGAGCCTGGCGCATTTCTTGCTCCGTCTCTCTTTGTGCTAATTTAACACTACGCTCAACCTGTTCTGTAACTGATTCATTACGACGAATGTCGTTCTTTAAATCAGTCTTAATATCGCGAGTATAGTCTGCGCCCTTTTGGCTATTCTCTTCGATAACAGCTAAACGCTTATCAAATCCGGTTAGATCAGGTGCGGCATATTCGGCAATCTTTTTCTTCATGCCAATGTAATCTTTGTATACTTCAAACGCACCATATAATCCGCCGAGTGTAGATGATACAATAGTTGCAGCTATCATTAATTTTGCAGGAGTAAATTCATACCCTCCAATACTAATAACAGTATCTTTGCTTGCATATTTTTTAGCTGCCGCTTCTAACTCGTCGACTTTTGCGTTTAAGTCTTTACCTTCTTCTGCCATCTTGTCTCCTACTTTTATTTGTATTGTTGATCAACCATTTGTTGATGTAATCTATCAGAACTCATTTGTCTTAATGCTCTAACATTATCTACGGTCTTTTGATTTCTATAAATTTCTTTTGGTGCATAGAATGCAACATCCGGTATCATAAAGAAATATTGTGCGTAATTTGCAGGCTGTTTCGCAATTGATTCTATTGTTATATTGCCTGCCAACTCGTTGTTATCTACATTTTTTTTAACACCATCATTTTGCTGAGAGTTATCATTCATTTGAGGCATGAACGGTTTAGATTCCATTGCAGAATCAACTGCGTTTTTAACCCCGAATTTTATTCCTTCAAGCATTGGTATTTCAACTTGTGGTTGAGATGAAGCTCTTGTAGGCGCAACTAAACTATATGATACTTGTGGTGTTACCATTGCAACGGTAGTTTCTTGCCTTGTTGTATTCTGATAACTACTTTGTTGAGTAGTTGTTCCTGCAAAGTTTAATATATTTGATTGTGAACTAACACTGCTATTAATTGATTGCTGTATTCTTGCAGCATTAGATGAATTACTTGATTGTTGATTGCCTTGTAGCGACACCATTGAACTTGGTGTTTGTGTAAATGAAGATTGTGTTCCTGCAGTTTGAGCGGTAGTTGTTGATCCGCCGGCAGTACTCATACTTTGAGATTGCATATCTCCTGCAATTTTTTCAGCTTGTTGTTTTGCTGTTTCTCCCGCAGAAAATGCTTGTGCGTCAGCAGATTGTACTACAGACTTTTCTAAAGATGATGTCTTATCCTGATTAGAACTAATCATACTAAGAACTGACGATAAAGAAACAGAAGAACTTTTTCCTCCGCCTCCAGAATCAGCTACTTCTCCTGCTTTAGGTTGCTGATTAGTTGCACTTGGTTGTGATGCAGCTTGTTGTGGTGCAGACCCTGCTGTAGGCGCACCGGGTTGTGCTAGTCCAGGTTGAGCTTGTTGTGGTGCCTCTTGAACTTGAGGAGCACTAGGTGGGGCAATTGCAACCGCAACTGTTGCAGGCGGTGCCGCTGCTGCAATTTCTGGTGATGCTGCTACAGGAGCAGGCGCTAATTTTGCCAATGCTGCAAGATACCCTGGACAAGAAGGACTGGATAACGCATTTGTAGTACACGGGTCAATACTATATTTTAAACTAAAATTTACAGCAGTTACTTCTGGGCCATATGGACCTACCCAAAAATTATTGTCTCTACCTATAAATCCATATACTGCATTTCCTACGTTTGGCGCAGCATACGCATTTTTAAATGTTTCCGAATAACTAAACTGAGTCCAATTATATCTTCGGTTTAAATCATAATTATATGATTCTAATACTTTTGAATTTGTATTGTTATAGATGTTAACATATGCAGTTAGATAATCCTGCATACCATTATCCCATCCATTGCCGTTCTTTGCTTGGAAACTAAAATTGAAACCATTAACTTGTAACCCGGTTCCTGCACTGGTCAAAGCATTGTTAACATTAACAATTTGATTTAGGTTTGTTAAACCATACGAAAAGTTAATTACATTTGACCCTGAACCCCAAGCAGCAACTCTGGGTAACGGTCCACAGTATCCAGGATCACCTCCTTGCCAGCAAGTCAATGGTTGGCCTATACTACCTGCATTTTGCCAAGTAGATGTAGTTGAGGTAGCCTGATTGGTAAAGTTAACCAGGTTACCTGTTGTGTCTACTGTCTGTGCTTTACTTAAAAGCGGCGTGAACAAGAATGCCAAGCAAAGAGCCGAAGCCAATGTTTTTAGCAGTTTCATATTTGTCTTCTTTTGGTGGTTGTGGGATTTTATCTTTATTATCTTCCCATGCAAGTTTAGCTTGTTCGCCAATCTTACCCTCAATAGGACAAGGTGTTCCGGCATTTAACATTGCGTTAAACACTCGCTCATCCTGACACATGACTGCTACTGCAGCAACTTTCATCCCCATATCATAAAGGGTCTTAGAAAGTTTTAATCTTTCACAATTTAAATCTCTTATTGTTCCGCCAGATGAAACACCAAATACTTGTGTTTGAACTGAACCAGATGATCCTGTAGTACATAGATCATTGTTTCCTCCGCTCATCATTGTAGGTGCAACTGCTGTTGGTGGAGGTTGAATTACTCTTTGTGTAATAACAGTTTCGTTTTTATTAATATTAGTTACTTCGCCAGAATTTATATTCTGATTGATGTTTGCATTTTGATTCACATTGTTATTTGTATTGACACTTTGCGATGTAGAAGTACTGATATTACGATTAGTCATGTCTCCAGTATTCACATTGTTATTTGTGTTTGTGGAAGTATTGACATTGTTATTGGTTGCGGTACTAACATTATTGTTATTGTATGTCATTGTACCAGTATTTTCATTTTTATTAACATTGGTATTGTTTGACGTACTTGTACTAACATTATTATTATTAAATGTCTGAGTACCACTATTTACATTGTAATTTGTATTGGTGTTAGTATTATTACTTGTGGATGTTGATGTATTCTGATTAATGTTTGTCATTGTACCAGAATTGACGTTGTTATTATTATACGTCATTGTACCAGAATTGACGTTATTGTTATTAAGCGTTTGTGTTCCGCTATTAACATTATTATTAGTATTAACATTTGTGCTGGTACTTGCACTATTATTGTTATTAGTATTTGTGGATGTACTATTTACAGTAGATGTACTTGTTGCATTACTGTTACTTGTTGCTGTGCTATTACTATTGACTGTGCTTACACTATTAGAAGTGCTATTGGTGTCGACCAATGTTTTGCCACCGTCATAACTACCTTGATTGATAAGACTAGTAGTCCCAGTTGTCGTTCCTCCAGTTGTACTAGAGGTTCCACTTGTCGTTTGCGCTAAAGTGCTACCAAACATCATAACAAAAAGTGCCATTGCGGCAACCTTTTTGTTGAACATTTTTTCTCCTTTTTAAATGTTACTTATATATTTATACCTTTTGGTTATCTTTTTTATTGACATTTCCTCATATATACTATATAATGATATAATTATTTATTGTGTCTAAAAGGTTTTTAATGAAGTTCTATACTAACGTGAATCAGTATGGCAATCGAATTCTAGTTCGAGGCGTAAATAACGGCAAAACAGTTCAAGATAAAATTGAATTCAAACCAAGTCTGTATACTAAATCGCAAAAACAAACTCAGCATAAGTCGTTATACGGAGATTTTCTTGAAGAAATTGAATTTGCAGATATTAATGATGCCAAAGATTACGTCAGCAGATATAAAGAAGTAGAAAACTTTCCAATATTCGGTAACACAAATTACGCCTATCAGTATATCACAAAGACGTTTCCGGGTGAAGTAGAATTTGATATTTCACAAATTAAAATTTGGTCAATTGATATTGAAACATCTGCAGAGTTTGGATTCCCGGATGTTCGTGATCCAAAAGAAGAATTGTTATTGATTACGATTCAAGATGCAAATACTAAAGAACTTATCACATTTGGAACAAAGCATTTTAATGTAACAAAAGAAAATCATAAGTATATTCAATGTAGGGATGAATATGATCTGTTACAGAAGTTTGTTCTTTATACTCAAGATAATTGCCCCAACATCTTAACAGGATGGAATCTAGAGTTTTTTGATATTCCATATTTGTGTTCTCGTATTGCCCGTATTCTCGGTGATGATTCTGTTCGTAAACTATCACCATGGGGTGTGGTAAAGGCAAAAGAGTTTACCCGCATGAATCGTACAGAACTTACATACGATATTCTCGGAGTTGCTATTTTAGACTACCTTGATCTGTATAAGAAGTTTACATATTCTGCGCAGGAATCATATAAGTTGGATCACATTGCCAAAGTAGAATTAGGTAAAGAGAAATTATCGTATGCAGAATATACTTCATTCAGAGACTTCTATAAAAATGATTGGCAAAAGTTTGTTGAGTATAACGTAGTTGACGTAGAGCTTGTTGACCAGCTTGAAGATAAGATGAAGTTAATTGAACTGATCTTGACAATGGCGTATGATGCTAAGTGTAATTATGTTGATGTATTCTCAGCTGTACGTACTTGGGATTGTATCTTATGGAATCACTTGTGGAACAAGAACATTGTTGTTCATCAGCGAGAAGGATTGCCTAGTAGACCTATTGTGGGTGCGTTTGTTCAAGAACCAAAACCCGGGCAATATGATTGGGTTGTATCTTTTGATGCCACAAGTCTGTATCCAAGTATTATTATGCAGTATAATTTATCTCCAGAAACACAAGTCAGACGCGAGACAAAGAGTACTACAGTTGAACAACTATTGAATCGCAAATCTAATTTGGATGATCTAAAAGAAAAGAATTTGTGTATGTCTGCAAACGGCTTCTGCTATACCAGAGAGAAGCAAGGCCTGTTTCCTGAGATTGTTCAGAAACTATTTGACGATCGACAACGATATAAAAAGTTGATGTTGGCCGCTCAATCCAAGTATGAAGAAACAAAAGATAAAAAGTGGCAAAAAGAGATCGCAAAGTATAACAACTTTCAGATGGCTCGTAAAATTCAATTGAATTCGTTATTTGGTGCTTGGGGCAACGAGTTTTTTCGATTCTATGATTCTAATATTGCTGAAGGTATTACAATGACTGGCCAGTATATTATTCAAACAGTTGGCGCAGCATTAGATGAATATTTAAATAAAGTATGCGGAACAACAGATCAGATTTACTCATTCTATTCAGATACAGATGCCTGTTATATTACACTTGATCCATTGGTTCAAAAGTTCTACAAAGACCAACCAAAAGAAAAGATTGTAGAGATTCTCGATAAGATTTGTAATGAGAAAATTGAAAAGGCAATTAATAAAGCATGCGATGGTCTTGCAGATTATACTAATGCGTTTGAAACAAAGATTTATTTTAAGCGTGAGGTTATTGCAGATCGAGGCATTTGGGTTGCTAAGAAACGATATGCTTTGAATGTTTATAATAATGAAGGCGTTCAATATAAAGAGCCGAAGTTAAAGGTCATGGGATTGGAGATTGTTAGATCTTCTACACCTGAACCTGTACGAGATGCTTTAAAGGCTGCTGTTAAATTGGCATTGATCGGAACAGAGTCACAACTACAAGATTATATCAGAGAGTTCGAAGCTAAGTATCGTAAGATGACGCCCGAATTAATTGCGTTTCCCAGAGGCGTAAATGGAGTTAATAAATATACAGACAAAAGTAGCATTTATAAACAAGGTACTCCAATGCATGTCAGAGGAGCATTGTTATATAATTTCTATTTAAAAGAAAAACAGATAGACAAAAAGTATGAACTTATAAATGAAGGTGATAAGATCAAATTCATTTACTTAAAAGAACCAAACTTGATTAAAGAAAATTGTATTGCTTTTATCAATGTTATTCCCGAAGAGTTCAATTTGAAGCAGTATGTTGATTATGATATAATGTTTGAGAAATCGTTTCTTGAACCACTAACAACAATTTTAAATGGTGTCGGATGGTCTGCAAAACCTCAGGCAACATTGGAAGGATTATTCGGATGAAAAAATTACTAGTATTATTAGTAGCGTTCTTTGCATTAACAAGTAATGCATGGGAACAGCGCGAACCATTGCCGCCACAGGCCTGCCAACAGCACAGTCCATATGGATTTGCAGCAACACAACGACCAGCATCTCCCATTTGTCGGGAAGCATTTTTAGTTGCATATGATGCGCCAGTAAAGATTCCCGCATATGTGGCATATACGTTGTTGCCTCAAAATGCGTTGGGATGTTTTCCTAGAACAAACGCATTTGTTGCAGATAAATCATTAAATGGAACCGGAGCTAAACCAGATGATTATGCAGGCACAGGATATGATAAAGGGCATGCTGCACCCGACGGAGATCTATCTTGGTCTCAACAAGTTGAATATGAATCATTTCTAATGACGAATATGTACCCACAACATGGTTCATTAAACAGAGGTATTTGGAAATTACTTGAGACTTCAATTCGAGGATGGACTGTTCAATTAAATCAACCATTTACAATTTATGTGGGTGCATTCTACGGTGCGGGAGATCCAACAATTGGCAACGGGGTTGTTGTTCCCCACGGGTATTACAAGATTGTAATAAACAATGCTACAGGACAAGTTGCAGGTTGGAGTTTTCCACATACTAAACCGTATGTTAATTTGGGAAATGATTTAACTAAATTCCGTAAACCAATTGCAGAAATAGAAAAGGTAGCAGGGGTTGATTATAAATTTCCTAAGGCAGCAATTGAACTACAACCTGGCCAAGAATGGGCAGTTGATTATGGTGCATTGACCAAAGCTAAAAGAGCAAAATGTGGAGCTAATGCCGAATAAATCTATTGACAGATGACGGTGTTTATATTATAATATTGATATTACTTAAGGAGTTATTATGTCATTACTTGATAAATTGAAGAAAAATTCTACAATTAAAGAAACCGAAATTTTGAATAAATCGAAATTCTTCGCAAAGAAGGATATGATTCAGACTTCGGTTCCTATGATGAATGTTGCATTGTCAGGGAGTCTCGAGGGCGGGTTGACTCCGGGACTAACAGTATTTGCAGGTCCATCTAAACATTTTAAAACAGCATTTTCATTGTTGCTTGCTAAAGCATATACTGATAAGTATCAAGATGCTGTCGTTTTATTCTATGATTCAGAGTTTGGTTCACCTCAAGCATACTTTGATAACTTTGGTATTGATACTGGTCGCATTCTTCACACACCTATTACTGACATTGAACAATTAAAATTTGATATTATGTCGCAAGTCAATAGCGTAGAGCGGGGCGATCATGTTATTATTATTGTTGACTCCGTAGGTAACTTAGCTTCAAAGAAAGAAGTTGACGATGCACTTGAAGGTAAGTCTGTTGCAGATATGACTCGTGCTAAACAGATGAAGTCTTTGTTTAGAATGGTAACACCGCACTTAACAATTAAAGACATTCCTATGGTTGTTGTTAATCATACTTATTCTGAAATTGGTTTGTTTCCTAAACAAATTGTTTCAGGTGGTACTGGCATTTATTATTCTGCAGATAACATCTTTATTATTGGTCGTCAACAAGAAAAAGATGGCACAGAAGTTATTGGATATAACTTTATTGTTAATGTTGAGAAGTCTAGATTTGTTCGTGAGAAGTCTAAGATTCCTGTCGAAGTAACATTCGAAGGTGGTATTAGTAAATGGTCTGGTCTACTCGATGTAGCACTTGAAGGTGGGTTTGTTATTAAACCATCTAATGGTTGGTACTCACGTGTTAATAAAGAATCAGGTGAAGTCGAAGATAAAAAATATAGACTTAAAGACACTTACACTAAAGAGTTTTGGTTATCTATATTAACGTCTTTAAGTTTTAGAGAATATATTGAAGGCAAATATCGCATGGCGGGCGGTGAAATGCTTGGCAGAAGCTTTGATGAAGTTGATCTTGCAGAGGAGTTTGATAATGCTAGTGAAGTATAAACCGTGGGCACTAAAAAATGAAAATGATGATTTATGGGGTGTCGAACTTTTGGAAGGTGAGTTTGCCGGAACAACCATTAGTATTGCTTCCCTCAAGATGGAAGATAATAGTGACGGAACACTCGCACTTGACTTTGCCATTGTTAAAAAAGCAAAAGGAAAAACAGACGTAGACTATCAGTCTGATAAATTTAATGGTACCCTTGAACGGGTTGTGAATAATATATTAGAAAAGGCAATTGATGAATTCGAAAATCGAGACAGTGATTCTACAGAATCTAGTCAATGACGATGAGTATATGAGAAAAGTAATCCCGTTTTTAAAGCGGGAGTATTTTATAGATAATAACGAAAAGATTATTTACGATCAGGTTAAGAATTTTATTGACCTATATAATGCAGTACCCAACAAAGATGCTTTGGTGATTGCTGTTCAAAATGATAAAAGTCTAACAGAAGACCAGTATAAAGAGATTGTAGACATAGTTAATTTACTTGATCCCACAGAACATAACAGGGATTGGTTATATAAAGAAACTGAAAAATTCTGTAAAGACAAGGCAATATATAATGCTATCCTCTCATCCATTGCTATCATTGATGGTAGAGACAAAGGAAAATCTGAAGACGGAATTCCTGCATTATTGCAAGATGCACTAGGAGTGTGCTTCGACAACAATGTTGGACATGATTACTTACAGAGTGCAGACTCTCGATATGAATTTTATCATCGTGTAGAATCTCGCACACCGTTTGATCTTGAGTATTTTAATAAAATTACAAATGGGGGATTGCCTAATAAGACATTGAATGTTGTTCTTGCAGGTACCGGTGTTGGTAAGTCTTTGTTTATGTGTCACGTGGCAGCATCTACATTAGCACAAGGTAAGAATGTTTTGTATATTACTTTAGAGATGGCTGAAGAAAGAATTGCAGAACGTATTGATGCAAATTTAATGAATATTACAATGGATCAATTAAAAGACTTGCCAAAGGCACTGTTTGATTCTCGTATTGAAAAGATTCGTAATAAGACTGAAGGTAATCTTATCATTAAAGAATATCCTACAGCAGGCGCACACGTTGGTCACTTTAAAGCATTATTAAATGAATTGCAATTGAAAAAACAATTTAAACCAGCAATGATTATTATTGACTATTTAAATATTTGCGCAAGTTCTAGATTCAAAGCAGGGTCAAATATTAATTCTTATACGTTAATTAAGTCTATTGCTGAAGAACTTCGTGGATTGGCTGTTGAAGAGAATGTGCCTATTTTATCAGCTACACAGACAACTAGAAGTGGTTATGGTAATACAGATGTTGAACTAACAGATACTTCTGAATCTTTTGGTTTGCCTGCAACAGTTGACTTTATGTTTGCTTTGATTTCGACTGAGGAACTTGAACAATTGAATCAGCTTATGGTTAAACAATTGAAGAATCGATATAATGATCCAACCGCAAATAAACGATTTATGATTGGTGTTGATAGAGCAAAGATGAAACTATATGATTTAGAACAATCTGCTCAAAAGGGTCTTACAGATGCTAATTTGGACATTGATAGGGTTGACACGCAAGCTAAAAGCATATATAATATGAATATGAGTAGAAGTAAACGAGACTTTTCGTCTATTAAGGTTTAAAATGAGAGAATATTGGTCAAACACAAAAATTGCTAATTGGATTCGAGGTACAACCAAACCCACATCCGCAACTAGCTCCGGCTGGCATAAATGGGAAAAAGAAGCAAAAGAATCTTATCCTATTCGTTATTGGATTGTGGAAGAAGGCCTTGATAAAATACAAACCTTTGTTCGTTTACCAATTGATACTTTATACAATGTAAAATATTATATCAATAATCGTTGGGTTACTCGCACTCATAGCCTCACTGCTCATCCCCGTGACATTAAACCTGGTCAATGGCAAGATGTAGGTTATCGCTTTTTACCTTGTTTGTTTAACGAGCTAGTTGATTTTGTTGAAGTAGAAACAGCATGGCTACATATTGCATGGGATGATGATGCTTGTAAAAAATATAATCCTCCATTCTATGCCAAAGGTTGGTTTCGTTGGAGAACATGGCGTAGCCCTCAAGCAGGTTTAGATCATCTTGATTGGGCAGCAACTCTTATGCACGAAGATGAAAATGGCAAAGAGGAACCCACAAGTCAAGCAACTTCTGCAAAAGAAATTAAAGAACTTTATTTGTGGTGGACACAAACATATCGTAATCGTCCCGATCCAATGGAAGTAAGCGGGTGGTCTGCATATTGCGAAAAGCGTAGACAAAAAGCTGGAAGTGATCTATGGGGTCACGAGAATGAGACAGAAGAAGAACGAAAAGAATGCATGGATGCTCTCGATTTATCTCACAAAATTGAAGCAGCTCACATGGAAGAAGATGAGGCCATGATGATTCGCCTGATCAAAATTAGACAATCACTATGGACTTAAGTACACATCATGCTTTTGCGATTGCTTGAAAAACTAAATAGAAAACGTATTATCCAAGATAGATTTGGCAGAGATTACATGCACAGATACTATCTATGTTTTAAGGAAAAAATAAATGCATTCGACACCGTTAAACCCTACCCAAACATCTTTATCCACAAGCTCCTCCTCTCCGACGAAGACAGAGACGTTCACGACCACCCCTGGAACTACCTCACCGTTATTCTTGCAGGAGGTTATACAGAATGGACGCCGGTCTTCGACAGACACGGTATTAAAATCGGAGAACGAGGCACATGGCGCGGCCCTGGATCAATTATATGGCGAAGAGCCACGTCATTTCACCGATTAGAAATGTCTGCTCCTACTTGGACATTGTTTATTCATGGTTGGAGAACACGCGAATGGGGATTCCTAACTACACAAGGTTGGGTTGATAGAGTACAATATATAAAAGATAAGATAAATTTGGCGGCATAAATAAAAGTAGGAGGACAATTAAAAATGAATGTTTCCGTTAGAAATGCAAAAGATAGAATGCTGGTGTATTTGCTAAAGTTAGCAGCTGATTCATTTGCCAAGAATTTAATGTCCCCGCAATTGTCAAAAAACTTATCTATTAAAATTATTATACGTGAAAAGCTAGACGCCGGAGGCTTTTGTGATTACGAAATTGATCCAACTGGCAATCCACGAGAATTTAACATTGAGATATTAAGGACACGAAAAAAGATTAATATGTTCAAGGTTCTCGCACATGAAATGGTTCATGTGAAACAGCATGCCAAAGGTGAAGCTAAGGATAAGTTTAAAAAAGATAAGTATATAACAGTATGGTTTGGTGAAAAATATGATGATGATACATCCTACTGGGATCAACCCTGGGAAATAGAAGCATATGGTTTAGAAAACAGTCTTGTTGCAAAATTCCTTGTGGAACATGACCAGTTTAAAAATCTAAGACAAAAACACGCAGATTGGTTCGCAGAGGAGTCGATAAAAGAATAATTAAAAGGAGCGATACATGGAAAATATTACATTCACTCTATATGATCTAATACAATTAGGACTAATGTTAGCAGCATGCTTTGCATGCTACAAATGGGGGCACAATCAAGGCGTAGATGATGCGATTGACTTTTTCGAAGCAGAAGGAATTATCGAAAAAGAAAGTGCTTAAAAATTAAGCAATTTAACCTGTTGTTCTAGAACAACACTTAGTACCCGAGCATTTGACTCGGGTACTTTTTTCTGTTATAATAAGCATATGATAAAGAACTTTTCAATCGGTGCAGAAGTCGAACTTAAAACTCGATGGAAATCGAATATATTGGGTGAAGAATATCAGGATAATATATTCAAAGGTAAAGTCGTTAATAATCCTAAATGGTTAGATAATGATTATGTCTCTGTATATACAGGTAATCCAGAATATCCTACATCCCATATTAATAAGCGATTTATCGTTGGATTTGATTTTCCAGATAATCGAATAGAAACTCGAATATTTAAAATCAGATCTAAATCGAAAGGACATGAATATAATGTCGTTTCGGATAATGGTATTGTTTCCTGCAGTTGTGTGGGATTTCAATTCCGTAGGACTTGCAAGCATGCAAATAAAGTTAAGGAATTTATCCAAAATGCTTGACAAGAAGGCCGAAAGGCTATATAATATGAATTGTGAAGTTGTTAATTTTTACATTTTTTGAAGGATCTTTATTATGAGTACATTCACAGTAGCCGGCGTTTCAACACAGTACGGTATCACAAAAGTTCGTTTTGCTAATGACCTGGCATCACGCGTTAAACTCTTGTCTAAAGGTGGTCACTCACCTCTTGAGTTGATGGAGTTGCCCAAGGCAATGACCAAGGCAGAAGCATGTCAGCATCTTATTGATGTTGGAGGTGTGTTTACGCAATGGGCAGGTGTTATTATTGAGACAATGGGCAAGAAACAAGGTACGCCTGTTAAGGCAAAAGCCAAAGCAGTACCTGTAAAGGCGAAAGCAGTTGCTCCTAAGAAAGTAGCAGCACCTAAAGCAATCAAAGCAAAAGTTGTTGAAGACGACTTAGAACTTGAAGAGCTAAAGCAATTAGCAGCAGCTTAATTTTTTAACAAAGGCACCATTAGTTTGGTGCCGAAATGTATAGATGAGAAACGCATATACTACACCCAAGATAGGTATTGTAGGTAAAGGTATTGTAGGTGGCGCGATTGCAAATGCAACTGCACCCGAAGCAATTCTTTATATTGTGGATAACGACCCTGAAAAGGGAACGCATACCTATGAAGATTTGTTTGAATGTGATGGAGTGTTTGTTTGTACACCCACACCTCAAAGTGCAGATGGCAAATGCGATACTAGTATTTTGGTATCTGTATTAGAAAAACTAAAAGATTACAACGGCGTAATCATTAGTAAGTCTACAGCACCCATTGATGTATATACCAAATTGGGCGAAGAATATCCTAACCTAGTACATTCGCCAGAGTTTTTAACAGAAGCGAATGCGACACAAGATTATATAGATGGAAAATTTGCGTTCATTGGTGGTAACATACCTGCATATCAAAGAGAAGCAGAGCGCCTAATTCGTTTAGGTCAACCGTGTCTTAGTGTTGTTGCATATTGTACTATCGGTGAAGCGGCATTGGCAAAGTATACTATTAATACTTTCCTTGCGACAAAGGTTTCATTCATGAATGAGATATTTGCATTAGCAAATAAAACTAATTGCGATTTTGATACTGTAATAGATTTAGTTAAAGTAGATAATCGAATTGGTAGAAGCCATATGCAAGTACCAGGCCCCGATGGCAAAATGGGATTTGGCGGAATGTGTTTCCCTAAAGATACTACTGCATTATCTAAATTTGCAGAAGAACAAGGTGTAACATTATCTGTTCTAAATGCTGCAATTAAATCAAATAAATCTTTAAGAGATGATTTATAATCACCTTAAGTTGTATAAATATTTTATATGTTAAAAATTAATCACCCTATTATATGCGAAACTTCTTATGGCGAACAGCCAGGGGTTATTGCACGTACAAATTCATGGAGTTTAGACGAGGGTTAAAGATTATTACACATTCAAATCTTATGCAACCCTCGGTACCCCTAAAGTCCGAGGGTTTCCTTTTGTGGCATGCTTTAGTAACCCTTTATTTGACAAGGGTACTAAAAGATGTTATAATTGTTTTTTAGATAATAAAAGTTGTCTGAGAAACAAAAATTTATAGTAACCCTTTGCTTGACAAGGGTACTAAAAGATGTTATAATATAGTTTAAATAGATCGTTATTTAAGCTAAGTTCTTTAAAAAATTAGCATACCATTGTATCCAGTTAGCTCAAAAGTAGAGCAATGGCTTGATAAGCCAAAGACAGAGGAGCGTTACCTCTACTGGATACCAAATTGTCCCGTTCATCTAGAGGCCTAGGATCGTGCCCTTTCACGGCATTCACACCAGTTCGAATCTGGTACGGGACACCATTATAAAGTGTTATCAGGGTATCGTGATCTGATCAATCACTATGCGGGCCTAACTGTGCGAGGAACAGGTCCTAATATAACCGCTATTCGCTTGTCAGAGGACGCACCTTTGTTGACAAATCGGCAGATAGCACTTTATAATGGTACGCCTAGATGGCAGAGAGGTCAAATGCAACGGATTGCAAATCCGTAAGATCGTCAGTTCGAATCTGACTCTAGGTTCCAAATAATGCTTGACACAAGTGTGTTAAGATGTTATAATTAAGTTAATTAATTGGGGTTACCCGCACCAGTAGGTAATATAACAAGTGTTCAAGTCGACGGACTAGAGCTTCTATATTACACGAAAGATGGAAACGAAGCCGCAAGGTTGATACGGTGGTCACGCTGGAGTATGTAGGTCTGTAATGTTGAGGCAGAAGGCACAAGAGACGGTTTTGTGAGATATGCGTAGTCCCCCAATTAAAAAGTTTTTGGTCTGTTAGTGTTAGCGGTAAGCACGCGAGCCTGTCACGCTTGTAGCAGGGATTCGAATTCCCTACAGACCGCCAGAACCCGCCGGAGTAACGTCTGGCTAGTATGACCCGTACGAAGCGAAGTGAGTTCGTCACTCAAGGGTGGTAGTCTTTTTACCGAAAGGCCGTTGGCAACACGATAGCAGTCCTTGCGGGGAGCGGGTGGAGGGTACGAATGAAGAATATGATAGCGTCATGTTTGGATGTACTATAATTACCGCCGGAGGATGTAGAGCATTGCCTAGGTGACGGAATTGGTATACGTGTCAGTCTTAGAAGCTGAATTTTGAGAGTTCGAGTCTCTCCTTAGGCACCATATTGAAACATATTAAAGATAGGTCGTAGAGGTTCCAAGAACTTTATACATACCAAGAGTGTTAGTATATTTCAATATGGGGGTGTAGCTCATTTGGGAGAGCGGTTGCTTTGCAAGCAATAGGTAGTCAGTTCGATCCTGACCATCTCCACCATATAAATAATCGGAGTGTAGAACAGCCCGGTAGTTCGCATCGTTTGGGACGATGAGGTCCAAGGTTCGAATCCTTGTACTCCGACCATTTTTAACATAAGGAAAATTATGAACTCAACTGAAGACATCAAAACAAATCTCGAGGCATATCTTGCTGAGAACGATAAATTCGAAAAAGGTAATAATGCTGCAGGGACTCGCGCCCGTAAGGCATTAGGTGAACTTGCAAAAGCTGTTAAAGCTAGACGCAACGAAATCACTGCAGAAAAGAACGCTCGCAAAGAAGCGAAAGCGTAATTTTTTATTCCCCGATAGCTCAGCGGTAGAGCAGTAGACTGTTAATCTATTGGTCCCTGGTTCGATCCCAGGTTGGGGAGCCATTGGAGGTGCCGCCGTAATGGTATGGCAGGAGACTGTAAATCTTCCGACTTATGTCACAACAGGTTCGATCCCTGTCACCTCCACCAATCGCATCGTTAGCTCAGTTGGTAGAGCGTCTGCCTTACACGCAGAATGTCGGCAGTTCGAGACTGTCACGATGCACCAAACAAAATTTTAGAAAGATTATATGAACTATAAACCTCTGCATGATAAAGTATTAGTAATTGAAAATGAAAAGCCAAACGAAACCGAAAGTGGTATTTTTGTTGGTGAGGCGCGCATGGATGATAATACCCGAGCAGGTACTGTTCTTGCGATTGGCCCAGAAGTTACTGAGGTTAAAGTCGGAGATATTGTTTACCCAATGTGGACAAAATCTAAAGTCGTAAAAGAAGGCGACAAGTATATGGGAATTATTTCCCAAGAAGATATTCTTGCAGTAGAAGAATAAAATCAGCTGGCGTTAGTATAACGGATAATACAGCTGCCTTCTAAGCAGTCAATAGAGGTTCGATTCCTCTACGCCGGACCAAACTAAAAGGAAAAAATGTCTGAAATTAACTTAACTATAAATCTAACTGGGGATTGGTCTGGCGATGAATCTATTCGGTTAAAAACAGCATTCGACTATGCTATGCAAAATACGTCAAAATTACCAGAAAATATTTTGACTATGGAAGGCATGAGTGGTCATCGATATCGCCGATTAATTAATAAATATGTTGAATTAACTGCCGATTCTAGATATTTAGAAATTGGCAGTTGGTCAGGAAGTACTGCGTGTTCTGCTATGTATGGCAATAAATGTAAAATGTTGTGTATCGACAACTGGTCAACAAACGGTAGCCCAAAAGATACATTTTTTCAAAACATTAATACATACAAAAACGATAATGTTGATTTTAATTTTATTGAAAAAAACTTCGAGGACATAGATTATGCTCAAATTGGTAAATTTAATACTTATCTATTTGATGGTCCACATGAAGAAAATAATCAATACGCCGGCATCGCAAATGTGCAAATGGCATTGGATGACACGTATTTGTTGGTAGTAGATGACTGGAATTGGCCTGGACCAAGAAACGGAACATGGCGCGCGTTAGATGATCTAGGTCATAAAATTATATCAAGTATTACTATTCACACAACACAGGATGACACGCATCCTGATGTGTATTGGCAAAACAGTGAATGGCATAACGGATATTTTATAGCAGTAATTAAAAAATAAAATGTTGAGCATGTCTCAGCATAATGATCGAATCAAACATATGCGGGGTTGGAGTAATGGTAACTCAACAGACTTTGACTCTGTCGTTCCTGGTTCGAGCCCAGGGCCCTGTTCCATTTTTAGGAGAAAGTAATGAAACTTAAGATGATCGTCAAGCAACGTAATCGCTTCGTTGCTTTGGCATTACAACGCAAAGCGGGAGTCCATCGTAAAAGCAATAAAGCTTTGCGAAGGCAACATAATGCGAGTATAGCTCAGTTGGTAGAGCAGTAGACTTTTAATCTATTGGTCGTGGGTTCGAATCCCCCTACTCGTACCATATAAAAGCACTCTTGTCAGCACTGTGGGAAGCGCAGATAGACAATACTAGAACAAGGTTCGAATCCAAACAAGAGTGTTTCTATATGGTTTATGCAGTTGTTAGTGTAAAGGTTAACACCACGGATTGTGATTCCGTTAATATGGGTTCGATTCCCATACTTCTGCCCAATGGGTTGGGATATTTCAATTGGTTAGAAACGGGGATGTATATGCCGCGTAATGTGAGTTCGACTCTCACTCCCACCCACCAATAATTTCGGAAACGTGGTCGAGTGGTCTATGGCTCTAGTCTTGAAAACTAGCGATCCGAAAGGGTCCGTGAGTTCGAATCTCACCGTTTCCTCCAGATCGGAAAGTGGGCAGGATGGTAATGCAGCAGATTGCTAATCTGTCACTGGATTAAACCGGTGAGTGGGTTCGACTCCCACACTTTCCACCATATTGGTGATGTAGCATAATGGTAGTGCACCAGCTTCATACGCTGCCCGGTGTAAGTTCGACTCTTACTATCACCACCATATATATTTTATCCGCCCGTAGCTCAATTGGATTAGAGCACTTGGCTACGAACCAAGAGGTTAGGGATTCGAATTCTCTCGGGCGGCCCATATTATTTCTCCCTAGTGTAATGGCAGCACGTCGGTCTCCAAAACCGTTAGTAAGAGTTCGAGTCTCTTGGGGGATGCCAAAAATATTGTACAGGATAATTTATGAAAATTGTTATTTTAGGCGGCGGCACCGCAGGATGGTGTTGTGCATTATTTGCTAAAAGTGTTTTTCCGCAAAGCGAAATTACCTTAGTTCAAAATAAAGAAATTGGCATAATTGGTGTAGGTGAAGCTACTACACCTCACCTTATTACTTTTTTACGTAATGTTGGAATTAATCCTGTAGATGTTATTAAAGAAACAAATGGCAGTATAAAAAATGGAATTTGTTTTGAAAATTGGAATGGTGATGGGAAAAAATATTTTCATGGATTTGGAGAAAATCTATCTGATTTTAAAGTAACTAATGTTTTTGGAACTACTAGTACTGATTTCTTTTTAAAGAAATTAATCTATGAAAATAAAAATATTGATGAGTATCGATATTTACCAGCATTATCATTTAATAATAAAGTAGACGTTGTTAATACATCCTGGGCTATTCATTTTGATGCTAACAAATTAGCAGACTATATGGAAAGAGTTGGGTGCGTACGGGGTGTTAAGGTAACCGAGGGTCTATACAAAAATTCTATATTAGATGAGCATGGCAAAATAACAAAAATTTGTTTTGAAGATTCTTCGGAATTAGAATGTGATTTTGTATTTGATTGTTCTGGATTTGCTAGATTATTAGTTGGTGGATTATATAAAGAAAAATGGAAATCATATTCAAAATATCTACCAATGAAGAAAGCAATTCCATTTTGGTTAGAGTCTGAAGACGAAATTCGCCCCTATACTAAAGCAATTGCTATGAAATATGGCTGGATGTGGAACATCCCATTACAACACAGAATTGGATCTGGGTATATTTTTGATTCAGACTATATAAATGAAGAACAAGCATTAGATGAAGCAGAACAATACTATGGAACTAAATTAAAAATTAATAAAATTATTCCATTTAATACCGGCAGATTAGAAAATTTTTGGGTTAAAAATTGTATGTCGGTGGGACTTGCTTCTAGTTTTATTGAACCATTGGAATCAACTTCATTATGGGTAACCGTGAGTCAGTTAGATACATTTAGACAATTTCTTAATGAGATAAAAGAAACTGACCAAAAAAGTATAGATTTATTTAATACTATAATGTCTAATACGTTAGATAAAACAATGCATTTTATATATTTGCACTACATAACAAAACGTAATGACAGCGATTTTTGGAAAAACTTTAGAAAAGATTATCCGGTACCTAAAGAATTTTCTAATTTATTAGAAAAAATTAAATCTGGAAATATTAGATATTTTGATTTTAAAGATTCAAAAGCATCAGCTGTATTTGAATTAAATAATTATTTACAAGTTTCTGCAGGCATTGATATTTTTGAAAAACAACTTAATATATCTGCATATGAACTAGTAAATCCTACACCGGATTCGTATAAAGAACTTATTAATATGAAAATCAAACAAGCTATTTCGCATAGAAATTTTTTAAACGGGTTATAACAATGCGGGTGTCGTAAAATGGTATTACCTTAGCCTTCCAAGCTAAAGTTGAGGGTTCGATTCCCTTCGCCCGCTCCAGTTTTTATAGAGAGTATTATGAGAAAAATTAATATCGAAGAGGTAAAATCTTTTATCCAATCTCAATCTCCTGAGACTAAAATCTATATTGGAGCAGATTCTGAAAGATATCGTCGTAATGAAAAATGGTATGCTGATTATACTCTTGCTATTGTAGTGCATATTGATGGTCGACATGGTTGTAAAATCTTTGGGGAAGTTCAAACTGAATTGGACTACGATGCAAAAAATAGTAAACCGTCAATGCGGTTAATGAATGAGGTTTATAAAGTTGCAGAATTATATCAAAAGATTGTGGACTGTATTGAAGATAAAGATGTAGAAATCCATTTGGATATTAACCCTGATATCAAACATAACAGTTCAATAGTAATACAACAAGCAGTTGGTTACATCAAAGGTACTTGTAATGTTGTACCGATGGTTAAACCTCAAGCGTTTGCAGCTACATATTGTGCTGATAGATTAAAAGAAATTTTAGCATATCAAGAAGCTGCTTAAAATTGCCCGATTAGCTCAGTGGTAGAGCACTCGCCTTGTAAGCGATAGGTCGTCAGTTCGAATCCGACATTGGGCACCAAAAATATTTTATAACATACAAATTATGATTACTAATAAACCATTTATTGTGAATAACGTTACCTATCCATACATTTTTTGGGATGGTTTTTTCTCAGAACTTGAACTTAATACTATTGAAGAATTCTGTAAAAATACAGGATTGGGGGAATTAACAAACGTCGGAGTTTCTATAAATGGTAGTGAAGCCGAGAATGATGTGCGAAAATCAGAAGTCAAATTTATTCATTCTGGTCCCGATAATGCATGGTTGTTTGATAAATTAAATATGATTACAACTTATGTTAATAATAATTTCTTCAATTATGAATTGCTTGGGTATGAAGGTATACAATATACCGAGTACAATAAAAAAGGTGACAAATATGGATGGCATATTGATATGATTTTGGGGGATAATGACTTTAAAGACAGCAGATCAAATGGCGGGGGATTTATTATTCCTCGAAAATTAAGTTTTAGTTTAATTCTTTCAGACTCCACCGAATTTAAAGGCGGTGATTTTGAATTTGATATTGGTTCTATACAGAAAGCAGAACAAAAACGAGGACGTATTATTGCATTTCCTTCATTCATTAAACACCAAGTAACTCCTATTAAAAGCGGTAGTCGTAAATCTATCGTATGGTGGGTACTAGGTCCTAAATTTAAATAAAATATTTTTATAAATAAGAAAAATTCCAATGGTTTATGTATAAATAACATTATAAAGCCTACTGTCAATTTGTACCTAATCATGATATACAAACCATCTAATTTGTCTGATCCAATATTAAACCTAATTAAGGACGACCCTGTTCGCCCCGAAATTCCTGTAGACTTTAGAATCAGCGAAAATAGAGAAGTTTTAATCTTAATGAAAGATGAAAAGCCTCAAGCAGTAGTTTGTGTTGCTTATATGGATGACATTCCTACATCTTGTTCTGAACTATTTAGAATTTCCACATCCCCATCCCCATCTACTGTTATATTCTACACCATTTGGAGTTATACTCCTGGCGCTGGCCGTGAACTTATATTCAAAGCAAGAACTGATATTGTTACCAACAAACCTCATATTAAAAGGTTTGTTACTTTAAGCCCTCCGACTGAAATGGCAAGACGTTTTCATATCAAAAACGGTGCAACCGAATTTAGAAAGAATTTGGATACCGTAAATTACGAATATGCTTGACACAATATAAATATTCTGTTATAATATATTTTTAAGGTGACAATATGAATGAACTTAACAAAGATCAAGCAGCAATTCTTCAGATTTTACAAGAAGAATGCGCAGAAGTAATTCAAGCAACATCAAAAGTATTTCGATTCGGATTGTTTGATACCCATCCAGATACCCCAAGCAAAACAAATACACGCCATCTTGAAGAAGAATTAGGCGATGTTCTGGCAATGATTGAATTGTTAGATTCGCATAAAGTTATTTCTTATAGTAATGTAATTCAGTTTAAACAAAGAAAATTTGATAAGCTACGCACTTGGTCTGAGATCGATGTGGATTACAAAGGGTAAACAACCGCCTGGATGGTGAAATAGGTAGACACAAGAGACTTAAAATCTCTCGCCGAACGGTGTACCGGTTCGATTCCGGTTCCAGGTACCAGAATAACGCGCTTGTAGCTCAGTTGGTTAGAGCAGGGGACTCATAATCCCTTGGTCGTGGGTTCGAGTCCCCCCGAGCGCACCATTTTATGATTAAAGTATTAGTTAACGGCACATTCGATATTATTCACCTTGGACATTTAGAGTTATTAAATTACGCTAAATCTCAGGGTGATTATTTGCTTGTTGCTATAGATGTTGATTCTAGAGTTAAACAACTTAAAGGATCAAGCAGACCTATTAATACTCAAATTGAACGTAAAACATTGCTTGAAAATTTAAAAGCAGTTGACGAAGTTAGATTCTTTACTACAGATGAAGATCTAAATGAAATAATTAAAGAATGCGATAAGCTAGTTAAAGGGTCAGACTATAAGGGCAAAGATATTGTTGGTTTAGAATTCTGCAAAGAATTAATCTTTTTCGATAGAATTGAACAATATTCATCTACAAATAAAATTGAAACTATAAAGAGCAGAAAATGAGATTAGAAGGTTTTGTTGAAAAAGGTTGGGGTAGCGAACTTATTTGGGCCACCAATGATAAGTACTGCGGAAAGTTAATGAATTTTAATAAAGGTGCAAAATTTAGTATGCACTTTCATTCTGTCAAAGATGAAACCTGGTATGTTCTAAGTGGCAAATTTGAAGTCAAATATATCATGACACAGGATGCAAGTATTAAAAGCCATATTTTAAATCAAGGCAATACTTGGAGAAATGAACCGCTTGAACCGCATCAACTTATTTGTTTGGAAGAAGGTACTATCATTGAAGTATCTACGCCCGATTCAGTAGAAGATAACTACAGAGTAATGCCAGGGGATAGTCAGAAATGAAAATCCTAGTTACGGGACATAAAGGATTTATTGGATCCAATATGATAAAATCTCTTGCGACTAATCATGAAATTAGTACTTATGAATGGGGTGACGAGTTACCCACAATTAAAGGATTAGATTGGGTCATGCACATTGGCGCAATCAGCTCAACTACAGAACGCAACATAGAAAAGATAATGGCGCAGAATGTAGACTCAAGTGTTTGGTTTTTACAGGAGTGTGCCAAACACAATGTTAACCTACAATATTCTAGTTCTGCAAGCGTATATGGACTAAGGCAACAATTTAAAGAAACATCTCCTTTAGATCCCCGCAACCCATATGCGTGGAGCAAGTTTATGTTTGAATGGTATACTAAACAGGTTACTACAAATATAACAGTTCAGGGATTTAGATACTTTAATGTTTACGGGTTGGGTGAAGACCACAAGGGCAATCAAGCTAGCCCGTATCATCAATTTGAAAAACAAGCTAAAGAAACAAAGCGTATTAAACTATTCAAAGATTCGGATATGTTTTTAAGAGATTTTGTTCCTGTAGAAACAGTCATTGATACACATATTAAATTTCTAAATGTAAATGAATCAGGAGTTTGGAATATTGGTACAGGCAAAACAAAATCATTTCAACAAGTAGCAGAAGAAATTGCTACCAAACATAATGCGGTAATTGAATATATTGATATGCCTGCAATTTTAAAAGATAACTATCAAGCATACACGTGTGCTGATATGACAAAAACTAATACATCACTAGGAAAAATATGACAGCTAGATACACATCCCAAGCAGCAGTTGAAATGATTGGCAATCGATATGATTTGGTTCTTATTGCATCAATACGAGCAAGAGAATTGAAGCGTGGATATAAGCCATTAATTGATACTGTAAATAAACCAATTGTAACTGCTCTAAATGAAATTGAACAGGGCAAAATTGGAATTGAGTATCTTAAAAAGGTCAAAAAACCTCGTTAATAATGTTGACAGAATGTAATATTTCTGTTATAATAATGTATATTCGATAATGAATCAACCGCCATTATCGTATATTTTTCTGAAGCGGTTATTTTGTATAATGGAGATTAATATGCTTAAAGAGCGTGTTTTGAATATTCTTAAATCTGGTCGTCAGTTCACACCTGCACAAATCGCTGGTTTGACCAACAGCAAAGAGGACAGCATCCGTCCTCGTATCAGCGAACTCCGTGCAGACGGTTACGCTGTTTACACTAACAGCACAAAGAACGGTAAAATTGCCTACCGTCTTGGTACTCCTTCACGTACAATGGTAGCTTCTGCCTATGCATTGCACGGTAGCGAAGTATTCTAATTTAAATTAGAACGAACACATCGACCAGTCTACTTTGGATAAAGTGTTTCCGCAAGGCGTACGCGGAATTTTATTAGGTTTATATTATGTCATTATTTGTTGTTGAAACTGTTACCTTATTCAGGCACTACTATGTTATCGATTGTTTATCAGCAGAACACGCTGAAGATACAGTTGTAATGGAAGAAGCCGCAGAATTAGATCAAAAATGTCTAGGAGAAACTATTGTGTCTACTAGAGGAATTACTCAAGCTGAGTATGACGTTCTTTCAAAAGAAAGCTTTAATAGTCACATGGGTGACAAAATGATCCACAAGGTTCAGTACTAAATACATTAAATTAATAATATTTTAAAAGATTAAAAATGAAGCATTTCTTAGATATTGGTGGTAATAATGGACAAACTTTTGATTATTTGGACACATTAGATAAAAGTTTTAAAGACCATATTTTTTGGGTATTTGAACCAAGTCCAAGGCATTTTGATTCTCTTCTTAAAAAATGTAAGGAGCGATCAAATGAATATAATATCAAAGTGTGTCCGTTTGGGATCGGCGGAAAATCTGAGGTAAGGCTGTTTATGGAGAAGGATGACCTGATGGGTGATTCTTTTCAGGATGAGTTGGCATCAGACCATGCAGTTTTTAATGTAAATAATGGATATGCAGTTTACTCATACATTATGAGTATCACAGATTTTATTTTAAAAAATACTCAACCTGAAGATTCAATAGTATTAGATATTGATTGTGAAGGTAGTGAATATGAAATTCTAGTTGATTTAATTAATAGTCGCGAGGCGTTATCTCGCGTCGAAGAAGCTTGGGTAGAATGGCATCATATTAAAAAAGATAGAATGGTGATATCTCCCAGCGAGTTTACTGAGATTTGTTTAAAAAATGATATTATTGTCACGCATCGAGGAGATGCTGTCTAAATTTGATTTATTATAAATAATTAATTATAAGTTGGAGAGATAAATGAAATCATTGCATGAATCAATCGCAGGTATGTTGTTGGGAAAAATCATTAACGAAAATCATAATGAAATCGTTAAGCATTTAAATTCTGCAGCAGGCCCAGATATTGGGGGCGAAACTCCTGCATTTACTCATGAATCTGGGGAAAATAAAGAATCACCTAGCGGTTCTCCTGAACATTCATCTCCAGTAAAAGATCATTATTATCATCAAGGGCAATTTGCCTCAGGTGGTGCAGAAGATCAACATGAACACCATATTACTGTAAGCCAGCATGCTGACGGGACTGCGACTGTTCAACATTCTGCATATCGTCAAAAGTGGTCTGATAGACAACAAGATTATAATGATTCAGAAAAACATAAAGAGAAACATTTTAAAGATTTAACGTCTGCAATAGCACACGTTAAAACGTTACATACTCCAGAATAATATCTAATAAAACAACAAACCGGCGAATTACTCGCCGGTTTTCCACGTGTTTCGCAAATTCTGTTATTATAAATAATATTAGTATAATTCATTTAAATGGACGAAAAATGAAACAATTTAAGAATCTTAGAGAATCTCTTACCGATATCGTATTAGACTTATACGAAACTTTCGAAGAGCTTAACGAAGCACGTGTCAAAAAAGACAATCCCAATACAGAAGGCCACGTTAC
>Ga0304730_1000064_pt1 | contig 114515 bp, 98 predicted proteins | sample M_130628_MF_Meta_FD_190474 | JGI IMG/M metagenome (GOLD analysis project Ga0304730, IMG submission 190474) | Freshwater microbial communities from Lake Montjoie, Canada to study carbon cycling - M_130628_MF_MetaG (v2) (version 2) | ecosystem: Environmental > Aquatic > Freshwater > Lake | place... | reverse complement strand
CCCACTGGTTCGCCACGGCCACGTCGCGGTAGGCAACATCCATGCTAAAGGGCTTGCTGCGGTCATAAAATAGCCGGGGCTGCCCGCTGACCTCTGAGGGCTTGGTTCCGCGCTGGTATCCCAAAAACGGAACCCGATTCACCTGCGTCGTATCAATGGTCCAGGCCACTGGTAATCGGACGGCGTCAGTTTCTGCCTTGCGCTGGGCCTTTACCGCATTGGCTGCTGCTTCTCGATGCTTTGCAAACGTTTCAATTAGGGCTACGTTGAGCGCGTAGGTCGCCCGGACTCGGTCCGTAAAGGGTTTGAGCATGTGGGTTTCGGGAACAAAACTGTAGATGTTGCGCACCGCGCCGTAGCCGCTGAGGTAGCGCGGGCCCTCCAGGTAGGCGTCCCAGCCTTTCTCGGGCGTGGTGCCCCAGTGGTTGACGTAGGGAACCATCGGGAATCCCGCATCCTTCATGCGGCGGTAGACCTCAGGCTCGAGCTCTTCGCGCAGCAGGCCGCCCATGGCTCCGCCAAGCTTTTCGGACTGAGTGCTGAGCAGGGTCATTACGTGCTGGTAGTCTGCTCCGTTGCTGACGTGGTTATCGATCAAAACCAGTGGATTAACCCAATCGATTGCCTTGATGAGGCTGCGTGTCTCCGCCGCGTCGGCCTTCATAAAGTCGCGGTTTAGGTCGAGGTTTTGGCTGTTGCCGCGGGCTCCGAATTCGCGCGGACCGTCCTGATCCACCCGGTGGTAGGCACTGCGCTGCAGCATTCCGCCTATATTAAAGCATGGAATCACCACCAGCACGGTGTTGGCCGGCAGCTTTTGACGGCCCATTGCAGCATCGCGGACCAGCATCATGCTCGCGTCAATTCCGTCGGGTTCGCCGGGGTGAATTCCATTGTTAATTAGCACGACTAGGCTACCCTTGGCCTCCCATTGGTCTGAATCAAAATCGCCCTCCAGGCTGAGCAGCAGGGCATGCAGCGGGTAGTTTGCGTCGCTTGAGCCGAGTTCCACCAGCTTCATGACACCGGGGTAGGCCGCACTTAGCCGGCGGTAGTAGTCCATCATTTCCAGATAGGTCGGCGATTCCTGCCCAAGGCTCCGTTCAAAAACGGTTTCAAAGGCCTGCGCGGCCTTGCTTTTTTTAGGGTTTGACTGCTGCTGTGCCCAAGTGGTTTGTGCGGCAAAGGCGAGGATGAGGGCAAGGCTAAGGTTTCGCATGCTGCGAATTTAGGCTCTTAAGGCAAAGCATCGCTGCGGCTGCTGCTTCAGGGGTTAATTTTGCAGGCTTCGGCCCCGTAGTTCAACGGATAGAATAGAAGTTTCCTAAACTTTAGATAGCAGTTCGATTCTGCTCGGGGCTGCTAACTATTGATATTCAACTCGGGCGGTATTTAGTTTCGTTGAATTCTCAATTGAATTCAAACAAAAAAGGGAGCACATGCGCTCCCTCTCGTCTAATGATCGAATTGGTCGTCTATCGTTTTACGACGTACTGCCTAGCACGACCTTCTTCGGATTGGACCTCAACCAAGTAAAGGCCTGCCGGAAGGTTGTTCACTGGAATTGTTATAGATTGTTCCGAGGTTGTGGTAACCCACTCTAATTTGCCTAGAACGTTGGTGAACCGAACCACTTTTAAACCCTTATCGGACATTTGAACGTCAACGTAATCAGTGGCCGGATTTGGATTTGCAGAGATGCTGCGGCTAGCGTTTGATAAAGTCGTAGCAGTTGGCAGGCCATTATTTTGACCGGAGTTTGATCTGAAGATACTTGAATCAATAACGGAAGCAACCACTTGACCGCCGATACAGCAGGTGCCACCGTCTGACAAGTTGCGTGTTTCGCCTAGCAAGCACCCATACTGGGTATGGTGAAAACGGAGTGCTCCCCCAAGGGTGTCAAGGAAGTGACCAACAATCTCATCGGCAGTGTTTCCTCCGCCGTGCGGATAAAGGGTATCGCATTGACCAGAAGTACCAACCATAATTCCCGACTGATACGCTTGTCCAAAAGCATGGGTCGGATAATAACCTATGGCGGGCATGGTTAGGACTTGAGCGATCGATGAACTAACTCCGTTAATGGTGGTAGTAGATTGGGTGACTTGGCCACAATTCCAATTATTCTGATTGCTGTTAAAACCCGAGTAGAGCACTTGAGTGACGTTCGAGGCAAATGGGCCACTAATATTTACTTGGACAGGTTCATAAGTGCATACACCAATTTTAAGATCCGGAATATTCACGTCACAGTTGATATTAAGTATACCGCCATCGTAGTTTGAATAGACCACCAAATTGCCGGTGGTATCGCAAAACGTACTGGGAGGAGTTGTGTTTGCAGATACGGATTGAAACCAATGGTACTTAAGCCCACTTAGGGGAACAGGATTGGTAGTATTTGAAGCAGGGAATAGCATCGACCCGGAGGCGTTTACTGATGCCATGTCGGGGAACCAACCATCGACTGGATTGATTTCACGACTTGAAAAGAGATTCGCTGCATTGCCACTTCCAACACGCAACCCTACCTGCACTGCACTTGGTACAGTTGCAATATTCTGGAAGTCTCCGTATTGGAAGTTTATAATATTCCAATAGGTCCCAAAGTCGATGTTCACCTTGAAGGAGAACAACTCATTGGGATGTCCTACTCGGTGAACGTTGCTCCATTGTACTTCCAGGTTAGACTGAAGTGAAGTTGATAGCCTAAAACTAACTGTCGAATTGGCAGATGCACTGCCCGCAAGGTTTGCTGCGAATGGAGCAATTACGGGTGCCGAAATTCCATTGGCAATAGGGCTGTAGTCATTGTTTAAGGGAGCCTGACCTAGGGTAATGAAGCCATTGGAACTAAAATAAACATCGCTGTATACGACCCCACCCATGGTGAAGTTGGGAATAGAAATAGGCCCGACTACCTGGTCGTCAAAGCCTTGATTCAAAACTACACTGTCCCCATTAATTGGAATCCAGGTGTCTTGGTAAGCAATACTCGGAAAAAAGTCCAAGTTCTGAGCGAATAGGCTATTTAAGCCATAAAGGAATGTGAAAACGAAGAGTTTGACGCTTTTCATAATGCTTTGAATTTCAAGTCAAATATAAAAAAAATATCTTTTTGTTTAAAGTAGCTCGATTTTCTTTAAACACTGAAGATCCCTAAGTTATTTGTCGCCCGTAGAATTTAAATTACTGAGGAAAACCGCAACTAGAATTTACTACGACCTTTAGGACTACAATGACATTTCTAGAAATAGTCAGCTGTTCGATTCCGTTACACTGACATCCAAGAGCTTAGATCTTGGCTACCTCTTCTTTTACTTGCTGGCGGATTTCTCGCAACGCGGTGCTTTCCCAGGAGCTTCCCTTTCGGGGTGGTCCGATAAGGTGAAGCCGGTCGTTGGCCTTGGTGCCGAGTTCAATGCCCAGTTGAAGAGCATCAGACTTAAGAAGATTGTTGGCAATTCCAGATTGAATCCAGGGCTCGTTGAGCTTTTTGCCTAGTGACTGCGGGCCAGTGCAGTTCAAAATCCAGTTTACGTCCAGGGCCTGTGCTGCTCGTGCCCCGCGCGGAATAAAGCGCACGCAGAAGCCCTCTTCGGTAGCGGCGACATCTTCGAGGCGGGCTGCGAAGCGCTTGAGTTGGCCGCGCTCTTCTAGGTCGTTGAGGGCCGCAATGCTGGCGGCGGGAAGCCGATGGCGGTGCACTTCCCAATAGGGCCGCACGTGCCTCAGGAACTGCTGGCGCTGGGACAAGTCCCATTGTTGCCAGAGCATTGGAGTGTAGGCCCTAAGGTCGTTGACCACAGAGGTCCAAGGTATGCCATGCTCGTCAGCTCGGACCACCTCTGAACGCACCAGCTGCAAAAGGCTCAAGGGACTTGTAGGAAGGTCAGCGTAGGCCGCAAACCATGAATAGGCTGGGCTGGGCTGGTGGGGTTGAGGGTAAAATCCGCGCCGAGAAAGAGCATAAATGGCCCCGTGGTGGCCTTGAGCCTGAAGTGAAAGTACTTGGTCGACCATAGTGAGCCCAGTTCCGACGAGCAGAATGGACGCTCCGTTGGGAATGAACCGTAGGCCAGCGCCCCGCCAAGGGTCACCTAAGTAGTTGGGATGCTGCACGACATCAGTGTCAGACACGAGGTCGGCAGGACTAAAGTTCCCGGTGGCAATCCAAACATGCTGGGCGGTAAAATCGTGCTTGGCAGAACGAAGCGCATAGCCATTGTTTCCGTCGGGTTGAATGACCTCGAGGCGTTCCATGAAGAACTGAACACGATGCTGGGGATGGGTTCCAAGGGCCTCATGGACGGTTTCAGCGAGGTAGCTTCCGTAGAGCTGGCGTGGAATGAAGTCGCTGGCCCCATAGGTTAATCCCCGCGCCTCCAGCCATTGGACGAGGTGCATAGGTTGATCCCAGTAGGCGCTCATATGGTCAGCCGGAACGTTCAGAACCTGAACAGAAACGTCAGCCGAATAGGCTTTGCCCTTAAACAAGCGGTGCGGACTCTCTTCGAGTACGGCAATCGAAGTTGGCGCAGTGTATTTGCGAAGCAATTCAATGAGGGCGAGGCTGCCACTTAGGCCGCCTCCGACAATAACGTGGGTAAAAGAATGGGGAATCACGCCGCAAAGGTACAAAACTCCTATAAAAAAAGTAGGAGTTTAAAAGGGTTTGAAAATGGCGGTTACTAATCTTCTGTCATCCGTTCAATGGTACTCGGGGTACCAAAAAAAACCGCCTCGTAAGAGGCGGTTCTAGGTAAATCGATTAAAACGAATTCTAGAGCTTAACTACTTTTGCCACCCCGAAGTCGCCATGAACGAAGTAAACGCCACTTGGCAAAATACTTAGGTCACATGACTGAACATTTTGATTGCGGTACACGACGTTTCCAGTTAAATCGGTTACGAATAGGTCGCGCTGCAGCTTGAATTCGATAAGCCCATTGGTAGGGTTAGGATAAATGGCAAATGATTGAAACGACTGCTCCTCGGGTAGACCGATGTTGGCTCGTTGAATTTCAAAGACTGAAATCGTACCGCTTATCTCGTTGGCCACTAAGATATATGGCATCCCGTCAGGGCTGTTTTGGGGCTTTACAAATGCAAGGGTTTCTGGCCCGAGGTCGCCTCCAAGAGTACTGTCATTGCGAGTATTGATATAGTCGATAAACTCTGGATTGACCGGATTATCCAAGCCAAACACAAATACGCCACCGATTCGTTCCGCCGCAACAAATGCATAGGTGTGCGAACCAAATTCTGCGATGCACACGCCCTCTGGCTCAGGGCCCTTGCTTCGGCTTCGTGCCTTGAATTTGTTTTCTTCTGAATCGCTATTGAATATTTTTGACCATGTCGGATGGTTGGCAATGTATCGCTCCATCAAATCTCCAGAATCGTAAACGAGTGCACCGGTTGAGGCATTCCAAATAGAGAATGACCGCGAGCCCACTCCGTGAATTTGATCAATATCACCGTCCCCATCCGTATCACCATTTTTGTTGGTGGCACGAAAGCGGCCCAAAGCATGAGACTCCTTAAGCATAGCCGCATTGGGATACGCGGCAGCATCTAATGTTAATGAACTCACGGACGAACGCTCGTTCAAGGCGCTGTACTCCCGTTCGTCTCCTTCATTAGCCGTAATCAAATAGGCCTGGTTGTTTCGGCTAAACTGAGCTAGCGCGTCAGGAATAAAAAACTGCTTAGTAGGCCAATTTGCGTGGATAATCGAAGTTCCCTGGTCGCTTGCATCCATACTCCTTGTTGAACTCATCATGTCTGCGGTTCCGAGAGGAAAAATATGAGTAATCAATGCGCTGTCAACACTTAGTCGTGCTATTGCATTGTTCTCTTGAAGGGTAACCCAAGCAATTTGGCTGTTATCAGATACAGTAATATATTCTGGTTCAGCATCTTGTGAGAGTGTGCTGTTTGCAGTAGTATTCCGATAGCCTTGAGCTTTAAGTGTTGCTAACTGATTATCAAATGCAGTGAAGGATACGGTAGTAACGTCAGCCGCAGTGAAGATGGTGTCGGTAACATCAATAATACTGATCGATCCTTGAGGGTCTATTGAATAATCGTCGTTAGGCTGCCCTTCGTTTGCAACGAGCAATTTTTGACCGTTAGGGGTGAAGGTTATCATATCGGGTAATGCACCAACAGGAACGGAGCCTAAGAGCACGCCATTTATATTGAAGAAAACGACCTTCCCCAGGTTAGTCTCCACAGTGTCGGGGCTGGCAACGGCAATTAGTCCGTTTTTGACCGCAACGCTGGTGGTTCCGCCATAAGGAGTCATGTCAATGGATTGAATAAGGACAATGCTATCGGGATTTGAAAAATCCGAAATGTCAACTCGGTTCTGAACAGCGCTGTTTGTTATGATTCGTTGGCTTGCTGGGTCGTGTGCGACTACCTCGCAAGTGCTACCCGAAGTATCGGGTTTGAATGAGCTCCGATGGGCTAACTCAATCCGTTTATTGGTATTTGGAACAATCTTGTCGTTATCCTTGATGTACGTCGTGAAAAAATTCGGACCTACCGCATTCACCCCAGATAATTTGACGACGAAGTACTCATCATTTTCCTGGAAAACATCATTCGTGGCACTAATGCTAAATGAGACTGAAGTTGTAGTTGGAGTAATCGGGATGCTGTATTGACTTATTGAAACATCGTTAGAAGAGGCAGTGCTCCAAGGAAGGCCTTGAATCAATAAGTCCAAGGTCGTATTGGATGGATTGGTGATAGCCAAGGTTACGGTTTGTGCTGAACCGCCTTCTTCAATCACCTTACTCCGCCCATTAAATTGGGCAGCCGTTAGGTACGAAAAAGTATAGTTAAAAGGAGTGAAAATCCCAACGCCCTGTGCATCAATTACATTACTGATCAAAAGTGAGTAGGAAGAGCCATTGCTGAATCCGTTAGGTATGCTTAAGGTGACGGTGTCAGAAAGACTGCCATTTTGGGTCATGGTAGCAGAGCTTAGTCCAGGCAAACCAACGTAGTTAAGCAAATTTGTAGCACTGACACTGTTCATATCCCTTGAAAAAACAACATTAATCTCGGTTGAACTTTTAATGTACGCTGAGGTCACTGCGGGTGGGCCAGGAAAGTTCCATGTAGGCCAGGTCTGTGGAGCTGTGCCCGAAGCAGCAGCTATCCACTTTAGCGGATTAGTTATGGAATCCTTGATGCTAGCCCAAGATCCATTTTGACTTCCCGTGTAGTATGCATTGGCTGAATTGCCACTTACGTTACCGGGCGTAGTGGCTAAACTAATGGAAGTCGACGAAGACAGAGTTGAAGGTAGGATGCTATTCGAGCCTGAACAGGTAGTCAAGACGCCTGTTGTCCATGCTTTAGAACTCAAGGCTGTTAAATAAGTAGGGCTGGTAATCGGGCCGCGATAAACGATGCACTGGTCACCGCTTGAGCTGAGTCCAAAAGTTGAACCGACTGCGGTGCCAGGGTTTGCAACGCCTAAATCGGTCTGAATGCTGATAATGGAGCCTGCTGGCAATCCAGATGCTGGGGCCGTCCAGGTTAAGCCGCCCGCACATTGAGCTTGAGCATTAGTCGTGAATTTGGCGTCTGTAAATTGAAGTACGGTACCTCCGGCCAAATTATTGGTACAGACAAACAGCACTTCATCGGTAGCGCCAGTTGCGTTCATGCGGTATGCGATTGGCAGTAGGTCTCCACTATTTTGAGCCGTTGCAGTAAAAGCAGTGAGAACCGAAAGGAGAAATAAGTTAAGTTTCATCAGGTATTGTTTAAGATGTAAAAATCCAAGCAATAGTATCCCCCTGATGTTATCAAAAATTCGTCAAAATGCCATTTTATATTTTTAAAAAGTTAACTTATTAACCTTTTGACGAAGCCTGTTAATGCTAAGAACAACTTCACTTAACACCATAGAGCAGTTGCCGGCATGGGCTGCACCAGAAGCAATGGGAGTCTGAATTTTATCAGTTCGAGCCGGGCCAAACCACCACCACGGCCACCTCGTTTCTGCGGTTCACCACGTCCCAGGGAGCATTGTAGCCCATATAACGGTAGCTGCCAACGGTTTCAATGCCAGCCTTCTGTAAGACTTGGCCTAGTTTGTCGCATTCTGATTTTATTTTTTGATCCGACGAAAAACCTCCGTAGCGTAGCACGGCAAGAACCTTGGGGCCTTCTTCGATTATGGCCACCCTGCCCGAGGTCGGTGTGGGCAGGTCCTCTTTGCGGAATTCGCTAGGCATCACAAAAAACATGGTGGCCGTGTCGCTCAAATCCATGACCACCGGCGAGGTCATTGCGATCTTTTGGCCTCGGTCGTTCCCACCAAAAATATAGTTGGCGATGACCCTAAATCCGTTGCTCCCTGAATTCTCAAAGGAATTGTCGCTGACCGAGGTTTTAGCTACAATCATGTTGGAGTACTGACGCAGTTCCACGTCGCCGTACTTTTTGAGCACGAGGTAGTTGGGGGTCTCAATTCCTCCGGACCTAAAAGAAGCAATGGCAATTCCAATTATTACCACAGCACCAATTGCTATTAGGGTCCACATACGCTTTTTAGTCATTGAATTAGTACTGATGGTTTGAGATGCGGATTAAAAGCCCGGTAGGGATGCTTTTTTTAAAAACGCAACGCGTAGCTGGCCAAAGGAAGAGCAAAAGTTCCGCCATCAAAAATGAAGGCTCCAAAGCCATAGTCCCAAGCGTTTCGGGCATTGAGTCTGCGCAAAAAACCCGAAACAATGCCTAATTGGCTGCCGTCTGCCGAGATGAGGTAGTTTTCAGAAACAATCATGTAGCGCTCCGAAATTCTCCGCGAGAAACCCATCGTAAGGGTGGGTGTTCGGGCCCAGTCAAAGCCCTGGGAGCCTCCGAACTGACTGCCCGCTAGCCCCAACCCCAGGGTGATGTTGTTTTCGGTTCCGCCCAAGGTTGCATTGACAAAGGGCAGCGCAAAGGCAAAACCTTCTTCTACCCAGGCATTGTACCCAAAAATCATAGTGCCACCCGTCGCGACGTGCAGGTTGGGTGACACCTCTAGCCCAACCTTAAGGCTGGGGTTGACGTTGAGAACTCCAAATAAGTCGAGGAGCCAGACGGTTCCTACCGAAGTGGTGACGTACTTGCTTGGGGCATAAGACAGGTTCGCCAGGGCAAAATTGGTGTAGAAATAGCGGTCGCCTTTTTGGTTGAGAATGGCTGTTGGCCCATAAAAATAGCGGCCGGCATCGGGGTTTGGGTAGAAACCCGCCGAGGTAAGATTAAGCTCTTTGGCTGCCCTCACTGCCGCTAAGAGGACCCTACGCGGACCATAAATGTTGTCGCTAATATGGATGTAGCTCAGGTCGGCAGAGTCCAAGACTGCAGTAATGTCGTCTCCATTCCTCAGAGTGAAAACATAGGTCCGGCCTCCAACAAGGTTTCGGGCGTCAAAGGTTTGGTCTTTGGATTGGGCATGACCTTGGTAGTTCCCTGCTAAAAAGATGCACAGGGCTAATGCACAGAGGGTGCTTAAATTCTTCATGTATGTAAGGTAGTTAAAATTTCGCGCCTTAACCCCGGCACCTCAAATTCCGCACCTAGATTTCTGCTACTTTGCCTGCGCTACAATGTTGACGTCGCTCACCGTGGTCAGTGAAGAAGTGCTAATTTTTTTGAGGCGCCCCCGTTGCTCAATGAGGTAGAGCTCATAGCCCAAATTTTCTAAAAAACTACCCAGCTCCTCAGGGCTTGAACCTGCGGAGTTTAGGGCCCACCGATTCACCTCAACCAGCAGAATCGGCCGGTCGCGTTGAAGCATTTTGCTCATGCCGGCAAGGGCACGCATTTCGCATCCTTCAATGTCGAGCTTTATAAAGTCGATCGGGCGTTTAGTGGCGGATTCAAAAGCCTTGCCCGACTCCTTGAGCGGAATGGTGGCAAGTACTTGGTCGTCTTCTGAGGTACGAAACACCGTGGCGGCACCCTCGTTGGCAGACTGGCTGCCGGCCTTGGGTAGATACAAAATCACGTCTTCGTCGGCATCGCTCATGCCAAAAGGATGCACGGTGGTATTGGCTGCTTGTTGCAGATTGAGGCTCAAAACTTCGCGAAGCTGCTCAATCATTTTGGGCGAGGGTTCAAAGGAGTGCACCTCGCCGCTGGGCCCGGCGAGCTTGCTCATCCAAAGAGTGTATTCGCCCTGGTTGGCACCCAAGTCCGCACAGACAAACCCCGGACGAATCAAGGATTGAAGCACAAAAATTGGGGGCCAGGAGTGAGCTCCGCGCCAAAACATCTTGGCGCCAAGGTTGGTATGAAGTTCTACTCTAAAGGTCATGCCGCAAAAGCGGTAGGTGGTGAAGCCTTGCTGATCCTTAAGGCCCGACTGCGCTAAGGCCTTGAGCGTTTTTGCGACAAAAAAACCTCCGGGGATTCGGTAGCATCCTCGCGAAAGGGCGGCGGCGGCGTGGGCGAACTTCATGCTTTGGCGTTCAGGGTATGGCAATTAAATCGCGCCAAAAGGAGCCTGGCGTCTTCGAGCCGAAGGTACATCCCCGGAATCGCTCTCGCGCCGGGATAGTGCCGTAAATTTCACCCTACACAATTATGAAACGACGTTTTATTCTCCTGCTGCTCGCTGCCCTTGTTTGGACGATTCCTGTGATCGCCATGCTGGTTACCGGCGAGGTGCATTGGAGTCTTTTTGACTTTGCTGCAGCGGCTGTGCTATTGGGTATTGCGGCCCTTTTGGCGGACGCTATTTTTGGGCGTTTTGCCTCAACCAGGGCGAGAATTACAGCCCTTGCATGCCTGGTTCTCGCCTTCGCCATCGTTTGGGCAGAACTGGCCGTAGGGGTTTTTGGAAGCGTATTCTCTGGGAGCTAAAGGCCCGAGGCGCTCTCGCGCCGGGATTTTTTACTTAAGTTTCAGCAAAAGCTCTTCGCTCGAGTCAAGCTTTCCGCCCGATTCTGCAATGGCCTGCTTGGCTTGAAGACGAGCTTCTTTTTTGTTGCCAGAACGCATGAGCAACCAGGCATAGGTATCTCGGTAGGTCGGATCCACTTTGCCGGTCATGCGGGCCCCAAAAACGCGGACCGCTCGCTGCACCAATTCAGCGTCTAAGCCCTCGGTCTCGGCGATGGGCCAAATCATGCTGTTGAGCTGGGCCAATTCAAGGCCGGCGCCCCAGTCGGACTCCAGCAAGCCCAGCAAATGAGCCCACTCCTTCTTGCGGCTGGCCCACTGAGCCTGAATATTGTTGAGGTCGACGTCGGGTCCGCCATGAAGGCTGGCAAACTCCAGTGCTGCGGGCAGTTCAGCCGCAGTATTTGCCGTCATAATCCGCTTAAAAATTTGGTTTTCAATAAAACTTTGAAAGGCGGACGCTCCGGCGAAGGCCTGCCAGTATTCCTTATTGGCCACAGCAGCTTCGGCGCGCGCAGGGATGACGCTGCTCAGCGAAAGCACGGCCCACTGAACTTCAGCGTCTGCCGTGGCATGGTCGGTTAGCCACTTCTCAACCTCTTCGGCGCTTGGCCCCTTGACGCGCTGCTTGCTGTACCTGCTGCGCACAAAATCCGGAAAATCCGGGCTCGCTTGGTCGGGACGAAAGCCAATACTGCCCTCGCTGGAGTAGGCGTCCTTTTTAATCTTGTCGAGGTAGGCCACCGCATCTTGGTTGTAGCCAACGTAGTACAATGCTCGCTGAGGGCTGCTGTTGGGGTCATAAAGAACCACCGTGGGGTAGCCCGTGGGGCGGAACCGCATTGCTGCCTCGCCCCCTTCACGCTCGGCGTCGAGCTTGACTGCCACGAGGTAGTTGTTGGCAAATCGGGCCACGTTGGGGTCCTTCCAGGTGGTGGTGTCTTGAACCTTGCACCAGACGCACCAGTCGGTGTAAAAGTCAATGAGCATGGGTTTTTTCTCGGACTTCGCCCGGTCCAGGGCCTTGGCCCAATCGGTTTCGAATTCAATTCCTTGGGCAAGGGCTGCGCTGATCGAGGCAGCTACAAAAAGGGCGGTAAAAAATGCTTTCATAAGCCTAAGGTACCAATAATCCAATATGATAAGACCCCTAATTGGAATCGTCCAAGTCTATTTACTAGGACTCGGTAAAATGGCAAGCTTCACATTACTCGACCCTTGCTCCAACAACCTGATAGGTGTTACTAAGCCAGCCTTCCACCTTTCCATTGACAATAATCAAATCAAAATCGATGGTTCGTGATCCTGTTTTTGCGGCTATAAAAACAGCATTGCCATTAACCTCGGTACTTAAAATTTCGACAAGATTGAAGTCATTTTTCAGGTTTGAACTGTAGGTGCCCTCTGATTTTGAAATAACAAGGCGGGCACGGACATCGCCGTACCCCGGAATATCCAAGGCCCGCAAGTCATAGGTCCCCATTACATCATCCGTAACTAATACCGAAGGCGCTATTTGAGAGGTGTCAGCAGTCAAATTGGTGGTCGTAACAGCGGCTATGGGCATTTTTTGGGAGGAGCAGCCGATTAATCCTAAAACAAAAATTAGGGAAGCAAAGATTGAGAAGTGTGCTTGTTTCATGTTCTAAAGTTCTATGCAACTTGGGTAATTCTGTTGCTCAAAACACATTGTTAATCAAGGCATCATCCTCTAATAACATGATTGGGTCAATTTTAACATTCTTAATAAATAATGCTTGACTCGATGAACCGATACCACTACGCCATCCTTGCAATGATGGCGTTTTCTGTTACTAGTTTAGGTCAGCAGATACCTCCCTTTACCATTCCTTTTGCAAATTCTTACTGCTCAATAGATACGGCGGGTACAAGTATTTTGCCAAGCGGAAGGGGAGTCAATCCCGCTGGTGAGCGACTGCGCATCACGCGCGCTCCTTTTGGGATGGCGGTTTCGCCAAACGGGAAGTGGGCGGTAATCCTGCACAACGATGCAGTCACGCGAGTTGACTTAGGGTCCCAAAAAATGAGTGCAAAACGCTACCCCGACTGGGATGGCAAAGGGCTTAACGTGCTAAAGGGTGCCTCATTTATCGGAGCCCAATTCGGCTTAGACAGCCGACGCGTTTACTTAAGTGGAGGAGACCGAGGCGTCGTGGTTGTTTATGATGTGGAGCGAGAAGAGGTCGTTGATAAGTTCGACTTAAACGATTACCAACCCAATGGAGTCCGAGAGGCCTTTGCTACCGATTTAGTAGTAGATGAGCAGCGCGGAGATCTATGGGTTTTGGACCGTGCTTGGTGGCAGTTGTACCGCATCGATTTAAAGACTAAAAAACTTAAGGCAGCTATTCCCACAGGACGCATTCCCTTTGGACTGTCGCTTAGCCCTGACGGCTCGACTATTTTGGTGGCAAACGTGGGGTTATACACTTATCCTTCGGTTCCCGGTGCAGAATCAGATTCCAGTAAGTGGCTCAACAGGCCGCCTTTTGGTGCGTTAACCCCTGAAGCCCAGTTCGGTATCACATTACCCGACGGCAGATTTATTCCTGGCTTGGGTGATCCCTTAGACAGTAACGCAATGAGCGTATGGTTAGTAGATACTGAAACCAACCAAGTTAAAGCGACGCTTAAAACGGGTAGGCAGATTGGAACCTTCCTTGATGACGCAGAAATCGTTGGTGGATCGCACCCCAACAGCATTGTGTGCAGTGACCGATTTGCCTATGTTACCCAGTCAACGAACGATGGAGTTACCGTTATCGACTACCGCAAAGGGATAATTTCTGACTTTTGGCCAATTCAAACCGCAACAAAACTTGATGATTATCGAGGTTACATGCCTTACGGTATAGAGTACGATGCAAAAAAGAATCGCCTATATGTTGCATTACTAGGATTTAATGCCGTTGCGGTGCTCAACGCTAAAACGGGTGCAAATATTGGTATGCTCCCCACTGGTTGGGGAGCCTCTCGGGTAAAATTGATTCCAGCTTCCGGCGACTTACTGGTTACGAGCATTCGGGGATTCGGAGCGGGTCCTAATGGGGGAGCTAATTTCATTACCCCCAAGACCGGCACTTATGTGGGAGACATTCAGCAGGGACTTCTTCAGCGCATAAGTTCACTGGATGCGAATTCACTAATCCAGGGACGCAAAGCAGTATTGGATTTAACCCTAGCCCCATCCAATACAGAGGCCCTGATTTCTATGAAGGCCGCTCAAGAGCAGATTAAGCATATCGTTTACATCACCAAAGAGAACCGCACGTTTGACGAAGTCCTCAGTCAGGTTCCTGGGGTACTTGGCGACAGCACCCTTGCGCGTTTTGGGGTTCGCTGCGACTATACGGCAGACAATCTGGTTTTGATAACAGACGACGATAAATCCATTGACGCTAAATCGGTCAAAAGTGATTCACTCCGCAGCTATTTTAAAGGGATGTCGGTAACACCGAACCATCGAAAAATTGCAGAAACCTTTTCTATTAGCGACAATTTTTACTGCGACTCCGATGCGTCCATTCACGGCCATCACTGGATGATGGGGACCATTCCCAATGAATACGTGGAGACCAATTCGGCCAATGCCGGCAGAGTCGGCTCTTTTTCTCCGGCTCCAGGCCGTCGGATGCCTAAAACTACGGGTGCGCAAGATCCTGAAGACTACAACGAAATTGGGGGACTTTGGGAGGCGCTTGAGCGCAATAACTGTACATTTTTCAACTTCGGACAAGCCAATGAGTATACCGCAGTCCGCGAAGAATGGTACGATACCATTTTAGGTGCAGCGGAGTCCATTCCTTTCCCCATGCCTAAGGCCGTATTTGGCCGGACCTCTTGGGATTATGCCGGCTACAATATGAATATTCCCGATCAATTTCGAGTGGAACAGTTTGAACGAAATTTCACTAAGTTGTTTCTTGCCGAAGGCACTACGATGCCGCAACTCATTACGCTGCAATTACCCAATGACCATACCACGGGTGCGCGTCCCAAAGATGGCTATCCTTTTGTTCATAGTTATGTTGCAGACAATGATTTGGCCTTGGGTCGGATTCTGCAGTTCTTAAGTCATACTCCCTATTGGAAGAATATGCTCGTCATTGTGACCGAGGATGATCCTCAGGGTGGAGTAGACCATGTCGACGCACACCGCAGTTTGCTTATGCTCGCCGGTCCACACGTTAAGCAAGGTTATGTGGGTAAGCTACATCACAATTTTGGTAGTATTCTAGCAACCCTTTACAGCCTCTTGAATATTCCCTTTGTCAACCAGTACGACGCGGTAACAGAGCCATTATGGGAATTTTTTACTAACGAGCCCAATTTTATGCCCTTCATATTTGAACCGAGCGATAAGCGCTTGTTTGACCCGGAGCAGGCCATGAAGCGCTACAACCGAGGAGTGCATTGGACCAAAATCCCAAGCGGTGAACCAATGGACGAAGAGCGAATCCAACGTGCTAAATACCAATAAATTATGAATAAATTTCGGAACAAAATCGCCTTGTTATTAGGCCTCCTTGGGGTGCACCATCTAGAAGCACAAGAGGTAAAACTATTTAACGGTTGGCCGAGCCTAGAAATGGGAGACCAACTTTCGCTTGCGGACTTGCCTATTCACGCCATGGCTCACCCCAGCCTTCCGATAGTGTACATTCAGCATTCTGGGCAAAGCGGAGCCCATTTGTATGCCGTAGACGTTCTTACAATGCAACGCATAGACAGCATTAGGCTTCCTGATTCCTTTTATGGCGGAGCCATTACTGCCAATCGATTGTGGATCACCGCAGGAAACGCTAACTATATTTTGGAATTTTCTATTGCAGTTGACGGTTCACTGCGCGCCTCCGATACCCTAAGATTGGGTCAGCCCTGGCCCCACAGGGTGTCCCCAACCGGGATGGTTTTTGACCCAAAAAGCTCAAATTTGGTTATTGGAACTCGCGAAGATTCCGCACTCTATGTTTGGGATTTAAAAAAACACCAGGTTTCAAAGCGAATTCCGATGGGTCATCTCGTTTATGGGGCGGCGGCTGATGTGAAGCGCGGCAAGGCATATTTCAGCCTGTGGAGCGCGGGCCAAGTTGTGGAATTTGACCTTAAAAAACTTGTGGTGACCAATCGCTTTGACGTTGGTGATAACCCCAACGAACTGCTCTTGGACGCCGAAAACCAGCGCTTGTTTGTCGCATGCGCTGACGATAATAGTGTGCACGCTATTGATCTTAGCGGCAAAGGACTGAATGAGCGTTTGATCACCTCGATATCACCCGATGCTCCAACTGGCTCCACTCCAAACTCTCTTGCCCTCAGCAAATCAGGACACCTTTGGGTTGCAAACGCTGACAACAATAATCTAGCGGTTTTTGATGTCAGAAATATTGGTCATTCGGTAAGTGCCGGCTTTATTCCAACTGGGTGGTATCCAACCCAAGTTCGCGTAGTTGCTCAGCACATCCTTGTTGCAAACGGTAAAGGACTAGCCTCAAGTGCAAATCCTAACGGCCCCAATTCGGTAAAGCGAAAGACGCAAGTGGTCTATCAAGAAGGTCAGGAAGGTAATTCTCCCATTAAGGTAGAGTACATAGGTGCACTATTTAAAGGGAGTCTTAGCCGTTTGAAGCTCGAGGATGTGCTGTCAAACCTACCGAACTACACTGCGCAAGTCTTGGCAAGCAATCCCTACGAACAGCGCGCATCCAAGGCGGTGCCAGAGGGACATCTACTATCCCTTCCGCGCGAAGATCAGCCAATACGCCACGTTTTTTACATCATTAAGGAGAACCGAACCTACGACCAAGTTCTTAGCGATATGCCGGCTGGGGATGGGGACACCTCATTGTTACTTTTTGGTGAAACATACACACCCAATCAGCATAAAATTGCTAGGGAATTTGCTCTGTTTGATCGCTTTTTTGTAGAGGCTGAAGTGAGTGCTGACGGACATAATTGGAGTACCGCGGCCATTGCTAATGACTATACGGAGAAGACTTGGCCAATTTCTTATGGAGGTAGGGGAAGTGAATACGTGTATGAAGGCCAGTATAGCGTGGCCCACCCAAAAGATGGATTTATTTGGGATCACGCCAAGCGTGCTGGCCTGACCTACCGTACTTATGGTCAGTTTGCCGATGATTACAAGGCTAATTATCCCACCTTAGAAAATCATTTTTGTACGTACTATACCTCTTGGGACGAAGGAGTTATGGACACTATAAGATTTCACCAGTGGAAGCGCGATTTTGATAGTTTGGTGGCGATTAATGAAGTTCCGGAACTCAACACCCTACGGTTTATCAACGACCACACTGAAGGCTTGAGCGCGGGGAGGCCTACGCCCTATGCGCACGTTGCCGACAACGATCTTGCGGTGGGCATGTTTTTAGACCATCTTTCGCACAGCCCAATTTGGTCGTCGTCTGCGGTATTTGTAATCGAAGATGATGCTCAGGATGGCCCAGACCATGTGGACGCGCACCGCAGTATTGCATTTGTCGCTAGTCCCTATGTGCGGAGGGCCAGTGTCGACCACACTCCGTACACCACAAGCAGCATGCTGCGCACCATTGGGCTTATTTTGGGCATGCCTCCCATGAGCCAATACGACGCTTCTGCGACCCCAATGTGGGCAATATTTCAGAACACGCCCGACTTAAGTCCGTATTTGTTTGAACCAGCTAGAACGGATTTGAGTGCGCGCAATGCCTACCGCAAAAGGCTGTCAGAGGCAAGTGCTAGTCTGGATTTTTCTAAAGAAGATAAAATAGATGAGGCACTTATGAATTATTTGCTTTGGGTGTTTGTTCACGGAGAAGAAAAGCCAATGCCCGCTCCGGTGCGCAGTGCTTTTTCTCCGGTTAAATAAATGGTGTTTTGTTTCGGCGCATTTTATTGGTTATACTTTCCTTTGCGGGCATTTGCGAAGCGCAGGACCTGGATTCTTTAAAGTACCGAGAACTTGAATTAGTAGAAGTGGTGAGCAGGTCAGCTCAAAGAATTTTTGACTTGCCATTTTCAGTAAGCTCCCTTAAGTTAGACCATCAGTTTTTGGGCTTCCTAAGCTTGCCGGAACAGCTTCAATTATCTCCAGGAGTACTCGTTCAAAAAACTACGCACCACGGGGGAAGTCCATTTCTAAGAGGACTGACAGGCAATCAATCGTTATCAGTAATTGATGGTATTCGGTTGAATAACAGTATATTTAGGTACGGGCCTAATCAGTATTTAAATACCATTGATCTATTTGCTGTCGATAAAATTGATGTGCTCTTGGGTGCAGGTAGCGTGGACTATGGCAGCGATGCCATGGGTGGTGTAGTGAGCATTACCAGCCATCAGGAATTGTATAGAGCCAATGGTGGTTGGGGAGCTCAATTCTTAGCTCGAGGCACTTCAGCTGGACAAGAAGGAAGCACTCGCAGTAAGATATCCTACCAAAGTAAAAAATTGGCGGCTCATTTGGGTTTTACGTCTCGCAACTTTGGCGATATTTTGGCAGGGGGCACGTTTGGTATGCTTTATCCCTCTGGATTTCGCGCCCAAAGTTTGGATTCAAAAATCCGTTTGCGTGTAAAAAATGGCGAATGGATTGGTCTTATGCAGTCCAACCAACAATACGACATACCTGATTATGTAAAGTATTCTTTAGAAGGTTGGATGCATCGCAATACGGATCTTCAGGGGCGCGAGCTTGCCTACCTGAGGCGAATTTATGAGGGGAATTCACCCTGGAATGCCAAGTTGACCCTTGGTCATCAGCGTCAGAGAGAACTTCGGAGCCAGCAAAGAGATTCCACAAAAAGTGTTCGTACCGAGCAGGATAGGGTAGGGACATGGTTTGTGAGTTTAGATGGCGCGCGCACGCTTCATTGCTGGGATGCTCCATTTAAATGGCATGTGGGCACCGAAGTATATACGGACTTAGTACAAAGTTCACGATTTGATACGCTTGAAGACGGTTCTATAAACCAGATTAGAGCGCTGTACCCCAATAATTCAAGGGCTAGCCAGGCCGCAGTCTATAGTTCTCTTGCGGGTCAATTAAGTGATGAGTTGAATCTGCATGCGGGTTTTAGAGGAACCATTAATTGGGTGTATTTAGAGGAAGCTTCTTTGGGTGCAGTTCGCGACCGTACGCCATCGTTTATTTATGAACTCGGCTTTAATTATGAGTGGAGTCCAATATTAAGAACGTATGGTTTGGTTAGTACGGGGTTTCGGGCGCCCAATATTGACGATTACGGGACTTTGGGTATTGTTGATTTTCGGTACGAGGTGCCGAGTTATGGTCTTCGTCCGGAGCAAATCAATCGTTGGGAGTTGGGATTTAAATCACAGGGACTGGTCGCTTGGCGGGGGTCAGTTTATGTCAACTATCTAACTGATTTAATTGAACGAATTCCACGCGGTGACAGCCTCTTTGACTACCCCGTTTATCAGAAGGCAAACGTTCAAAATGCGGCTATGAGGGGTTTTGAGTTGGCCGGATCTCGGGAATTCCGCAATTGGACGGCCACGGCTCAATGCAGTTATGTATTCGGTCAAAATCGCAGTAAATCAGAGCCAATGCGAAGAATTCCCCCCTTTATGTGCTCAGGACTTGTTTCTTATTCTAGTGATTTTGGCACTTTGCGCGGCGTGGTCCGTATGAATTCTAGCCAAAAAAGGCTTTCCAGCGGTGATGTAAGCGACAACCGTATTGGGCCCAATGGAACTCCTGGATTTATTGTCTTGGATCTTGGCTACTCTATTGGACTAAACTGGTTTAAAATGCCGATAAACCTATCAATTCAGGGTCAAAACTTAGCCAATGTTCTCGCGAAGTATCACGGCTCTGGGGTATTTATTCCTGGCCGCTGCGCAGTGCTTACCGGTACCTTGAACTTGAACTAGCCAAGCCTTTCAGGTCAGAGCTTAGAATTGACCATTTAACGCAGTAGAGTCAAATTTCTGCAATTGATTAATGTCGTTCCAAACATCAGTTGGGATATTGTGGCTTAAGAGGTTGGTTTGGTCTTTGGCTAAATCATCCCATCGTCTCAGATTTAATGCATCTTCGAAGTAGTCCACCCTCTCGTAGTGACTGCGTTCTTCTTCGCTTAGTGGACCGCCCTGCATTTTGAGACTTCGCTTGCTTGCCTCAGAGAGAAGGTTGAAGTAGTTTTCATCACAGGCGAGGTAGCGCTTCGCCCAAACATGGCTCGCAACAAGGTCTGAAATTCGTCTTCCGAAGTTATTATTTTTGAGCCATTCCGCACCGGAATCTTCGTGACTTAAATCTACACCCTGATCGTCTTCGGGCTCGAGTAGGTGTCCAATATCGTGTACGAATGCGGCCAGGCGAAGCTCGAGATTAGCGCCTGCTTGTTTTGCCAACAGATAGCTTTGAACGGCATGCTGGGTCTGTGTTACCCCCTCTCCGTAATGCTGGGAGCCGTTGGCATTAAAAAGGTCGTGTACAATTTTTACCCGGTCTAGATTGTCGTTTTTCATTGCAATAAAAAAGGGCATCCGAAGATGCCCTATTAATGACTTAAGATTACTACTAAGATAGTTATTTGATAATCCACATTTTGTGGTCGAGATCGTCGACGGTGGTATTGAATTGGCGCTGAAGAGCCTCATTCATTGCCTCGGAATTGTTGGTAACCTCCGAAGTAGGGTATAGAAAGCGCATTGGAATTTTGCCGTCGTTACCAGTTCCAGAACCACCCTCGTTAAAGGCCGGCACACCCGTGTTGCGCCATTGGAAGTAACCTTCCCATCCGCCATTCTGGAAGAACGCTAGGTAGCGTTGCGTTAGAATTTTGTTTAGCCCTGCTGCGTCGTTGCTATAGGCGACCGCGGGACTTGCCAAATACACGGACTGGTCAAAATTGACGGTATACTCGTCGTAGTTGCTCATCTTAGTTAAATCACCATCAAATGATGTCTTAAGGAAGTACACGGTGTTGGCGCCGCTAACAATGCCGTACCAGCTGTGAACTGCTTGAATTCCTTGAGTGTAGTAGCTGCTTGCACTTGCAGTTATCCAACCTCGGTGTGCCGCTTCAGCAATGTTGAAGCATTGCTCTGCATAGCCCTGCACGATAGTGTTTTCTGCCGTGTATCCGCGGTACCAACGGTACCGGTTGTAAAGGCTGTACTGTCCGTTTTGTACTTTGGTAGACATGTCGGCAAGGTCCTCATCGCTGGGTGCTCCAACAAATGCAGCGTAGCTAGTGGCTGGAGTACCTGCTGCGACTAATGCCGGCGCAGGTTCAGCGAACAGGAAGGTACGTGGATCCTGAAGGGCAGCCAAAGTATTCAATGACGTTGCGGCCATGTTGTATCGAAGAGCATCAAATCCAAAGTTGTCTAAGCTTGTTGGGTATTTGTTGAATGTTGGGTTGTGCTTAAACTCCATGTTATCTCCATTTGTTGTGTACAAAGGATATTGGCTTGGGTTGTTTACAATAGCCGCGAAGCGACCCTTAACATTCAGGTCGGCATCTTCTGCCTTTCTGCTAAGAGCGATTAAAACTCGTAGCGTAAAGGCATTTACTGACTTACGGTACATTGTTAAATCGTTACCGTAGTAAATATCACCGTTGAAGGCATCGTCGCCGCTTGCAACAAGGTCTGCCATATCGCTGTTGGCTTCGTCAAGCAAATTAAGGATGTTTAAAAATACCTGCTTCTGCGTGTCGTACTTCGGGGTCAGGGTCAGGTCGGGTTGAAGTGCCTCTTCCATAGGAATATCGCCCGAAAGCATGGTCATTCGGTAATAGAATGTGGCCTTTAGAAACTTAGCCATTGCAGAGTAAGCGTTTTTTTCTGGTAAGCCTAAGCGTGCGGCTTCTTCTTCCATTTTAACGACGTTTTTAAGCGTTGTGTAGGACCAAGGAGCACCACCCCAGTTGTATTCCTGGTTGCCGTAGTAGTTGTAGTTGCAGGCGTTGTACTGGTTAAAGCGAGAAACGTCGTTCCAACCGCGCTGGTGAAGCTCAATAAGAACACCATTGAGGAGCAAATCAGGAGTAACCTGAGTTGGTAGATTAGGGTTCCTGTCTAGGCCTTCAAAAGACTCACAAGCTTGGAATCCAAGACCTGCTAGGGCTATAGCTGAGAAGATTATTAATTTTTTCATGAGATTGAAAGCTATTAAAATTTAACGTTTAGGTTGAAACCGTAGCGACGCATCGTCGGGGTTTGAAGGTCGGTATACGCTGTCATGCCTGGGAATTGATCCATGTCAACGTCATACTGGTTGTTTCCGTGAAGCCATGGCTGAAGCTTGGCGGCACTGTTGGGAGCCCAATAGAGCACGTTACGTGCTACAAAGGATACACTTAGCCCGCTAATTCCCTTTGGCAAACTTGCGTTTGGAACGGCGTAGGTTAGTGTAATATCGCGCAGTTTCATGTAGGTTTTGCTCATTAGGATTCCTTCGTAGGTTCCCTTGTAGCGGCTGATGTAATCCTGCAGGTAGGTAGCAGTAGTATTGTCTGCGATGGTCAAGTCTCCCATGTTCGTAATCATACCGTTATCGTCATAAATCGGCGTGCCACTGAGGATAGTTACGCCTGCACCAACCCATGATTTAACTCCTTTGGAGTCGTTTACACGAGCGTCGTACATACCAAGGCCGTTAACGTCTTTCAGGTTATTTTCTGCAGTCTGATAGTTGCGCCCTCCGCGGTAGGTCTGGCGCTCAATTTGATTCACTACAATACCGCCGAATCGGCCATCAAACTGCAGGTTGAGGCTGAAGTTTTTATAGCTCATGCTGCTGTTTGCTCCCCAAACTAACTTTGGTAAGGCGTATCCCTGGAATTTACCAAGTGCAGTGGTAATTGGACGTCCACCAGCATCATTGATCAGTTGACCGTCAGCGGTGGTGCGGAATCCGCTCGTGTAGACCGCATCGATGCGATCACCAATTTCAAGGAAGCGGTCACCCCGGTTAGCGCTAACAAAGTAGTTAGAGGCAATTTTATCAACTCCCTCATAAATATTGGTTAGGTATTCACCGTACGAGCTGAAGTTTGCTGCAAGATCCCAGTTGAAGTCACCCTCTTTTTTGGATTTAACGGCATTACCACTTAGGGAAAGCTCCCATCCACGACGTTGGGTCTCAATTCCATTTACCAGGGCGTTGGTGTAGCCTGTTGCAGACGAAATAGAGCGGCTAAAGATGCCAGGTCCGTCGTTGTAGATAAAATAGGCGGCGTCTACACCGAAGCGATTTTTGAACATACGGGCTTCGCCACCAAACTCAAAGTTGGTTCTCTTGAATGGCTGAAGGCCTGAGTTTACCACGGTATTGGTGTAGAAAGCAGCAGGGCGTCCCTCGTAGGCAAGGGGCACGCTGTAGGCCGCTGAATTCTCATAAGACGGACCTTCGTACGGACTGTAGTAGCGCGAACCGTAACCAATCGGGTATCCAGCGCCTCCGTTCAACGGAGAGGTAAGACCACCCATTGCCTGAGATACCGAAGCGCGCAGCTTGGCAAAGCTCAAGGTTTTGTTGGTATTGGTAAATTCTGTGGGAATAAACGCGAAAGAAGCGCCAGGGTAAACAAAGGAATTATTGTCAACCGGCAGCGTCGAAATCTGGTCACGTCGCAAGGTTCCGTTTAGGTTGAAACCGCGTACTCCAGCGTTCACGTCAGCATAAAGAGAGTTCACACTCATTTTTGCATCGAAATTGTACGCTAAAACTGGGTTTGCACTGTTTGCAAAGTTGTAAACCTCAGGAACAAGCAAGTAGTTGGTAGAGACATAGTTTGAGTTGTAAGCAAAGGTTCTAATGTTTCCTCCAGCTTTGGCGTCAAGGTTTAATGCACCAAACTTATTAGTATACGACATTAGAGCCTCGGTGTTGTTTTCAAACATGGATCGACGGTCTTCACGGTAGTCTCCGCGGTTTTCTTCGCGTCCGTAAGGGTGTGCGCTGAATGGCATTTTTTCGTTGCGAAACAGGTCATAAGTAGTAATTGAAGTACGGGCCAACACGCTAAGGTTGTCGTTGAAGTCGTAGTTCAGTGAGGTGAAGCCGTAGGTGTCGTTTTTGTAATGACCGCGCAGCCAGTGGTAGCTCGTGAACCATGGATTGTGGTAGCGCTGGTACTCCGCGAAGACGGACTCAACACCTTCTTTACCGGGCTTCCAAATTCCGCGAATGTCGTCGGCTTCAACATCCCAGTCAGCGCCTGTCCAAATTACAACGTTGTAAATAACAGAGTTTGGACCGTATACTACGTCGGGCACGTTGTCGGTGGCTTGACGGTTGAAGTTGAGCGCTGCATCCATGCGGAGCTTGTCGCTGAAGCGTACGGTGTTGCTAACGTTGAAGTTGTAGGAATTGAGTTGGGTATTTGGAATAATACCTTTTTGGTAGGTATTAGAAAACGAAAACCTAACGTCTGATTTTTCGGTTGAGTTTGCAATGCTTACGTTATTGGTAAGAAGCGCTCCGGTTTGGATGAAACGGCTTAGGTTGTCTTTTCCGCGGGCAACCCATGGTGTAGGCGTCCGAAGGCCTGTGGCAGGATTAACTGGGCTATCGTACTGCGCAATGTTGGCATCGTAGCTAGAGGTTGCGGGGTTCCACATTCCTCTTCCGAATTCTGGACCCCAAACGTCGTAGTCACCGTCGTTAAGACCGCCACCTGATCCGTCTACAAAACCATAGTTTCCGTGGTCCCCAGGTCCAAACTTGTCTTGTGTTTTTGGAATCGTCAGAAAGCCATTCTCAAGCATGGAGGAACTGTTGTATTCCACAACGACACCTTTTTTAGTAGCTCTCTTAGTGGTAATGACAATTGCACCGTTTTGACCACGGTATCCGTATAGAGCGGCTGCTGATGGGCCTTTAAGTACCGTGTAGGACTCGATGTCGTCGGGGCTTATGTTCCAAGAATCCGAATTGATGGGAACTCCGTCTACAACAAAAAGAACCGATTGACCACGGCGAATGTCGCTACCGCGAAGCACTAACTGCGGTGCTCCAAGCATCTCTGCACTTGGGCCAACTGTTAGACCGGCAATTTTACCGACTAGACCATTAATTGCGTTTGGTTCACGGCTTTTAACCAAGGTGCTACCTTGAACTTCCTGAACAGCGTAACCAATTTTCTTCTTTTCACTTTTAATACCGAGTGCAGTAATGACGACTTCGTCTACTACGACCACAGAATCCTTCTTTACTTGTGCTTGAACTGGTTGGAACAATCCAGCGAGGATTGTGGCAAACAGAAACACATTCAGCTTATGATGTTGCATGTTAAATGATTTTTAATTTGCAACAAATATCCTGGCTTCATAGGTTGTACGGCTAGTTACAATGTTAACAAACAAGCACATACACATTTCTTAATCATAATTGAGGTAAAGACATAATTGGGAAATATGGGGGTAACATTAGGCGTGGTTTTCAACTAACTCATCCAACCACCCGAGGCCTAAGGTCATTCCGACCCCACCGATTCCGTTTACGTAAAATACTCCAGGCTCTATTTGCTCAAACCACTCTGTACCTCCGTCGGTGCGTTTGGTGTACCATCCATTCCAAGTGGCTTGAAGCTCCATTTTTGGAAATTTAATGAACTGCTTTAAGTAGCTCATAATAAGGGCGTTTTGCTCTTCTAGGCCAAAAGGGTCAGGGCTATTGTCGTACTCGTGAGTGTCGCCAACGACCAGTTGACCCCTGCCGTTTTGGCTCACCATCGCGTGAATTCCCCATTGAAGGATTCTCGGATCCTTGGACTTAAGTTCTTCTTTAACGGCATTGGAAGCCTCTTTAAATGCTTGAAAACTGGCATAGTGTATAAGGCTAGTGCCGCCGCAGAGTGGCACCTTCATGTCAAATTCGTGATTCGAAGGCTGGAACCGGAGCATTTGCAGTTTTACACGCACAAAAGGTCGGTCCGTCGGGGCCTGAAGACGAACGGCGTCGAAGTCCATTCCAGTGGCTACCCAAATTTGGTCCGCAGCGTAGGTACCTTTTGATGTTACTACTTCTGGGTGACGCACTTCGTGCACGGCGGCACCGCGTACAAAGGTTATCGCATCCTGCTCTTCTAAAAATTTACTCAGGGCATCAAGGGCCATTGGTGAATCGATCAGCGCCTCGTTTGGACTATACATGGCCGAAACAAACTCCTTGGTCTGGACCATCGGACTGATTCGTTCAGCTTCCCGTTTTGATTGCAATCGGTACCCGCGTTCAGACCCAAAGGCCTTGGTCATTTGACCTAGAAGCTCAGCTTCGGCTAGGGTTGTTGCAATATGAAGACTGCCCGACTCCCGAAACCAAAAACCAGCTTCTGAACTCAGGGTCTTCCAATGCGATCTGGTCCGCATAGCGCGCTCATACATTGTACCGTCGGTTAGTCCCACAGGCCAAATCATTCCAAAATTCCGAATGGAAGCCCCTACTGGGCGGTGGTAGCGATCTATTAGGACCACTTGGTATCCCTTGCGCCATAAATGGTACGTGGCTGACAACCCTATGATGCCAGAGCCTACGACAATTGCTTTTTTCATGCTAAAAAATTGAGTAGTTCACCAAATTGATCCACAATGCCGTCGGGTTCCTCTCGGTGCAACTCCGCACGCGTGAACGACCCAGTAGTGGTTGAGAGTACTAGGCCACACTCGGCATTTCTTCCTTCGAGTATGTCGACAGGGGTGTCGCCTATTTTGATTACTAATCGCGAGTCTTTTACCCTGAGGTCCGCCATCAATTGCTGAATCATCCAAGGACTGGGCCTTCCTGAGGGAACTTGGTCGCTACTGACGACCGAGTCAATCAAACCCTTAGAGCGAAGTTTTGTGCGCTCAAGGATGGTTTCGGTAATCGACTCAGGGAATCCTGTATTGAGTCCAATAAAAATTCCCAAGCGCCGAACTGCTTCAAACGTCGACTCCACATCAGAAAACAACGCAACATCAGGAGCATTGCGGTAGTAAGCAATCATTTGCTCTTCAAACTGAAGTGCCATTTGATGGGCTAGTTTTTTATTCGCCTTGGGTTGATATTTTGCCAAGATGCGCTCCATGGCTTCCAGCTTGTGAACACCCATGAGTCGGTTAATTTCTGCCATACTGGCATCGATGCCCTGAGCCTCAAAAACAGACCGAAAGGATGATGCGACTTCATTATTGTCTTTGAGGATGGTTCCCGCGATGTCGCAAACTAAGAGTTGGTATTTAGGCATAAGTAAATTCGGTTTTCTTGATTTTTTTTTGACGGAACCATCCCATGGCAAAAAGGACTAGCACCGATGCAGAGAGAGAAACTATATAGGTCAGGTCTTTCATAAAATGAATCCAAGGAATTTGGACTTTTTGAAATTGAAATAGAAACATAAGGGCGGTGGCCCCGAGGTAACCACTTGCGTCTGCGATATAGATTAGAAACCCAACGTTTCCCCTGAGCTGCAGGGCGGCAATTAGGCGGTCAAACAGAATTGAGGTGATCGGGATGTAAGCCAAGTAAATTCCAAGACCAAGCGCAAACATGTATCCAAAGGGATTCAGAAAACCTTGGTCATAGGCCCAGGTACTTGCTCCGACCAGAAGGCTTCCTAATAAAAGAATCAGGAGCATTAGTTCCAATGCAGTGCTGTTGTTTTTAATCCGCGTTATTCCGGCAAATACGGCAAGAACTACAATGGTGATGGGCCACTCACTTTGGGTCAATTGGGCAGAGGCATTAGCCACACCCATGCCTTCCCAGAGTTCAACGGCGAAATTATCGCGAATGTCTCGCAGCATGGACAGCAAAACGTACACGATAGAAAGCAAGCCAACGCCCATTCCAGCATCGCGAAGCATCGTTTTGCGCTCCAAGGAACCCATTGGGATTCGTTCTGTTCGTTCGCTTAGCTCCTCTTTGCTGGGCGGTGGCATGGAATCTAAAATCCGAAGACCAAGCCAAAGAACCGGTAAAAAGAGAAGGCCAGTAACCAGGGGCATCCAGGCCTCAGGTACCTTGAGTGCGGAGATGGTCCAAAGTCCGATGCTTTTGACTGCTCCAGAACTCACGACGAAGCTGCACGACAAAAACACTCCTAAAAACTCGGTGCTGCGGCGACCCTCTATGTAGCGAAACAAAACGCCCCACACCATTCCTAAGGCCAATCCATTAGTAAACATTGCCAATAGTTTAAAGGGAGCGGGGAGTATGCCCAGGGCAAGAAGTCCGACATAGGCCAAGGCAAACATGCACCAAAGTGCAAACTTTTGTTGGTCTCTTCGCAGGCTGCTGACCACTCGAATCCCCCACCATTTGGCAGCTGCATAACCCAAAAGTTGGGCGCTTACTAGCCAAATTTTCAGGGGAACATCAAAGAGTAACTCAGGCCAACCTCCTGCGGCAAAAGGCTTCCTTAGGGCGTACATGCTAAAGTAAATTGCAAATGAGGTCAAAGCCAACACCGCAGTTTGGTTCTTGCCCTGCTTCATTCCAGCAAAAGTCCGCAACAGGAGTAGACCAAATTTTGACTAGAAATCATTAAAACGTAACCCGCATGTTATTAAACTGCATGAGTCCACGCAACTCAACCGTTAAAAATCAAAAATCGTCCTCAACGAGATTTTTTCTGAAAGTTATACGTCAGAGTAAGAACTATTCTGCGCAAAGGCCTTACTTCAAATAAATTGAACACCCACGGGTTCGCGTAGTTAATTTGATTGGTAAGATTAGTGGCATTAAGCTGAGCTCCAAATTGCTTATACCTATAACCTATTGCGGCATCAATGGTGTAACTAGCAGGGATTTCTAGGTCGGGGTTATTATCGATACCAGAGAAGAATTTATCCTTATAATACACACCAGTGCCCACGGTAAATCCTTTGAGCTTCTTCTCCGGTTCATAATTCAGCCAAATATTTCCCGCGTATTTAGGGGCATTAGGCAATTTATTACCACTTGCATAGCCTGGGTCGTTTATAATTGTTGCATCGGTTAAGGCAAAACCAGCAGTAAGCGAAAGAACTTTAGAAATTTTTCCATCTAAGTCAAGTTCGATACCCTGACTTCTGTGGTACCCATCGTAGTAAACATTGTACTCATCGTAATTAGGATTTTCAGGGTCTAAGTACACATACCCATACGGATTCTTTTTATTAATTCGGAATACACTTAGCGAGAGACCTAATTTATCTTTTAACACATTCATTTTAGCACCTAATTCTACCTGACTGCTTGAGGTAGCTGGAGGAGTCGAAAAGGTCAAATAATTCAGAGCAAATATATCCGGAGAATTGATTTCATAACCTTCAGAATAGGATCCATAAATCGACATGTTTCGCTTGGGCTTATAAACCAAACCTATTCTAGGAGTAAGAACATTAATACTAACAATATCATCGGTGTAACCTTCATAGTCAGTACCTGGAAGCTCTTCCTCAAAATAATGATTGCCTTGTTTTGTATGTCCCGCTCTTAGACCTAAAAGAAAATGCAATTTCTCATTGAAAAACATTATTTGATCTTGCAAATAAAACCCCGTACGTTGAATCTGCGATACAAAGGGCAAAAAAGGTGAATTAAGCGGACTCACCGTTCCGGGACTACTTGAATTTGGGTTGCTAATATTGGTAGTGTCGAAAGGTGATAAATAACCTTCGTTGGTATATCGGTAGTTCGTTGCTTGAAATTCAGCGCCAAGCAATAAATTGTGTTTGATTGTTCCGGTGTACAATGAGCCATAAATGTCTATGGAGGAAGATTGATTATTTAGCTTTTGAAAGTATCCGTATTCATTGCGGGCAATATTCCCAAGAGAGTCCGGTTGGTCAGGCCAAATTCCAAATGGACGATTCATTGTATTTCCTGCGAAACCAACGGCACGTACTCTCCAATTTTTTGCTAACTGATAGGTCAGTGTGGCAAAGTAGCTTTGGTCGTTAAACTGGTATTCGTGCGTTGTTTCACTAAGATAAAGCGATGGGTCTAGGGTATTCAATCCGGCAATGGTTCCATCCGGAGAAACCAATCCTGGATCATCAGTCGAAGCAGCTTTTTTAAATACTGCTTCAATATTTAAGGAGAGTTTTGAATTAATGTCCCAAGCAATGGTTGGAGCAATGACAAGCCTGTCGTAGGCTACATTTTTTCGGAAGCTGTTGGATTCCTCATAGGATGTATTCAAGCGATAGCGCAAATTTTTATTTTTGGTAATCGGTCCTGAAATATCCAAAGCAGGTCGAACCAAATTCCATTGCCCCAATTTCAAATCGAAGTCAATCGTGAAATCGGCCAATGGCTTCTTCGTCACAAAATTCATAATTCCACCTGGAGCAACATCTCCAAACAAAATAGAAGTAGGACCTTTTAAAAACTCTACCTGTTCGATGTTGTCGGAGTAGTTATTGCCCAAATTCCAGATCATCATTCCATTCCATCGGTAATTCTGAGAATTCGAAAGATCAAACCCACGAGCATTGAAAAACTGATAGGAACCAGCACCGCTGTAATTGCCATTAAAGTTTACTCCAGTCATATTTCTAACAATCGTTGTTAGATCAAAAGCACCTTGCTGGTCAATGGTTTTCTGTCCCAACACGACAATGGCTTGAGGAACATTGAGCAATTCTAAAACGGTTCGAGTTGCCGAAGCACTTTTAACCTTAACACCCGTGACTTCAATGGTTCTTAGTTCATTGCTCTCCTCTTCCAAAACAACGTTGATTTCAGGATTTTTGCTTTCACTAATGGTCATCGCCAATTTGATTTCCTGGTATCCAATGGATTTTATCGTCAGTACGTAATTGCCAATCGGAGCCTTCAGTATGAAGTTTCCTTGTTCATTGGTAACCGTTCCAAACGTTGTTCCATCCAATAAAACATATCCATAAGACAGGGGTAACCCGTTCCTATCTTGAACGCTTCCTGTTATTGTTCCTTTGAGATTTTGAGCATTTGATGATAGAAAACAAAAGGAAAAGAAGAGAGTGAAAATAATCGCGCGCATCGTGTACATTCTTAGTTGTTAATTCTTTAGAATTTGAATTGGCCTATAATCAAGCAAGTCCGCTTCCTGAAGACTCACAGCATCTGCATCTGAAATTCGAATGACTTAAAACTACTATCTCTCATGTAACTGGGATATTACCTCTTGGATACCTGTAGAATACAAAACGCTCATGAAAAAAGCTTTTGTGTCTGATGTTTTGGCAATCATGGAGCGAAAGTCCCATCTAGAATAGCCTTACAATAAAAATCAATAATCAGACTTCTTCTTTCTGTGGGATGAATGCTTGCGCGCGCGCTGCCAGAAAACTATGAAAAGGGCAGATAATATGCTTCCAAAGGGTAAAATCCACAAGGTCAGTGCAAAGATTCTAATCCAAATCGGGAGGTCGCGAAGAGCGCTCCACTGCGCGGATAGTAGCTTCTTGAATCGATTTAGAGTCTGATTTTTTGTCTGCACGAATCAAAGCCCCAAGGCAGCATTACAAATAAAAGTCGGTCGACAAAAAGTTGCTGCTTCGCTCTCGGAGCACTGCCGACACGAGTTCCTTGTTTTCAACCGTTGCCGGGAAGGCCACCATGCTCCGAATCGAGAAGGCGCGCAGGGCGTCGTGAACGCTTAAGGTACCCTCTGCAGAATCCTTGCGCCCCGTGAAGGGGAAGGCGTCGGGACCTCGCTGCGCTTGAGCGTTGAGGTTAATACGCCCTACCTGGTGCGCGCAGGCGTCGACCAGGCGACCGATGGCTTGGGGATCGCGGCCAAAAATGCTCATTTGCTGCCCAAAATTGGAATGCATGATGTACTTCATGGGCTCGTCGAGCTCGTCGTAGGCCACCACGGGAACCAAGGGACCAAACTGCTCCTCGTGGTAGATCCGCATGGCGGGCGTTACCCCCGTGAGCACGGTGGGGCTGAAAAACGTTGCGGAATGCTGTGCTCCGCTCGGATTAGCCACCTGCGCTCCATGGGCAAGGGCGTCGTCGACCATGGCTTGAAGGAATTCTACCTTGCCGTGCTCGGGCAGGGCCGTGATTTTAACCTCGGAATCCCAAGGCGCGCCCCATTTAAGCTGCTCCACAGAGGCCACCAGGCGGTTCACAAACTCGTCGTGAAGGCTGCGGTGTACCCACTGAATCTTGAGGGCGGTGCATCGCTGGCCGTTAAAACTCAAGGCACCCGAGACGGTTTGGCTCACGGCCAGGTCAAGGTCGGCATCGGGCAGGGTAATTCCGGGATTTTTGGCATCGAGCCCCAGAATTGCCCGCAGTCGGTGGCTGTTGGGATGCAGCTTCTTAAGCTCGTTGGCGCCCTTACTGGTGCCAATAAACGAAAGAACCGAGATCCGCCCAGAGGCCATTATGTCGCTGACGGTTTCGCGGCCCTTGCCAAATAAAATGTTTACCACTCCTGGGGGGAAGCTGTCTCTAAAGGCCTCAAGCAGGGGAGCAATCAGCAGTACTCCATACTTGGCTGGCTTAAATACCACGGTATTGCCCATGAGCAGGGCAGGGAAGAGCGTAGTAAAGGTCTCGTTCAGGGGGTAGTTGTAGGGCCCCATTATCAAGGCCACTCCCAAGGGAACTCGCCTCACCTGGGCCACGAATCCGGAATCTTCACCAAAGCGCACGGCGTTGCGGTCCATTTCTTTGACGTTCTGTATGGTGTCGCGCAGGTAGTCTACGGTGCGGTCAAATTCTTTGGCTGCATCGGCCTGGGGCTTGCCGATCTCCCACATGAGCAGGTCGACCACCTCGGTTCGCACGGCAAGCATCGCCTTAATAAAGGTTTCTGCGGCGGCTACCCGCTGCGCGGTTGACGCGGACGGCCATTCGCCCTGACCCTGCTGAAAGGCCCGTTCGGCCGATTCCAAGGCCAGCATTCCTGCCTTGGCGTCCATGCGCGGAAGGCTGCCGAGCAGGTAGCGATTGCCCGTTTCTGGGTCGCAAAGCGGCGACTCTACGTCGAGGCTAGGTCCCTCCCAGGGAATCAGTTCGCCCTGGCGAAGAATATGCTTTAAATGCAGCTTGCTTATGGGTTTGCGGTCGCCAAAACCGCTGGGAATTTGCTTCATGGATCGGTTTTTAATCGAGGTGTGAAGGTAATTGCGTTTGGCACCTAAATGCCAAAACCTTGGCAATGCTTAACTTGGCATTCATGAATAAAGATTCCGTTCAATCCATAGGCCTTGCCCTGCTTCGCATCGGCCCCGCTGCCCTTATGCTAACCCATGGCTACTCGAAACTCTCCAAACTGCTCGCGGGCGGCGAAATTCAATTTTATGATTTTATGGGGCTTGGCGCAGACTTGAGCCTTGCGCTCGCTGTGCTGGGCGAACTCGTCGCTCCCGCGGCCATGATTCTTGGCTTTAAGACGCGCTGGTTTGCGGTTCCGGCCCTCATCACCATGCTGGTTGCCGCCTTCGGCGCCCATTGGGCGGAACCCCTAGCCGAGAAGGAGCACGCTCTTCTCTTTGCGATTCCCTTTGCAGCCACGCTACTGCTTGGGGCGGGCAGCTTCTCGGTCGACGCGTGGATGCTTCGCCGCCGCTAGAAGCTGGACTTAAGGTCAAAGTCTGCTAAAGGTCCTCACGGGCGAGGCTGTGCTTGCCGTTGACCAAAACGTTGTCTACGGTCCAGGGAATGGTCCGCTCAAAAGAGTGCGACCGCACACTGCAGTCCGCGACCTGGCAGAGGGAGCAGGAGTCAGGGACGCAGGGGTCGGCATGCACCGAGAACTCGACCTCGTGCTCAAAATTGGACGCAATCAGGGCCTCCATGGCGTCGACTTCGTCGTGAACCCGCTGCAGGTCCCAAAAGTGGGGCAGGGTAATATGGGCGTCGACGTGGTAGCGGCCTCCGTAGTGCACTAGCCTAAAGTGGTGCACGTCAATCCAATCCTTTTGGCGCTGCTCGTCGAGTGTGTTTACGACGCGCTCCAGGACCCTCACGTCGGCGGCGTCCATTAAGCCGTCTAGGGCCTTGCGCAGCACCGAATAGCTCTGGTATCCGACGATTCCGCCCATAACAAGGCCAATGGCAGGATCAATCCAGGCGATTCCCGTCCAGAGCACCAGCCCCAAGCCTACGGTGACGCCCAGAGAGGTGTAGAAGTCCGAGAGCAAATGCTCGCCCTCTGCCTGAAAGGCGACCGAGCGTTGTTTGCGGGCCATGCGCTTGTAGATTAATCCAATGGCGCCGTTGACCATGCCGGCTCCGAGGGTGAGCACGAGGCCAAGGTTAAGCCGCTCGGGCAGACGTCCTTCGGCGAGGTGGGTAACTGCTTGATAAGCGATTCCGAGTGCAGTAATTGCCATTAAAAGGCCCTCGAAGGCGGCAGAAACAAACTCTATTTTGCCATGGCCGTAGGGGTGCGACGCGTCGCGCGGCTGTCGGGCGTACCAAACGCTGAAAATGGTTAATCCGCCCGCGAGCAGGTGCACCGAGGATTCCAGCACGTCCGATAAAATGGCTACCGACTGGGTGCTGTTGTAGGCATAAATTTTGACGCCCAGCAGTAAAAAACCCAGCGAAAGTAGGCCTAGGGGGATGCGGATTATAGGGTTCATTCTTGGCGGCGTACGATGGTGGATGAAGCCTGGGCGGCTGGCATGAGCAGTACGTCGGCGAGGTTGATATGGGCGGGCGCGCTAGCCATGTAGCCAATTACTTCGGCCACGTCTTCGGGGCTTAGGGGCTGCATGCCGCGGTAGACGGCTTCTGCTTTTTGCAGGTCGCCGTGAAAGCGCACGTCAGAAAAGGCAGTTTTGGCCATTCCTGGGGCAATTTGGCTGACCTTGATTCCCTTTGGGGTCAGGTCCAGGCGCATTCCTTCGGTGAGGCCGTCGACGGCAAATTTGGTGGCGCTGTAGACGTTTCCGCCCGGGTAGGCCTCTCGGCCGGCCAGGCTGCCTACGTTAATAATGTGTCCGCTCCCGCGCGCTACCATGGTGGGGGCTACGGCCCGCGTTGCGTAAAGTAGGCCCTTGATGTTGGTGTCAATCATTTCGTCCCAGTCTTCGAGCAAACCTTCTTCTACGGACTCTTTCCCTAGGGCCAGCCCGGCGTTGTTGACCAGCACGTCAACGTCGGCAAAGGGCCTTCGGTCCCATGCGGACTGCACAGCCCCCGAATCGCGCACGTCGACCGCATCGATCCAAAGGCTTGCCTTGGGATTGGCTTCGAGAATTTCGCGCCGCAGCGATTCCAAGCGGTCCAGGCGCCGAGCCCAGGCGCCGACCTGCCAGCCGCGCTGCGCAAACCAACGCGCACAGGCCGCTCCAAAACCCGAGGAAGCACCGGTAATCCAAACTGTTTTCATACTTTGGTAAACTTAGCCAACACAACAACAATGCGCCCTATACTTTTATCTGCTTTTGTTTCGGTTTTGCCCCTTGCGGTTCAGGCCCAAACCGTGGAGTCCCGGGTGGGCCGCGACGCAGCGCGCGACAGCCTGGTGACCCTTGACGAAACGGTGGTTACCGTCAGCCGCAACGCCACGAATTTGGCGGCGACCTACATTTCGGTGGACGTTCTGCCGGCCCGGTTGGCCCTCGACAAGCCAAGCGGCCGCATCGAGCAAACGCTTCAAATGGCTCCGGGCGTGACGGTGCAAGACGGCCAGGCCAACATTCGCTCGGGCAGCGGTTGGTCCCTGGGCAGCGGGTCGCGCGTTTTAGTGCTGGTTGACGACCTCCCCGCTCTGAGCCCTGACGCCGGCGGAGTTCAATGGTCCGCCCTGCCCATGGAGGCATTGGAGCAGGTCGAGGTGGTCAAGGGTGCCTCGTCGTCGCTTTATGGTTCTTCGGCCCTCAATGGCGTGATTCATTTGCGCACCTGGGAACCTTCGGCAAAACCCCGGGTAATGGTGACCACCCTGGCCGAGGGCTACGGACAACCTCCACGCCTTGGACTGCGTTGGTACGACGCTCCGCGCGGCCGCGGTGCCCTGCGCTTTGCCGCGAGCGGAAGCAATTCCACCGGCGTGCATGGCTGGGTAGTGCACGGTCAAGCCTTTGGCGACCAGGGCTACCAATACGGCGTGGGCGAGACCGGCGGGCGAATTCACGCCAAATATCGCTACCGCCCCAACGACCGGGTGGAGGTGGGCGTCAACGCTCAGTTTCTGGATCGCGCGAGCCGCTCTGCCCTGCTCTGGGAGGACTTTCGCTACGGCTACACGCCGTTGGACTCCTCGGCCACGCGCACCGAGAGTCAAATCTCGGCCCTTTCGGGTCATGTTATTCTGCGCGGCCGTGCGATTAAGCACACCTTCCGCCTGCGTGCCATGGGCATCGATACCAAGAGTTTTCTCGACAGCAACGACTACTCCAACGCCTCCGAGCAGCTCCTGGGCGAGTACCTGGCGCAGGCCTACCATAAAAACTGGGCCTTTACCGCGGGCATGCAGGGCTCAGCAAGCACCATGAGTTCGCCGCTGTTCTCGGGCGACCACCGCAGCGCCAACTTGGGCGGACTCCTTCAGGTTGACTACAGCCGCAAGCGCTGGGATGCCCACCTGGGCATGCGCTACGAGGCATTCGGAATCGACGACCTCGACGTCTTCCGCCGGCCCGTGCTCCGCGCCGGGCTGCACCGAGTCTTGGGCCGAGCCACCCACCTGAGGGCCTCCTGGGCCCAGGGATTCCGATACCCTTCGGTGGGGGAACTATTCAGTGCTTCTGCCGTGGGGGTTTTGCAGGTTTTTCCGCGAGCGGGGCTCAATCCCGAGCAGGGATGGACCTCAGAATTCGCCGTCAGGCAGGCCTTCAAGGGCCGCTATGGCCTCAAGGGCTACGCCGATTTAGCCCTTTTTAGAACGGAGTTCAGGGACATGCTTGAGTTCAGCTTTGGCCAGTGGGCTAACCTGCCCAATGCCGGCCTGGCAAACTTTGGCTTCACCGCGCTCAACGTCGGCCCCACCCGCATTCAAGGCATCGAAGCAACCCTGGTTGGCGAGGCTAAGCTGGGCCCCGGAACCCTTCAAGCCATGGCGTCCTACACCTGGGCTCAGCCCCTGGCCATGGCGCCCGACGAAGTCTATGCCTACGACGCCGTGGGGAGTCCGCTCACCTATACCTCGACCTCGCTTGACCCCAGCAAGCGCCTGCTCAAGTACCGCTACCAGCATGTGGCTAAGGCCGATTTGGCCTATGTGTGGCGCCGTGTCACGGGGGCTTTAAGCCTGCGCGCCAACAGTTTTATGAGCAATATTGACGGAATTTTCACTTCGCCTCTGGTGGCCATCTACGTGCCCGGCGTGGCCGATTCCCGTTATTTTACTCGGCGCGGAGACTTCGTCGCAGACGCCCGGGTTCAGTTTAGGGCCACCGAGCGCTGGACCCTAATTGCAGGAGTAAGCAACCTCGGCAATAGGGTGGTTAGTCCGCGCCCTGCGCTTTTGGCAGAACCGCGCATGCTGAGTTTTCAATGCAATTTTTACCTAAATTAGACCTATGAAAAAAATACTTTTAGTGGCTGTTGCAGCCCTCGCTCTGGCCTCGTGCCGCAAAGATCCAACGCTTGCCGACCGTCTTGAAGGCACGTGGTTGGTTAACGACATTACGGCCGCAGGCACGGTAGACCTCGCTGCGCTGGGCCTCGGCATGACTCCTATTGTCGCCAGCGACAAGACGATTTCGCCGACCTCCCTGTTCACCATGGTTCAGGAGCCCAACAGCGTCAATTTTGCCATTGATGCCGAGCTTGAGGTGGTGGCGGCGGCTTTGACGATCCCCTTCCCTTGGCAGCAGGCCGGCAGCGGCACCTGGTTCGCTAAGTCGGGTGGGGGCATTTCTCCCGACTCGGTGCTCATCACGGCCACCGACGGCACGATCACGCGCTACGAGGTTTTGAGTATTCTGGAGACGGCCATTCGCCTTCGCACCACTACCGCAATCACCACTCCGGCTCAGGGGGTTCTAACCCTTGAATTCAGTTTTGCCAAGCAGCTCTAGCCCGCGCTAAGGCTACAATCGATATTGTAATTGAAGTCCGTGCAGCCTCTGCGCGGATTTTTTTTGGCTAATGGCTAATGTACCTTTGCCGACCCGAGCAAAATCGGGTGGCCACTCGGCTCTGTAGTACAATGGATAGTATGTGGGTTTCCGGAACCCAAGATGCAGGTTCGATTCCTGCCAGGGCCACTCCTTAGGCTTTAGCTTTTTGGCAGTCCTCGAGGGCCTTGGTGCTTTGCTCCAGAAGCTGTTGGGTTTTTTGAGCCTCCAATTCAGCCTCCCTAAGGCTTGCTTCTAAATTTTGAATTCTCCCCTCGAGGGCTTCAATTTTTTGGCCTTTTTCTGCGGACTCGCTCCGCCACTTGGCGGCTTCGTTGGCTTTGGCATGAAGGTCTTTAGCGTCTTTGCTTTGGGTCCAAAAGCTATAGGCCGCATAGAGGATTACGCCCATTAAGACCAGCAGTTTTATTTCGTTTTTATAGTTCGCCAGGGCGGGCAGCGCGAAGCTCAGGGCAAAGAGCACCAGGAGCAGGGATCCCACGAGCATCAGTGCTCGCTCAATGGTTGATTGGTTCATGGGGCCTGGATTTTAAAGGTGGAATGGTGTTTTACGCAGAGCTGTTATGGCCCTCTAAGCTAATCATCAAAGTTTATTGGCCTGCCCTGTTGCAATCTCCCTTTTGCTGAAATAAAAAAGCCCTGCCTAATGGCAGGGCTCCTAATGAATGGGGAGCAATGAAGCTAGATATTATCTGATCATATTTTTTCTAGCCAGTCGTTACTCTTAAAACTAGTCCACCCATATGAGTTCACTAGAAATCTTCCTATCCGCATTGAAGGAATGGCTCATATGTAAAAAGCCTTTGGACTCCTCGCCGGTTTTTGCGTCTACATTGGTAGTATTCCACCAAGAAAGAACCTCCCAGCCTCCTTCACCCTTTTCATAGCGAATGGCATCTGGATATCCATACACGGTCACAATCCGTTCACGGGTGTTAGCTATACCTGTCTTCCACTTTGCTTTCCTTTCTTCAAGTGTGATGTCCTTGTAGCCATCGCCTTCTCCGAGTCGATAGAATTTGGCGTCTGCTGCATAGTAGGTAGCCATCTTTTCTGCATCGCCGGCAACCCATGCGGCAATTACGGCTTCAACGGATTCAATGATAGGGTGCTCATCATATACACGGCCATTCCTGTGAGCCCCAAATGAGTTTTGGATTTGCGCTCCCAAGTCTTCTTGGTTGTAGTAGGTCATCCACGTGGTGATTTTGTTATCGTTGTTTACAAAATACTCGTCGTGAAACCATGTTTTCACGGTGTCGCCCGAGATTTTATGGACGGCTACGAAATCAGTCCAATCCATCACCCAGACCCCCTTTTTGTTATCCTTGTATTGAATGACGTCAGGTCTCACGCCTTCGGATCGTGTAATGGTAACGTCGAAATTTTTGACCCACCATTCGGTATTCTCTAGATCCCGCTTTAAATCAGTGGATTTCGTTTCACCAATGGAATAAATCTTGACATCAGGTGAAAAGAAGGTTGCATAGGCTTTCAAATCCCCTTCTACAAATGCTTTGTTCATTGCATTTATTGCATCTAAAGCGGGATGCGATGAGTAGGTGGTGCCCGATTTTTGTTGAGCGAAGAGGTTCAGATGGCACAATAGTACCAGTAACATTATTCTTTTCATAGCGTGTTTAATTGATAAATCACAACCTACAGTTTGTAGGTCTTCAGAGAAGTTTTACTTCTTGATTTTGTGTAAGTTACAATTTTTTATTGAACATATCCTCATATCTTTTGTTTTAAAGGCTCAATAATTTTTTGTATAAAGAAGTTGTCTTTGTTCTAAGATTTTCTTGTTGGTATCGTTGTAGAGATAGCTGGTTGGGTTTTTTAGAGACTTAGATGCCTTAGAAAAAACAAAACCCAAAGGCAGAAAGGCTTTGGGTCCCATGTTGTAGCAATTTTAGAGAGAAGGTCTAACTCATACTTGAAGCCAATTGCTGGCGACCCATCAGGTCTTGAGTCCAAATAATGGGAGAGACCCTAATAAATGCTGTTTAATTCGTCAAAGAAAGCGGCAGCGGTCCTTTTCATTGTTTTTAACTTTCAGGGGTAATACGACTAACGTTAAATAAACTACGCTTAATAATAAAGTAATACTTCAAAAATTCATTTGTGCTCTTATTTGTACCCCAACTTATGAAGCACTTATTTACATTACTAATTACGGTCCTTACCATGGTAACTGCCTTCAGTCAAGGATCCGTCGCTCAAGGATCCTTGGCCTTCACCGCAATTTCTTCTGACGCTCCCGATGCCTTTCAATTCGTTGTTCTTAAGCCTATTGCCGGCAATACGATAATCAAATTCACTGACCGCAGCTGGGGCTCAGCCGCCTTTTACTCCCCTGGGGGCGAAGACTCTGTAGTTTACACTGCTCCCAGTGCAGGCTTACCGGTCGGAAGCGTTGTCACCATGACCGACAATACCAATGGCACAACCTCCGTAGTGGGCGGAGGCAGTGCAGTAGGCGTCCTTAGCGGAGTAAGCGCGAGCGGTGACCAAATCTTTGCATTCCAAGGATCCGGCAGCCAGCCCAGCTTCATTGCAGCTGTTGGCAATATTCCTTTTATAACCACGGGCACGGCAACAAGCAACGCGTCGTACCTGCCCGGTACGTTGACTTTGGGAGTGAATGCCATGGTCATTAAATCATCACATATTGACAATGGAGTTTTTTCATGCGGCTCTGGAACTTTAAGCGGGACCGAAGCCATCGTGCGCGCCTCCATATACAACCAAGCCAACTGGACCACCTCCGATGATCTGATTGCGGTTTCAGCCTGCACCTTTACCATTTTTATGGCGTGGAATGGAAGTGCATGGAGTCCCAGCACACCAACTTCAACAGACAATGTCCAGTTTGATGGTAACTATACAGTAATTGCAGGTTCTTCAATTACTGCAAACAACTTAACTGTCTCGAGTGGCAATACCCTCACCTTAGAGGCTTCCTCCTCTGGATATGCACAGCTCAAGGTAAACGGCAGTTTAGTTAACCAAGGTACCGTCATTGCCAAGCAGTACATGACAGGCACAGGTCATCACGCTGTTTCATCTCCTATGAGCAACGGTTTTACCACCACCAATGGAACATCCTCTGCGCTCTACGCCTACAATGCCTCAACGGGTGCCTATGATTTATCACCCACTCTTACTTCTGCGGGAACTGGTTTTTTTGCGCCCCTTGAGACCTCAGGGTTTTTAACCTCTGCGGGTACCTTCTCGGCTACGGGAACACCCACCACTTCTCATACCCACACCCTACTATATGCCCAAACTCAAGTCAGTGGCGGCAGTGGGTCGGGGTGGAACCTTATCGGTAACCCCTACACCTGTGGACTGGACTGGAACGCAGTGACTAAGACCAATGTCAATAATACTTACTATGTGTGGGACCCCACTAGCAGCAAGTATCAGTACTATTCACCCTCGGCCTTAACGGGAACCTATCTTGCGGCCTCCAGCATCCTATCAGGGGTCATCGCACCCATGCAAGCCTTCTGGGTGCAGGTGAGCACTTCTTCTGCAGCATCAATTGTGAGTACGATGGCGGCCGCAGGAACGGTATCGACAAGCCCGACATTCTATAAAACGGCACCAGATAATTTGATTCTGTATGTAGAAGATCTCAGCGACCCGAGTTTGTCTGATGCCATGTGGATTACCCATGCTACGGGCTATACAAACGACTTTGAAGGAGATCAAGATGCATGGAAGCTTCATAATTATGGTGCTAAGGCCAGCATCTTTTCTTACCATAACGGCGAAAAGCTCGCCATTAATGCGATTGATTTAAGCTCAACAGCCTCTGTGCCTGTTGGTGTAAAGGCTCCTGAGGTAGGCAAGAAGTACCGATTGGTTTTAGAGCAAGTAGTCAATAACCAAGACTACCGAGTGATCCTCGAGGACAGGCTCTTTAATAGCTTTACCGATATCACCGGTCAGGGCTATGGTTTCACTCATAGTGCCTGGCAGAACGAAGACCCACGCTTTGTGGTGCACATCAACCAAAGTACCGTGGGTATGGGTGAGTCGTCAGCCTCTACGGTTAAGGCTTACCAGCAAGGGGAACGTTTGATTCTACAGGGAAACGGCCAGCAGCATGGCAGCTACGCTGTTAGTGCCTTGGACGGTCGTGTAATTGCACAAGGTCTGCTTCAGGCTGGTATGGCCTCGATCGTGGCGCCTCAGGTGGGGGTCTACATTGTAAATTTCATTGGTGCGGCCCCTGAGACGCAGCGTATAGTGATTCAATAAGAGAAGATATTTATGAAAAAAGCTTTTTTAATAGGATTAATGTTTGTGTGGTTTATTCCATCGATAAAGGCCTCTGATAACACTTTTGAGGAAACTTTTGAGGGAATGTTCGATTCTGAGGAATTATTTTACGATTCGTCTGTCGCTATGGACCCTCCACCTCCAGTTCCTCTTGATGGGGGACTTACCGCTCTTATACTAGCAGGTAGTGCCGCGGGTTACAGGTATTACAGAAAAAAACGAGCATGAATGCTCTTAGAAATTGGGCGGCTTTAAACCGCCCTTTTTTGTTTTTCATAGGACGATTTCTTCTCACTTTTTTTAGTTTGAGCGCTATTTATGCCCTCTATCTTGTTTATGTCGAAAAACAGGGTGACTTAGATCTAGTTACCTATTGGATTAGTCGAGGGAGTCATGAGTTTGCGAGAGCCGTAGGTGTGGCAGACTGCGAGTGGTCTTGTTTTTTGGATGGATGTTATGTTGGTCGACCGGGGCGAATGGTGAACATTTTGGAGGGATGCAATGGCTTGCGCTTAGCCATCGTTTATGCAGCCTACATTATAGGAATTGGTGGATGGAATTGGCGCTCGCTTTTACAAATGACGGTAGGGCTGGTGGTGGTCCAAATCTTTAATATTATTCGTATTGGAGGCCTTATTGCCCTTCGCGATTTTGGTGGCGACCTTTATTTCTACTTCATCAAATATGTATTCGGTGTTTGGATATATGGCAGTATCATTATTTTGTGGCTACTTAAACCCCGCATTGATCGATGGTTAGGGGCCAAATCATAAGCAATAGGCAATTTTGGGTATTCAGTATAAGTTACCTAATGCTGAGCATGCTGTTGAGCATCATAGTGGGAGAACAGAGCCAAGAGGCGGGGGTGCGCAATTTGCTTGAAATAGACCCGCTTCTGAATGCCTCTTATTCGGGCTTAAAAATCGTTATGGGTATTGCGTACTTGTGGTATTTGCGCAACACTTGGCCCGAAATATTGGGAATACTATTTTTTGCACTGTTGGTGAGGTTTTTTGCGGAAGGAACTTTTACCATTGCTCTCATCGGGGCGATGATGGGGCGTCGCAGCATTGGCAGTCTTTAACAATAACCTCCTTGATTGCGTCGTCTTTTGAGTCCTCGATTTATATCCCCCAAAAAAGACAAAACCCAGGCCTTGGGGCCTGGGTTTGTTTACCTAGTAGCCATTCTTGAGAGAAGGTCAAGCTTTACCCCCACGTAGTAGTAACCCGTCAAGTCATAAGTCTAAATAGTTAGAAAAACTTAGGGCGGATAAGCTAGTGGGCATTCGTTTTTAGTGATTCCGCGCAAAATTGATAGACCCATAAGCAGACCTTATGGTAGTTGCGTCTTGCGGAGAAAATCGCTATAGTTCTCCGCAAATATGCGGAGATTATGTTTTATATTTGCCGCAACGTTAAGCTTTAAAAAGTGACAAAATACATTTATCAATACAAAAACTGGACAAGCTTCACATGGCGAGAAGCCGATATCAACGCCATATTTGGAGAAGTTCGTAATCTTCAAGGTAGGATTATCGGGCAGATGAATACCCTTGGTTTTGCTACTAAGGAGGAGGCAAGGCTCAGAACACTAACTCTTGATGTTATTAAATCATCAGCAATAGAAGGAGAAAAACTCGACTATGATCAGGTGCGTTCATCCATAGCTAGAAGGCTGGGGATTAACATAGCTGGACTTGTTCCCGCAAATAGAAAGGTGGATGGCGTGGTTGAAATGATGCTTGACGCCACTCAAAATTTTCAAAAGCCGTTGACTAAAAAACGCTTATGCGGATGGCATTCGGCGCTGTTCCCGACAGGGCATAGCGGGATGCTTAGAATTGAAGTCGCTCGCTATCGAACGGGTGAAATGCAAATAGTTTCAGGCGCTATGGGAAAAGAACGAGTTCATTATGAAGCGGTTCCTGGAGCCAACGTAAAAGAGGAGATGGACCACTTTTTAAAGTGGTTTAACGATAAAAACACTATTGACCCGGTTTTAAAATCCGCAATAGCTCACTTCTGGTTTATCATTATTCACCCGTTTGACGACGGTAACGGGAGAATTGCACGAGCAATTTCTGATTTGATGCTGGCGCGTGCCGACGGAACGTCAGAGCGCTTTTATAGTATGTCAAGCCAAATATTGGTTGAACGCAAGAAGTATTATGAGACCTTACAGCGAGTTCAGCATAGCAGTGGTGACCTAACTGATTGGTTAAGTTGGTTTTTGCGCTGCCTTAAAAAATCACTGGTGGCAACGGAGCAGACCTTACAAAAAATAATGCGGAAGAATGAGTTTTGGCAAAAACACGAGAATTCCGAGTTGAATGAGCGACAGAGGTTAGTCTTGAATAAACTTTTTGACGGTCTTGATGGGAAGCTGAAATCCTCAAAGTGGGCTAAGATTGCCAAGTGTTCCCCTGATACCGCATTGAGGGATATCAAAGATTTAATGGACAAGCAAATTTTAAGGCAGGAACAAGCCGGTGGACGAAGCACAAACTATGAACTAGAAGATTTCTAGTCATAGGGCGCATCAATCCGTGCCATGCGCCGTGCCATCCGCGGGGGCAGAATTGCCGCGCTTTGCGCCTAAGGGGCTAGGAGCGAGATGACGTTGGATACAAACCACGCGTCGACCCCTTTGAAAACTTGGGGGCGAGAGCGAATTCCGTCTTTTTGAACTTGGATTCCGTCTGAAAAACTCTGGATGGCTACAATCTTGGCGAAGGGTATTTTAAAACTGGTCATCGCTGAGCCGAAGTACAGGTGCTTGGTGGTCACCGTCACGATTCCCTGGCCTTGGGACTGAAGTTCGGTTACCTGAACGGGGTGTCCTTTAAACGAGCCGGTGCGGTAGTAGACTCCTTTGGTGATTCGAATTGATATACCCTGGCTGCGCCCTTCAAATTCCGTGCGGGTGCGCTGCTCGAGGTATTCGACGTCGGTAAAGGCAAAAAGGAGCTTTTCGGACTTCTGAAACAAGAAGGGCAGGTCGCTTTTGAGCGAAATCCGTGGTTCTGGAACGGTGCCCTCTTGAAGGCTGCGAAGTACGGAGGCTTTAACGATGGTTTCGGCAAGCCCTGAGGTTTGCACGGTGGCGTCTTCAATGGGCAGGTCGGCCAAGTAGCGCTCGATGGCGCGTTCTTCGTCTGCGCTGAGCGAGTGGTCTTCTAAGAAGGTTTGAACGGCATGGGCTATTCCTGATCCGATGGCAATGCTCAGTGCAGCGGTTGCTACACGGCCTTTGGTCGCATGTGCCTCCACTTCGGGCCGAATTGCTGTTGCATCTATGCCATTGACTAATCCATTGCGGACCGCTGTCGCGATGCCATCAATAGCCAGTTTGTGCGCTGCTGCACACTCTTTATGTTGGGAACGAAACCAACCTGCGCCTTCTCCGCAGTACGTGCATTTTGCCATAGGTAAAAGATACGGAGGGTTTGGGTAGGAGGGGAGTTTACAATCGTATAGTTTAGCATTTTAATTGATTTCATGTCTACCACAATTGGTGAATAAATTGTCGTAATCGTTCGTTGAATCAGAGATTTACCCATCTAAATTCGTAATTGATGAAAACGATTAATGTGGTTGCCGGGGTTGTTCGCAATGGATCCAAATTTCTATGTGTTCAACGTGGTCATCATAAGTATCCTTATATCAGTGAGAAGTGGGAGTTTCCGGGAGGGAAACTTGAAGATGGCGAGACCCCCGAGGCTGCATTAATCCGTGAACTCAAGGAAGAGTTAGAGCTTGAAGCTTTCAATTTGAGTTACTTAACAACCGTTGATCATGTGTATCCGGACTTTCGAATCATAATGGAAACCTATTTATGCGAATCAACCAGCGTTGAATTGCAACTTACAGAGCATCAAATGGGGTTGTGGTTGGGTGTTGACGAGATGGTTGGTTTAGATTGGGCAGCTGCTGATGTGCCCATTGTCAATGCGCTTCAGAATGTCTGATCAATCATTCAATCAAGGTCTTCAGTACTCTTTTGTTGACAAAAACGAGGATTCGGTAGCCTACAAGTCAAGGGTACTTACCAACGATCGAAAACGGGATCTGAAAGTATTGAGTGCCATTCAATTTGAATTAAGGCACTGTAAATCATTTTATTGGAGTGTAGCCTTCGCAACCAGTGGCGGAGTTCAATCCATACTTGCTGAATTATGTGCGCTTGAAGCTAAAGGGATTAAAGGCAAGATTTTATTATCAACCTACCAAACATTCACACAGCCCGAGGCCCTGAAAAAACTGATGAAATTCAGTAACCTGGAGGTCCGGTTGATGACCGAGGATGTTGAGCGGGCCCACTGGAAGGGATTTGTGTTTGAGCATGAGTCGAGCTACGCCGTTATCGTGGGGAGTTCTAACCTCACCGAAGCGGCCTTGAGTACAAACCGGGAGCTCAATGTCGAGCTTCACATGAAGGAGGAGAGTTCACTTTTTCTTGAGCTCAATTTTGAGTTTGAGCTAGATTGGAATCGGTCCCACCCTTTGACGCTCGAGTTCCTCGAGCGCTACCAAATAGCCTGGGAAAAGCAGTTTGCCGACAGAACCACTCGCGAAGTGCTATCCCTTGGACAAAGTGTGATGCCGAATCATATGCAGCGAGAAGCATTGGAGCGATTGAAGCAAGTTCGCATCGAAGGGCATAACCGCGCACTGGTAGTTTCGGCCACAGGTACGGGCAAAACCTTTCTCGCTGCATTTGACGTTCATGAGTTTGGCGCAAAGAAATTTCTGTTCATAGTTCACCGCGAGAACATCGCAAGAAGGGCATTGGAGTCATTTGAAATTGTACACGGTACCTCCGTAAAAATGGGGCTGTATACCGGAGGACGCTTTGATCAAGATGCGGATTTTCTGTTTGCGACCGTACAAACATTAGCTAGGGACAATCACTTACAACAGTTTCATCCCGAGCATTTTGATTACATCGTAATTGATGAAGCGCACCGATCAGGTGCTGCGCAGCACCTCAAAGTAATGCGACATTTTACGCCGAAGTTTATGCTCGGCATGACGGCCACTCCAGAGCGTTCTGATGGATTCAATGTCTTCGCTGAATTCAATCACGTCATCGCTTACGAAATTCGATTGAAGCAGGCCCTTGAAGCAGAAATCCTCAGTACGTTTCACTACTTCGGTATTGAAGGCATTGAGGTGGAGGGTTATGGCAAAGTTGAAGGATTTAATGAGCTCGAGCACGAGCGTCGTGTCGACCACATCATCGAGCAAATCACAAAATATGGGGCCGATCAACCGCGAATTCGTGGATTAATGTTCTGTTCGCGGATAGAAGAGGCAAAAGCCTTGTCGGTTAGCCTCAATGCTCGCGGTGTTTGCTGTTTAGCGTTGACCGGTAACGATTCTGAGGATGCGCGGGAAGAAGCGATTAAACGATTGGAATCTGATGAACTAGACTCCTTGGATTACCTTTTGGTGGTTGACATTTTTAATGAAGGAATCGACATTCCGAAGATTAATCAGGTGGTCATGCTGCGCCCCACGGAGTCAGTGATTGTCTTTGTGCAGCAGCTTGGTCGAGGTCTCCGCAAGGCTCCAGGAAAGGACTTCTTGACAGTGATTGATTTCATTGGGAATTACTCGAATAACTTCATGATTCCCATTGCTTTGTATGGGGACAATCGATACGATAAAGAAGGACTGCGTCGCAATATTCTCGGGGAGAATATGTTTATTCCCGGGGCATCGACCGTCAGCTTTGATGAGGTTTCGCGTGAACGGATCTTTAAGGCAATCAGTGATGCCAATCTTTCCTCGAAGAAGCTTCTGAAAGAAGAATTCGACTTGCTGCGGCACGAGTTGGGTCGTGCGCCCCAAATGATGGATTTCATCCGCCTAAACAAGCGTTACCCGACAACCTACTTCATTCATGAGGACGGAAAGTCTCCTGCATTTAAGTCCTACCTAGAGGTGTTTAAGCAGCTCTCGCCAGAAGAAGTTGAAGGTGTACAACCGTTAGAATTTGAGCTGGTTGAAATCTTGATGAAAACGCTTTCTTTCAAGCGTAAAACGGAGTTCCTCATTCTTCAAAAGTTACTATTCGAGAAGAATTGGGTCAATCGTGATGATCTTGCTGTTCATCTTGCACAGCATGATGAGTTGGATTCCATGCTCTCTGCAATTCGGAACCTCTCTCTAGAATTTGATCCGACCGTGGTGCCTTTTGAAAAGCGAGAGCGCGCTAGAGAATTCTCGATGATTGAGCTTCGTGGCGATCAAGTTCGTCTAAGGCATGATTTAACAGCAATAGTTGCTGGTCACCTGGCGGATTTGTGTTCGGCAGTGTTAAGTATGCTCAGTTCGGAGAAGTTTGGACCTAGTGGGCTGACCGTATACAAAAAGTTTACACGTCGCGATGCAATGCTCCTTCTGGGTTTTGAAAAAATGATGAATGAACAGTCTATTGGGGGCTACCGATACGACAAGACACGTCGCGTGATGGGTATTTTCATGAAAACTCATAAAACTGAGGACTGGGACCATATTGTTGATCGATTTACCTCAGCGTCCACATTGGACTATTCATCTAAACCAGGACAAAAGTTGGGTGGCGCGGTTCATACTTGGATCAAGGAAAACTCCTTCGGAAAATTTCACTTGTTCTGTGCCAAAGACTCGGGTGAAGGCCCCGGATTTTACTACATGGGTACAATGGTTCCCCATATTGACCAATTTGAAGACGCACCCCATAAGGGCAAAAACTTTGTGCGAATGCATTTCACGCTGACTCAACCAGCGAGCAAAGAAATCTTTGACTACTTGTCGTACTAAGCAGGTCTGAAGTACACTGCAGATTTGAAGTAGTCGTTCAAGGCCTCGTCCTCGCACCAAATACTGCAGGACTTCATTCCGCGAGTCATCAAGGTTCGGTAGGTGTTTCTGATGATTAGATCAAGTTGTTTTACGGCCTCTGGATTGGCCTTGACCATAGACTTAGCACCCTTCATGGTCTTATCGTGCCGGTCGCGTTGCCTGAAGTCCGTTTGAACTTCATCGTCTCGGTATAGCAGATCGCGCCCGATAATGACTCCAATATGCTCGACTTCGAGACCTTGACAGGTGTGAATGCAGCCAATTTGAGCTATGGACTCGGGTTGGGCAATCCACGTGCTTCCGTCAGAGAGCAGATTCCATTGCTTCGCAAAATCATATTCCGCAAAAACAATATCCATAGCCTTCGCGTCGGCCTTGCTTCGCCAAGGGTAGCAATAACCGGCAACAACTCGTGCGGAATTTCCCCCATTTAAAACCGTTAAGTGATTAAAAAGCTCCACGGGGCTGTCCATTACGCGGAATTCGTACTCTGAACCCTCCAGACTCGGGTGCGCGGTATCGCGAATCCCTAAGCTATGGTCGAGCCATGCCATATAAATGTCGGAACCTCCGCAGCGAAACTGACTTTGCAGGTCTTCTACCGCAACCGATGCTCCTGCTTGGCGAGCCCAGTGGCGGATTTCATCTTCGCTGCCCACGTCAGAGAGCGCTACTTTTTGATTTTCGTCCAAAAAGAAAATACTCGTTCTCGATGCAGCGATGATTTCTTTGATTTGGTTCACGCCAAGATTGCCGTACAAACCCGATTTCTCATTGAGTCGGTGTGCTTCGTCGACTACTAAAACATCGTAACCGTTCTCGGGGGAGTCGATGAAGGTACCTGATCCCAGAAAAAGAGAATCATAGCGGGATTTGGTCATGGCCCCGAGAAGTTTGCCCTTATAAACCGCCCTGGGTGCGGCATTTTTAGAAACGTAAGCCGAGTTTAAGTGCTTGTTGATCGCTGCAACTACAAGATTTATTGCGACAACGCTTTTACCCGTGCCTGGTCCGCCCCGAACGATTAAAACTTGCTTAGCATTGGGATTTGACGCCATGAGGGCAAGTCCGCGCTCAAAAACGACTTTTTGGTCATCCAAAAGCACAAACTCAGGCTGATTCTTAAGCAACCCGCTAATAGCCTTTGCTAGTTCTTTAGATGGCTTAATCCGCCCGTGCTGAATCAGGTACAGGGCTTCGCCTTGGTCGCCCTTGCGAATAAACTTTTTAATAAAGTCTTGCAGCTGAGGAATTTCAGTACTTATGAAAACCGGAGCCTGCTCCCAGTAATTCTGGTAGCGTGGGTCACGAACTTCAAGGGCAGACATGAGGTTGTGGGTGAAAGCACAAGCGCTCACGCTAACGGTTTTGGTGTAGACCGCTTCATTGAATGAGCTCAGTGTTTGAGCATAACTCAGCGCCTGGTAGCTAGGGTGAGTCGTGTCTCGAATTCCGCCTCCAAGAGCAGTGCGGACTATGCCGTCGAGGTCGGTAACCTCAACCGCACTCCATTGCTTGAGCTCAATGATGATTGCGTGCTTGTGGTTTTGCTCGTCTGCACCAGTGAGAATGAAGTCAATGCGCTTCGACGTGGGCGGGAGCGTGAATTCAATGCAAACCCCGGTGTCGTTGGGTATTCCATAGTCGCCCACCAAAGCCATGTGCATGTACATCATGGAGTTGCGCCATGAGTCCAATTCGTTTTTTGGCACCTTGCGGTGCAGCTTTTCTTGAAACTGCTGGGCGATGATTTCATGAATGCGTCCGCTGTGCACATCCCTTAAAAATCCCGACTTATCAGACTGGTAAACAATCACAACTCCGTGTATTTTGTTGCGGAACCTTTGGCCTTTTCTACCGGGTATTTAATCGAATTCTTCTCGATTTTGTCCAAGACAATTTCCGCTGGATCCAATCCGTGGCGATCGGCCAATAGGAGTGCATAGGCCAGAACGTCCGCAAGCTCCTCCTTGAGTTGTTCTAGTTTTCCCTCAGGTAGATTGTGGTCCTTGGTCCACAAAAACAATTCATTGAGCTCTGCTGCTTCAATACTTAATGCCAGCGCTAAATTTTTGGAATCATGGAACTGTGCCCAATCCCGGGCATCCCGAAATTTGGTGAGGGCGGCAATCGCGTCGTGAATCGTAGGCATGTGAAGCGTTAAAAGTGGAATCTTGTTAAATCGGATTCTTAAAGATAGGCGAGGGGGCAGTCTTGCCGCGCTTCGCGCGGCGGACCTCAAGTGGGTTGCTTACTCGGTAACCAAACCCGCGACTTCGTCGCGGATTTTTTAATTGGTATTCTTCGTTCAAGCCAGCTTGGCTCAGCTACCAATTAAAAAACCCAGGCCTTGGGGCCTGGGTTTGTTTACCTAGTAGCGGGGGCAGGACTCGAACCTACGACCTTCGGGTTATGAGCCCGACGAGCTACCAACTGCTCCACCCCGCGATATGAACGACAAAGGTAGTCTATAGTAGAAAAACCTGCAAGCCTGCGGGAGTCCGCGTTAAATGCCCGACCTTTGCAGCCATGTCAAAACCCCATAAGTCTGGATTTGTTAACCTTATAGGCCACCCCAACGTGGGTAAGTCTACCCTGGCAAACGCCTTGGTGGGGGAGCGCCTCAGCATAATAACGCCCAAGGCACAGACCACCCGCCACCGAATTTTTGGCATCCTCAACGGCGAAAACGAGCAGAACGAGTACCAAGTAGTATTCTCCGACACGCCGGGCGTGCTGGATCCGGCCTATGAACTGCAAGAGCGCATGCTCGACGCCGTGCGCGACGTTATTAAAGACGCCGACGTGTTTTTGTATGTCGTGGAGCTTGGCGAGGGTCCGCTCAAAAACGAATCCCTCTATAAGCACCTAGAAACCACGACCTCACCCGTGCTGCTGCTGCTCAACAAAATTGACCTCAAAGACCAAGCGACCCTTGAAGGCGAGGTACTGAAGTGGCAAGAGCGACTGCCTAACGCAGAAGTGATTCCGATCAGCGCCCTCAACCGTTTTAACCTGGACTACCTCATGGTGCGGATTCTCGAGCTAATACCCGAGGGACCGGCCTACTTTGAGAAGGACCAGCTCACCGACCGCAGCGAGCGATTCATCGCCTCAGAAATTGTGAGGGAGCAGATTCTAATGCGCTACCAAAAAGAGGTTCCCTACTCGGTCGAGGTGGCGATTGACACCTTTGAAGAGGGCGAAGACATTCACCGCATTCGCGCCGTGCTCTACGTATCGAGAGAGTCGCAAAAAGGCATTCTTATTGGCCATAAAGGCGCAGCCCTTAAGTCAGTGGGCATCGGAGCCCGCAAGGCCATGGAGGCGTTTTTTCAAAGGCAGGTTCATCTGGAGCTCTTTGTAAAAGTGCAGCCCGATTGGCGCAACAACGCGCGTTCACTAAAGCAATTCGGATACTAAAATGAGGTCGCTAATTGCCATCGTAGGCCGCCCCAACGTGGGCAAGTCCACTTTTTTTAATCGCCTGGTTCAAAAGCGCGAAGCCATCGTCGACTCCATCGCGGGCGTTACCCGTGACCGCCACTACGGCAGTGCAGAATGGGCTGGCCGCATGTTTAGCCTTGTCGACACGGGCGGATGGGTCGAGGGATCCGACGACGTATTTGAGGGCGAGATTCGCCGCCAGGTCAAAGCGGCCCTTGACGAGTGCTTTGCCGTGATTTTTTTGGTGGATGCCGAAGACGGCCTTACCCCCGACGACGAAGAAATCGCGCAAATGCTGCGCCGGCAAAAAAAGCCCGTGCTTTTGGTGGCCAACAAAATTGACAACTACGCGCGCACCAACCAGGCCGCGGAATTCTACAGCCTCGGATTCGGTGAGCCCTTTGCCCTGAGTTCGGTGAACGGCAGCGGAACCGGCGAGCTTCTCGACAAGCTGGTCACCATTCTGCCGCCGGCTTCGGACGACGAGGGCAACGAACTCGACCTCTGGGAGGGCCTGCCCCGCATCGCCATTGTAGGCCGCCCCAACGTGGGCAAGTCATCGATTACCAATGCCCTTTTTGAAGAAGAGGTAAGCATCGTAACCGACATCGCAGGCACCACCCGAGACACCGTGAACCAGCGCTTTGCCAAGTTTGGAATGGAGTTCGTGCTGCTTGACACGGCCGGACTTCGCAAAAAAGTCAAGGTTCACGAAGACCTCGAGTTCTACAGCAACATGCGGACCCTGCGCACCATCGAAGACTGCGACGTCTGCCTCTTGGTCATTGACGCCACCCAGAGCATTGAGGCCCAGGATTTGGCAATAATCAGCGTTATCCACCGCAACCGCAAGGGCCTGGTGGTAGTGGTCAACAAATGGGATCTCGTGGAGAAGCAGACCCAAACCCTGGAGGAGTACAAAGCCGCCATTAGAAAGCGCATGCAGCCCTTTAACGACGTTCCCGTGGTGTTTACCTCGGCCCTAACCAAGCAACGCGTGCTCAAGGCCATCGAAGAAGGCATGGAGGTTCACCGCCGAAGGTCGACCCGCATCTCCAAAACCGACCTGAACGAGCGCCTGCTCGCCATCGTGAAGAACCAGCCGCCCCCCATTCACAAGGGCAAGGAGGTTAAGATTAAGTTCATTACCCAGCTGCCCACGAAGTACCCTCAGTTTGTATTCTTTTGCAACCTGCCGCAGTACATCAAAGACAGCTACTCGCGCTTTGTAGAAAACCAGATGCGCCAGATGTACGACCTCAGTGGCGTACCCATTGACCTATTTTGGCGCAAAAGCTCCTAGCGGGTGTAGTGGCCTTTGAGGCTAAAGATGAATACTGAATCGCTATCAAATCGGTAAACTAACCGATCGCTTTGATTTATTCGACGGGACCAATAGCCTTTAAGATCGTGCTTTAATGCTTCAGGCTTCCCGATTCCGGTAATGGGATTTCTCTGAATAGCCTGGATGAGTTCTCGAACACGCTCGGTGTAATTAACGTTTGAATTGAGTAGTTCAAAAAATTCGCCCATTGCCTTTGGAGTGAAGACAACCGATCGCATTAATCCATAGAAATCCCTCGGCCCGCTGCGAGGTCCAGCTCGCCGCGAAGCACATCAATGGTTAGTTTGAGGTCGTTATACTCTTGAATCGACATGAGCACTGCTCCGCTGCTTTTGGAGCGTTTAATGACCACCAGTTCGTTCTGCTGCTCTACTTTGTCGAGCAGTGTTTTAAGTTCGGACCTAAGTTCGGAGTAGTTGACGGCAATCATGTTTACGTACGTATTTGCGTACGAATTTAGGGAAAAAGTGGGAGTTTTCATAGACGCAAGATGCAAGAAGCATCCATCGCAATTTGCTATTAAACGTAAGTTTCCCCTTGGCCTCCCTTAGGTCTGCCTATTTAGTTGCCGCGCGAAACGCTGCTTCAAGGTCTTCTTTGCCGGCGGCAAAGGCCTCGATGGGAGACTCGCGCACGAGCTGTCCGCGGCGGATGAAGCCCACCACGTCGCACATGGCCTGAACTTCTTGCATAATGTGGGTGCTCAAAATCACGGTTTTATCGCGGCCAACGCGGCGAATTAACTGACGGATTTCGACCAATTGGTTGGGGTCGAGCCCCGTGGTTGGCTCGTCGAGGATGAGGACCTTGGGGTCGTGAATCAGGGCGGCAGCAAGGCCCACGCGCTGACGGAATCCCTTCGAAAGCTCGGCAATGCGCTTGTGCCGCTCGGGGCTCAGGCCCACGTCGGCAATGAGCGTTTCGGTGCGGTCGCGGCTCACGCGGTAGAGATCGGCCACATAGTGCAGGTACTCGGTGACGTAGAGGTCGGGGTAGAGCGGGTTGTTCTCGGGCAGGTAGCCCAGAATTTGCCGAACCTCGAGGCTTTGCTGGGCGCAGTCCATTCCGTGAACCATGGCGGTACCGGCGTCGGCCGGAAGGAGTCCGCACAAAATTTTCATGAAGGTGGACTTGCCCGCGCCGTTGGGCCCGAGCAGCCCGTAGATCTTGCCGGGCTGGGCATTTAAAGTGAATCCATCAAGGGCGTTTTGGTGCCCGTAGGTTTTGCGAAGGTTTTCAGCAGCAATCGACATAGCCAGGTGTAACGATGGCCGAAGGTAAGCCGATATCTTTGGTGTTCCGATGGAAGCCCTAGTCTTAAAATCAACCGGCAGCTGGTACCGCATTCAGTTTGCAGACGGAACCCAGGCCGATGCGCGCCTCAGGGGCTCGCTGCGCCTCTCGGGCAGTAGGGCCACAAACCCCGTCGCGGTGGGCGATCAGGTTGTTGCGGAACCAGAGTCCGAGGGACGCTGGGCCATCTCCTCGGTGCGGGAACGGCGCAATCATTTGATGCGAAAGTCGGTGAATTTGTCGCACAAGTCCCAAGTAATCGCGGCCAACATCGACCAGGCAGTGCTGGTGGCCACGGTGGCCGAACCCAAGACCTTGTTTGGTTTTATGGATCGCTTTTTAGCCACGGCAGAGGCCTACCGGATTCCGGCCCTCATTGCCTTCAACAAGGTTGACGAGCTCAATGAGGCGACCGAGGCGGAGTTGGCCTACCGCGAGGCGGCCTACGGCCAGGCGGGCTACCCGACCCTGAGGGTCTCGGCCGAAACGGGTGAGGGGCTTGACGCCCTGCGCGAGGCGCTGCAAGGCAAGGTTTCGCTCTTTAGCGGGCACAGCGGCGTGGGCAAGAGCAGCCTCGCCAACCGCCTTCAGCCAGGCCTGCAGTTGCGCACCGGAGCCATTAGTTCGGCGCACGGCCAGGGCCAGCACACCACCACCTTTGCCGAGATGCATCCCCTGGATTTTGGAGGCTTTTTGATTGACACTCCGGGCATCAGGGGTTTTGGTTTGGTCGATATGGAGCGCGAGGAACTCAGCCACTACTTTCGCGAAATTTTTGCTCTGTCTTCGCAGTGCCGCTTTGGCAACTGCCTGCATTCCGACGAGCCGGGTTGCGCGGTGCGGACAGCCTACGAGGCCAATGCGCTTGCTCCAACCCGATACGAGAGCTACCTCAGCATGCTGGTGGGCGAAGACGAGAACGACCCCTACCGCCACGGGGCCTATAATGATCTAAAGGGCCGCACTCGATGAGGGTAGTTATTCAGCGGGTGCTCGAGGCGAGTTTGGTCATTGAAGGAAAGGTGCATTGCAAAATTGGTCCTGGCCTGATGGTTCTCGCCGGCTGGGAGGCCGAGGATAGTGCCGAAGACAACCTTTGGATCGCCCAAAAAATAAGTAAAATGAGGCTTTTTGCCGACGCAGCAGGGGTGATGAACCGCTGTATTACCGAGGTGGGGGGTGAACTTTTGGTGGTGAGTCAGTTCACGCTGCATGCCTCTACCAAGAAGGGCAACCGACCAAGCTATTTTAAGGCCGCTCAGCCCAGTATTTCACAGCCCCTTTACGAAGATTTTGTCGACAGCCTCTGGAATACTGCTAATTTGCCCGTTAAGACCGGAATTTTTGGCGCCGACATGAAGGTGTCTCTGGTCAACGACGGACCTGTAACTATTACCATGGACTCTAAAAACAAGGAATAATGATGAAGTTTGATGCGCAATTACCCCTTGGGGCCCTGCAGGCCGAGGTTGATCAATGGATTGCGGACTATGGAGTTCGCTACTTTAACGAGCTCACCAACATGGCGCAGCTCAGCGAAGAAGTGGGCGAAGTCGCTCGGATTATTGCACGCCGTTATGGGGAGCAGTCAGAGAAGGAGTCCGATAAAGGCAAGGATTTGGGCGAAGAGCTGGCCGACGTGCTTTTTGTGACGCTTTGCTTGGCCAACCAAACCGGCACCGATTTGCAGGCCGCTTTTGACCGCCGAATGGCTGCCAAGGGCGCACGCGATAAGGATCGGCATGCGAATAATGCGAAGCTTAAGAGTTAAACAAACTCAGCCATGGCGAAGCACGAATTCCTCGTACTTCGATAGGGCAGCTTGTAGTTCGGGTGTGCTCGCCTGAGGTTCTGACGCTTGGGCATGCAGAAGTGCAGCCATTGCGAGTTCAGAAATCACGAGGCGGTCCGACCGAAGAATGGCTTCGTCAGCGGCCCGAAGGGTGGATGAAACGATAAAATCGCTCACGCTTGAAAAGCCTGATGCGCGTGCGGCCCGTTCAATTCGGGCCTTTGCGTCAGAACTCAATCGGAGCGTCAATCGCGCATCATTCATGTGCCAAATGTACGTCATTTTGATGTCTTTTTAGAACGTAAAGATTCGCCAGGTGGGATTGACTAGTCGGTACTAAACGGATGTTTTTAGGTGCGTTACCCTTCGTTTTGCCTCGAAGTAGTTTGCAAACCGTGAATTATACCTAATCCGCGTGCAAACGGACGACCTTAAACAAGCCGTGCCGTACTTGCTTCGTACCTTTGTGGCCTACTTCAAATACCCCTTGATGATGCGTGCGGATTTGTACGAACACCCCGACTACTACCTAATGGATGAGCTCCTTACCGAGGAGCATAAGATGGTCCGCGAGGCCACCCGCGAGTGGGTCAAGCGCGACGTAACTCCAATAATTGAAGACTACGCTCAGCGAGCCGAGTTCCCTCGGCACTTGGTTAAGGGCCTCGCCGAAGTGGGCGCCTTTGGACCCTACATTCCTGCCGAGTACGGCGGTGCGGGCCTCGACCAAATTTCATACGGACTCATGATGATGGAGATCGAGCGCGGCGACAGCGGAATTCGCTCGACCTGCTCGGTTCAGAGTTCGCTCGTGATGTACCCGATTTATGCCTTCGGCAACGAGGAGCAGCGCCGCAAGTACCTCCCTAAGCTCGCCAACGGCGAGTGGCTGGGCAGCTTTGGCCTCACCGAGCCCAATTTTGGCTCGAACCCTAGCGGAATGGTGACCAACTACAAGGACATGGGAGACCACTACCTGCTTAATGGTGCCAAGTTGTGGATTTCGAATTCACCTTTTTGCGACGTTGCAGTGGTCTGGGCCAAAGACGAGTCAGGGCGCATTCACGGTCTTATCGTCGAGCGCGGAATGGAGGGTTTCACCACCCCCGAGACCCACAACAAATGGTCTTTGCGCGCTTCGTCAACCGGCGAATTGGTTTTTGATAACGTCAAAGTGCCTAAAGAGAATTTGTTAATGGGCAAAACAGGCCTTGGAGCTCCGATGAGCTGCCTGGATTCCGCTCGCTATGGTATTGCATGGGGTGTGCTTGGTGCAGCCATGGACTGCTACGATACCGCCCTGCGCTACAGCAAGGAGCGCATTCAGTTTGATCGCCCCATCGGCGGATTCCAGCTTCAGCAAAAGAAGTTGGCCGAGATGATTACCGAGATTACCAAGGCGCAGCTACTGACCTTGCGCCTCGGGCAGCTCAAGAACGAAGGCCGCGCGACGACCGCCATGATTTCGATGGCCAAGCGAAACAACGTGGCCATGGCCCTTGACATTGCTCGCGAAGCGCGCCAAATGATGGGAGCCATGGGAATCACCGGAGACTACCCCATCATGCGCCACATGATGAACCTCGAGTCGGTCGTGACCTACGAGGGAACCCACGACATTCACCTGCTTATTACCGGTATGGATATTACCGGCCTCAGCGCCTTTAAAGCCTAAGCCATGAAGAAATTAATTCGATTTGCCGCGCTGACTGTTGGTGGCGCTGCTTTCTTCGTCTCCTGTGAGTTGTTGGAGAACACCTGCCTCGAGTGCGAAGCCTCTCAGGTCACTACGGTAGCGGGCGATCCTCCGGTTACGGTGCCCATTGGTCCGCTCGAATTGTGCGGAACCGAGGTCGACTCCGTGCTTGCGGGACCCTTTACCCAAACGACTTCGCTTGGTGGGGTGAGCGTCACGCAGGTCACGACCTGGACCTGCCAATAGCTCCGCTTGGTGCTCGACCTGCAACGGTCTTCGCACCAAGCTTCGCTCATTGATTTGTTAGGTCCTGGATCTGATACGGTCTTCGCACCAAGCTTCGCTCATTGATTTGTTAGGTCCTGGATCTGCGAGGGCGCGGCGAGTTACGCCTTTGTCGGTTTCGATCCGGCTTCAGGCACTTGATGTTCAGTAAAAAGTAAAGCGTAATTCGGTGCGAAGACCGTTGCAGGTCGAGCAACGAATTACGCGCCGGCATTCAGCCGCGCCACCGTGCCCAGAGGCAGGATTTTGCCCTGTGGGTCAGAGACCGCGAGCTCGAGGAGCTCAGGCTGGCGCTTGAAGTGCTGCCCGATGAGCGTGTAGGCCACCACAGCGCTGAGGCCCATCGAATAAAGGTTGAGGGCGAGGAATCCGCCCGGAGCCAGCAAGGCGGCGCAGTCGCGCAGCAGGCCGTCGATGTCTTCTTCAAGAACCCACTTTTCTCCGTCGGGTCCGCGGCCGTAGGCGGGCGGGTCGAGCAAAATTCCCTGATAGGTCTTGCCTCGCTTGACCTCGCGGTGCACAAAGGTTGCGGCGTCTTCGACCACCCAGCGAATGCCGTCGAGCCCGCTGGCTTCCATGTTGCGGTGCCCCCAGTCGACCACCTTGCGGACCGAGTCCACGTGCGTCGTGTCGGCTCCGGCGGCGCGGGCAGCGAGGCTGGCTCCGCCGGTATAGGCAAAGAGGTTGAGGACCTTGGCGTCGGGCCCTGTGACCGCGACCTGGTCATAAATCCATTCCCAGTTGCTGGCCTGCTCGGGGAAGACGCCCAGGTGCTTGAAGGCAGTTCGCTCAAGGCCCAGCGTGAGTTCGTGACCGCGTAGGTCGTAGGTGAGGGGCCACTGGCTGGGGGTTCCGGGCTTGAGGGCCCAGTCGCCCGACTCAGGGTTTTGCTTGGACCGGCTAAAGTGTGCGTCGGCCAGCTTCGACCACTCTGCGGGGGTAAGCGACGGAGTCCACACTGCCTGGGGTTCAGGGCGCCAAAGCACTTGGCTGCCAAAGCGCTCGAGCTTGGCAAAGTTTCCGCTGTCCAGCAGCTCGTAGTCGGTCCAGGGCGCTACGGCCACGTCGATGCGAAGGCTCATGCGCGCTTAGCGTTGTAGTAGGCCTGGGTTTCGGCCGCCGGATTGAAATAACCGTAGGCGATGTGCGGGTACTGCTCGCGCACCCGGTGCATCAGTTCGAGCACACCGAAGGGGTTGCCGTCGGGCTGCTTGCGCAGCTTTTTAAAGTACCAGTCGGGGTCGATGTTGAAGTTGCGCCACTGAATCATGCTCAGGTCGGTGGTCTCGATCAGGCGCTGCAACGCGTCCCACTCGGCCGGAGTGTCGGTGCATCCAGGGAATACAAAATAGTTGATGCTGGCCCACCCGCCATACTGGCGCACGACCTTGAGGCTCTCGGCGAGGGCTTCAAATTCGTAGTTCCGCGGCAGGTAGTAGCCGGTGTACCACTCTTTTTGGGCGGAATTCAAACTCACGCGGATGCTGCGCAGCCCGGCTTCGCAAAGCTTGGCGACGTCGTCGGGGCGCGACCCGTTAGTGTTGATGTTAAAAATTCCGCGGTCGGTAACGGCGCGCACGCGGCGAATTGCCTCGGCCAAGGTATCGGCCACCAGAAGGGGCTCTCCCTCGCAGCCCTGGCCAAAGGACATAACCGGGTAGGGAGCCTGCTCGAGGTGGTGCAGGGCGATGTCGGCAATCTCCTGAGGGTCAGGAATGAACTTTAAGCGAAAGTGCGCGCTGTGTACGTCTTCGTCTTCTTGAAGCGAAATGCAGCCCAAGCAGGTGGAGTTGCAGGCGGGTGACGAGGGGATGGGTAGCTCCCAGCGCTCGAGAAAGAAGTTTTGGGCGGCGCGGCACTGGTAGCTCCCGGCGCACTGCGTGGCCAGGTGCTCGATCAGGCGGTTGTCGGGGAAGCGCTTTTTCATGCGGTCCACCGCGCCCTCAATCATGGGAGCGTGAAACTGACTTACGTCTTGGCGAAGGTCGGGGTCGACGCGCACGGCGGTGGTCCAAAAGCGCCCGTCAAACCAGCCAATAGCCGTGTAGGAGTAGAGGGGCAGGATTGGGGCCGGTCCCTTTTTTTGGTAGGCGGCCAGATAGGTTTGCGTGTGTCCCGGGCTCACGAATGCGGCCACCGAGTCACCGTCCAGCGGTACGGCTTGAAGGCTTTCGGGGTTCCATCCCATGGGGCTACGGCCCGGAAGGGTAAAAAACTCAGAGCCTTCGGGTAGCGGAATAAAGTCTTCGGGACTCAGCGGCACCAGGTCGTTGCCGGTACGGCCCATGCAGCGCAGCAGGGGGTGCTCCTCGATGTTGCCTTCGGCGTCAGCAGCCAGGGCAAAGGGAACTTCGGCGGGATGCTCGACGGGACGGGAATGGAACAGGGGGTGTTCCGGAGCAAAGTCAAGGCTTCGTACTGGCATGGTGCAAAGGTAGCGCGGAGCGTTCCGCCCCAAATTCAGTACAAAAAGGTATCAAAGGGGAAGCGAACGGCATGAATCGTTGCCGCACTGCGGTAAATCATCTCGCGAAGCGCGTCAAACTGGTCTTTGTGCAGGGCGCTTACAAAGGCAGACTGGCCCTGACTGCGGCGAGCCCAAGCAGACTTTAGTTCGTCGAGGCTGCCCATGGGCCGGCCTTCTTCGTCGACCGGTGGGGTCCAGGCGTCAATCTTGTTGAAGACCACAATTTGCGGAATGTCTTGGCAACCCAGTTCGTGCAGAATTCCGCTCACGGATTCCATATGGTCCTCGTAGTTGGGGTGGGCGACGTCGACCACGTGAAGTAAAAGGTCCGCTTCGCGCACCTCGTCGAGGGTCGATTTAAACGACTCGACCAGCTGGGTTGGGAGTTTGCGGATGAAGCCCACGGTGTCGGTGAGCAGAAAGGGAAGGTTGCCAATGACGACCTTGCGCACGGTGGTGTCGAGGGTGGCAAAAAGCTTGTTTTCTGCCAATACCTCGCTCTTGCTCAAGGCGTTCATAAGCGTGGACTTACCCACGTTGGTGTAGCCTATTAGGGCGATGCGCACCAGGGCGCCCCGGTTGCCGCGCTGCGTAGCCATTTGACGGTCGATGACGGTCAGTTTTTCTTTGAGGTTCGAAATCTTTTGCTTGATGATTTGGCGGTCGGTCTCAATCTGTGTTTCGCCCGGACCACGCATTCCGATGCCGCCCTTTTGGCGCTCCAGGTGGGTCCACATGCGGGTCAGTCTGGGCAGCAGGTATTCGTACTGGGCCAGTTCGACCTGCGTTCGCGCATAGGAAGTCTGGGCGCGGGCCGCAAAAATATCGAGAATGAGGTTGGTGCGGTCCATGACCTTGACCTCCAAAAGTTTCTCAATGTTTTTAAGCTGCGAGGGGCTGAGCTCGTCGTCAAAGATTACGAGATCAATCTCGTGCTCGCCTACGTATTCCTTGATCTCGTTCATTTTGCCGGAACCCAAGAAGAGTTTGGGGTCGGGACGGTCGAGTTTTTGGGTGAAGAGGGCAATCGTCTCCGCTCCGGCGGTTTCGGCCAAAAAGCGAAGTTCCTCGAGGTACTCCTGTACTTTGGTTTCGTCCTGAAAGCGAGTGACGGCACCTACTAATACGCAGCGCTCTGGCCCCGTGCGGGGTCGCGGATCAATCATGCAGCTAAGTTAGAGCAAGCGACTCCAGGGTACACGGCTTGCAATGAGCAAAAGTCCGAGTCCGATGAAGGCGATAACAGCCTGGTGCTTGCGGCTGTCGAGCTTGTGTCTTTTGAATCGTACACGGCCCACGGTAACCAGGGCGATGCCGATAAGGTTGGTGCTAATGTGTTCCACCGCAAAATACCGGAGTCCGCTGTCGCGCATTACTTCGCCCGGATTCTCGCTTAAAAGTCCAAACCAGGGCCCCACAAAGTAGAGGCTAAGGCCCAAGATTAGCTGAAGGTGGCCGGTTGCAAGGCTCGCAAGGGTAAGGATGTTGAGCGTTTTGCTGCTGGGGTTGTTTTGCAAACGATTGACAAGGGCCAAAATAACCGCAGCTAGTGAGGTGAGTATGAAGAGGTAGGCTAAGCTGCGGTGGCTGTGAAGCAGTCCGGTATACACGTTAAAAGCGTTTTATTGGGCGAACCCGTTTGTTAAGCCAAAGTTAAGTCGCGGCTGTCGTCTCGAATGTTAAATTTCTACTGACCTTTGCAGCATGAATAAAACGCCGATTCGCAAGCTCGATGTGCTGGAATACCATGAGGGTAAGCGCCCGGGTAAGATAGAGGTGGTCCCGACCAAGCCTTCGACCTCGCAGCGCGACCTGAGCATTGCCTACTCGCCAGGGGTAGCTGAACCCTGCCTCGACATTGAGGCCAACCCCGATGACGCCTATCGCTACACTGCAAAGGGAAACCTCGTGGCGGTTATCACGAACGGTACCGCGGTTTTGGGTCTTGGCGATATTGGTCCGCTCGCTTCAAAACCCGTTATGGAAGGCAAAGCCGTTTTGTTTAAAATTTTTGCCGACATCGATGTCTTTGACCTTGAACTCGATACCAAAGACCCCGATAAGTTTGTAGAAACCGTTAAAATTCTGGCACCCACATTTGGAGGCGTAAACCTCGAAGACATCTCCGCGCCCGATTGCTTCTATATTGAGAAGCGCCTCAGGGAGGAGCTGGATATTCCGGTAATGCACGACGACCAGCACGGAACCGCTATTATTACAGCCGCTGCACTGCTGAATGCGGCAGAATTAGTCTCTAAAGAGCTGCAAGATATTCGCGTGGTGTTTAGTGGGGCAGGGGCTTCTGCCATTAGTTGTGCGCGTCTTTATGTCGGGTTGGGCGTGAATTCCGAGAACCTAATTATGTGCGACTCCAAGGGGGTAATTCATGCCATGCGCACCGACCTTACTTCAGAAAAACTGGATTTTGTGCGGGATACACCCTTGAGGACCATGGAGGAAGCCTTGGTAGGTGCCGACGTTTTTGTAGGGCTTTCAAAAGCCAATATTATGACGCCCGACATGATCAAGTCTATGGCGGCCGACCCCATTGTCTTTGCCTTGGCAAATCCTGACCCAGAGATTAAGTATGAACTCGCCCTTGCCGCACGCAAGGACCTAATCATGGCGACGGGCCGAAGCGACAATCCCAACCAAGTAAACAATGTGCTGGGTTTTCCGTACATCTTCCGCGGGGCCCTGGACGTGCGCGCAACCAAAATTAATGAGGCGATGAAGTTGGCCGCGGTGAAGGCCATTGCCCAACTGGCTAAAGAGGCAGTGCCCGAAATTGTCAACGTAGCCTACGGGAGCCGCAATCTGACTTTTGGCAGGGACTACATCATTCCCAAGCCCTTTGACCCCCGCTTAATCTACACGGTAGCGCCTGCGGTGGCTCGAGCCGCAATGCAGACTGGTGTAGCCAAAAAGCCTATAACCGATTGGGAGGCCTACGAAGAAGCCCTGCGCGCCCGATTGGGACGAGACGATAAATTCATTCGCCTGGCGGTTGAGAAGGCTAGGAGCATGCCCAAACGGGTAGTATTCAATGAGGCCGAAAGCTACCGGGTGCTCAAAGCGGCCCAAATTGCGCTCGAAGAAGGCATCTGTAGGCCAATTTTACTAGGCGACCTTGGCAAAATCAAGGCCCTAATTCAAGAATACAACCTCGGACTTGAGGATCTTGAAGTCATTGATCCCAAGAGCCTTAATGCCCCGAATTTAGTGGAATACGCCGAGCAGTTTTATGCCCTGCGCCAGCGCAACGGCATCGGGCGCGAAGAGGCTCGAAGGCTCATGCACAACCGCGACTACTATGGTCCGATGATGGTTCGCTGCGGACAGGCTGACGCCTACGTGACCGGATCCACCGTGAAGTACCCGCGCGCAGTGAAGCCGGTATTGGAAATTTTAGGGCCCAAAAGCGGCGTCACGTCCGTGGCTGGCGTCTATGTAATGCTGACCAAGGAGGGGCCTAGGTTTTTCGCAGACACCACGATAAACCAAGAGCCTTCGGCGGAGCGGATTGCGCAAATCGTCGGCGAAGTCTCTAAAATGGTTCGCAAAATGAACATTGAGCCCCGCGTTGCATTGCTGAGCTACTCCAATTTTGGATCGACCCATGGAAGCACTCCCCGCAAGATGCGCGAGGCTTTGCGGCTGATTCGCCTTCAAGACCCGACCCTCAAGGTAGACGGAGAAATGCAGGCCAATTTTGCCGTAGACAACGTCTTGCTTGGCGAGCAATTCCCATTTAGCGACTTGGTCGGCAATGGCCCCAATGTCTTTATTTTCCCCGGACTTTCTTCGGCCAACATCTCCTACAAGCTGCTGCAGTCCATGGCGGGCATGGAGGCCGTCGGACCCCTTTTGGTCGGACTCGACTACCCTGCGCACGTGCTACAGCTCGGATGCAGCGTTCGCGAAATTGTCAATACTGCAGCGATGGCGGTTATTGACGCGCAGTCGCGGGAGGTAGCTGGCTGAAGCCCCATGCGGTGAGCAGCGACAGCAAGGCTACGCCATAGTAGAGGGTGGAGTAGCCGAAGTATTCAATTACCCGGGTGCCCATCAGGGGGGCAATGATGTGCCCAAGTGCGTAGGTCGCGGCATAGAGTCCGAGGTAGCGGCCGCGCGACTTCTCGCCAGCCCTAATAGTGATCCAGGAGATCATAAAGGGCATTGCCAGTATTTCTGAGGCGCTTAAAATGAACATGGAGCCATAAAGGCCAAAGAGGCTTGTAGCCCAGTTTAGGCTTGCAAAGGAGAGGGCCATAACGACCATGCCAAGGGCAATAGCATGGCGCGGAGCAATGCGGTTTTGAGCCCAGTTCACAAAGACCATTTCGACCGCCACGATTAGGAGTCCGTTGAAGCCCAGCAGCAGCCCGATTTGCGTTTCGCTGAGGTGGAACACGTCGCGGTAGTAGAAGGGCATGGTCGAGACCAGCTGAAAGAAGACCAAGGCAAAGAGCAGGACCAGCACCGAGAAAGCCATTGCACCGCGGTCGCGGTAGGGCGAGGGTCCCGGGCTCTGAACTTCACGCGTTCTTCGAGGGCGACGCTTGCGAAAGAAGGCAACAAAAAGAAGTCCCGCCGCTGCAGAGCTCGCCGCATCGGCCCAGAATAACCCTTGGTAGCTCCATGCTGCGATTATACCAGCGGCTGCAGGGCCAACCGAGAATCCAAGGTTGATGGCCATGCGGTTGAGGGAGAATGCGCGGGTGATGTTCCCTTCTTTGGCGTACTCAAAAACGGCCGAAGAATTGGCGGGCCTGACCATGTCGGCGACCGCGGTGAGGGTAAACACCCCAAAGGCCAGGGACCAGAATTCGGTCATAAAGCTCAATGCAAGAAAGAGCCCCGAGCCTAAAAAAAGCGCAAGAGTTTGAACATTGTAGGAGCCCCAGCGGTCCGAGAGGTAGCCGCCCGAAATGGCTCCGACCATAGAACCAACGCCGTAGGAGGCCATGATCCAGCCGGTGTCGGCCAGGCTAAACCCAAGACCTTCGCGCAGGTAGAGCCCCAGAAAGGGCAGAACCATGGTGCCTGCTCGGTTGATGAACATGACCGTGGCGAGAACCCAAGCCTCTTGGCTTAATCCCTCAAAAGCGGAGCGGTATTGCCGCCAAATCCAGCTAAAAATGGGAATATGCACAATGCGGTAAAGGTACCGCGACCTATCTTTAGGTTTATGAAGAATTGGTTGTTTTTAGCATTGATTTTTGTTGCCCTACTTGACGCGAATGCACAGCGCAGGAACTACCGCGCCGGTGGATCAAAGTCCCGCGGCACCGAAGGTCAGGGAGAATGGTTTCACACTCTGGGCTACGACTTCGGTATAGGTATTGATTTGACGACTCGCTATTTGCCTTTTCAGAGCAACGGAATTGCCTGGGCACCCAGGTACACGATTCCAATAGGCTCCGAAATGTCGGTTGGCGCCATGGCTCCAGTTGGTCTGGGAATCAGTCAAAATTCCAATGGAGGAATCTCGCTGGCCTACCACTATAGCCTTGCGGCAACCCTCCAGGTGGGGCTGGGCAGCACCCGCGAAGCTGACGTGCCCTTTGGGGCCTTTATGAACTTGGGCTACGGGAGTTTTGACCGTCTAGTGCGCAACTTCAGCGGCATAGGTCCGGCCTTTGTGCGCAATGGTTCCAACGGAGTTTTTGCGGAGGTCGGGGTGCGCTACGACTACCGCGGCAACGAAATCAATCTCTCGGCCGGACTCTGGCGGGTGCCGGTCAATGCGGTCGATAATGAAGGATTACCAATGGTAGATGTAGTATCCCTTCGCCTTATGTACGGGCTGCTGTATTAGCCCAGAAGCTCCTTGACAATGGCCGAAATAGCTTTGCCGTCGGCGCGCCCGGCAAGGGCTTTTGATGCGAACCCCATGGCTTGGCCAAATTGACTGCTGCCGCTGAATCCTTGGGCACTTAATAGTTCGCTCACGGCCTGACGGAGCGCCTCACCCTCTAGAGCCTCAGGCAGGTAGCCTTGAATTACTTTGAGTTGGGCTTCTTCGACGACTGCCAAGTCTTCGCGGTTCTGTGCCCTAAAAATCTCAAGGGATTCCACTCGCTGTTTTTTGATGCGCTGAATCACGCTGATGGCCTGGTCGTGGCTCATGCTGCCATGGTTTGCCGCCGAAGTTTTTTCGGTAGTTAGGGCTGCACGAATCGAGCGAATCGCATCAAGCCGAAGCTGATCCTTGGCCCTCATGGCAGACTTCATGTCTTCGCTGAGTTGCAGCTCAAGCGCCTCAATCGACATTGTCGTGCAAAAAGGAGTTGTTGGGCCGGAATTCAAGGTCGTTCTTCTCGCCGCGGACCATGTGGTCTCCCAAGGCATTCTGCTGGGAATAGCGGGCGCTGGCATCGAGGTCCCATCCTTGGCGTTCAAAGGCGGGTCGCTCGAGGTCTCCCTGCTGCATGCGCGCTTGATTTTGACCAAAATGGTGGTTGTAGGTCTGCAGGTAGGCTCGACGTTCCTGGGCCATTCGGCGCATGGTGTCTTCGAGGCTGTCGCGGTCGGGGTCAATCTCGGTAGTCATCGTAGCTACAGCGGGAGCGGTTCGCAGCTCAAACTGCACTTCGGGGCTACTGGCTGCTGGCTGCTGGCTGAAGGCTAATGGCTCGGGGCTGCTGGCAACTGGCTCCTGGCTAAAGGCTTCTGGCTCCTGGCTAAAGGCTTCTGGCTCGTAGCTAAAGGCTACTGGCTCGTGGCTAAAGGCTTCTGGCTCCTGGTTAAAGGCTACTGGCTCGGGGCTGAAGGCTACTGGCTCGTGGCTGAAGGCTACTGGATCTTCGGTAGCGGGCGCTGGAGCGTCTTCACGAAGGGAGGCTTCAAAGGCTAGAAATTCATCAAGACCAAATTCCTTGGAGGGCTTTGCAGGTTCGTCCTTCCAATCCAGGGTCCAGGTCATGCTGGGGCTGGCCTCTTCATTAAGAGGTTCGACCTCATGACTCAATTCAGAGCGTATTTCGGGCTCAACTTCTTCGTGAGGTTCAACCAGAAGTTCAAATTCCTGTGATTCCTCGGTCGCTTCGTCCGCAGGGGAAGTCTCTGTGAATGCGGCCTCAGGAGTCTCTGGAGCATCGGGCGCATCCCAAGGCAGGGCAGGGGACAGTTCAAAAGAAATGTCCGAACTAAATTCTGATTCTACTTCTGCGTCTACTGAGGCCAGTGATTCCTCAGGGTTGGGATGCGCATGATGGGCGGGTTCCTGCGTCAAATCAAAGGCTGGGCTGAACTCCGAATCAAGGTCATAGGCCTGGGGAGTTTCCTGAAGCTCAAGGGTATCGGGTTCGGGCGCCAAGGCTTGAGTAAAGGGAACCTCGGTAGGGCTAAGGGCGGACTCCTCGAGCGGACTCTTGCTCCGCACCGGCTCATCAAACAGGTTGAATTGCGATCCGGGGGCGGAGTCGGGATGGAGCTCGTAGATTACTTTTTCGGGCTCGGCGGGGTTGACCGTTCCGATGGGATTGGTCGCACTGAAGCCCGTTGCAATGACCGTTACCTGTAGGGCTCCGTCAAGGTGAGGGTCTTCGCCAATGCCCATAATGATGTCGACCTGGCGACCGGCTTGGTCTTGAATGTAGTCGTTGATTTCGCCGATTTCATCGAGCGTTACCTCGTGCTCCCCGCTGCCCGACACGATCAGAAGAAGCACCGAGCGGGCTCCTTCAATGTGGTTGTCGTTCAAGAGAGGGCTGTCTAAGGCACTGCGAACCGACGACAGGGCGCGGGTTGAGCCGGTGGCCTTGGCACTGCCCATGATGGCGGTTCCGCTGTTGTGCAAAACGGTTTTGGCGTCACGCAGGTCGATGTTGACGCTGTAGTGGTGCGTGATGACTTCGGCGATTCCGCGCGCAGCGGTAGAAAGAACCTCGTCGGCCTTCATGAAGCCCTGCTTGAAGCCCAGGTTGCCGTAGACCTCGCGCAGTTTATTGTTGTTAATTACAATGAGGGAATCCACATGCTCGCGCAGGCGCTCGATGCCCAATTCTGCTTGGCGCAGGCGCATGCTGCCCTCAAATCCAAAGGGTGCAGTGACGATTCCGACGGTCAAAATGCCCATTTCGCGGGCTGCCATGGCGATTATGGGTGCAGCACCTGTTCCGGTTCCGCCGCCCATGCCTGCCGTGATGAAGACCATCTTGGTTTGCGCCCCCAAGACGGCTTGAATCTCTTCGTAGCTCTCGAGTGCGGCCTGCTCGCCAACCTCGGGATTTGCTCCGGCACCGAGGCCTTCGGTCAGGGTTGCACCGAGCTGAATTTTGTTTTCTACGGGACTAAAATCAAGAGCCTGGGCGTCGGTGTTGCAGACAATAAAGTCTACGCCACGTATTCCTTGGTTCTTCATGTAGTTGACCGCGTTGGAGCCGCCGCCCCCTACGCCAATCACTTTGATGGCAGAGGAGCGGTGCTTGGGCAGGTCGAAGTCTAGAGAATGTGGGTCCATAGTTTTAGTTCAAATCGTTGTCGTCAATAAGCTTGAGAAATCCGTCGGCCCAGCGCTTGAAGAAGTCGCCTTTGGCCTTTGTTTTTTGTGGTTGCTCCGCCGTGGAACCCGATACCGCATTGGCCGTTTCGAGTTCACCAAGGTGCTCGACCAAGACCTCGTCGGCCGGTTCCGAGGCATCAGCAGGCTCGGGGCTGAGGTCCCAATGCGTGGATTCCAGCTCTGGGCTATGGCTCAAGGCGGGGTCGGATTCGCGCACAAAAACCTCGACGTCGCGTCCCTCGAGGCCCTTCATCAAGAGACCCACGGCGGTGGCATACATCGGCGAGTTCAGAGCATGATCCAGGGGAAGGGCGGCAAGGTGCTCGTTGGGGTAGCCGATGCGCGTATCCATGCCGGTGAGGTATTCCACGAGTTGCTTCACGTGCTTGAGTTGGCTGCCTCCTCCGGTAATGACCACTCCAGCAATGAGCTTGCGAGAGGGTTGGTCGTATCCGTAGTTTTTGACCTCGGTAAAGACCGCGTTGATGATTTCGGTAGTCCTAGCGTGAATGATTCGGCTCAAGGTTTTGAGGCTAATCTCCTTGGGGTCGCGTCCGCGAAGTCCTGGGATGGATACAATTTCGTTTTCTTTGTTTTCTCCGGGCCAGGCGGAGCCAAATTTGACCTTGAGCTGCTCTGCCTGCTTCTCGATGATGCTGCAGCCCTCTTTGATGTCGTTGGTGATGATGTTGCCGCCGTAGGGGATTACCGCGGTGTGGCGTATGATTCCGTCTTTAAAAATGGCGATGTCAGTGGTTCCGCCGCCGATGTCGACCAATACCACGCCGGCTTCTTTTTCTTCTTGGCTCAGAACGGCCTTAGCACTCGCCAGGGGTTCAAGATTCAGGGCCTTGAGCTCAAGGTCTGAAGATTTCACGCAGCGCGCAATGTTGCGGATGCTGGTCACCTGGCCTACCACAATGTGGAAGGTGGCTTCGAGCCGCGCGCCATACATTCCGCAGGGTTCTTTGATGTCGCCTTGGCCGTCTACCTTGTATTCCTGCGGGATTACGTGAATGATTTCTTCGCCCGGCATCATGGCCAGTTTGTGTACGTTTTCGGTGAGGCGCTCCAGATCGAGTTCGTCAATTACTTCCTCGGAATCCATGCGCGTGATGTAGTCGCTGTGCTGAAGGCTGCGGATGTGCTGCCCTGCAATGCCCACGACCACTCCGGTTATGTCAAATCCGCAGTCCAATTTGGCGGCTTCGATGGCCTGCTTGATGGACTCGATGGTTTGGGTGATGTTGACCACCACGCCGCGCTGCACTCCAAGGCTAGGAGCTGTTCCGTAGCCGAGAATTTCGAGCTTGCGGAAGCTGTCGAGTTGACCGACCAGAACGGCAATTTTGGTGGTGCCGATGTCAAGTCCTACGGCGATTGTTGGGGTGTTCATGGTTGGCTGGGAGCGGAGGTTAGCATAAAGACGACCTGGTCTTCGAAGCGCACGTCAAGGCGCTCGAGTTGGTCCAGGGTTTTGTTTTGGAGCGCATAGGCATAAAGGGCCTTGGCGCGGTGGGCCTTGCGGGCAAATTCGCTAGCGTCGCCCCAAACGATGCGGTGGGGGTGCCATTCGGGGAAGGCGGTAAAGCCCGTTTCGGGCTTAAAATCCAGGGCGTACCAGCCGCCGCGGAACGAGGAATGCTGGGCTGCGCGGCTCAAAAGTCTTAGGGCTTCGGCCCTGCGGGCGCGGGTGTAGGTGCCGGTGACCAGCGGAAGCCGGGGCTTGTCGTGCTTGGAGAGGGGGAATAAGTTGCCCGAAGCGTCGCAGTACGCGCTCTGTAATCCATTAGAAATCCGTGCTTTAGCCACTTTTTGCTTCACGACGCTGTACACTGTTCCATCCCAAGTTGAAAATACCTCCGCATCCTGCACCAGTTCGTGGCTTTTGAGCTTTTCTTCTAACATTGAAATGTTGATTTCTTTCGCGGTTTTGCCCGTCCAGGGCCAGCCTTCGCTCGCCAGGCTCGGGCAGAGGTCTGAGGCGATGAGCAGCACTTGATCTTTGGGCTGATGAATGCGGACTTTGGTCGATATTTTCCGCGCGGATTCTCGAGGTTGCAGGGCGAGAACCAGCCCGAGGGATAGCCCGACAAGCCCAAGGGTCCAGGAGCTTATGACGACGGTGGTTCTCATCCAGGGCTTCATGCTTTGGCGAGAATTAGGCGTTCTACGTGCGGAACCAGGCGGTCAATGTCGCCGGCACCGACGGTGACGATTACTTGGGCGGCTTGGCTCACGAGCCATTCTGCTCCTCGGTCGTAGGGTACGAGTTGGGCACCGGGGATTCGTGCTGCGAGCATGGCGCTGTCGACTCCGGCCATGGCGCGTTCTCGGGCGGCGTAGATTGGGAGTATGCCGACGAAGTCTGCGCCTCGAAGGGCCTGGGCAAATCCGGCTGCGAAGTCGCGGGTGCGGCTGTAGAGGTGGGGTTGAAAGAGCAGGGCTATTTTTTGGCCTGGGTGCATTCCCCGCAGTGCTTCGATGAGTCGGGTGAGTTCGGTGGGGTGGTGGGCGTAGTCGTCGATGTAGTGGCGGCCAGCGGCGCTTGCGCGGCGGTCGAACCGCCGCGCCACCCCGCGAAAGCTCGCGATCGCTTCGCCGATCGCGGCCGCGGGCATGCCCACGCTGTGGGCCAGCGCCGCCGCAGCCACCGCATTCTCCACATTGTGAAGCCCCGGGAGGCCGGCCTGCGTCGCAACCTCTTGACCGTCCACAACCAAAATAAAATGCTGCAAACCGCCCACCATCCGCACGTCGCGGTAGCTGAAGCGATCGCCCGGTCGCCCGTAGAACTCCGCGCCCTCGAGCTCCGCGCAGCCGGGTCCGGCAAAAAGAGGACCCTTCACCTGGCTTGCAAACTCCCTAAACCCCTCAATGACCGAGTCCGCCTCGCCATAAATATCCAAATGGTCCGCGTCGGTGCTGGTGACGACCGCCGCGCTAGGATGCAGCTGCAAAAACGAACGGTCGAACTCGTCGGCCTCCACCACACTCAGGTCGGCAGGCCCGGGCAGGCAGTTTGAATTGAAGTTGCTGGCGATTCCGCCCAAAAAGGCTTGAATAGGCCGGTCCTGGCTGAGAATCCAGGCGAGCATCGCCGATGTAGTTGTCTTGCCATGGGTGCCTGCCACGGCAAGGCTTTGGCCGGCATTGGCAATCTGCCCCAGCAGCTCAGCCCGCTTGAGCACAATTCGTCCCTCGCCCTGAGCAGCAAGCAGCTGGGGATGATCAGCTGGAATCGCCGGCGTGTAAATAATCCAGGCCGCGCGGGGAATCTTCCATGCCTCCACAGAATCCTCGTAGCGCATGCTGGCCCCTTCGCGCTCAAGAGCCTCAGTGAGGTCCGAGGGCGTTTTGTCGTATCCGCTCACGGGTATTCCGCGCGCCAAGGCCCAGCGAGCAAGCGAAGACATGCCAATGCCTCCGATGCCCAAAAAGTCCAGGGCGGGAATGCGCTCTATTTGCGCCATGACCAAAGTCGTTCGCATTCGTTTACAATGTCTTGGGCTGCGGCCGGCTTGGCCAGCTTGCGGGCGTTGCCCCGCAGCAGCTCGAGTTCGTCGGGGCGGTTGAGGAGCCCGTGCACGTGGCCGCAAAGATTGTGGATGTTCACCTCGGGCATAATCACCGCCGCCCCGGAATCCACCAAACTCTGCGCGTTGTGGGTTTGGTGGTCTTCGGCCACGTTGGGCGAGGGTACGAGGACCGCGGCAGAACCCGAGCAGGCAAGCTCGCTCAAAGTGCCGGCTCCTGCGCGCGAAAGCACCATGTCGGCCGCCCGCAACGCGGCGGGCATGTCGTCGATGAAGGCGCTAATTATGCGTCCTCGGCCCTGACCAAATCGGTCGATGAGTTCCTGGGCGTAGTAGCGTCCGCACTGCCAAAAAATCTGGATGTCGCTGGACCGCCACATGTTTTCGCAGGCCGCGACGCCCTCGTTGATGGCTCGTGCTCCCTGGCTTCCGCCCAAAATAAGAACCAGGGGCTTTAGGGGGTCGTAACCCAGGGCCACCTTGGCTTCTGCCCGGAGCGCGGCGGTGGTGGGCTGGTGGGCAAGGGCCGCCAGGTCGGGGCGAATCGGGTTGCCGGTGAGTTTAATGCGGTCAGCCGGGAAGGCGGATTCCATTCCGGGGTAGGCCACGCAGACGGCTCCGGCCTTTTTGCTCAGCAGGCGGTTGGTCCAGCCGGCAAAGCTGTTTTGCTCCTGAATCAGGGTCGGAATTCCCATGCGCTGGGCCACCCAAAGTGTGGGTCCGCTGACGTATCCGCCGGTGCCGACGACCAGGTGCGGCCTCTCGCGCTCCAAAATAGCGCGGACTCGCTTGAGGCTTGACCAAATTTTAAACGGCAGGCCAAGGTTGGCGAACAGTTTTTTGCGCTGGAATCCGGCGATGCGAATTCCTTCAATGGGGAAGCCTGCAGCCGGAACGCGCTCCATCTCCATTCGGCCCTCGGCGCCCACGAAGAGAATCCGAGCCTGGGGGTAGCGAGCTTGAATTTCGCGGGCGATGCTAACCGCCGGGAAGATATGTCCGCCGGTACCGCCGCCTGAAATGATGATTCGCAATTGTTCTGACATGGCTTGCTCTCGTGCTTTAGGCTTTAGGTATTTGGCTTTGCTCGTTCCAGTCGTTGGCCAGTGCGTCGGCCAGTTCGGGGTCGACCTGCTCGTTGTCGCCCTTGCCGCGGCTCACGGCGATAATCATGGCCATGGCCAGGCTGGTGATGAGCAAGGAAGTTCCGCCCGCGCTGATTAAGGGTAGGGTTTGGCCCGTTACGGGCAGGAGTCCCGTTGCTACGGCCATGTTGATGAAGGCTTGAAGCACAATGGAGAAGCCGATGCCCAGCGAGAGCAGCTTGCCAAAGAGGTCCTTGGAGCGCTTGGCCACCCGAATCACCGAAAAAAGCAGCCAGACGTACATGGCAAGTACTACCGTGCCTCCGAGGAGGCCGTATTCTTCGACAATTAGGGCATAAACAAAGTCGGAATTGCTTTGGGGCAAGAAGTGCTTGTGAAGTCCGCCCCCGGGCCCCTGGCCAAAAATTTGGCCCTCGGCAATGGCCGTTTGGGCGAGGGTGGTCTGGTAGTTGCCGTCTTCTGAGCCGCCTTGGGTAAAGGTTTCGATGCGCGACTTCCAGGTTTGTACCCGGTTGGGCATGAGGTCCGGAGCAAGGAGCACGGCGGCTATAAAGACCGCCAGGAATGCGGATCCGAGCCCGGCGAGGCCAAGCAGGTAGCGAAACGGATACCCGCCTAAGGCCAGAACGATGCTGGCGTTGATAAAGATGAGTGCGGCGGTCGAGAAGTTTGCGGGCAAAATCAAGCCGACAGTCAAAAAGATGGCCCAGAGAACCTTGCGGAAAGACTGCCAGAAGGTCCACTCTTCTTTGCGCTTGGCCAGCTGCCGCGCCACGTACATGATGAGCACTACGTTGGCCATCGCGCTGGTTTGGAACGAGATTCCAAAGATGTTGATCCATCGGCTTGCATTGGCTCCGCCAATAGTCCGGCCTTGGGCTAGGGTAAAGGCCAGGAGCCCCAGGGTGATGAACATGAGTATGCCCGCAAGGCTGCCAAAGAAGCGGTAGGGCGCGCGGTGAATGACGAAGGCTAGGCCCCAGCTCAGCACCACGTAGGCGAAGTAGCTCAATGCGCCGCCGCCGCTGTAGACCGGCAGCAGGGAGAACAGCGACAGCAAGATCAGGCTCACCCAAACTTGAGTGCTCCCCTGAAAGTACGTGCTGAATCCCGGCTTTTCCATGATCTATAGATTTATAGGGCGCGAACGCAGGCTTTGAATTGGCTGCCCCGGTCTTCGTAGTTCTCAAAGAGGTCAAAGCTTGCGCAGCAGGGGCTTAGCAGCACCGTGTCGCCTTTGCTGGCGAGTTGGTAGGCCATTCGCACCGCCTGTTCCATGCTTGCGGTCTCGGCAAGCAGGTGCACCCGGCCCTCAAAGGCAGCGGCAATCTTGGAGTTGTCGGTACCCATGGCCACGATGGCCTTGACTTTTTTCTCTACCAAACCATAGAGTTCGCTGTAGTCGTTGCCTTTGTCTACGCCACCGAGAATCAGCACGGTGGGGGTTTTCATGCTCTCCAGGGCGTAGTAGGTCGAGTTGACGTTGGTGGCCTTGGAATCGTTGACAAAGTGAATTCCCCCAACGTGCGCAACGGCTTCCATGCGGTGCGGGAGGCCTTCAAAGTGGGCGAGCGATTCGCGGATGGCTTCGTCGCGCACCTGGAGCAGCCTGGCCGACAATCCAGCCGCAAGGGCGTTGAAGGTATTGTGTTTGCCTTGCAGGGCGAGTTCGTCTATGGTCATGTCGGAGTTTGAGGTTCTAATAAGGTATTTCGGGGGTATGGGGGTCGCACCCTGAGCCGGCAGCTCGGCCGGCATCGTGGTGTAAATGGGGTAGATGCTTGCGGCAACTCGCTCGAGGTAGCGACGGCTCACGGGGTCTTCGCCATAAAAGACAAAGGCGTCGTCGGCACTTTGGTGCTGGGCAATGGCAAACTTGGTTTCGGCGTAGGCCTCAAGGCTGCCGTAGCGATCCAGGTGGTCTGGGGTGATGTTGGTCAGAACGGCCACGTCGGGCTTGAAGCTGGGGCAGTCTTCGAGCTGGTAGCTCGAAACCTCCAATACATAAATGTCAGCGTCGGGCTCGAGCAGCAGCCGGCCCGCACCAATGCCGATGTTCCCGCCTACTTGCACGTTGGCTCCGGCCTGCCGCAGGATGTGGCCAAGCCAAGCCGTGGTGGTGGTCTTTCCGTTGCTACCGGTAATTGCAGCTATTTTGGCATTACTTGGGCAGTTGCGGTAAAACCATTCTATGTCGGACCATAGGGGTATTCCAGCCTGCTTGATGGCCTGAATAATGGGGTGGTTGGGTGAAATGCCCGGACTTTTTACTACCGCTTCGGCCCTGAGGAAGTGCTCTAAGCTGTGGCTGCCTTCTTCAAAGTCCACCTTGGCGGCCTCGAGCTGCGCCCTGAACGGGTCGCTCAGGGTTTTGCCTTCGCTCAAAAAGACTTTGATTCCGCGATGGGCAGCCAGAAGGGCGGCGCCAACGCCGCTCTCTCCGCCGCCAAGCACGGCAATTCGTTGGGGAAGGGTAGTGCGCACTTCCCTAGCGGAGTTTGAGGGTGATTAGGGTCAAAATCGCCAAAAAGATGCCTGAAATCCAGAACCGCGTGACGATTTTAGACTCGTGAAGGCCCTTTTTTTGAAAGTGGTGGTGCAGCGGCGACATCAAGAAGATGCGACGGCCCTCGCCGTACTTCTTCTTGGTGAACTTAAAGTAGCCCACCTGGAGCAGCACGCTGAGGTTTTCGACCAAAAAGACTCCGGCCAAAATGGGAATCAGGAGCTCTTTGCGAATGGAAAGGGCAAAGACGGCGATAATAGCGCCAATAGAAAGGCTGCCCGTGTCGCCCATGAATACCTGGGCTGGGTAGGTGTTGTACCAGAGAAATCCAATGGCGGAGCCCAGGAAGGCCGCGGCAAATACGATCATTTCGCCCGACATGGGTATGTACATAATGTCGAGGTAGCTGGCAAAGACTACCGAACCGCTTACGTAGGCAAGTATCGCCAGCGTGAAGGCTATAATTGCGGAGGTTCCGCCTGCAAGGCCGTCGAGGCCGTCGGTCAGGTTGGCGCCGTTGCTTACCGCGGTGATGATAAAAATTACTACCACCATGAAGACCAACCAAGCCCATTCCTCTTTAGCATCCGACCAAAACACGAGGTCGGCGTAGTCAAATGTGGAGTCCTTGACCCCGGGAATGGTGGTGCGAAGGTGCTGCTCGGCAGGGCCAAAGCTGGGGCGTCCCGCGCTCGCTTCGCCATAGAGAAGCTTAAGGTCGCTTGCGGCGACCTCCTCCTTCATGGTAACGTCGGGATGAAAGGCCAGCACGGCGGCAACCACGGCACCCAGGCTGACCTGACCAATTACCTTAAAAATGCCCCTAAGACCCTGCTTGTTTTTGCGAAAGACCTTGATGTAGTCGTCGGCGAATCCGATGGCTCCCATCCAAAGGGTCGTGAGCAGCAGCAGCTGAATGTAGACGTTGCTCAGGTCGGCAACCAGCAGAACCGGAACAACAATAGCTGCCAAAATAATGAGTCCGCCCATGGTCGGGGTGCCGGCCTTGCTGAGCTGGCCCTCCAGGCCCAGATCGCGGATGCTTTCGCCCACTTGCAGCTTGCGCAATACTTTGATGAGCCGACCGCCAAAGGCCAGGCTGATGGTGAGCGACAGCAAAATGGCAAGGGCCGCCCTAAAGGTTAGGTAGCTAAAGAGGCCTGCGCCAGGCAAGTCATAGGGTCTAAGGGCGTCAAAGAGGGCGTAGAGCATGGTTTATAGGGCGTTAAACTGGTCTTTGAGGGTGGCTACGTCGTCAAATGGGTGCTTGACTCCTGCGATTTCTTGGTAGGTTTCGTGGCCTTTGCCGGCGACCAAGATGACGTCTCCGGGCTTGGCCAGCTGCACGGCAAGTTTGATGGCTTGGGCGCGGTCGCTGATTCTAAGCGTCCTGCGTTTTTGAACGGGGTCAAGGCCGGCTTCCATGTCGTCGAGAATGGCCTCGGGGTCTTCGCTGCGCGGATTGTCGCTGGTCAGTATGGCCTTGGTGCTGCGGTCTGCCGCAATGGATGCCATTACCGGGCGCTTGCCCTTGTCGCGATCGCCTCCGCAGCCTATAACCGTGATTATTTGCTGGTCGCCTTGATTGAGTTCCTGAAGCGTTTTAAGCATGTTCTCGAGCGCATCGGGAGTGTGCGCATAGTCCACTATTCCCATACGGCCTTCGGGCCCGGGAACCTTCTGGAACCGGCCGTCTACGCTTCGCACCGCGCTAAGGGCTTGAAGCGCTTCGTCTGCCGGAATTCCCAGCTCAACGGCTACTCCATACATCGCAGCCATGTTGTAGGCATTGAATCCGCCAATGAGCTGCGACCAGCACTCCCGCTGGTTGATGCTCAGAAGGGTTCCTTGAAGGTGTGATTCTAAAACCTTAACCTTGATGTCTGCTGGGCGCTTGAGTGCATAAGTAATTTGGCGCGCTCCGCAATTCAAGAGCATGGTTTCGCCGTGCTTGTCGTCGGAGTTTACCAGGGCAAAGGCCTCCGGGGCCAGCCCGTCAAAGAGCAGCTTTTTAGCGGCTACGTAGTGGTCCATCGTCCCGTGGTAGTCCAGGTGGTCGCGAGAAATGTTGGTGAAGACCGCTCCGGCAAAGCGCAAACCCGTCACGCGGTGCTGCACCAGGCCGTGCGAGCTCACTTCAATGAATACCACCTTACAGCCGGCGTCCCTCATGCGAGCCAAATGGCCTTGAAGTACCCAAGCATCGGGAGTGGTATGGGTTGCGGCTTCTTCGGCAGAGTTCACGCAGACCTTCACGGTGCTGATAAGGCCCGTTTTGGTTCCGCGGTACATAAGCATGTGGTAGAGTAGGGTCGCCGTCGTGGTTTTTCCGTTGGTCCCGGTTACGCCGACCACGCTCATGCTATGGCTGGGCTGGTCAAACCAGGAGCATGCAATTTGGGCGTAGGCCTCGGCACTGTTGCCGACCACAATCCAGGTGACGTTCTCTGAGGGCGCGCTGGGAAGCTCTTCGACTATCAGGGCTCTTGCGCCTGCAGCAATTGCCTGATCCAGGTATCGGTGTCCGTCGGATTGACTGCCCCGCACTGCGATAAAAAGGCTGTCGGCACGCACGCTGCGGCTGTCGGTGGTTGCGAATTCCACGGCCAAATTGGTGCTGCCCTGCACGTCGGTCAGGCGCAGGCCATAGAGCAAGTTTTTCAGCAGCTTCATCCTAAAATCAGCATAATGGTCTTGCGGCCGACGCCCGGATTCCAGGATCGCACGCGTCCGTTCCCCTTGGTTTGCACGGTGTAACCCTTGCGTTCGAGCAGGCGCAGGGCGTCGGTCGCCTTCCAGCCGGTCCAGTTGGGCATAGTTCCGCGCTCAAGGTCGGCTTCGGCTTCGGCCCATTGCTTTTCGCTCGACGCAGACTGCTTTTGGGCAATGTTCTCTAGGCCCTCCGTCCAGTAACCCTTGGGCGGGGCCTGCTCGTCGGGAATAAATCGGGTAATGCCCACCGCGATGTCCTGAAATACGGGCGCGGCCACCACGTTGGCGTAGTAGCCCATGCTTTTAATGGGCCGTGAAACCACCACTACGCAGGAGTACTTGGGATTGTCCGCCGGAAAGTAGCCCGCAAACGAAGCCTGGTAGCCCATTCTCTCGGGATTCCAATACTCCAGCTGGCAGGTGCCCGTCTTGCCGGCGAGCTTTAGCGAGTCGAGCCTAATGTTGGTGGCGGTTCCGCGCAAAACAACGTTCTCCATTAGGTTGCGGACCTTGGCCACATTCTCCTTCGACGCAATGCTGCTGCGGATGTATTCCACTTCGGATTCGGCAACGACCTGACCGCGGTCTATCGTGCGCTCCCAGAGGCGGGGTCTCACCATCTTGCCATCGTTGGCCAAGGCATTGTAAAAAACCAAGGTCTGAAGGGGCGTGCACTGCACTCCGTAGCCAAACATCATCCAGGGCAGGGTGGTGCCAGACCAGCGACCGCTGCCGGGCTGGGGAATGAAGGGTTTGCTCTCGCCGTTGACTTCAATGCCTGTTTTTTCGCCCAAGCCCATTTGGTAGAGGCGGTCAATAAATTCCTGGGGGTTGGCGGCATACTTGGGGTAAATGGCCTTGACCACCCCGGTGTTGCTCGACACTTCTAAGGCGCGTCCGAGCGAAATCACGCCGTAGCCGCCCTTGTGGGAGTCGTTTACTTTTTTACCGTAGACCATGTACACGCCGCCGTCCGTATCGACTTTGGTGGCGGTGTCTACCACGCCGTCTTCGAGTGCGGCCAAGAGGGCAGCAAACTTGAAGGTGGACCCGGGCTCGGTTCGTTCCCAGACGGCATAGTTCCGCAGCTCGGTGTAGGTCGAGTCGCCATTTTCGCGTCCTAGGTTTACCATGGCGCGGATTTTTCCCGTGGCCACCTCCATTACAATCACGCTGCCGTGTTCCGCCTGAAACTGTACAAGTCGTTGCAGTAGAGCCCGATGTGCAATGTCCTGAATGCGCGTGTCAAGGGTAGTTTCAATGTCGGCTCCGTCGCGCGGCTCCACCTCGTAGTTGGCCTCGAGCGGCTTCCACTGGCCCTTGCCAAAATGCTGCATCCATCGAAGTCCGTTTTGGCCGCCCAGTACTTTATTAAAGGTGGCCTCGAGTCCGGCCTTGGCGTCGGGCCTCCAGTAGCCTATGGTCCGCTCGGCCATCATGCCAAGCGGCATGAGCCTGGTGTAGCGCTCCTCGGCAATTAATCCGTATTCAAAGGGACCACCGTCAAAAAGGGGCAGGTCACGCACCCTGCGGTACATGCTGAAGCTTAGGTTTTTAGCGATTAGCGCATAGCGTTTTTGCTCGCTTTGCTGCTCCTTGAGGTAGGTGAGCCATTCCCAGGCACTGCGCTCGGGCAAAAGAAGCTGCAGGCCGATGGCGGTCTTGTTAATGCTCTTATCAAAGTGCTCTTGGTTCACCAGGGAGGCATCCCAACGCAGCTCATACACGGGCATTGAGGTGGCCAGAAGCTGCCCGTCTGAGGAATAGATATTGCCCCGGCTCGCCTGAACCGTGCGCTGCTGTACTACCCGGTCTCGGGCGGCTTCGCGCAGTTCGGCACCGTCGCGAATCGAGACCACATACAGCTTGACCAGCACCGCAAGGGCAAACAAGGCCAGGAATGCGCTGATGCCCGCGACCCAGCGCGAACTCAGTCGGTCGGGGTCATTCGGCTTCATCCTTGGGTTGAATTATGCGTTCTGGTGCCTTGGTTGGCGGAATCATGCCCATTAGCTGGGTTCGTTCGCGCACGGAACTTTCGGTTCCCATGAGCATCAGGGTAGATTTTGCTTCGAGGTACTCGGATTTGATTTCGCTCAATTCTGCCGAGAGTTTGCTGATTTGGCGGGACTGCTGCTCGGCCTGGTGGGCCCAAAAGATCGCCAGAACCCCGAGCGCGCTTAAAAACCCCACAAAAGGCAGGTTGCGCACTACATAGGGATGCCCCAAAAAGGTACCCCTGAGTACGGAGGTCAGGCGCAGGCGATCGGACTTTTCAGCCATGGCTTACCTCAATTTTTTCTGCCGCGCGCAGCCTTGCGGAGCGCGACCTTGGATTTTCTTCAAGCTCCTCGGGCCCTGCGCTTATGGGCTTGCGGGTGAGTACTTCAAAGGGAACGAGCCGGCGGCCAAAGCTGTCTCGGTCGGCCTCTCCTTGGCAGCGGCCCTCGCGCATTAGGTTTTTAACCCGTCGGTCCTCAAGGCTGTGGTAGCTCATGACTACCAAGCGGCCCCCTGTTTTGAGGCTGGGCACGCAGTCGGCCAAAAAGGCTTCAAGTACTTCCATTTCGCGGTTGACCGCGATGCGTATGGCCTGAAAAACCCTCGTGGGCAGCTTGGCATTGCGGCCACGGCTGCAGAAGGGCTCGATGACTAGCCTGAGTTCTGCCGTGGTGGTCAGGGGCAGGGCCTTCAGTATGGCTGCGGAAATGCCAGCGGGTCGCTCCACGTCGCCAAATTCGGCCAGGACCTTGCGAAGCTCCAGTTCGCCCACTTGACTCAGCCACTCGCTGGCGGGCTGGCCGGCCTCGGGATTCATTCTCATGTCGAGCGGACCCTCGTATTTATGCGCAAATCCGCGCTCAGGTTGGTCGAGTTGGTGGCTGCTCACCCCCAGGTCAGCCAGAATGCCGTCAACCTGCGGAGCCCCGTGCAGCTTCAAAAACCGTTTGAGGTGCTCAAAATTGTGGGGAACAAGGGTAAATCGCGAATCATCGAGGGCGTTGGCTCCCGCGTCGGGATCCTGATCGAAGGCAATAAGCCTACCCTTGCTTCCCAGAGCCTCGAGTATGGCTCGGCTGTGTCCGCCGCCGCCAAAGGTGGCGTCGATGTAGGTCCCGTCGGGGCGAAGGTTTAAAAAGTCAAGGCATTCGGCGAGAAGAACGGGCTTATGATAGCTCATGGTCTCGATGTTGATCGCCCATTACCTCTTCGGCCAACTGGGCAAAGTCAAGGTCAGTTGGATTTACTGCCGCCTCATAGGCCTTGCGGCTCCAAATTTCTAAACCAAAAGTGGTGCCCGAGAACACTAGATCCTTCCCGAGGCCTGCATAAACGGCCAGGTCCTTGGCAATAAGAATCCGCCCAGAACCGTCGAGCTCCACCATCTTGACGCCGGCATGAAAGAGCCGCACAAAATCCGCGTTCTTTTTAACAAAACGGTTGAGTCCACCAATTTTATCAGAAATACTCTTCCACTGAGCCATGCTGTGCAACTCAAGGCAGGGACTAAAAACACTTCGCTTGAGCACAAACCCCTCACGAGCAGCTGCATCCAGTTGGCGCTTGAGGCCAGCGGGGAGCAAGACGCGGCCTTTGGCGTCCATACTGCATTCGTATACTCCGAGTACGGAATTCATGGGTTTTGATTGATTAGTTGCATCAAAAGTAGTAGTTTCTCCCACAAAAACCCACTTTCTCCCACTATTGTGCATAACTTTTGTCTTTTCTTCCTATTCCATTTATTTTAAATGCTTTATGAATCTAATTCAGCCAAATTTTTAAGGGTCCTGAGGCTGTATTGCGGTGCTTTGGTCAGGCCGCTGTCGGTGACCGCCCAGGTCCTGCCCCTCCTTATCCCGCGCATCCCTGCCCTATCTTTGCCTAAGACTTAGAACTTCACATAAATGATTGTTAGCGACGGTAAATTCGAATACCTCACCGAGGGTAGCGGAACTCCAATGATTTTCCTCCACGGTCTCATGGGGAACTTGAGCAACTTTCAGCATCAGGTGGACTACTTCAGCACGCGCGGCTACGAGGTAGTGGTACCCCTGCTCCCTCTATACTCTATGCCTTTAGCTACCACGTCGGTAAGCAGCTTAACTAAGTTTGTCAAGAAGTTCATCGACCACAAGGGCTACTCCAAGGTGATTCTGGTGGGCAACAGCCTTGGCGGTCACATCGCCCTTCTTTTTCAAAAACTCTTCCCAAGCTACCTTAAAAGTATAGTGCTTTCGGGCTCGAGCGGGCTTTATGAGGCGGCTATGGGCAACAGCTACCCCCGACGTGGCGACCGAGACTACATTGCGGAGCGCGTGCGCGACGTGTTCCACATAAAGGAGGTTGCTACCGAAGAACTCATCGATCAGGTCTTTGGTACCGTCAACGACCGCATGAAGGCCATCAAGACCCTGGCCATATCCAAGTCGGCGATACGCCACAATATGGCAGAAGACATTACGTCCTTCCATTTGCCGGTTTGCTTGATTTGGGGCAGGCAGGATGCCGTCACGCCCCCAGAGGTGGCCGATAAGTTTCACGAACTTTTGCCCAATTCAGACCTTTTTTGGATTGACCACTGCGGCCACGCCGCAATGATGGAGCAACCTCAAGAGTTTAACATCATCGTGGACGAGTGGCTCAAGAAGATCGAGGTCGCCTAAATCTTCACGCGGAATTTGTTCTCTCCTCGCCGAGGGTTGACGAGTGCCCGGAATGGGACATTCCGGAATATGCCTTTATTGGCCGGTCTAATGTAGGCAAGTCCTCGCTGATCAATAAGCTCGTGGGCCGCAAAGGGTTGGCAAAAACTTCGGGTAGTCCAGGCAAAACGCAGCTGATTAATTTGTTTAAAATTGACCGCGGAACCTGGGTTCTTGCCGACTTGCCGGGCTACGGCTACGCCAAGGTCAGCAAGGTCATGAGGGGCTCATTCAGCACCATGATTGGTCGCTACGTGCGGGAGCGCAAGAATCTTGCACTAGTATTTGTGCTAATTGATGGCCGTCTGGATCCCCAGCAGGCCGACTTGGATTTTCTCAAGCAGTTGGGCCTCTGGGAGGTTCCCTTTGCCCTGGTTTTCACCAAGGCCGACAAGGTGTCGGGTTCTGTTTTGATGAAGAATCGCGCCGCTTTTGAGAAGGCCTTTATGGAGGACTGGGATGAGCTACCTCCCTGGTTTCAGACCAGCGCCCAGACTGGCTACGGACGAGACAAGCTTCTCGCCTACATTGAGTCGATTAACCTCCAGCTCCGCGAATCGGGTCCATTAACTTAAGGCGTTCGCCAAACTGGCGGGCGAATCCGCGAAGGTCCGATGCAGCCTCCGATTCATTGGTTGCCCGCTCCAATCCGTCGGCAAGGGCGAGCAGGGTTTGGTGGTACATTTTTTTCATGTGGTCCACGCTCATTTCTTTGGTCCACAAATCAATGCGCAGCAGCTCTTCGGCTCGGTCGTCCCAGACTGAAAGCATAATTGCTTGGGTGTCGGACTGTTCTACGCCGCCGTCGGGCGCCGACCATTGAATGCGTTCGGGGACTCGGTTGGCGTCCAGATCGATTTCGAGGTTTATGCTGGATTTCATGGTCGGTAGTTGGATTGCTTGAGGATTTCAGTGCTCTTGGGGCTGGCTTCGAGTACTTCCCAAAGGCTTAGTTGCGGATTGCTTTGCCAGTAGGCCTGCATTATGCGCCAGCCAAACCAAACGCCAATTTGGCCCGGTATTTCTTGGTCGCGCTCGCTCCCCATTTTGCTGAACGGCGCGACTTCGACCAGCTTGCGCTTAAGGTCCGCACGGTTGTCAAAAAGCCAGCGTTCGCGCGCCAGGGACTTCCAGAGGGCCGCTTCATTCTCGGCAACGAAGGCCTGCTGGTCGGCAGAATAACTGAGGTAGAGATAGGCATCTTCTTCGCCTAACACTGTTTGAATAAAAAGGAGCTGTTTGCCTCGGCGGAGCATTTCGTCAAGCAGCTGTCCGCCACCCGAAGGAGTCGCTTCGTAGAGGGCAGCGGCCATGGCACTATAGATCCGCTCTGGGTCGTGGCTTTTGCGCAGGTAGGCGGATTCGTTGGCGTAGAGTGGGTGCTCTGAGCCCAAAAATCGATCCCAAGCGACAAAAAGCGCTCCCTCTGTTTTAAGCACGTCAAACTCTTCGGCTCGAGAAATGTAGGTGTAGACGCGAAGTCCGCTTGGCGCAGCCTGCAGCCCGTCGATGCGGTCGAGCATTTGTTTGGTTCGCCGGTCAAAATCGGCCAAGGGCTTGCGAACTTTTTTAGCGTCGGCCCAGAGCTGCCTCAACCCCTTATCGAGCAAATAGGGCGGGAGGTTTTCGCGCCAGTTGGGTTCAAAAATAAGCGGGTGCCGCGGAGCCATAGCCTCGAGCTTCACCAGCATGGCAGAGGAATCAAGATCGAGCAGGGAGTCTGCAAAATGCACGATGCGCAAGGGGTCTTGGTCGGCAAGAATGGCCGATTGCGCTTGGGCTTGGGCTTCTTCTCCCGCGTCGGTCCATGGGTCGTTGCGGCAGGCAGAAAGCCATAGGGCTGCGCTTGCAGCGAACAAAACACCTAATTTTGGCGTCCTTAGTTGCATAACCCAAAGGTAGTCTGATGAACGTCCCCTCCCTAACCCAGCACATTGTTCAATGGCTTAGTGCCTATGCCGACCAGGCAGGGGCAAAGGGATTTGTAGTGGGAGTGAGCGGTGGAATTGATTCTGCCGTCACAGCCGGACTCTGTGCGGCCACGGGACTCCGCGTAAGGCTCCTTGAAATGCCCATTCACCAGAATGCCGACCAGCTAGGCCGCTCGCAGGATTGGATTAATCACTTAGCGCAGCGGCACGGTGCTGTGACTCCCCGTCGCATTGACTTGAGCGGAGTTTTTGACGCGCATTGCGAGGCCATGGGCCTTGATGCTTCGCCCACGCGGGATCTCGCCCTGGCCAATACCCGCGCGAGGATTCGAATGGCAACCCTCTATGCGGAGGCCCAGTGCTACGGCTTGCTCGTCGCAGGGACCGGCAACAAGGTCGAGGATTTTGGCGTCGGATTTTTCACCAAGTATGGCGATGGGGGTGTGGACCTTAGTCCCATTGCGGGCCTCTATAAATCCCAGGTTTATCGGGTAGGCGAGTATCTGGGGGTGCCTAAAACCATCCTCGAGGCAGCGCCCACCGACGGACTTTGGTCCGACGGACGCACCGACGAGGACCAGCTGGGTGCGACCTACGCCGAGCTCGAAGTAGCCATGGAATTCAGCCTGCTTCAGCAATGGAATCCTTCGTTAGTTAGCAACGATCTCGAATGGGCCCGGGCTTTAGGCGCCGAGGGTCGCTCTTTGGAGGTTTTTGCGCTGTACTGCCGGTTTCACCGGGCTAATCTTCACAAAATGAGGCCCATTTCGGTTTGCGAAATCCCCAAAGACCTCTTGGTATAGCGGCCCATTGTAAAGGGCAGGGGGTCGCCTGTGGTGCTCGAGGGCAGCGCAATACCTAAAATCATGCTCCAGGTGGGCGCCATGTCTCGTGGATGCACGCGCTCCCAACGGTCGGAATTTGCTGGAATGCCAGGACCCATGAAGACCATGGGCACGTGGCTGTCGTAGCTATGGCCCGACCCGTGGGTACAGCCTTCTTCGCCGTAGTCCATGTGGCCCGACTTCAGTTCATAAAATACCTGACCGCTTCGGGCGTCAAAGGCATTCCGACGCATGGCGACCTTGGGATCGCAGGAACTGCGAACCTCGTCGGCAGTCCAGGCCATCTGGACGGCGGGGTGCTGCATGATGGCGTCGCGCACGAGCTCCCAGTCGTCGTCGTCACGGCTCTTGAGGTGAATTTGGTCGTTGCCCATGTACACCACGCCGGGCTCGTCCAGCTTCAGTGCAGCGATAAGCAGGCCGAGCTGCTCCTCAAGCTCTCGGCTATTCCAATTCTGAACGGCAAACCCGTCAAGGGCGGCCTGATTGGAGTTGTCGCAGGAACCGTGGTCCGCCGTGAGCGAAACGTAGTAGTTTCCGCGACCAAGCCTTCGGTCGAGTTCGTCAAAAAGCTGGCCCAACTGAAGGTCTAGGCGCAGGTATACGTCCATCAGCTCTTGCGCGCGCGGACCCATAAGGTGACCCAGGTGGTCGGGCGTTGAGAACGATAGGGCAAGCACGTCGGTATGGGTTCCGCGGCCCAGATTTTCTGCGTCAAGGGCGGCCAGAGCCACGTCAATAAGGATTTGATTGCCCTGCGGCGTGTAGCGAATCAATCCTGGGTTGCCCGCACCTAAGCCTGCAAGGTCATAGGGAAACTTGCCGGAGTTGGATCCGCGAAGTTTGCCTTCAAAGGGACGTTCGTCAGGCCCCGTGAAGGTTTCGTATACCGAGGGAGCCATCAGGCGTTCCCAGGAGCCCTTGAGGTAGCTGGCAGGGTTGTGGTCCCTATTGAACGATTCAATCCATGCAGGGAGCTGCGAGGCGTAGTGCGTTGAGGTTACAAAACCCACCTTGTCGTCCATCCAAAATGCGGCGTCGCCATAGTGGCCGGCTGCAGTGATGGCGCCGCGGTCCTTGAGCGAGAAGGCAAAAACTTTAGAAGCGCCGACACTTGCCCATTCCAGCTCGTCGGTCCAGGTGGTCGACCTTATGTTTTTGGGACTTCTCTTGTCGGATTCTCGCGTGCTCCCCACGGGCTGCACGTCGAGGTCTTCTACGCAGTAGACCGAGCGTCCGAGGGCCGGATCGTACCAATCGTTCCCTATAATTCCATTGCCCGAGGGATCGGTGCCGGTATAAACTACCGCATGACCAGGCCCTGTGTAGGTAGGCGAGTGGGTGTAGTGTCCGTTGCGGAATACCTGCCCTTCGCTAATCAAGCGCTTAAAACCGCCGGTGTAGAGCGAAGCGAACCGGCTTAGGTAGTCCGCACGCATTTGGTCCACCACAATAGAAACCGCCAGCTTTGGCTTGGCCTCGCGAGCCGGTGAAGTTGGTTTTTTTTGAGCATGAGCCGGAGCGGCAAGCGCCAAGGCAGTCAGAATGGTCCAGTAAATTCGCATGAGCCAAATATAGATCAGGCTTCTTGAGCGGCTGTTTTGGCAGTATTAAATCGCTCTTGAGCCTCTGCCCAAACTTCAAAGTGGGCATGAACGCGGTGCTGCAGCTCCTCGTAGCCTTTAAAAAATTCAGGATCCATGCTTCGTTCCTTAAACCGTTCTGGGCTAGCTACTTCTGCATCGAGGGCGTCCAGCTCGGCCTGAGCCTGTTCGTAGGCGCGCTCGGAGGCTTCCATAGCCTTTTCTGCGGTTCGAAGCTCGGCGTCGAGCCTTTTTTGCTCCTCTCGGTTGCGCGATACCCCTGATTTTGCCGTCGCGGTAGCTGCAGCCGAAGTAGCGGCAGCGGAGGCCGCCGCCTTGCGCGCACCCGCAACTTCCATGGCCCGAAGGGATTCGAGCTTGCGCTGTTCCAAGAAGTACTCGATTCCGCCCAAGTAAGGCTTGGCCTTGCCGTCGCGAAACTCAAAGGTCAGGGTGCAGAGTCCTTCCATGAATTCCCGGTCGTGCGAGACGACGATTAGGGTACCGTCGAACTGGAGCAGCGCCTGCTTGAGCACGTCTTTTGCGGCCATGTCCAAGTGGTTGGTGGGCTCGTCAAGAACCAAGAGGTTGATGGGATTCAGCATCAGCTGGCAGAGGGCAAGTCGGCCGCGTTCGCCACCCGACAGCACTCGAACCTTCTTCTCTACGTCGTCTCCGCCAAACATAAAGTTCCCGAGCAGGTTGCGTGCGTTTCGGCGTATCTCGTCCGGAGCCGCGTCTTCAATGGTCTGCAGCACCGTTTTGGTTCCGTCCAAAACCTCAGCCTGATTTTGAGCGTAGTATCCCATTTTAACCTGGTATCCCCACTCGATGCTGCCCTCGCATTCCAGGCCTTCAGCCAGAATTTTGACCAAGGTGGACTTTCCCTGTCCGTTTTGGCCGACAAAGGCAATTTTTTGGCCGCGTACAAACTCTAAATCAAGGCCTTTTAGCACGTGCTTGGTGCCGTAGTGCTTGTGAATTCCCTGGAGTTTGGCGTTGATTTTACCCGAATGCGGTGCAGGCGGAAACTTAAACCGCATCTGCCGATTGTCTTCGTCGTCAACCTCAATAACCTCGATGCGGTCCAGCTTTTTAATCAAAGACTGGGCAAAGGCGGCCTTGCTGGCTTTGGCGCGAAAGCGGTCCACCAAATCTTGGGTATTCTTAATTTCTTTGTCTTGATTCACCTTGGCCTGGCGCTGCTTTTCGCGAATTTCGTCGCGGAGCGTCAGGTACTTGAAGTAGGGAACATTGTAGTCATAGCTCTTGCCAAGTACCAGCTCGAGGGTGCGGTTGGTCGCATTGTTCAAGAAGGTTCGGTCGTGCGAAACCAGAATGATGGCCTGGTTGCTCTGGGCCAAGAATTCCTCAAGCCAGAGGATGGATTCGATGTCTAGGTGGTTTGTTGGCTCGTCCAAAAGGAGGACGTCGTGCTGCTGAAGCAGGATTTTAGCGAGCTCTACCCTCATTTGCCATCCGCCCGAGAAGGAGTTAAGAGGCTGGTGGAAGTCCGTGGATTTAAATCCGAGCCCCATTAAGACGCGTTCGAGGTCGGCTTGGTAGGTGTAACCGCCAATATGCTGAAAGCGCTCTTGAGCATGGTGAAAGCGCTCGAGAAGGTCCATGTATGCGTCGCTCTCGTAGTCCGTGCGGGTCCCCATTTCGAGGGTCATGGATTCAATGTCCGCTTCTAAACGCTTAATTTCAATAAAACTTGACGCGGCCTCATCCCAGACGCTCGACAAGGGAGCCGGGGGCATATCCTGGGTCAGGAAGCCAATGCTGAAGTCGCTTGGGCAGTTAATGCTCCCGGAGTCGGGTCGCAATCGGCCGGCAATAAGCTTAAGGAGGGTGGATTTTCCGGCGCCGTTGCGGCCCACAAGACCGATGCGGTCGTTGGCATTTACCTGGAATGAAACTCCTTTAAAAAGGTCTGATCCGCCAAAGCTTAGGCTAACTTGAAATATACTCAGCATGAGGGTCACAAAAGTAGTACGTTAATGGGGCTGGTGCGGGTAAATTTGCAGTCACCATTTTTTAGTCCAGTATTTCATGAAGTTGATCGGTAAAGGGAGCAAGTCCTACAGCATTTTAGCCGCAAAATGCCCCCAGTGCCACGAGGGCGAGATGTTTCAAAACCCCAATCCCTACCGTCTATCGAGCATGTTTGAGATGCATGCAGTCTGCAGCGTTTGCGGACTCGAGTATGAGCCAGAACCCAATTTTTACTACGGAGCCATGTATGTTTCCTATGGCTATACGGTGGCGCTCTTTGTGGCGGTGTACGTAATTTTTGCGGTTTTCTTGGGCTGGACTATGTGGCCAACCGTGGGAGCGCTGGCGGTTACTTTAGTGGCGCTCGGGCCATTTTTGTTTCGCGTCGCGCGCGTGACCTACCTCAATATTTTTGTGCATTTTGACCCCAACGCAGTCAAAAAGTCTTAAAATTTAGCGGAATTCCAGAGCTCGATGGCCAGAAGCGGAGCGTGGAGGGTTCCTCGCGACCCTAAGCCGTTGAGCAGTCCAAGTCCCTTGAGTTCGGTGTGCCATCCCCAGCGCGGACGACGGTCCTTCATGGTCGGTCGAATCCCGGTCCAGGCATCCAAAACCTGAATTTCACCCCCAAACCAGGACTGAGTGGACTTCAGTAGTTCCTGGGTTTGGCCTTGCTCCGCCGGGGGAGGGTCGAGGTCGCCATGCTCTATGCCCCAAGCATAGGTGGAGCCAAGCTGATGGATTCCCTCGCCTTCTGGAACCAAAAAGTGGCTGCGGTGAAGCATTAGGCTAGACTCTGTTGCGCTTTGAACGCGGAGGCCTTGACCCCAGGTGCGCGCAAATCTCAGATCTCCCCAAAAGTGCTCTGCCCAGCGAGCTTGGTAGCCTTCGCAGAGTACAACTGCGTCGAATTCCTGGCTTTCATTGATCTGCCATACTCCGGAGTCCAGTTGGCGAATTTGAACCACGGGATCGGTGCTGCACTCAAACTGCTGGGAGGCCCAGTCCAAGTAGGCGGCAATTCGAAGCCTAAAACTGCCTTGGACCATGCCAAGTTTAAGCCCTCTGACGTAGTCTGGCGCATCAACGAGCTCGCCCAGAAACTCTCCGATCACAGGATGGTCCTGCAGGGCGCTCCAGTCGTTTACCTCTGCGGCGGTCTGGAGTACTTCATAAATTGGCTCGGTGCTGCAAAACTCCGCAGGGTACATTCTGTGGGCGGCTTCTAGGGCCTCCTTTGCACGCCAAACGGCTCTGCGGCGCTTGAGAACAATGGGATTGACCAATCCGGTGGCAACCCGGGAGGAGCAGCGGCGAATGCCCGCATCGAAGACCATTATGCTGTAGCCTGCTGGAGCCAGTCGTGCAGCTGCGCTGCCGGCAATTCCGAATCCCACTATGGCAACGCGCTTCATACTGCAGGCAAGGTAGGGTCAAAAAAAAGCCGCCCGAATGGGCGGCTAAACATGTTGCCGTTTAAAAGACTAAAACTGCCAGTAGTCGTGCTCGCGGTTGCGAATCTCCTCACGGATTCGCTTGGACTCCAGCAGCTGCTCCATAGGGTTGTTGGCCTTATAGTCTTTGATTTCGCGGTCGTAGACGTTGTCTTCTTTCATGACGATGGCATTGAAGTAGCGCATTTGAAAAATCTGATCAAAGGTCAAACGCCGCGTGTTGTTATTGGGATTGTAGGCAACATTCGTTGCGAACGCTTGGCGCGCATCGGGGAACCATACCCAAAACAAGTTGATGATGTCGCCTTCCTGCGGATCCTTAATTACCGGCGAAATGCCAATAATGCGGTTCTTCAGTTCGCCGCGCTGCTTGTCAAAGTACCAGTCGCTCTTGATATCCCAAGCAAGAATGTTGTTGGATTTGATTTCAATCGAGTCAATCGCCAAAATGGTGCCGTCGTCGTTGTCGCGAATAGTATCAATGCGGAACAGTCTGTTGCTCACCTCATTCATGGTCAAGGGGCGCAAAAACAAATCGTCGTCGTAGACTTCGGTAATGCTGCCTTCGCTTAGAATGGCATCCTTCATCACGTCAAACAGGGACTTGCGGTCGGGTAAAGCCTGAATGGGGTAGTACAATGGGTGGTTGAGCTTCTCCAAGGTGTGAATGCGCTCCCAGTTGCGGCGAGACCAGAGCATGTCGTCTTGACGCAGGTGTGCATAAGGAATTACGCGGGCCTGGCCCGTGTGCATCTCTGACTTTGGAATCAATCCGTCGTCTTGCGGAGAAAGAACTTGTGCTTTGAGGGTCAGACCCACAAAAAACAGTGCTGCTATAGAAACTAGGTTTTTCATACTATTGAACGTCAAGAACTACGTTAGAAATATTCTCAATGCGGGTACCCTGTGGGGTTTCTGCCTTGATTCTTCGAATGGAAACGGACGACCCTGGGCGCAAGCGCTCAATCTGGTCGCGAAGGTCGTTGGGCACCTTATTGCCCTTCACTTGAATGGCGGGCTTACCCTCTAATTTAATGTCAAATGCCTTAACCGTTAGGGGTAGGTCAAAGGGAAAATCCTGGTACTCGGCCTCAACAATTCCCTTGGCAAGAAGGCTGGTAGAAATTAGGCCATCCTTCTTTTTGTACACGGTTCCAACGGCCTGAGGTAGGCCTTTAATACGGTACAGCTTCTCGCCCGCTTTGCGCGATTTGCCGTCTTTTTCCTTAACTGTTACCGAGATAATTACTTCTTTACCCGACACGTTGGTCACGTTGGCTATGTAGTTGCCTGCCTTGCCCGATAATCCCGAACCCGAAACAACAAGGTTCTCTGGAGCCACTCCGGGAACTGATATTTCGATGGGATTGTCGACGTTGCGGTAGAGTACGTTCATCTTGGTGGCAGAAATAACTACACTTGGCGGTGCGACCGTGTAGGTCAGCTCAAAGGGGTAGTCCGTATCGCCTCCAGGAATGCGCATGCTGCCTTTCAAGGTCTTGCTACCGTTACCTGATCCTTGAATTCGAATCTTGCCCACTCCGTTTTCTACGCTTTGAGGAGTAACTCCAATAAATTGCGGATTCCGCCCCTTGTCGTAAGCCGCCAAAAACACGTCGGCCTCTAAGTAGTCGCCTTGGGTAACGTAGGTTGACTTGGGAGTAACAACGGCCCTTACGTTGTCAAACTTTAGGGTGTTGGCGTCAATCTGACCATAAAGGTGCTCGACGGTCTTCGCTTCCATGCGTCGCACGCGCGACTGTAGATCGGTCAAAAAGGGAATAACTCCTGCTAGAGGTAACTCCGCGAAGGTTGCGCGTTCCCAAGACATTTTAGTACCCTCGACGACCTCGTCTTCAAGGTTGAAGGTCTCGTCAACGATGCGCTTCATGATTTCGTCGCCATCCGTCTGGGTTTCCAGAAAAGTGCGGTAGGCTATGATGCGCTCTTTAATTTCCTTAGCCTTTCCTTGGCCGCCCACGCTTTTATCGTTCAAGAGGTAGTTTTCTCCCACATCGCGGTTGTCGGATCCCTTGTAGCGTCCCTCTTTGTCATATCCGCCCGTTTGGGCAATCATCTCTTCTTTGGTCAGCTTGAGAAGCGCAAAAAGGCTTTCGGATTCCTCCTTGACTTTGAGGGCACGCTCATTGATGGGAATGGCGCGCGGGTTTTCAGAAACCTGTGCCTGAATAGCGGTGTAAATGGTAGCGGTTCCGCTCTCAACAGTGCTAACGGTAGCATTCATTCCCTTGTCGAGCTTGTCGAGCACGCGCAGAATGTCTTTGGAAACATTCAAGGCCAGCATCGCGGTCAACACGAGGTACATCATGTTGATCATTTTCTGACGCGGAGAAATTTTACCTGAAGCCATGGGGTTCTAAATCGAAATTATTATGAGGAAGGGCTGTTTGTGTAGACTGGGTTGAAGGTTCCCTATTACGAGCGAACGTTCATCGCCGCCAGCATGTTGCCGTAGACGGAATTCAGCTGCGCTAGGTTTTGGCTAAGCTTGGCCACCTCACCAGCAAGTGCATCGGTGTTTTGGGCTGAAGCACTGAGTTTCTCCATCACGGTATTTTGAATCTCCAATTGGCTAGTGGAATTCTCAAGCTGCACGGCATAAAGGGCGTTTAGCGCCTCCATGTTCTTGGCTGCTGCCCCGAGTTGCTGGCTGTAGCTTGCAGTAGCTCCTGCGGCATCGGTGGTACTGTTTAGGGACGCTGCCGTATCGCTTAGCCTGCGCATTCCCGCAGACAAACTGTCGAGGAGTTCTGGGCCAATTTTAGCTTCCTCGAGCATGCGGTCGAGCTCCTGAGTGGGAGTTCCTGTTCCTTTGCGGGCTTTCTTGTTGTAATCGGGCTCATTCTCGAGTTCGGGGTAGGCTAGGGCCCAGTCGTAATCTTTAGGCTGGGCCTCAAAAGCAGAAATGGCAAAGATGACGGCCTCGGTGGTAAGACCAATAATGAGCATCAAATCCGCTCCTTTAAGGTGCAGAATTTTGAACAATGCGCCCATAATTACTACTGCAGCGCCCAATCCGTAGAGCTTTACCATGAAGTCTTTAAAGCGCTTACCGTTAACGTCGATTATAGCCATTTTGAATGAAGTTTAGGGGATGAGAGGGGGTAAAGGTTAACTAGAAAAATTTTTAGAAGTCTCGGCGATCACGGCCTAAGAAGCTTTGAACCGTGCGGAATCCAATGTAGGATTTAGCCGTGTCCTGGTACTCGTAATCGCGCATGCCGTTTTGCATAAAGATGGCGACGTCTTTCCAGGATCCTCCGCGAATAACCTTTCGCTTTAGGGTAACTGCGTCCGATTCGGCTGCGCTGTACTTAAAGTCGGGACTCAAATCAGAAACGTAGTAGTAGGAGGCTTCGTCAAAAGCGGTGCTGGTCCATTCTGCGACGTTGCCGGCCATATCATAGAGGCCGTATTCGTTGGGCTCATAGCTGTGAACCCGAACAGGGTGCATTCCGCCGTCTGCCACAAGATTACCGCGCCCAGGCTTGAAGTTCGCCAAAAAGCAGCCCTTGCTGTTGGTCGTGTAGGGTCCGCCCCATGGGTAGGTAGTTAGTTCGCGACCGCCACGAGCTGCGTATTCCCACTCCGCCTCGGTAGGCAGGCGGAACTCGTTCTCGATGAAGTCGTTGCTCTCGCGCAGGTAGCTGTTGCGGTAGTGGGTGCGCCAGTTGGCAAAGGCCGTAGACTGCTTCCAGCTCACTCCAACCACAGGATACTCGTCGTAGGCGGGGTGCCAGAAGTAGTTGTCGTGCAGGTTTTCGTTGAAGGAATAGGTGAAATCAGAGATCCAGGCCAGGGTATCGGGGTATACGTTGACGATTTCTGAGACAAAGAAGCTTGAGCGATCCGATACTTTTTTGCCGTTTTTGATGTAGTCGCGGTAGGAGAAGGTGCGATTGTCGCCGTCCGCGTCGCGGAAGTCCTTCTGCCAGCGGTTCTCTTTGGAAGCCGCTTTTTGCTTGTCAACCCAAAAGTGCAGGTAGTTTAGCTGGCGAGAATCGATGCTTCGTCCGCCCAAGAAGCGCTCCTCGGGAGAGAGGTACATCGACTCGATGATCTCGGTATACTCCTCAGAGGGGTAGCGGTCGGTGGCCCATACCAGGCGACTCGTCCAATCGAGGTAGGTCTGCATGGAATCCGGATAGTTGAGACCAACAAACTCTTCATAGAACGTAGGATTGTTCATGTCGGCGTAGTTGATGTACTCGTAGCCTTCAACCATACCCTCGGCAAGACGAAAGCGCAGGATGGAGTCCCGAACCCAATCGACAAACTGACGGTACTCGTTGTTGGTGATTTCGGTTTCGTCCATGTAGAAGGCAGGAACCGATACGGATTTAGTGGATGCCGTGAGCGTGGCAGGCACGTCTACGTCAGAATTGCCCATGGCGAACTGACCTTGGGGAATGTAAACCATTCCGTAAGGGTCCGACGGGTAAAACTCAGGGCGGTTTTGAACGCCTACTAATTCTCCGTGGTCTCCGCCAGAACAGGCCGACAGAACCATGGCCGCGAAGCCCGTTGAGAAAAGGGATGGTACCAGTTTAAATTTTTTCATGGTCTTTAACTAACGTCAAGTTGAGCGCGATATTACAAAAATCTTGGGTTGCGGTAGCTACCGTTGATGCGCGGAGGTATTTCGATGGTGAAGCAATAGGACAAAAATAGTTCATGAGAGCCAGAAGAATAAGCACTTAGTGAAGAGGTAGTCAAGTCGTAGGAGTAGGACGCCTTGAGCGAGGGCATGATTTGGTAGCCCAGCATGATGCTTAGAGCGTCTTGATTGCGGTAGCCGAGTCCCGCATAAATCTTCTCCATAATCAACGCGTTGGCATTCAAATCCAGGCTAAGGTTGGAACTCAAGTCCGACTTAAGGAGTAAGCTAGGAGTAACGCGAATCGGAACGGAGGTTGGCAGGTCAAAGGACGCACCGCCCGTTAAGAAGTAGTGAAGGCTGCTTTTGAAGCGGGCAGAACTTCCGGAGAAGAGGGCATCGCTTTGCAGCATTCTTGTGGTAGAAAGCCCTGCAAACCAAACATCGGTTGAATAATAAGCCCCAAAATTTAGTTCGGGCGTAAAAGAGGTGGCGCCACTACCAACGACCGCTGGATCGCTCGGATTGTCTGGGTAAATCCATTGCGCGTTGCGCACGTTTTTGTTTTTAAAGTCTACCGACATGCCGAGTCCCAAGCGGCCTGCGCCCAGATCCATTTGGTAGGCGTAGCCCAAGGCGGCAGAAACGTCCTCAAAGAAGCCGATGCGGTCGTTTTGAACATTGACCAAAATCCCACCGTGCAATAACTCCACGGGGATGGACGCGTTAACATTTTGCGTAGTTGGGGCTCCTTCGAATCCGACCCATTGAAGTCGCTGTCCCATGTTGATGCAAATTCCTTCTCCGCTGCCTGCAACGCCAGGATTAAAGCTCAGCCTATTATGGTAGTACTGGGTAAACTGCACGTCCTGCTGAGCCCATAACGAGCTAGATAAGAGTACAATTGCGCTTGCAAAAAGATATTTTAAGCGGTTCATTCCAGTCAACGAGGTTCTACGAATAAGGGCTAAAAGTAACTAAAAATGCGGTACCACGTAAATTTTGTTAAACGCCGCGGCGAACTACGCGCCACCAAACGGCGGGAATTTCACCATTTTGTGCCGTCGCGTAGTCTTCGGCTGAGCAGGGAATCAGGCTGTGCCGAGCATCCTGCCCGGGATTACTGGGCACTTCGATCCACCAGCGCTGGCTCCAGGGCGACTTGTAAAAGACCAATTCACCCTCGTCCTTGGGTAGAAGTACCGTGAACCGCACGTAGTCTTCCTTCGACCGCATCGGAAAGTCCGAAACGCGGCCAGCGACCCCGTCGATAAAGTACCACAGTCCTTGAGCCCAGAGGTTCGCATTTTGGCCGTCCAGATCGCGGCTGCTCACAAAGTCGGTCATGCAAAGCGCGTGGAGTTTATCGCTGAATCCGGCATAGCGAAGCAGGGCACAAAAGGCCTCGCCCGTAAGTCCGTTGGGGTTGGGGTCGCGTTGGGCAGGCGCGTCGGATGCGCGGACTGCGGCGTTGTGAACCACGACCATGTCGGCATCGCGCACCCAGGGCTCTGAGCGCTGAATGGGCTGAAGTTCGCCGATGCGGTGCACCTCTAAATGCATTTTCTCGGCCAAGTCGAGCAGGGACTGGGGCACCAAATAGCTCTGATGGGCCAGGTGGCTCACGTGAAATAGACGAAATGGCTTGAGCGTGAGCATCTGTGCCAGCAAATTGCTGTGGTCTGGCATAAAACTGTCGTCGCCAAGCGAAATCCGGTTGTTGATCATGCAGGCACTGACGGTGCGCTCCAGCTTGACAAATGCGCGGTAAACTCCAAGAGGCCAGTCGGATCCTGCGCCAAGAAAGACCGGAATGCATCCGTACTGCAGGACTTCGGCAGCGAGTTCCTCAACGGCCACCAGGGTGTCCACACGATCCCTTCCGGGTCTAAGGTTTCCCAGGTCTGCAACCTTCACCTCCCAAGGGCCCCAATAAAGGCCAAAAAGGGATCTCCTCACGCTGTTGGCAACCTCGTGCGGGGATGATTGCTGCTCGGGAACGCCAATCAGGGCGATTTGCATGCCTCGCAGGTCGGGCACTTCGCTTTGGTGCATGGCAATGGAATTGCCCAATGTTTCATGGGGCCAAGCCTCTAAAAGCTCGGCAGGTAGCGGTTCAAGCCATTGGGTGCCCATGGTTACTTATTTAGCTACTGGGGCTTTTTTAGCCTTGGGTTTTGCTGCGGACTTCGGCTTGGCTGCGGACTTCGCCTTAGGCTTTGCAGCCGACTTGGTTTTGGCGCCCGGACGACCACGACCCTTGCCCTTGCCGGCTGAGGGCACATGCTTGGCAATAAGCTCAATAACTTCCTCGGTGGTGAGCTTCTCCGGTTCGATACCACGGGGAATTTTAACGTTCTCCTTGTCCCACTTCAAGTAGGGCCCGTAGCGGCCCTTGCGCAGTTCCACGGCTCCTTGCGGCGTAGAATACGTATGCATCAGCGAGGCCTCGGCGGCAATCACTTTGGCCCTAACCAGTTCAATGGCCTCTGCCTCGGTAACGTTGAGCGGCGTGAGGGGTGCAGTCAAACTGGCGAAGGTTTTGTCCCACTGAACATAGGGACCAAAACGGCCGAAGTTTGCCTTGAGGGGCTTGCCTTCGAGCTCGCCAACCAGGCGGGGCAGGCGCAGCAGCTCAAGGGCTTCGGGCAGAGTGATCTTGTCCAGCGAAAAGGGCTCGGGGATGCCGACGAACTTGGCGTCTAACTCGTCGTCTTCTCCGCCACCAAGCATGACCACGGGACCAAATCGCGCAAGCCGGGCTGAAATCTGCCGTCCATTCTCTGGATGCGTGCCGAGAAGGCGAATCGAGCGCACGCGGTCTCCTTCTTCGGATTCCACAACCATGGGGTGAAACTTCTTGTAGAAGTCACCCAGTACCGATTGCCATTGGCTTCGGCCTTCGGCGACCTCGTCAAATTGGGCCTCCATCTTGGCCGTGAAGGAGTAGTCCATCACCGAACTAAAGTTGGCCACGAGGTAGTCGGTTACCAGGTTCCCAATGTCGGTGGGCACGAGGCGGCCCTTGTCTGAACCGTACTTCTCGTCGCGCTTGTCCCAGTTCCATTGGCTTCCGCCAGTCCATTCCGCATAGATTATAGGTCGAACTTCGCCTTCGCGCACCCCTTTTGCCACGTATCCGCGGTTTTGAACGGTCGATATGGTCGGCGCATAGGTGGACGGGCGGCCGATGCCTTCTTCTTCCAGAGCCTTAACCAAGGTCGCCTCGGTGAATCTACCGGGGGCTCGGGTAAAGCGCTGGGTTGCCTGAGCGGACTGAAGCCGGACTGCATCGTTTTGCTTCAATGGGGGGAGCATTCCTGCCTCGTCTTCTTCTTCGTCAAGGCCCTCGCGGTACACCTTTAAAAAGCCCTCAAAGGCAATCATTTCGCCACGTGCCGTGAATTCTATGGCGGAATTTTGCAGCTGCGCCACCGTGCGGTCTATTTGCGCGTCGGCCATTTGGCTTGCAAGGGTACGCTTCCAGATTAGCTCATAGAGTTTTTTCTCTGAAGGATCGCCGCCAGCGGACTTCATTAGCATGTTGGTAGGGCGAATGGCTTCGTGTGCTTCCTGGGCTCCTGCACTTTTAGTTTGGTACTTGCGCGATTGGGCAAAACTGCTGCCGTAGAGCTCTGTAACGGCGTCTCGCGCTCCAGAAATGGCCTCTTCAGAAAGGTTTACCGAGTCGGTACGCATATAGGTAATATGACCGTTTTCGTATAGTTTTTGCGCCAAACTCATGGTGCGGCTCACCGACAATCCTAGTTTGCGGGACGCCTCCTGCTGCAGGGTTGAGGTGGTGAATGGGGCAGCGGGCTTGCGGGCTGAGGTCTTCTGCTCGAGCGAGGCCACCACGAAACCGCCGAGGTCGAGGCCGGCAGCCAAAGCATTTACTGAGGCCTGATCCTTGAGGCTCCCGTGGTATTCGGCCAGAAAACCTGCTCCGTTGGGCGCAGCAAAGCGACCCTCCATGCGAAAGTCGATGGTCGAAACGAAATTCTCGATGGCGCGCTCTCGTTCTACAATCATGCGCACAGCGACAGACTGCACTCGGCCGGCGCTCAGGCCGCGTCGGACCTTCTTCCAAAGCACGGGCGAGAGCTCAAAACCCACAAGCCGATCCAGCACCCGGCGAGCCTGCTGGGCGTTGACCAGGTTCATGTCGATCTGGCGCGGATTGTCTACCGCCTTTAGAATGGCAGACTTGGTAATCTCATGAAAAACAATTCGTTTGGTCTTGTTCATGTCGAGGTCTAGGGCCTCGGCCAGGTGCCAAGAAATGGCTTCTCCCTCACGGTCCTCATCACTGGCCAGCCAAACCGTATCGGCGGTCTTAGCCAGTTTGCGCAGTTGGGCAACGACCTCTTTTTTGTCTTCGCTCACCTCATACTCCGGGGCAAAATCCTTCCCGACGTCAATGCCGATTCCGCGCTCTGGAAGGTCCCGAATGTGCCCAAAACTGGAACGCACCGTGAAGGCGCTGCCGAGGTATTTTTCAATGGTCTTGGCCTTGGCAGGGGATTCGACGATAACGAGATTTTGGGCCATGAGCAGAGTTTTACGCCTGCAAAGTAACGCTCGGAATTTGGCCCAAGCGTTTAAAATTAGCGGCTGACATTTTGTCGCTCTACCTCGGACGTAGTCCGTATTTTTGCAGCATGTCTAAAATTTTAGAAACGGAACCCAGCCTTTTGGCCGAAGAGCGCCAAGGAGAAGTCCTGCTGCGCGAAGGCCTTGGTCAAGGAAAAAAACTATACTTAGAGTCCTATGGATGCCAGATGAATTTCTCTGACAGCGAAATCGTCGCCTCTATTTTACAAAAAGGGGGATACGAAACCACCGACAAACTCGAAGATGCCGATCTGGTGCTTTTGAATACTTGCTCGATTCGCGAAAAGGCCGAACAGACCGTGCGCAAGCGACTGGATCAGTTTAACACGCTCAAGGCCAACAAGCCCGAGCTCAAAATTGGCGTGCTGGGTTGCATGGCCGAACGCGTGCGCGAAAAGTTTTTTGAAGAAGAGAAGCTCGTGGACTTGGTCGTGGGCCCCGACGCATACCGTGATTTGCCCAACTTGCTCGAGGAGCTTGACGGCGGCCGCAAGGCGGTAAACGTACTTCTGAGCAAAGAAGAGACCTACCACGACATTGAGCCGGTGCGACTCGGCGGCAACGGAATCACCGCCTTTGTGAGCATAACCCGAGGCTGCGACAACATGTGCACCTTCTGCGTGGTGCCCTTCACCCGCGGTCGAGAGCGCAGTCGAGACCCTCAAACCATCCTTGAGGAGGTTATGCAGCTTTGGGCGGACGGCTACCAAGAGGTGACGCTGCTGGGTCAGAACGTCGATTCCTACCTATGGTACGGGGGCGGACTCAAAAAAGACTTCGACAAGGCAAGCCCCATGGCGCAAGCCAGTGCCCATCACTTTGCGGACCTGCTTCACCTTGTGGCCAATGCGGTACCCGAGATGCGAATCCGCTTCTCCACAAGCAATCCTCAAGACATGAAGGACGAGGTGCTGGAGGCCATCGCGGCGCACCCCAACATTTGCAAGTACATTCACCTGCCCGTGCAGAGCGGTTCGTCGCGCATTCTCAAGGCCATGAATCGGGGCCACAACCGCGAGGAGTATCTGGCGCTAGTGGACCGCATTCGCCGAATTATTCCGGGCTGCGGAATAAGCCAAGACATGATCTCGGGCTTCCCGGGCGAGACCGAAGAAGACCACCAGGAGACCCTGAGCCTTATGGAGTACGTGAAGTACGATTTTGGCTACATGTTCGCCTATTCGGAGCGTCCCAACACCTTTGCGGCACGCAAGCTCGAAGACAGCATTCCGTTGGAAGTAAAGAAGCGCCGACTCAATGAGGTTATTGAGGCGCAGCAAAGGCATTCTGCCGAACGCAATTCCGCGCATATTGGCCAAACGGTTGAGGTGCTCGTCGAGGGACGGTCCAAGCGGAGCGAGGCCGATTTATACGGCCGCACTTCTGAAAACAATGTCGTGGTTTTTGCCCGCGAGAACTACCAGGCAGGCCAATGGGTAATGGTTGAGATTGAACGCAGTACTGCCGCGACCCTACTGGGCAAGGCCGTGGGTTACGCCCGAATTCCGCGCTAATGAAGACCCTACTAATTGCCGTTGCACTGCTTTGCAGCCTTGTGGCAGGAGCCCAAACCAAGTTAGCCGACGGTACCTGGCAGGATCTCGGTCTGGAACTGGGCCTGCGTGCCGAGGCCATCAGAGAATCGGGTGTTATAAGGCTTTGTGTGGCTAAGGAAGGCCAGTGCATTGAGAATTTAACCCTGGGTTTTATGGTTCGGGTCTACGATAAGGCCGGCAAAGAGATTTGGAATTCCCTTTGGACGGGGCGTACTTTGGATTTAAAGTTTAAAAGTCCCTTGCCCGAGGCCCACAAAGTTTTGGTCGAGGCAACGAGTCCGAACGTGGTCAACAAGCTCTCGGGCACCAGGATCGCCACAGGTAAACCCTTAAAACTTGAATTTACCGTCGAATGAAGGTTCAAGAAGTCAAGCAACGATTTGGTATCATCGGGACCCAGCCCGCGCTGGACCGCGCTTTGTACAAGGCGATTCAGGTCGCTGCAACCGATATTTCAGTACTGGTGACGGGCGAAAGCGGCGTGGGCAAGGAGAACATCCCCAAGATTATTCACCACCTGTCGCACCGCAAGCACGCCCCCTTGGTGGCGGTCAACTGCGGGGCAATACCCGAGGGCACTATTGATTCGGAACTTTTTGGTCACGAGAAGGGAGCCTTTACCGGTGCGGCCGGGGCTCGGAAAGGCTATTTTGAAGAGGCCGACGGGGGAACCATCTTTTTGGACGAGGTCGGGGAGCTTCCCCTGGGAACACAAGTGCGCCTGCTACGGGTCCTCGAGACGGGGGAATTCATCAAAGTGGGGTCTTCGAAGGCGCAAAAAATCGACGTGCGCGTGGTCGGTGCGACCAACGTAGACATGCTCGACAAAATTGACAAGGGTCTGTTTCGCGAGGATTTATTTTACCGTCTTAATACGGTCGAGATTTCGCTTCCGCCCCTGCGGGAGCGCAAGGACGACATCCACCTGCTGTTTCGCAAGTTTGCTCAAGATTTCTCGCAGAAGTACCGAGTTCCGGCCGTTCGCCTCTCTGAGGAGGCAGTGGCGGTGCTTGAATCCTACCGATGGCCAGGAAACATTCGCCAGCTCCGCAATCTGGTAGAGCAGCTTTGCGTGGTGGAGAGCGATCGCGAAATCAAGTCGGAGGTGCTGCGCCAGTACATTCCAGAGATTGACCGCCGAAGCGTTCCGGCCCGGCGTGATGACGTTTTGTCGCATTCCGAGTTTAATACCGAGCGCGAAATCCTTTACAAGGTGCTCTTTGACATGCGCAACGACCTAAATAATCTAAAGCAGGCTGTATCGAGCATGACGGGTGCAGGTTTTGCGCAGTCTTCGGCGCCTGCTGAATCATCTCTGCCGGCCCTTCGGTCGGAGCCGGCCGCCGCCCCAGAGGCACAACGGTACATGAATTTACCCGAAGAGGAGGGCGAAGAGACCCTGGACGTAGATTCTGCGGTGGAGTCTGCAGAGCACTTGTCGCTTCAGGATCTTGAGCTCGAAACCATACGCAGGGTCCTCGAGAGACATAAGGGTCGCCGCAAGAATGCCTCGGCCGAGTTGGGCATTAGCGAGCGCACGCTGTACCGCAAAATCAAGCAATTCGGCCTCGACTGATGCGGACCCTACTCGTGACCCTCATGGTTTTGGTTACGGCCTGCAAGGGCATGTATTCCTTCACTGGCGGAGACGTCGGGAGCGCTAAAACCATTAGCGTTATTGCATTTGAAAACAGGGCGGACTTGATTAACCCCATGCTTGCGCAGCGCTTTACCACAGAGCTTCAATCGGTCATGGTGCGCCAAACTCCGCTGTCTCTTGTAGGCCGCGACGGGGACCTGCAGTTTAGCGGAACCATCACCGAATACAGTGTGCGCTCGGAGGCTCCGGCTGCCAACGATCAGGTGGCGCAGAGCCGTCTGAGTATTTCGGTCAATGTGGAGTTTTTAAATGTTCTCGACGACAAAAAATCCTTTACGCAGGTCTTTTCTGCGTTTCGGAACTTCCCTGCTTCAACCGACTTGCGCAGCGTCGAAGACGCCTTGGTCGAGGAGATGGTGAGCGAACTGAGCGATAAGATTTTTAACCGAGCCTTGGTACAGTGGTAGCCCAAGACGCCGCTCGAGTACAGGAGCTTTGGGCCAATCCCGATCGGGTGGCTGCCAGCGACTTGGCCTTACTCGAGGAATTGGTTGCAGCCTATCCCGCCGCGGTGCCGCTTTGGTGGCTCTACGTCAGGGCCGTTCAGCGCGCGGAATCGCCCAAGTTTGCTCAGGTACTGCAGCGCTGTGCGGCAATTAGTCCCGATCGGTCCGCCCTGATGAACTGGGTTGAGGAACCACTTATGCCCCAAACCAAGGTTTCAAAGCCGGAACCCAAGGCTGTCAAGCCAGAGCCGCAGGCAGAAGTTCCCAAGCCAGAGCCCAAGATTGCCCAGCCAGAGCCCAAGGCCGAGGTTCCCCAGTCTGCCCCTGTGCTGCCCAAAGAGATAGACCTTGATTCTTTGCCCGAAAAAGTCCGCGCTCAAATACTGCGTTCCAGGGCGATTATGGCCAAGATTAAGGGCGAGGATCCCGCAACTGCAGCAGCCTTTGCACCAGCGCAAAACCCCGAGCCGCAGCCCACTGCTCCTGCCTTGGTGGAGTCCGAAACCAAAGAAAGCCCCGTTTTGGCAGAACCCCTTGCTAAGCAAGATGCTCCGCCTAAACCCAAGCCAGCGGCTAAGGCAAAGCAAGAAGTAGTCCCTAAGCCGAGCATTGCGGCAGAAGCGGTTCCTTCAGCGGCTGAGGGCCTAAGTCCCTTTGCGCAGTTTGTGACGCGGCTCTCCAATGCTGCCCCGGCTGGGCCCAAGGCTGAGGATCTTATCGACGAGTTTTTGAGCACTAATCCGCGAATTTCGCCCCTCGACAAGCGGGATAAGGACGCGAAAGTACCCGTGGTCCAAAGCGAATCAAGCCCACTGGTAACGGGCTTGGTAACCGAGACTTTGGCCCGACTTTATGCCGATCAAGGCCATGCGGCAAAGGCAATTCAGGCTTACGAAATTTTAAAGCTGCGCGTTCCCGAGAAAAGTTTGATATTTGCCGCCCGTATCGAAGCACTGCGAAACCAATAATTTAGAAGAGTATGACCTCGTTGTTTGTTATTTTAATTGCCCTTGTAAGCCTGTTATTAATGCTTGTTGTTCTGGTCCAGAGCCCCAAAAGTTCCGGAATGGGAGGGGCATTGGGCGGCAGCGGTTCCAACATGCTTGGTGGCGTAAAGCGCACTTCAGACTTCTTAGAGCGTTCTACTTGGGTGCTCGCATTCACCCTTTTTGCCTTGGTTCTTTTGGTGAATATGTTCAACCCTGGGGTAGAAGCCAATGACGTCGAAGAATCAGCGATGCAGGAGCAAATGGATGAGGCGCCTGTAGAGGCACCCGTTCAGACTCCCAATCAGGCACCCGGGCAACCGGCGCAGCCCACGGGACTTCCGGAGTCCGCAGAATAGATAGTACTGACAATGTTGCCAATGCGCTGACAGATTGTCGCGACATTGGGAATTTGACAGGGCTGTAGGGGCCGTGGCACAACCTGTGCAGATGAGGTTCCGGCTCTTCAAAGGAGGGGTCGATTTGCAAACCATTCTAACTCAACAAACAATTATGGCTAATTTGACCATTCGTCCACTGGCTGACCGGGTAATCGTCGAGCCTGCAGCAGCGGAGACTAAAACGGCCTCGGGCATCATAATTCCCGATACTGCCCAAGAGAAACCCCAACGTGGCATTGTCCGTGCTGTGGGTGGAGGCAAAAAAGACGAGCCAATGACCGTGAAGGTCGGCGACCAAATTTTGTACGCCAAGTATGCAGGGTCCGAGATTCGGCACGAAGGCACGGACTTCTTGATCATGCGCGAGTCCGACATTTTAGCAATTATTTAATTTACAGAACCATGAGTGCAAAAGATATTAAGTTTGACGTCGCAGCCCGAGACGGGATGCGCGCCGGAGTAGACGCCCTGGCCAATGCCGTGAAGGTCACGCTCGGCCCTAAGGGTCGCAACGTAATCATTGAGAAGTCGTTTGGTGCACCGCAGGTAACCAAGGACGGAGTTACGGTAGCCAAAGAAATTATGCTAGAAGATAAAATTCAAAACCTTGGAGCCCAAATGGTCAAGGAGGTTGCGAGCAAAACAGCGGATATTGCCGGAGATGGTACCACTACGGCCACGGTTTTGGCCCAGGCCATCATCAGCCAGGGTCACAAGAATGTCGCTGCTGGAGCCAATCCGATGGACCTCAAGCGCGGAATCGACAAGGCCGTTGCCAAGGTTGTTGAAAGCCTGCGTGCCCAGTCTCAAGAAGTTGGCGACAACATCAAAAAAGTGGAGCAGGTTGCGACCATTTCTGCCAACAACGATCCCACTATTGGTTCGCTCATTGCTGAGGCCATGGCCAAGGTTAAGAAGGAGGGTGTAATTACCGTCGAAGAAGCCAAGGGAACCGAAACCTACGTAGACATTGTGGAGGGAATGCAGTTTGACCGCGGCTACCTGTCGGCCTACTTTGTGACCAATACCGAGAAAATGGTTGCTGACCTGGAGCGTCCGTACATTTTGATTTACGACAAGAAGGTGAGCACGATGAAGGAGCTTCTCCCGATTCTTGAGCCTGTTGCTCAGACCGGGAAGCCCTTGCTAATCATTGCAGAAGACGTCGACGGCGAGGCTCTTGGAACCCTTGTGGTGAACAAGATTCGTGGTGCGCTAAAAATCGCAGCCGTTAAGGCTCCGGGGTTCGGCGACCGCCGCAAAGCCATGCTTGAAGATCTTGCCGTCCTAACGGGTGCAACGGTCATCAGCGAGGAGCGCGGCTTCAAGCTCGAGAATGCTACGATGGAAATGCTCGGCACTGCCGAGAAGGTGACCATTGACAAGGACAACACGACCATCGTCAATGGAGCGGGAAGCGCTGAAGATATTAAGGCGCGCGTGCACCAAATCAAGGCCCAAATTGAAACGACAACCAGCGACTACGACCGCGAGAAGCTCCAGGAGCGTCTTGCCAAGTTGGCCGGTGGAGTAGCCGTGCTCTATGTGGGCGCCGCCTCTGAGGTTGAGATGAAGGAGAAGAAGGACCGCGTTGACGACGCCTTAGCGGCTACCCGTGCTGCAATTGAAGAAGGTATTGTTCCAGGCGGAGGTGTTGCGCTTGTGCGCGCCATCGAGGCCTTGGCTGACCTTCAGGGCTTGAACCTCGACGAGACCACGGGCATTAAAATCATTGCTCGCGCTATCGAAGAGCCTCTTCGCATCATTGTAGGCAATGCAGGGCTTGAGGGTTCCGTGATTGTGGCTAAGGTAAAAGAGGGCAAGGGCGACTTTGGCTTCAACGCCAAGACCGAGGAGTACTGCTCGATGTACGAAGCCGGTATTATTGATCCGACCAAAGTGACCCGCGTGGCGCTTGAGAATGCAGCTTCGGTTGCTTCGCTGCTGCTCACGACCGAGGCTACCATTGTAGAGCTACCCAAGAAAGAGGCATCTATGCCTCCAATGGGCGGCGGCATGGACGGTATGATGTAATTCTGCTGCGGACCGCACTTTCTAAAGACCGCTCGGGGCAAGCCTCGGGCGGTTTTTTTTTGCTTCGGCCGCGGCTTGGCTTTTTGCGGTAAATCCTACTCGGGGCCAAGGGATTTTTTGCGGAATCGCGCCGTATTTTTGGCCCCCACCGTCCAAGTGGTGAAATAGGTAGACACGAGGGACTTAAAATCCCTTGATCAGTGATGGTCGTGCGGGTTCGATTCCCGCCTTGGGCACTTTAACCTTGTGATTTGCATGCGTTGAATTTTTAGATGCTAGGCCCTAGGCTTAGGCATCGGGGATTCAGACAAACAGAGTTAAACCAACAAAAAAAGGGTTTGTCTAGCATCATGCTAGACAAACCCTCTGCAAACCCTTAAGAGGGGTTCCCGAAATCTATTTGGTTGCAGTGTAGGTCCAATCAAGTATGCCCACGCCCACGAAATCAACTTGACCGCTCATACTTACTTCGCTACCACTGAATGTGCCAGCTCCTGACCATGTTGCAGGTCCGCCGAGTGCACTATTGGTAAAGGAAGGCAAGGTGAAATCAGAATTTTTGGTCACCGTTAGTGATGCTTCTGTATCAAGAGCATTCGTGCCAGTACCAATGAACTGAAGTTTGCTAATGGATGTACCGCCACTGATGGTCATCACAAAGGGTGCCGATTGAATGGTCTGTCCGCCTTGAGATAAGGTAAGTGTGCCATTGTAGGTGCCGTAGTATTTCGCACGTTCTTCCGTTCCGCAGTCAACGCCTTCGTACCAATCCTCGCAGAGGCAAGTTCCGTCTAAACAGGTTCCATTGTTAAGACAAACCACATCTTTACAGGGGTCTTTGACGCACGATATCATTATTAGAGCTGCGGTAAGTAAAATGCTTAAATTTTTCATGTTTTCTTTTTTAGGTGGATCTTTTAAATGTACACCATTTATTCTTCATTCAGTCGTTTTCAAATGTTTAGGCTTTTTTGCACGCTGATGTCTAAGCTTCCCCTTTATAAACCACGGGCGCTCTTGATTCGCCTTCATGAACCCGTTTTTCTTGCGATTGAGCCATTAAATCAAGCGTTCCTCACCTTAAATTTTCTCTGAATGGTGTGAAATTCAGCCATGCTCTCTAAAATAGCTGCGTACTTTTGAGGCATGCGCGCACTGCGATCTCTACTATTTTATGCCCTGTTTTTTGCCGGAATTCCGCTCGCGGCACAAGAACAGCTCAAGGCTTTTGCCACCTGTTCCGCGGACACAACCTGGCGTCCCGAGGTTCTCGGCTTTGTGCGCAACACCGAATTTTTTCATCCGGCAGAACAAGGGAGGACTCGTTTTGGCGCGCTAGTTGGCATGCGCCGCAGTTACGCACTCCAGGAAGGACGGTCAGTCGACCTGGGAGTTTTGGTGCATCAGGCCTTTGGTGCGGGTCCTAAGTTTTTGCCCCTTGTGATGCTGCGCCAGCAAACATCATGGAGCGAGGTGAATTTTGGAAGCATTACCGACCGCGGCCACGGACTTCCTAGGCAGCTAATCAATCCCGATTTATTCTACAGTGTTCCGGTCGCCTATGGCCTCAGTGGTAAAGCCCGGCTGGGCCACTTTAGCGGGCATTATTGGGCGGAGTGGCTCAGCGCAATTGACTACGGCAGCCCGTTTAAGGAGCGCATTCACGCTGGCGGAATAGCGGCTTGGTCCCGAGGAAAATTCGCCCTCAACGGCCTAGTACAGTACCACCACGTAGGAGGCCAAATCGATTCCGACCCGGGGCCAGGAGGCAATCGATTGAATTTTGGCGCCTTTGGCAGCGCGGATATTGGTTCGTCGGTGTTTAAGGTTGCCCAGCTTTACTATGCTGATCCGCTTCAGGTATTTAGTGCGGAGCGCCGCGGGCGCGGAACCTCTGCAGAGTTCCTTCTGCGGCTGCACGATAAAGTGCAGGCCGAATTCAGCTATTGGAATGGTTCGAACTTTCAGGCTCCATTGGGTCAGGGGCTTTTTCAAAGCCGAAACCCCGAGGATCTCGGGGCTTGGCATCAAAAGTCCCGCCAGCTTCTGGGTTTTGCCTTGGCCTACGAGGGCAGCTCGTCGGCACGGCTTCGCTTCTGGTACGACTTGGGCGGGCGCGGATGGCAGCCCTCGGTTACCTGGGTTCGCTACTTGGTGCTTGATCCGCTCGAGGGCTCCAAGCGTAGTAGAGGCCGAGTCCCGGAATGATGGGGTTGCCCGACAAGCGAATTCGCCAGTGGGTGTCGATGCGGTAGTCCAGGGTGAGGTTCGCACCGGCAAAGACTCCACCGTCGGATCCGTCGACTGCTAGCAGCGCCGGACTTTGAAGGGTGTGGACGAGATGGTAACCCGAAAGTCCGCCCGCCTGAAGAGCTAACCGCCAGCGGTCGTTGGGCTGATAACTGGCCTCCGCGCCGAGCATGAACGACAGCTGGTGCCAGGAATTGATCATGACGGACTGCAGTACAAAAAAGTTCCAATGTCTTTGCGGGTTTCGGCCAAGCCGAATTCGAGTGGTAAGCATGGGATGGTTGTCGTTGAATCGGTAGGCCCACGAGGTGTCGCGAAAGGTAAAAGCGTACTGGCTTTGCCCGGGGAAGGTCGCGGGGTCTCGCCAGGTTCCGGGTACCTGAATCCAGTCTCTTCGCGTAATGGCATCGTCGGCGTGCCAGGTTCTTAGGTAGCCCAGCTCGAGTTCGATTCTAGGAACAGGCGAATTAGCCTGAGGTTTTGGGCTGCCGGTCTGGACTTGGCTTCGCAGCGGACTCATTCCGCATAAAAGTCCCCCAATAAAAAGTGCGGTAATGGCTTTCATGGCAGAAATCTAAGGCTGTTTTACTAAAGTTTGATTAGTGTACGGGGTACGCTAAGTATTTTTACTGCATGAAGAACCTCCTCATGCTCTTTGGATTGGTCCTTTTGACGGCTTCTCAAGCGCAGATTTTAAGCGTAACTCCGGCGTTCCCGACTCAAAACGATACCGTCACGGTGGTGTACAACGCGGCGGAGGGTAACGGTGCGTTAGTGGGCTTGTCGCCTGTTTATGCCCATGCCGGCCTGATTACCTCTGCCTCGACCTCGCCAACGAATTGGCAGTTTGTGCAGGGCAGTTGGGGGCAGCCCACGGCAAAGGTGCTCATGACGAGCCTGGGCAACAACAAGCACCAGATTAAGTACCATATTCCTTCGTTCTACGGATTTCCGGCCGGCACTCAGGTGCAGCAGCTGGCCTTTGTGTTTCGCAATGCCGCGGGCAGTGTGGTGGGTCGCAGCGCCGACGGCAGCGACATTTATTATTCGGTTTATCCTGCCAATGCGGGCTTGCTGGCGGCTTTTTTTGCTCCGAGCGGACCCCAAATCGCGAATCCGGGCGACACCCTTAGCTTGGTTGCGGCATCGAACCAGTCTGCTACGCTCAAGGTTTACGACAACGGAATCCTAAAGACTACGGCGACCAACGTGTCGGCCCTGAACTATGATTTGGTCGCTTCTTCACCGGGGCAGCATACGGTGGTGCTTGAGGCCATTTCGGGGTCGCTTACGGCCTACGATACGCTCTACTACACGGGTAACCCAATTCAAATGGTAGCACCGGTCCCTGCGGGTTGGTTAGACGGGGCAAACTACCTCAACGACAGCACGGTTGGCCTGGTGTTGCGCGCTCCGTTCAAGGACTTCGTTTATGTTTTGGGCGATTTTAATGACTTTTTGCCTGCGTCCAGTCACTTTATGAATAAGAGCCCCGACGGGCAGCGGTTCTGGCTGCAGGTTGCGGTGAGTCCGGGTCAAAGCTATGCCTACCAGTACTGGATCGACGGCGCCATTAAGGTAGCCGATCCCTTTGCAGAACTCATTCTTGATCCGAGTTCCGACGGGGGAATTCCCCTTGGGACATGGCCAGGCCTGCATCCTTATCCAAACGGAAAAACAACCGGGTTTTGTGCGCTTTTGCGTCCGGGTAAATCCGAGTATGCATGGAAGAATTCTAATTTCAGCCCCCCCGGCAAGGCGGACTTAATAATTTATGAGCTCTTGGTCCGCGATTTTATTGCGGCGCGCAACTACCAAGCCCTGATTGACACGCTGGGCTACCTGAAGCGGCTTGGAATCAATGCTATTGAGTTGATGCCCAACAACGAGTTCGAAAACAACGAGAGCTGGGGCTACAATCCGAGCTTCCACATGGCCTTAGACAAGTTCTACGGCAGCCCCGAGAAGTTCAAAGAGTTCGTGGATTCCTGCCACAGCAAGGGCATTGCGGTTATTGCCGACATGGTCTTTAATCATGCCTTTGGTCAGAGTCCGCTTGTGGCGATGTACTGGGATGCCGCCAACAACCGCCCCGCGGCAAACAGCCCGTGGTTTAATGCAGTCTGCCCGCACCCGCCCTACTGCTGGGGTTTTGACTTTAATCACGAGAACCAGGCCACCAAAGATTTTGTTGATCGGGTCACCGGTTTTTGGCTTCAGGAATACAAAATCGATGGAATTCGATTTGACTATACCAAGGGTTTTTTGAACGGAATCGCAGGCAGTTCTGCGCAGCGCCAGGCTACAATTAAGCGAATCGGCGATACCCTATGGTCCCTGAATCCGAATGCCTACCTGATTTTGGAGCACTGGGCCGACAATTCTGAGGAGAAGGCGCTGTCGGACTATGGTTTTCTGCTTTGGGGAAATTCAACCTATAACTTTCATCAGGCGGGGCAGGGCAATGCGCAGAGCAACTTCTCTTGGGCATACCATGGAGCAAGGGGCTGGTCGGAGCCTGCCTTGGTGTCCTACGCCGAGAGTCATGATGAGGAGCGCCTTATGTACGAAGTTCTTACCTACGGGAATACCACCAACGTGAACCACAACCCGAGGCAGCTGGCCACTGGCCTAAGGCGTGCGGAGGCGGTCAAGCTTTTTGCCTACTTGATACCGGGTCCGCGCATGATCTGGATGTTTGGAGAGCTGGGCTACGATATTTCGATCAACAACCCATGCCGCGTCTGCAACAAGCCCATCCTTTGGAACTACTATCAGGTTCCGGAGCGTCGCCGGCTGTACGACGTGACGGCCGCGATTTTTAGTCTGCGCAAAAGCCATCCAGCCACCTTTAGGGACGGGCAGTTCACCTACAGTTTTAGCGGTAATACCAAGCGGATGGTGTTCAACAGTTCGGGTATGGACGCCATGGCTATTGGCAATTTTGCGGTCAGTGCCCAGACGATTATTCCGGCTTTTACCGCTACAGGGGTCTGGTACGACTACTTCAGTGGGGATTCCATCACGGTCTCCAATGTCAATGCCGGCATTTTGCTTAAGGCGGGGGAGTACCGACTCTACACCAGTACCAAGCTCAGTCAGCCTCAAATTACCCTGAACGAGCCGGAGCTTGTTCCGCCGGTTTCGAGGGTCTATCCGAATCCCGCCGCAGGGGGATTTTGGTTGGACGCTCCCTCGGGTCGAGGCAGGGTTATTTTGATGGACGCTCAGGGCCGAAGCGTCAAAGTATGGGAGCGCTCGGGCGCAGAGCAGGAGTATTTTTCGCTCGGAGCGCTTTCAGCCGGCTGGTATGTAGTGCTTGTGGAGCTGCCGGGCGGCAGCCAAAGGCATACCTTGCAGATTCAACCCTAAGTCATGCGCACTCTTGCTCTTCTGTTCTTTATTGTCCTCGGCTTCCATGCCATGGCCCAGGTTCCCTATCGTATTTCGCTGCGGACCGATGCGCCCGTTTATGGGGCAAGCCTTGCGATGTTTGGCACCAATGCCTACCTCGGAAGCCGACTGACTGCGTTCACCGAATCAGAACTGAATGCCCTAACTCCACCCAGCTTGCCCGCTTGGGAGGCCCTTGCCCTGAATCGCTGGGACGAAGGCGCGGCCAAACGCTCTGATGTCGTGCTCTTTGCGGCCTTTGGTACCGCGGGAATG
>Ga0304730_1000063_pt1 | contig 116346 bp, 182 predicted proteins | sample M_130628_MF_Meta_FD_190474 | JGI IMG/M metagenome (GOLD analysis project Ga0304730, IMG submission 190474) | Freshwater microbial communities from Lake Montjoie, Canada to study carbon cycling - M_130628_MF_MetaG (v2) (version 2) | ecosystem: Environmental > Aquatic > Freshwater > Lake... | reverse complement strand
CTAAAACCTATAGAATCAATTTTTGCCATAAATTCTAATTTTTTTTCTAGCATATCCATAAAACTATTTTTTATAATATTTATTAAAAAGCCAAACATATAACCAGGCTTCGTAGTTTCCTTTTGTATAGGAAATTGCATCCTTTTATAGATTGAAGTTTGGTAGATCATGAAGACAGATTACTTTTATGTCAATTTTCTTTGGTAGTTTCTCCATTAATTTTCTAGTCTTCTATTTTTTTTAGTGAATGGTTTCATAAGTAAATATTCAATATAAAAATATAGAATACCCAACATAAATCCAGTGATGATTATTGATTAATTCTTCTATATTTTTCATATTCCTAATTCAATTAATCTATCTTTTCTATGTTTCTTTTTACTTACATCTTTGAAATTTTTACCACTGTAAATACCTACAAATTTATTATTATCATTTAATAAATAGTAATGTCTATCATTTAATGATATATTGCCTCTTTCTAATAAATTATACCATTTACCTTTTGTTAATGAATCAACATAATCACCAATATATTCAACCCATATATTAGATGATGGTAGAAAATGGATTACATGTTCATTCAATATCATTTCAACTTCTATACCATCATCATTTTTAATCTGAACCCAATCTTCTTGAAGTCTCAAACCAGTTTTACGCTCATAGTTAGGTAGATTAACATTGTATAAAAATTGACATTCATATTCATTACCAACAGTAAAACCTTTAATATCAGTAATACATATTAATTTGAACTGCTTTAAATCACTCTCCATCTTCTCCCCAATGTATTTTAATATCCAAATCATCTCTATCAGATGATTTTATTTCTTGGTCATTTCCATCTAAAAGCAGCTTCTTTTAAAACACCCATTTGCACATGCATTAAATTTGAAGAAACATCAAGTCCAGTGATTTCTGCAGTTTTTATACACAACTCGCGAATAGTGAATTTTCTGGAAATGTTCCTGTTTTTTCACAGCTTTCAATTTCATTTATAACTAGTATAAGATCATTTGTTGATAATAATTTATAGATTTCTATAATAGGGTTTGTTTTCATATGAATATGTTTTAAATGATTGATATAAACAAATATAATTATTTATTGCCTATTTTCAAAGAAATTTTCTAATAATCTTTCAAATTCTTCTTCTAATTCAGAATCACTAAATTCATTTGTTTGGTAGAAATGGAAAGCCCAAGTTGCAATTTTCCTAACTTCTAATTCAGTATATTTTTTTTCAGATTTTCTAGATTTATCCATTTTCTATATATTTACAGGTTTAACATAATTAGGATCATTTTCACTTTTAAAATCTCTATAATAAGTAATACATTCTTCAAATGTTTCTATATGAATAGGCACTATTTGTTCACAATTTTCAATAAAAACAACCCATTTATATGCATCACCATCAAATGTAAAATGGTCAACTGATGATGATGAGGTAATACTTATTATATTTTCATGCTCCCATATAAACTTCCAAGCATCTATATAATCTACACAAGGATCACCCAAGGAAAAAGATTTTTTCTCATTAGTTAATAAATTATTAACATCAACACTTTTATATGTGCTTTGATCACCATCTTTGTAATCTATACTGATAAAAAACATTTCTCCCATATCTTATTTTTTATTAAAGATAGTATTTTTTTACTTATAAAAAAAATTTAAACACCTAATTCATTTAATTTATTTCTTCTATTCATTTTTTTAGTTTCCCAAATAGGATAATTATTCAATTGTGAATGTTTGTATAATTTAAAACGTCTTGCAAGATTTTTATATGATTGATGGAGTGGTTCATCTGAAAAGCCTAATAATCTATCATAGATAAAATAATAATATTTACCTTCTTCAAATTCACATACAATATATTTGGATAAGGTTTCTGTATAAACATTTTCCAATCCAAATGAAAAATCATCATCTGAAACAAAAATACCAACTAATAAAAATATTAATGAACTTATAAATACTACCCATAATAAAATATTACGGTCATCATATCTATAACTTATTATATTATTATCTTCTATAATAGGATTTTTTTCTGTTACAACCTCATATTCTATACGATTATGAATAGCATCTCTTACTATATAAAAAGTTTTTTTATCTTTTACATGTTCAAATACTATTTCACGTCGGTCTTTAATATCTGGAATTGAATTAAGAAATGGAATAGTAGAGAATAATAAAATAATTGCAATTGTTTTTACTTTGTTCAATAGAATAAAGTTTAATAAATAATTTAAAATAAATTTAATTTTCATCATTTAATTTTAATTTTATATGATTTACTATAAGGTTGATAATGATATTCTATTGGGGTTACAATTCTCCCCAATAGAATATTATTTCTAACTGGATCTCTTTTTTCTCTTAATTTCTGATAGGTATTGTATATTTCATCTATTGGATTTTCTTTCAACCTATTTAAATCAAAATATTCAGATAATAAATGATTTATACCCACACTGTAAGTTTCTTTCTTTTGAAATCTACCATCTTCTAAAACATCATAATCATTTAGGTTAGAATTTGGTCTTGCAATATTTTGTTTATTATATAGATAAAATGTATTTTAGTTTATCATTTATACATTAATTTAAATTGTATAAAAGTGCCACTTTAATTTTAATATATATTTTAAAATTAAAATGTTCAAAAGTGAAAACATTAGTTTATAAAATATCTGTTTCTAATAATGATAAGGAAATGATAAAACATTTTCAAGAAGATTATTCTAGAGATTTTAGAAGATTATTTAATAATCTTGAACTATGTAAAGATAAAGAATTTTTAAATACATTAAATACTAAATCTAGTAAATTAAAAGAATATTTATGTAAGGAAACAATAGCTTTTTATGAAAAATACCAATCAACCAAAGAAAAGATTATTGAAAAAATAAATGTTCTTGAAAGTTTAGAAATGAACAGTAAAATATTTAAAAAATTAACTAAATTAAGAAAAAGCTTAAAATCTAACATTTGTTTTGGTGGTAGAGAAAATCTAAAAAGAAGAACTAAAGGCTTGATTTCTAATGAACAATGGAAAGATTTAAGATTATATACAATGGTATTTTATGGTGAAACATCCAGAAAAGGTAATAGATTCTTTGACTTTAAAGATTTATCAAATGGAAACATTCTTTTTAAAATGGAAGGAAGTGGTGTTAAAATACCTATTAAAATATCAAACAAAAAACATAAGAATGAATTAAGATTGTTAGAAGAACTATGTAAAAATAAAGAAATATCTTTAACAGTTAAATTAAATTATAATAAAATATACTTAACATTTGATGAAACAATCCTAAATTCAACTAATTTTGATTATAAATTTTTCCAACAAGAAAAACCAAAAGATCTTAATAAACAAGAAACTAAAGATTATTGGAAAACTAAATATAAAGAACATGAAGATTATCTTAAAATTGGTAAATTAGAAAGATATATTAGCATTGACATCAATCCTAATGAAATTGGTTATTCAATAGGTGATGATAAAATGAATCTAATTGATAAAGGATGTTACAAAATTATTGGAAAAGTAAATGAAAAGAAAAGAAAACACGAATATTCTCAAATAATTAAAGATTTATTTAAAAAAGTTAAACATTATAAAGTTAGTTATTTTATAATAGAAGATTTGGAAAACATTAATAAAGATAATTTTGGTAACAAAATAAGTAACAGAAAGAATAAACTAGAATTTAAGAAAAATTATATATTTTCATTAATAACCAGAAGATGTAATGAAACAGGAACAATATTAAGAAAGGTTAATCCTTGTTATTCATCATTTATTGGCAATTTAATGTATAATGAGTATGATCCAATAGCTTCTTCAATTGAATTATTAAGAAGAGGCATTGGTCAATATATTAAAGGATTTAAATTAATCCCAGATTTTGATTTAAACAATCTAATCACTGATAAGATAGATGGTTATGTTGATTTAAATCATTTTACAGGATTTGTTGATTTGTTTAAATCTATCCGAAACAAGAGTTATCGGAGAAAGGATTATACCTTTTCAAGTCAAAAATTTACTAAAAGTGGCAAAAGTCACGTTTGTCTATATTTTTGATAACTCTTAATGAATCATATGGTTCATATTTAACATTATGATATACATTAGGGTATTCATTTTCAAATTCTGAACAGATTAACACATCTTTAAATACTTCAGCTATGTGAGTATTAGGCACATACTTATCTATTACTGTTTCAATTTTTAAAACAGTTTTAATATATTTTCTTATTGTTTTATCTATTGTTTCGAAGTTTTCCATATTTTAAACAAATATACAAAAAAAAGTGGAATTAATTCCACTTTTTTATTTATTATACCAAATTACATGAGTTAATTCTGGTCTTTTAGTTATTTTACCAGAGGTAATCATAGATGGTAATGCTGGTATGTTTGATTCATTAGTTTCATTAGCATAATAACCAGAACCATCACTATCAATGAAACCACCTGATTCACAACAACTAATAAAATCTTGGATTGTCATTTTATCACCATAAGTTGGAATATCATTCCATTTAATAGGAATTTGTTCATATTTTTCATATAACAATGGAATTTTTTGTTTCCAAATTCTTCCTGATTCTGTTAAATATTTTTCAAAAGTTGGCAAATCAAATGCTTTATCCATTTTTACATCTAATTCAGATAATTCTTTTTCTATTAATTCTAAACTTCTCATTTTAATAATTTATTATTGTTTTAACAAAAAATGTATTTCTGTTGCTATTTTTTCAATTTCTTCAACTGTTCTAGCATTAGAAATTTTTTCTTTTATTTCATTAGCTATTTTAATATCAGTTATATATGACTTTGGATCTTTATTAACAGTTTCTTTTAATTGTTCATCAGTATATATTTTATCATTTTCACAATAACTAATAAGATACAATTTAAATAAATTTAATTCTTTTTCTTTCTCCATACTTTTTAATATCTAATAAATCTTTTTCTACCATAATCAGTGGAAGATTTAATTGTAAATTCCTCACCACAATCATTACACTTGCAATTAATTGTAACTAAAATAGTTTGTGTTGTTTTTTTATCTTCTGAATTTAGTTCTTTGATAGAATATGAACCACAATTTTCACATTTTGTTATTTTAGTTGCCATATTTTTTATTTTAAAAATTGTTCAAATCTTGAAATAATTTCTACACTTTCCTTTTTCTTTTTGAATTCTATTAAATTGTTTTGATAAAGTTCAAATAATTCTAAAACTTGTTGATTTGTTAAACTAACTTTAAATTCACCACATGTTAAAAAATATCCATGTGTATAAGTTTTTATTTCATTTTTAACTGTAACCATTCTGCTTTTAAATACATCAAAAGGATTATAATTATACACATCAGAACGTTTAACTAAAACATCTTCATATGATATTTTCTCATCAATAAACTCACTTTTTATAATTATATCTGGTGTATTTTCGAAAAATAATTGAAAATTATATTCTTTTTCTCTTATACATTTACCATATTTAGGTACAATTTTACTCATTTCATCTATTCTAAGAACAACACCAGTGTATACATCACAATGATATCTATAATCAAAACGATCAGTTTTTACACGATTCATTATAAAATTTTCATCATTGATACAAGCTTTTACAAGTTCAAATAATTTACTTTCAATTTCTTTATTTTCCATATTATTTTCTTTTAAGTATTAAAAAACCATCTTCATCTATCATCATTCTAACAGGTGTGCAAAATTTACATTCAAATGAAGTTTTTGAACAATTTGTTGGACTGGTTGCATAACAATCATTCTCATAACAAACATCCACTTCAACTTCTAAACTATTTTGCTTTTGTAGTGATTTGATTATTTCTTCTTTTGAATAATCAAAACTTACAATAATACCATCATGATTGGGAATTTCATCATGTCTCTTTGCCATTCTAATAGCTTCATATATATCATCAATAGTAAATAACTTATCACTATTTAAATTCATTGCTTTATTGAAACCATTTTTAAATACATTGATAAAACTATCTTTCATATATTCTGGATAACAATCTACATATTCATCATCTGCTATTTTATCAACATCAAAAAATATTAAATCACATTTATCTTTAGATAGTTTATCTTCAGTAGTAGCTACACATATATTAGTTCTATCTAATAATGCATAATCATAGCCATCATAATTTTTAATTAATTTCATAAAACAAATATAGTAAAAAATATTTAAAAAAGTTCCATTATTTAAAAAGAAAATATTCAAAATAATGAATAGTTAAATCATCACTTTCATCAACGTTCTTATCTTTATTAATATGTTCACTTGGTTTATATTTTAACCATTCTACAAATGTTCTTTTTTCCATAATTATAAAATACCTATTACTTCTAATCTTTCAAACCATACACCTTTTACAATTGTTGTTTCATCATAATGAACATCATAATATTTATTAAATCTTATTAACTTTGTAGTCCAAAAACTGCCTTCTAATGAAGGTGTTGCCTTGTAAATTAATCCGGAAACAAGTGGTTTATATCCAAATTGTTCCAATTGTTCTTCTGATGCAATTATTTTAACTTTATGAAAAACAGGGTTTTCAATTTCACTTACTCGAACACTTACTACAAAAACAGAATTATAATTTCTACCCTTACCATATATTTGTCTTAAAAAATGATTAATTTTTTCAATACGATATTCTTTATACAATTCTTTTTTATCCCAGAAACTATTATCATGATTTTTAATATCTATGTTAATAACTTCACCTATTTTAAATGGATTAGAATCTAAATCAAAAGATGTTATCTCACTTCCATTTTTATCTACTATTTCAATTTTCATATTATTTAAATTTATCTGAAAAAATACTATAATTATTACCTACTGAATTGTGATCATTTATAATCGCAAAAATCACTTTATCATAAAAAGATGAATAACCTTCATCAATTAAAACTCTTCTAAATTTTTCAGCCATAAAATTAGGATCATTGTTAAATACTCCACAACCAAAAGCACCTAATATTAAGTTTTTAACTCCATTTTTTTGTGGGATTGATAACATTAATCTTATCTTGTTCAATGTTAATTCAATATATTCTAATTGATTATAATGATATTTTAAAGCATCAACCCCATTTAAATTAACAGCTGCTATTGTTATAACATCAGCTTTAACTTGTTCCATATCATTATAATCTTTATCTTTAAAAAATGTTGCTTCTTTTGTATATAAACAACTATCATCAGCTAATGGATAGAAATCTGTGGATATAGAAGATATAAGATTAGAACATCTAAATAAACACTCTTCTTGTGCTCTAGCACCATTTCTAACTCCACCACCAGGTTTCTTATATGATGCCATATTAAGAGCACAAGTTTTACCATATTTAGAAAACTCTGTAATAGCTGAAACTGTATCCAGGTTTAAAACTTCGATATTATTACTTTGGTTTACATTCCTATTAATAATTTCATTATCAAAATGTTTAGTTGTAATACCATTTTTATAATTTGATGATTTTAAATTTGTGTCATCAAACACTTCTACTAAATTTAACATATTTTTATTTTTATAATTTAAATTTTATATGAATGTTTTCGAGGTGGTTTTTGTTCAATAATTTTCTCTATGATCATTTTTATCCCTTTTGCTTTATAAAAAGATTGAAATTCCATTACTGGATCAACACCATCTGATCTATGGGAGCGAGTTACAGTTTCAAACACAGGCATATCAATCATAGGACCAAATAAAAAATATTTCTTCATTCTTTTAAATCCAATTTTATGCTTTACATGAATAGTTGCAAATGTATAACCCCATTTTTTAATTTTACATTTGTAATTTTTTCCATTTATTTCAGCTTCAAACCAATAACCTGGTTTTACATACAATTCTTCCATATTTTAAGATTTAAGTTTATTTATTTTCTTTTTAATTAATTCAGCTTTTTCATAATCTTCATCATTAATTGCATCATTTAATTTTTTTTCTAATGTTTCCAAATCTTCTTTTTCAACATTAGGTTTAAATAATCTATTACAATTAAGTAAGTGAAAGTTTGCTAATTCTTTATCACTATAATTTAAAATTAATTTTTCAAATTGAGGACTTTCAGTCTCTTTAAAATTGTCCCATTCAACTTCAAGTAGTATTTTTTCAGTTTCTGGGTCATTTGAAATACATTTCATTAAACCAATGCCACCCTTTATTTTATGCCATTCAACTTGAATAATTTGCCCAGCTTGAACATCTTTTACATGAATTCTATTAGAAACATGAGTTTCATTTTTTACTTTTTTAAATAAATTTAAAAACCATTTTACCATTTTACCTTAATTTTATTTTACAAATATAATAATAATTTTATATAAAAAATTAAAATATTGTTTTTATATTTACATAGCACCATAACTAACTTTCATGTATTGTAAATTATTATAATTAGATAAAGATGTTTTACCATTTAAAGTTTCTAATGAACCTGAATTTATTATTCTATGTTGTGTTGCCATATAATTTTAAATATTTTTAAAGTATATTAAATCTATCTTTTTATATTTTAAAAATATATGTCGGTGTTGATGAATAATTAACAACATCAGAAAAATATCCATATTCTTTAACCAAATCATTAAATTCATTAAATAATTCAATTGTTTGCAATTCTACAACTAAAACTGGTTTATATTTTTCAATCGTTTTAACACATCCTTTTAATACATTTAACTCATACCCTTCCACATCAATTTTAATCAATGTAACATCATTAATATCCATATTATCTAATGGTATAACTTTAATATCACCAACCTCATCAATAATTTTAGTAATACCAGTATTATTAGGATCTATATGAGATATATTTACAAATTTTTCACATTCACCAATCCCAATATTAAAAGCTTTAATATTTAAATTATTCTTAATTATATTGGTTTTTAAAACATTAAATATATTTTCATCTATTTCAAATGAATAAACATTTTTTGAATTGCAATATTTAGAAAAAAATAAACTGTGATTTCCTATATTAGCACCAATGTCAATATAAGTTCCTGATAATCCCATTTTACTTATTTCATTTAACAATTTTAATTCATAGAAATTTTTAGTAAATAAAATATGTTTATATATGTGGTCAGTTGTGTATAAACCTCTGATATAAAGATCTCTTAATTTAATTTCATTTGTCATATGTTTATATATAAAAAATAATTATATTTATAACATGGAAAATATAGTAATCAGAACAATTGAACTTTCATTATACAAGTGATAGCAATTCTGTAATCATCAGATAAATTAGGGGATGAAAAGTGCATTGTATTTTTATCATGTATTAAAACATCACCTTTTCTCATTGGAACTTTAACAAATTCTTTATTTTTAAAATAATCAGAATATAAAGAAAACCCTGTTTTACCTGTTCTAGTTCTAACATTTGTTCCAATCACTTTATGTTCAACTAAACCATTTTTATGGCTACCTGGAACATAAAACATACAAGAATTAATTAAATCCACATCTTGTAATGGAATCCAAAATGTAAATACATCATCGTTAGAATCAAAATAAGCATTATCTTGATGTGCTGAAGTCATTTTATAATTTGGTGGTTTACAAAAATATTGATTGTTTAAAACTTCATAATCCTTTGCATGAATTAAATCTGCTAATAAAGGATTTAATTCAGAGAAATTAAGATTTTGAATTTGTTTAATATCACCTAATTTTGTTCTAAATACATCTTTATTAAGACAATTGGTAGCAATATCTTCTAAATCAGTAGAAAATGTATTAATTAGATTATATATATCATTATTTTTAAAAACTTGGAAACCATCTTCTTTTACAGTTTCCATCCCATTATAAGTATTAAACATATTATCTAAATTTTTCTTCTTCTATTGTATTATAAATTGTTTGTTTTAAAATATCCATATCAATAGTTTCTTTATATAAAACAAAAAGTTGTTGATCTAAATCTAATTCTGGGTTTGAATATATTTGTGTATAATATTTTAAATTATTTTTTTTACTAAAATCGTTACAAAATCTTTCATACAATTTTTTACGCCCACTAGAATTATCAGTTGCACCAAAAATAATTGCATCTACTTTTTTAGTAGAATATAAATAATCCATTCCTGAATTTACAGTGGAAAGAACTCTGTATTTATCTTTATCTAAATTTGTCAATTCTGGATTAAATTCTTTATTTTCTTTGTAATGGTAAAAATCATATTTCCATATATCAAATCCTTTATCTTCACATACTATTTGATATATATTTTCATTAACTACAAATAAACCTCTTAATTTATCATCCTTATCAATCCATTTTATTGGAAGTGGACTATTCATTATTTCATTAAATACTATCCAATTATTTAAATTTTCCATATTTATCTGAACAATTTACGAATTTTTTCACCTAAATCCATATCATTAGGATTTTTTTTAACAACATCAATATAAGTTTTATTATCACCTATGATTATATTATTATTTACACAACGGCGAAATTCTCTACCCAAATCCATGTCATTAGGTAAAGATTTAATCATTTTTTTAATCATTTCCATTTTTATTTTTAATCATTTTTCTTTATCAAATACTGTGATATTATTAGGATTTATATTATCGGTTGTATATGCAGCAGTGCTATTTGTATAGTGAACACCGTGAACTGTGTAATTTGGATCTTGATATAATTTCAAATCTAAATCAGTTGTTCCAATCTCATATATTATCCATTTTGTATTTATATTATTTTTACTTTTTGAGAATTTATTCATCATATATAAAAAATTCATTTTACTTATTAAATTATAACAATCTTTTGGATTTGAACATAAATATATTCTGTCTAAATGTTTTGATAATTTTGATTTTGATTTTGGTATTAAACCATTTTTCAAAACACTATTCTCATATTGTTGTATGGATAAATGATATAGTTTATCAGGTATATTAACTAATCTATCATACTTTGCTTCATATACTATCTTAACATCTTGATAATATATATTGTTTTTATTATCTAATAATGCTTCCTCATCATATGGTAATATATTCTTCATATTTGAGATATTTGTAATCTCCATCTCACTTGGAAACCAACCATGGCGATCAATTAATAAATTATTTAATAAATCTAAATAAATTTTAACATCTTTCAAAAATCTAAATCCCAATAATATTATTTCAATTTTATTCAAATTTATATTAATATTGAAATTAATTCTTAAAAGGGATAATTCTCTATTCACATTATTAAATGTAAAATTAATATCATGAGTTTTTAATGTCTCATTCAACATGAATTCAGAATATGTTGTAATATAATTCATATTTTATATAATCTATAGTTTATTATATAAATATAATTGTATTATGTTTAATTTTAAGTGGGATTGAATAAATAGGAAGCACCTATTTAGATTGTGTAGTCATAATTAACCACAACTTCTTGTCACCCATGCCTTTGGGTAAATCTTAGTAGCACATGCAGGAATCGAACCTAAACGTTTCTGGGATGAAAACCCAGCGTCCTAACCACTAGACGAATGTGCCATATGAGGTTGAGAGCCTCTATGTTGTGTGAGGACCCTATTTCTAGGTATCACCTTGCTTTCACCCTTTCTCAGGGGGCAACATTTTAGCAGCACATGCAGGAATCGAACCTAAACATTTCTGGGATGAAAACCCAACGTCCTAACCATTAGACGAATGTGCCATTTTATTTTTTTGGTGCGCCAACTAGGACTCGAACCTAGGACTTTCACATTATGAGTGTGACACTCTAACCAACTGAGTTATAAGCGCTTATTAAATATTATCCTTTGATAATTTCAACATTTTTAATAGAAACAACTGGTTTAACAGTTTCCATCAATTCACTAACTTCACCGAATTGTTTAAAGTTATCAATTGTTCCTTTTGCGATTGAGAATGTAGTAACGGCTTTGATAATTTTGTCTTTATCAGATTCTTTAATCTCATCACAATTTTCAATTAAAGAAGAAATGATATCACCATATTTTTCAATCATTGCATTATCAAAGCTGAAAGTTGTTTTTTCTTCTACAATTCCTTCACCATAGATATCAGTTAATTCAGTTGCACGATCTTCATCAATTGTGATGTAACGGTCAGCTGGAACATACATTAATTGAGCAGTGTCACCATCTTCATTTTCAGCACAAATCATAACTGATTCTGGGTTTTTACCTGATTCCTCATATAATTCAACCCATTTATCTTTAGCTACTTCTTTCAACTCATCAGACAATAAATCAGCTTTAGCTTTTGCTGATTTAAGAGTTTCTTGCAATTGTTCTAATTTCTCTACTTTAGAAAAGAAAGAAGAATCTTCCACTACAAGTCTAACTTTTTTATCAGTAGCTTTTGCTTTAGGTTGAGCTGTTTTTTTTGCCTTATTAAATAAAGATGCCATAGTTTTATATATTTTTAAAGTTAATATTAGTTGTTGTTTCTTTTATCAAAGATAAGAATTCTTTTTAAATCTACCAAATTTATTTTTATTTATTTTTCATTTGGTTTTTTTAATTTTGTTTCTCATTTGATATATACAAATATAATAAATGTTTTTAAAAATACAAAACAAAAATTAATATATATTACATGAAATATATAAAACTATTTGAAAACTTCCAGGATAACTTAGAGGATGTGTTAGCTGATATTAAAGATGCTCTTTTAATGGAGTTTGAATTGCATGAAAATGATTTTAAAATCAAAACTAAACCAGAATTTAAAGATAAATTTATTGTAATTGATATAAAAGATATTTCTTTTGATAAGAAAACTGTGTTTTTAGATGATAAGAAAAAAGAAACATTTAATTCTTTGATGAAGCATATAAACCCAAATTATAATGTTCATTTTTGTGATTTAAATTCAGGTTCTTGGTTGATAATTGCAATTGAAGATCTAAATAGTTTAAATCAACAAAATGGAACTAATCTAACTTGGAAAAAAACAATTTTAATGTATTTTTAATTAAGAAATAAAAAAAACCCTTTTGATGCAGAAGGGTTTTTTTATTGAACATTATTACCAACCGTAATATGTTCTTATTTATTTTGAAAGTTTTTCAAAAATATTTTTTCACTATTATTTAAAGAATCATGACCAGATTTTGAAATCTTGTCTAAAATTTTATTTAATTTATCTTCTCTTTTTTTCATAATAGAATTATATTCATAATCATCTATAAATCTTTTTTCAGTAGGTTTTGAAAATAAATTTACAAAGTATTCTTTAATTTTAGTAATCATAATCTTCATCATCTCCAAAATCTCTATAATCATCGTCTTCCTCACCATCTTTATCTAAATAAGGAAATACATCATATTCATCAAATAAATTAATCAAATCTTCAATTTCATCTTCTTCTAAATCAATATCAACTAATTTAAAAATATCTGTTGATTTATCCAAATCAAATTCAATCTTTCCTTCTTTTTCTAGTTCTTTTAATCTTTTTAAGATAGATTTTCTATCCCCACATTCATCTAAGCTATAATAACTAAATAATTCTTCCATATTTCTTTAAATTTTAAAAATAATAAAAATTATATTATAAAGATTTTAAAAGTTCATTTTTCCAAACACCAAAGACATCTTTTTCAGAAAATCCTAATGTAATATGGAAATCCTGTTTTGGTAGATTACATCTTGTTCTAATTGCATCTAATTTATCTGATTCACATACAATGAAAAAAGCTTTATTATTATTTTTTTCAGCTTTACCTAATCCTAATAAATTCAAATCATCAATTGGAAATGATAAAACCACTTCTAAAAAATTAGTAAAATATGTAATACCCATTTCTTTAATCAAACGGTTATAGTCCATCACATTAACAACAGTTATATGATAGTGACCATTATCCCTTTTAATTTGATTATCTATAAATTTATTATATTCTTCTCCTAAAATTTCTTTTAGTTCGTTTAAATAAGGCTGTACAATATCATTAGGTATAGATATACCAAGATAATTATTACCTAATGTATCTTTCAAATGTGTTACTAAATTCATATTACTTTATGTTTTCTAATGGGTAACTATTTATGATTGAATCTTTTGAAACATCAATTTCTGTTTCTGAATAATGATTTCCTTCTTCTACAATATATCTACTAATATTAGATTCTTCACCATCAGTAAGCAATGTAGCTTTCTCACTTGCTTCTTTCAATGCTTTTTCTACATGCATTTTAGCAAATTCAATTAACATTAAACGTGTTGAACCAGCTTCTTCTGCTTCTATTTTACTTTGCATATATTTTAAAGCAGTTGGAATTTTATCATCAACTGATTCATTTATTTTATCTGTAAATTTTTTCATAATATATATTTATTTTTTTTACCAATCACAATTAAAACGTATGGTTTCAATTTCATATGTTTTTAATAACAACAATATTGCTGGATAGTATCAGTTCCTTCTTCTGGTTGATTTGTTGGTTGAAATCCACCATCAGATCCTACAAATCTTCTAGTGTCTTCACTCTCATTAAATTTTTTCCAATTTTTAATCATAACAATTCTTTAAAATTTTCTATTTCAAGTTCTTTGATTTTTATTCCTAAATCACGACCCTTGAATCCTTTATCCATTAAATCTTGTGAATTAACACTAGGTTTAAAGATAATGAATTTTTTCATAATATCACTACCACCATTAACATCAATCCATTCTAATAAAGTTTTTTCACTAATACCTGATGATATTTTCTTTTTATATAAATCCAAAACATCATTTGGTGTAAATTTACTAAATTCTAAAAGAAATAAAATCTTTTTTGATAAATCTGTATCTATTTTAAAATCCTGTACTAATTTTCTCTCTAATACTTTAACATCTTCTAATTTAAACAAATTAGTCATTACTATAACAAAATCATCACTATCAACTAAATCTGTATTTATTTTAACACCTGGGAAAACTTCACCCCACATATTAAACTCTGTAAATAAAGATAAATAATCATTAAAATTTATTGCTTGTTTCCAAGCCTTTTTAACCTCCTCTATTATTCTTTCTTGTGAAACATCGTCTTTAGGTCCAACCCCTTTTAATCTATTATCTTTTAATATGGCATTAGCTGTCTCACTATCAATTTTTCCACCAATTCTAGATGCAAATCTAAAAATTCTCAATATTCTAAGTCGATCCTCTATAAATCTTTGTGAAGCATCACCAACTGCTCTGATAACACCATTTTTAACATCATCAACACCACCTACTAAATCTACAATCTTTTTATTTTTAATATCATAGAATAAGCTATTAACTGTAAGGTCACGACGATTTACATCATCCTCTATAGTAACATCACCACCCATTTCAACTTTCTGATCATCACCTTTAGTGTCCCTACCTCCTGAAATATCACGTCTATAAGAAGCTATTTCATATCCTTCTGGTTCATCTTTTGTATAAACCCTTAAAACCCCAAAGTTTTTTCCTTGTTCATCTGAAACATTAAACCCTTTTAAAATCTCTTTGGATTCATCTGGGAGAGCATTTGTAACTAAATCCCAATCTTTAGGAGTTTTGTTTTGTAGAAAATCACGAACTGCTCCACCAACCACATAAATATCTTTACCAGCTTTAATATAAGCATTTGATATATTTATAATATCATTTGGTAAATCAATTTCATTTGTCATTGATTCTAAAAATTCGTTATATTTTTTTATTTTCATAATACAAATATAATAATTTAAATAATACTAAAGTTAGTTTTATATCTATTTGAATTTTTAAAATCTGAAGGTGCTGCTAATTCATCATCATATAAATAATTAATTCTAAATTTATTATTTGAATCAATTCCTAAAGCACTTGCCAATTCTTCATAATCTTCAGTTTCAGCACCTACTATTTCTAACAAATCTATTATTTTATCTTTAATATCACTAGTAATTAAAGAACCAAATATTTTCTTAAAATGTAAAGCTGATTTTCTAGTAGCAAAAATTCCCTTATCCACTTTTTCTCTATAATCTAATTCTATTTTTAGATATTTAGAAAAATCATAATAACCATATAAATCCGGTTTAGGAATTAAACCATTTTCAAATGTTAAAGAATGAACATATTTAGATGGATCATTACCATGTCCCATTTTATAAGTTCCATTTGCTTTTTTATATTTAGAAAGTTCTTTAGTATTAAAAACTTCTTTAGGTTCTAATAAATAATAAATTGTTCCAGTAGTGTCCCAAGTTCTGTATAAAGTATAGAATTTACCATCTTTATATAAATTAACATATAAATTATAATCTTCATACCAATCATCCTCTCTACCTTGTTCTTCAAAATAATCATATGAATGAACACCAACACAATTATCCATAAACCATTGATCATCATCACTATCAAGACCACTATTATTATAAGCTAAAGTTACTTTTATAGGAAGTATTGGTAATAATTTCCCATTAGAAGCTTTTCCTGTGTCATAAAGTTTAAAATTAACATTTAAATAAAATGATAAATCACATTGTCCTTTAGTCCATTTTTTAACTAAATCATTTGAATTTTCAGAACTTTTATTATATTCAAAAGTTATTATAGGATCATAAAATTCAGATTTTGAATAATTATTTCCATTATTAGTAATATAAAAAATATCATACATGAAAAACTCTTTTCTAAGACCATAATCTATTAGTTTTTCACCTCTTTTATTTTTACCAGTATTTTTCAATAATCTACCAGCATTTTGATAAATTTTTGGGGATAATTCCTCATTTATTTCATTAAATCTTTTAATATGTTTCATTGTTATATTATATTTTTATATTATATTTTTATATTCTCTATTGAATAATTCTCTATAATCATGTTTCTCATCATCGTATAAAGCATTTACTCTTATATTTTTAATACAATTCATTATTTGTTCTATATCTTCGGTTTCACCACCTACAATTTCTAATATTTCGAATATCTCATTTTTCTTTTCTTCAAATGTTTTAAATAAGAATTTTTTAAATTCAAATGCCGATCTTCTATTTGAAAAAATACCTCTTTCTGATGATAAATCTTTATCATATTTTAATGAAATCCTAAAAACTTTACATTCATCATAATATGCATATATATCATCATCTTCTAAAGAACCATTTTTAAAAGATTTAGAACATGATGGTTTAATTTTATCTTTATCTGGATGATCATAAAAAATATTATAAAATCCACCTGCCTTAACTGCTTTTTTAATATCAAATTTAGTTTCCTCATATGGTAAAACATAATAAATACCACCTTGTGCATTATCAATAAATACTAATTTACCTTTAACACCATCTTTAATACAACCTACATATAAATTATCATCATCAAAAAAATAATTATCATATTCTGGATCACCTGAAAACCCACTAAAATTATCATTATACCATACTTTTTCTCCTGTATTTAAACCTTCATTATTAGCACCAAGAGTTATCATTATTTCAAAAGGTGTTATATCTGATTGACCATCTAATCTTTCAAAATCAAAACTATAAATCAATCTTAAAAAATCATTACCATTTTCCCAATTTGAAATAATAGCAGGTATATCATTTTGACTACTAATTTTAGGGTCATAAACCTCAATATCAATGATATTACCACTAACTTTAGGTTGATCACATAATAACATATTATAGATAAAATGTTTTTTTCTAATACCATGTTCAATCATAGCATTACCTCTTTTCTCTTTCCCATAATATTTAAGTGAGTTACCAGCCTTTATATAAGTTTCTGGATTTAATTCCTCATTTAATTCCTTAAATCTTTTAATATGTTTCATATGTTATATATATTATTTTAATATTTTGTAGTATTTTAAAATTGTATTTTTATAGTAATAATCTTTCTCAATATCTAATGGCAATTCTTCATTGCCTGTTTCATAAAGCACTTGGTTTAAAACTTCTAAAATTATAGTCCATTCACCATCTATAAATTTAACAGGCTCGTAATAATTAAATAATTCTAGGAAATTATTAGGTCTATTATCAAATAAAATCCATATTGATATAATTGGATTACCTTGCAAATGTATTTTATTAAAATCAATATCTGGAATATTAAATAATGTGTATAATTGATTAGAAGCACAATCAAAAGTACCACTAATTGAATTAGGAGCACCTTCCAATGATGTTAATTGATTAGATTTACAATAAAAAGAAGCACCTATTGAATTAGGAGAACCTTCTAATGATTTTAATTGATTAGAATTACAATTAAAATCACCACCTATTGAATTAGGAACACCTTCCAATGATGTTAATTGATTAGAACTGCAATTAAAAGAACCACCAATTGAATTGGGAGCACCTTCCAATGATGTTAATTGATTATAATAGCAATAAAAACCACCATCCACTTCAGATGGACAACCATCTAAAGATGTCAATTTATTATTTATACAATAAAAATATCCACTCACTTTATTAAATTTCAATGGTATTTTAGTTAAATTTTTATCTGATAAATCAACATCACCATCTACATCAATAGTTCCATCATCATTTATAGTATAATTAGTTATACCATATTTTTCACAAATTTCATGAATTTGATTTTGATTTTCAAAATCCTCATATAATTTCAAATATTTCATAAATGTATATATTAAAAATTTATATATACATTTATGAAAAGATTAAAATATTTTGAAGCTTTTAATAATTTAGAAGGATCAGCTATAACAATGGATGATATAATAAAAACTATTGATGATGGTAAAAATATATATGCCACTATTATCCAAGAAATACCTAAAAATGACCCAGAAGTTCCATTAAAACCATTAGATATTGATAATGATGGTTTGATAACAATTGACTATAACGGTAAAATAGGTTATGTTAAATTAAAAGATGTTGAACGAATAGATGAAACTAAAATAGTTAAAAAGATAACAAAAGAATTAGCTGAAGAAAGTTTTAAAGATTTTGTAAATTGGGATTTAATAGAAGATTTGAAAGATTTATCATTAGAGCATATTGATAATGGTTATACATTATCTTATAATATAATATATGAAAAACCTTATAATGTTTATAATGGTGAAAAATATTACACTCATAATGAAATAGGTGTTTTAAGTGGTATTTTTAACCACACTATTGACAAAGTTACTTATTTAAGCACAAGTGGTCCAGATAAATCTCATTTATTGAATATTGATAGTAGATATATAAAATATAAAATAAAATTATTTACAAGAGAATTATTGACATCAGATGAATATAAAAAAGGTTTTGAATATTCTAATGAAATATTAGAAATTATAAAAAGTATGTATCCAAATGAAAAAATATCTTGTATTCATTAAATTAAAGGGACTTCTGAACCATAACGTCTCATCATATCCCAATTAATTTCAAATTCACAGATATAAAATATTTCTGCTATTTGGTTTATATTAGTAAAAAATCTGTTTTGTATTGAAAAAATCTGAAACTTACACCATCTGTAAAATTCATTTTTTGGAGATAAATCTTCAACTTTTATAGTATTTATAATTTTTTTTATCTAATTCAATTTCAACTTCTTTGGTTAATATCATTATTATTTTTTATTTTTTCTTGATTTAAAATTTCCAATAAATGTTCTTCAACCCATTGGTTCATTTTCAAATCTCTTTCTACACAAAATACTTTTATTCTTTTGTGTAGTTCTTCTGTAATTTTTAATGTTTTCATATTCTATATATTAAATATACTTCTTCCCTTTTTTCCTTTTCTACTATTATTAATAAAAAAAAAGCCAATCTTAAAGATTGGCTTTTTTATTTTAGTTTTTTTTATTGATTCAAATCAACAAGGATTTGTTTAAGTTTACCATTTGTTATAGCTATTGGAACTTCAACTCCAATTGATATAATCAAAACTTTATGACGTAACTTACTGATATCGAGGTGATCACAATAACCATCTGAAAGTACAACAGTTGGATAGTCATTAAAATGTTCAACACAGTAGTCTATAGCTGGGGTTAACAAAGTACCTCCCATTCCCGAAATTTTCATACGTTCAATTTTTTTATCACTCATGAATTTTTCAACCCATTTAACTTCAGTGTCAGCTTGAATCATATTAACAGTTATATCACTACGGTAAACATATGATAAAACTTTCTCAAAGGTATTCCCCATGCTACCTGAAGTATCCAAAATTACATTTAAACAAGTTTTAACTTTTCGATTCCCTTTTAAACCTAAAATTCCTTTTCTATTTGGACGAACAATAGTTCTTTCTTTGTTAGTTCCATTCATTAAAGTGCTCACAGCACGTTTAATTTCTTTTAAGTAATCTTTTCTTTTCTTTCTAAGTTTATTAAGAGTTTCTTCAACATTACCAGGTGTTAAACCTCTTGCTTGTAGTTTTTCAACAACATCTTTAACCATAGCTTCTTTCATTTCATTAGAAACTTCATCACCAATGTGTTTATCTAGATATTCACCATCACCACCATTTTCTAAATCATCTAAGATTTTATCTAGAGAGTAAGTGTCAATTGTTTCATTTTCATCTTTTTTACCACTAGAATCTGTTTTACCATGTGTAGGGTTTTTACCATTAGGTCCATATGATTTATCACCATCACCATCACCATCTTGGTCTTGTTTTTTATCCCCATTTTTTTGTTTTTCTTGTTCTCTTTGTTCTTTCTTTTCTTTCAACCATTCATACAATTCCTCAAAGATTAAATTTCCATTATATTCTTTTGGAACAAACAAAGCCATATTTTTACCATCTTCTGATTTAGGAATTTCAACAAATTTATGGCTAATATCTTCCCATATAATATGGTTGATAATCATATCTTGTGCAATATTTGATAGTTTATGATCATATTGCCCTGTTATTGTGCGCTTTGGGTGGTTGAATAACAAGTGGAAAATTTCATGTAAAACTAAGAAGTTAGATTGACCATCTGTTAGTCTATCCATAAACGAAGAGTTATAATAAAAGTTCATACCTTTATTGGTAACATTTACTGCACAAGTTCCAATTGTTTCTTGTTCATGGAAGTTTAAGTGTAGACAATAATGCCCATAAAATGGCATGTTGTAATCCAAATCAATCAACATTGCCTGGATACTATTCATTAATTTCTCGTGGATATTTTTAATTACCATAGTTTATTTATAATTTATAATACAAATATAGTTAAAATTTTTCAGAAAGATTTACTTTTATTAAAGTTTTTATTTAATTATATGGAACTAATTCATCAACTAGTTGATCTGTGAAAATTTCCTCATTTGTAAATTTAACAATTAGTGATTTATTTTTAATTATAAATTTTATAATATTGTTAATATATTCTGTTGTTATGAATTTACTATTAGGTGTTCCAATAATATTAAAATTTTCAATATCAATTGTAAATAGATCATTTCCACTCAAATCTTCAGGGTTATTACTTATTTTAATAACTGGTTTATTATTTAGTACACAACCTATCCATAAGATTAAATTTTCAATGCCTGTACCATTATCTGAAATACTAGCAATGTTATATCTATCATTTTTTGTTAAACAATTATAATTTTGAAATTCAAATTCATTAAGATTTTTAAATTCATTATACTTATAAATTTTCATACTTTTTTTATATTTTTTAATAAATCATAAGTTGATATTAAATTATTTGAATAATCTATTATAATTGATTTATTAAAAAAATTTAAACGGTTTTTGATATTAAGGTTTCCCATTTTCCATTTCTAAAACCTTTAATTGTATATTCATTATCTCTAATTAAATTATTATCATAAATAAAATTATTTAATTCTTTTAAAGATTTTTCCATTAAAGTATTTAAAGAAATAAATTCACCATTGGAAAAAACTTTCCATTCTAACATAAAATCATTGAATTTAAATTCATTTATCCACATATAGGTTGTGATATTTTTTTAAGAGTTTCTAAAATTACTAATTGATTTTCTAAAATGATAAGTGTTTCATCACTTACCCATTTACCATCAAAAGATTCATCTTCAATGATTTGTTTTGTTTTTTCAATTTGATTTTCTAATTCTTCCATATTTTATTTTTTAAATTCCTAAATTTTCTAGTTTTTTATTTCTAATCATTTTTTTAAGTTTAGGTATTTTATTAATTTCATCAAAATTTGAAATTTTTGAAATTATATTATCTAAACTCGATGAGAAATCCACATTTTCATCAATATATTTATAATAATTAAATCTCAAATCTAAATCATCAATTTTAACTGATACCATTTTTTTACAAAATTCTGATTTAATATTTATTTGTTTTACACTTTTTTTATAATCTAAAATTGAATAGATTAATTGTATAATTAATAATATTGAAGAAATTGATAGTATAACAGTGATCATAAATATTTTTTAAACAAAAATAATAAATTAATATATAAAATAAAACATTTTTAATGAAAAAATACAAATATTATATATGTAATATTGATAATAGTTACAAATTGACTGAAGAATTTCATGATGAATTTGACATGTATCAAAATATGCCAATTGATTTAGTAGTAAGTCTTGGTATTCAATTTTATTGTGATATACCATCTGAAAATGGATATCAAATATCAGATAATTATGAATATGAAGGAGTATTAAGTTATAATAAATTAGGTAATTTAATAGAGGAATATATTTTTGAATCTGAATTATCAGAAGAGGAATTGGAAGAAATAGATAAAAATACATCTGATTTTTTCAGTAAAAGATATTTAGATTTACTAACAAAGGAATTAGTTCTTAAACAAGATAAAAAAACTAAATTATTTTCATTAGTTTCTGTTGATGTTATTGATGATAGTCATAATAAATTTGTAGAAAAGACAATTAAAGAAATGGAAGAAAATGATGAATTTTATATAGAATTGGAAAATTTTGATGAATTATATGAAGAATTTATCCAAAAGATAGAAAGTAAGATAGAAAGTGAAATTTGTCATATAACTGCATCTGGTGATGGATTATGGGATTTTTTAATTGTTAGGGAAAATTCTGATATACATAAAGCTTTAGTTGAAGAAGGAATCACTGATAGTGATGAGAAGGCAACTAAAAATGGTTTTATATATGAATGTGGTTTTGATAATTTCCAGGAATATGTTTATTATAATTTATCAAGAGGTAATTCAATTGGTGTAAATGTTAGAATACAATTGAGTAAATACGATAAAGATGAAAACCCTAATCCAATGAGTAAAGTATATGGAATTGTTTTCCATGCCTGTGAATGCTGCTCTGATATTAGTTTAAGTTATTTAACAGCTAAAGAAATATTAAATGCTCATACAATAAATGCTCAAACTGGTGAATCAATTGATCCGGATAATTATACTATTTATTGTGGGGATGATCCAGATGATATTATATTGGGATTTGAATTAATATAAAATAAAATAAATAAAAAAGCCACTTTTAAAGTGGATTTTTTATTTTAAAATAGAATTTATTCTCGAGTTTCTTATTTCTTTTACTGATGGTATTCTTTCAATTTCTGGGTATTTAAAATCTTCTCTCCAAGATGAATAATAAAATCCCATTAATTTAACTAATCTTCTGTAAAATTTCTTAAATTTATAATATTCAGTAGATTTAGAATTTTCAAAATCATAAATCATTTTTTCAATTTTTTTAATTCTAGTTTTAGGAAGATTGTTTAAAAAATTTCTAAAATCACAAATTGTATATATATAGCTCCAAGTTTCATATGTTTTTGTTAAAAATATTTTATCTTTCCAATTATCTTCTTTTATAACTACTGAAAAGGTAAATTTACCAATACCTACTTGTTTATCTAATGGTATTATTTTGTTTAATTTATATTTTGGGGTTTCATAGATTCCACCATTCTTATATCTTTTAACAGTGATTCCATCTTTTACATATTCACCAAACCCAATATCATTAGTATTTAAATATTTAGTTAATTCTATAATATAATTTGTTAAATTTTCATTCAATAATCTCATTTCAATAAATAATTTATTCTTTGATTTCTTAATTCTTTTTTAGTTGGTATTTTATTAATATCAGGATGTTTATGTTCAATATTCCAATCTGAATAGAAAAAACCTAATATTTTAACTAATCTTTTATATAATTTTTTATATCGATAAAATTCACTGTTATTTGAATTATTAAAATCAAAAATCATTTTTTTAATTTTTTTAATTTTAGATTTTGATAATTTATCAAGTAATAATTTCATTCTATTTAAAATATTATTATCCACACCTGAAAAATAAATATTTAATTTATAATTCAATTGTTTTTTTATTTTAAAATTATTTCCTAAATCTTCTTCATCCATTTCAATTTGGAAATTATATGAAACTAAACTATAATCAATTTTAACTACTTTATCATTATAAACAGGTTTATTTAGATCTGATAAAGCATATTGTCTTTGTATTTTTTCAAAATGTGAAAAAATTGGTTCTGTGAAACCAATTTTTCCTCTATTCATTCTCAAATAATTTGTTAAATCATTAAGTAATTTAGTAAAATCATTACATAATTGTTCCATCTTTAAACTGTTTATATCTTTTAAACAACTCATTGTATTCAATATATTCATTTGTAGTTAATAGATTATTCATTGATATCTCATCATATTCTCTTAATCTATTATCAATTTCCTCAAATGACATATGTTCAATATCTTCTATATTTCTTTTCATTATATAAATATACAAATTTAATTTAAATTTAATAAGTAATCTAGTCTATCATTTCTGTTCCAGATTAAATCATTTTCATTGTAATATGATAATGTGTCATACACAATACCATTTTCTTTTTTAATAATTTTAGATACAACATATTTTATAATATGTTTTTTATTACTTTTTTCATATGAATAGTTAAGAACAACATAATCATTTTTAGGTTCAGTTTTTAAAGAAACAACTGAACCAATTCCAAATTTCATTAGATTGTATTCTTTACCATTTTCATCATATGCATATAATAAATTAAAATATTCTACTGTTTCTTCTATTGCTTTTACACAAGCTATTATAGAACCTACTCCACATTTAAAATTAAATTTTAAACTAATATAAACTTGTTCACCTATTTTATATTCCCTTTCTTCAATATCATATTTAACATCACTAATCAAATCGTTATAAGATTTATTACAAACCTTATTGAAGTTATATCTGAATGTATTTAATATAGTTTCTATTATTTTAAAGAATTCATTTTTTCTTTTTTCAGCAACTGATAATGATAAAGTATATTCATCAATTGGCTCATATATTTCTTCCCCATTCCTTTTAAACATTATAGAAGGTTTGGTAGGTGAATGGTCATAAAGGGAACTTATCCAATAATCTTTATTGGATTTAAATTTATAATTCCAATTTAATATTTCATCATCTAATAAATAATACATAACATTATTTTAAAATTTCATTAATTCTATTTTCTCTAAAATCTTTCATTTTCATAAAATGTTTTGCAAAACCTTCATATGAAAAACTTTCAACTATTTTAGAATCTTGGCTCTTGACATGTCCATAACACCCATTTCTCATTTCATATTTAGTCCCAGGTAAATAATAATATTTTTCATTTTTTATAAAATTTATTTCATCATTACCAACAGCAAAATATGAACGAATACATATAACTTTTTCCAAAGCATAATTTTATTTTTATGTATTTTATATATTAATTATCATTTATTGTTTGTTTTTAGTTTAAAAACAATGATTGCTATAAAAAAATAAAACATCGGTTTTATATATAAATACATGATATTGAGCATGTTATTAGCATTTATACCCGTTTTGATTTATAAATTATTTATAAGTGTAACATTACCATGGAGAACAGTTTCATTTAAAAAAATGTTTGGGTATTTTTTCATAGGTATGTCCAGTGTTTTAATGTTATTAATATTTTTTAGATTTTTCCCTTCTTGGCAACAACCTATTTTCCCTTCTTGGAGATTATTTGGTGATGAATATGACTCATTAATAATAATGGCATTTATACAAGTGGCAATGATGGAAGAGTTTGTTAAATTTTTAGCTTTTAAAATTGGAGATAAATTATTACCTGAAGTAAATCCAGTTTCTACTATGTTTTATTGTGGTGTTTCAGCATTAGGATTTGCTTATGTTGAGAATATAAGATATATCAGTGATTATGGTATGAATGTTATAGTTGTTAGAAGTATATTCTCAATGTATTTACATTTTTTAGCTGGTTGTTTAATGGGATATTGGATTGCACTATCTAAACTACCTAATAAAAAATATAATAGAAGCTATTACGATTTCATAGTTTCTAAACATTCTATTATTAAAAATATATTTTATTATATAACTGGTTTAATATTAGCAATTTTAACACATGGTTTATTTGATTTTGCTTTATTCACAGAAAGTGATATATCTGACACATTTTTAATAATAATGGTTGCTTCTTTATCTGTATATTTTTCTTATTTGAATTTAAACAATATATCTAAAAAATTGAAAAGATAATTATTTTAATATTTTTTTCAATTTCCAATTTCTTTCAAATTTTTTAAATGTTTTTTCAAAATTTTCATTTTCTCTAATTGATTTATAAACTTGTTCTTTATGAAAGAAATTATCAGTTTTTGAATAAATCTTTCTGATTATTATATTTTTATATTCAAATTTTATATATGTATCAATATTATTTTCATCAATAATTGATAAATTAATCAACAAAAATGCCATTCTTTTAGCTAATTCACTTGAATTTTTACCAAGTTTTACATCTAAATCTTCATTCATTAAAGAATCAAGTTTCATTATTAATTGAATTTCATGTGGATCTAAAGTCATTATTATTTTATTACTTCATTTGAGTCCGCTCTTAAAATCTCAAATCCTTCCATAATTATATTTTTTTATCTAACAAAAGTTTAATAAGTTCATCTTGTTTTTCAACGATTTCTCGGTAAATATCATTTTTAGACTCAAGCGAAATCATTCGTTCAAATACATCTTTTAAATATTCAATATCAGATATTAATATTTCTTCAGGAGTTTTTACTTTAAGAGCTTGGAATTTCATATATCATATCGTTTCAACAAATATAATAAAAAAAGGGATAACTTTCATTATCCACCAATTTATTATTGTTAATATTTTAAATAATTGTCTTCATTAATTGAATTTCAAGTGGTTCTAAAGTCATTGTAAAACCCCTTCTGTATTAGAAGGGGATATTAACCACCAAAGAAAACAGAAGTCTTTAGCTTCTGTGATAAAATAATATTCTTTTTATTTATACAAATATAATAATTTTAAAATAAAGCATTGTAAAAATAATATATATTTTATGGAAAAATATAAAGTTATTAAAGAATTTCAATTTTTAGGTGATGATAAAAAGATTATTATACTTAAAGTTGGCACATATATTAAAAATTATAAATTTGGTGATATTGAAATAGGTAAAGATATTATTGATAATAATCCAGATTTTTTTGAAGTTGTTGATTGGAAAAATGAATTGCTTTTATATATGAAAGCTAATAAAATTCCACAACCGGCTGTTCTTTCTAAAAAATTATATCCATTTGTTGATATGATTGTTTCTGAATTAAAATATAATGAAGTTATAGAGGTAACTAGTGATGATTATGAATTAGTTAGAAAAGAAAGAATGTTGAAATTAAAAGAAGACGAAATTGATAATCGTTTATCAAGAGTTGAAAAAAGAGAACAAGATTTAAAAGAAGATATTAAAATATTAGAAAAGAGAGAAAGTATATTAAGAGATGAAAATAATAAACTTGAATTAAAAGAAAATGAATTTAATATTAAAACCCAATTATTAAATGAAAAGGAAAGAAATTTTGATAGATCTATTTTAGAATCATCTAAAGATATAGACAATAAATATATTGAACTACAAAATAAAATTGATAACGATTTAAAAGAATTGAATAATAAAGAAAAGGAATTAAATAAAAAAGAATCCAAACTTTTAAAGTTAGAAAATGAATTAGAGGAAAAGCTTTTGGATTATAATAATTTAATTGATGAATTGAAATTATATGAAACTGATTTAAGAAATTTAGAAAGGGAGATTTCAAATTGGGAAAATCTACATTGGAAATTTAAAAGAAATAATATTCCACCTTCTGCAATACCAGAAACATTGAATCCTGATTTATTTAAATAGAAGTGAAAATTCACTTCTATTTTTTTTATACATCGAAAACATGCAACATCATGATATATACATACATACTAATTATTTATTAATAATTTCTGAAAGTATATTTGTATTATCAACATCTATAATTTCATCAAAACCCTCATCTAAAGATGGTTTTTGATAAGAAGTGAACATTCTATCAAATGCTGCATCAGGTATTGTTTTAGAAGAACCATTTTGTTTAGCAGTTTCTGCTCTAATACCGGAAACTTTTTTTATTAATTCTTCTGATCCTTTGAATTTAAAATCAACAGCTATTTTATAATAATCTGATTCATTTCCTTTAATAGCTTTCAATGCACCTTTTCTAGAGTCAATATTCATATTTGTCATATCAACAATGATATCTTTTCCACTTGAATGAGCATTTTTTACTCTGTTACTCATTTCCGAAGAGACTTTGGAATTTGCTTCTAATACTTTATCAAAAACCGTTTTTGCCCAAGGCATTGATTTAGGAGAATTAATAACTTTTCCAAATTTTTCGTCAATATTGCCAATTTCCATATCATCAGATGGTGTTTTGAACATGTCATCGTAAGTCCAATCATATTCTTTTGCAACATTTTCTACTATTTCATCTCTATTTATAATGTATGAATTTGGAAAATTATTTTTAACCCAAGTTGATTTACCAACTGATGGTGGTCCAACTAATACTAAAAATTTTCTTTCAGCTTTATAATTTTCAAATTTTTGAATATATTTCATAATTAATCTTTTTATTATATATTAAAAAATTATTTCATCAAGATTTATACATTCATCTTCACAAATTTTCTTTAATGATGATATTTTACCACATATATAATCGTAATCCCAACCATTCATTTTATCTCTTTCATCAGCTAGTTTTTCTTCTAATCTGATGATTTCATTCTGAATAGCCATAAATTGTTCGTTAGTTAATTCTATTTTCATTTTTCACCTATTAATTGATCACGAAATTTTATTAAATTAAATAATTTAAGATTTGACATTCCTTTATATGGAGTTCTAGTAACACGATAAGCATTGAATGTTCTAATATCATCAATTCTTTTTTCACAAAATTTTAAATAATAAACTGCATATCTAATTCGAATTGGTGTAATCTCTTCAAATTTTGAATTTTGAAATTCAGAAATATTTAAGTTATCCCTTACTAGAATTTTATTAATATTATTTTGACTATTTTTTATTTCATCAATGATATCATATATTTTTTTATCTTCTAATATCAATTTAGAAATTTTCTTATCTATCATATTTTGTATTTGTTCCTTATTCATATTAAAAAACTTTAAAACAAATATAATAAATAAAATCTAATAATAAAATTATTTTGTTAAATATAAAAGAGCTAAATCATACCTATTTATTAAATTCATTGTAGATGTTAACCCCCTTTTATCAATATTTATTATAACAGGCAATTGTTCTCCAACTTTTTTAACTTCTAAAAAAACTTTTTTATTTTTAAGTATTTTAGCAATCTCCTTTTGTAAAATATAATATTCATCACTTTTATATTTATCAATTTCAAAAATATAACCCAATAAATTATCTATATTTATATTTACTTTATAATTAACATTTATGCTATTTTTCATTATAACTTTAACAACATAATCACCACCATTATTTGTTGATATATTAGTTCTATATCTCAATGTTCCATTTCCCTTATTATAAATAATACCACTACCAGAACTTTGTGTAGCACTAACTTGGTTTAATATTATATTAGTTTTTTTATTATTATAATCATATTTAACACTGTTTATAACGCTTTCAAAAGAGTTATAACTACTTTTGATATCAACATTCATATTTGTTTCCCAGTTCTCTCTAACATCATCTATTTGTAAATTCCAATTGCTATTAGTCGCCACTGTATAATTAAATGGTGTTTCAATTCTATTAATATTTTGTATAGTTTTTTTATCTGAATTTAATATTTCAATAGTTCTAATATTAGCATCTGTGAAAGTTATGTATATTGTATTATTTGTTAATTCAATCGACATTGGCAATTGACCAACAAATTCATTATAATATTTATCCAAAGCAACTGATGATGTTATGCCAATATATTTTTTACTATTGGATCTTATTTCGTTTCCAACTTGATAAACATCATATTTTTTTAAGACAGGGATTAATTTATCAGTGAAATTTGGCTTTGTTAATAATCTAATTTTATTAAAGGTATTATCTTTTACTTTTTTAGCTGTGTTATAAGTGGATAAATTAATATTATATTTAGTATTTAAACATAATTCTAAAAAGGTATATTCACCATTTCTAACACATTGATCAATAAATGATTTATATTCTACTAGACCTTCAACACCTTTTAAAGCAATTGCATTTATTTTAGAATATATTTTTTCAACCTTTTCTCTAGTTTTGTCCATAACTTATATATTAAAATATAAACTTTAAAAAAAGTTTCATATAAATATATGATGAAACAAAGATATCAATAAAGTTCTTAATATGATGGCTCAAAATACTTAAAATAAACATATATGAATATAATATATATAATATAAAAAATAATAAAATAATGAATTATTTAAACTCCGTTAAAGAATTTCACCATACATTTGGTGCACCGGTTTTGGATAAACCACAAATTCCTTCCAAAGATAGATGTGATCTAAGAGTGGAATTATTACAAGAAGAATTAAATGAAATTAAAGAAGCCATTGCTAATAATGACTTGGTAGAAGTAGCAGATGGATTTTCAGATCTTATGTACATTTTGTGCGGCTCGATTTTAGAGTTTGGATTGGCTGATAAATTCAAGGATATTTTTGACAATGTTCATAATTCTAATATGAGCAAAGCTTGTAAAAATCAACAAGAAGCTTTAGAAACGTTATCACATTATAAACAAAAAGATGGAACAGAAGGTTATTATAAAGAAGTTGATGGTAAAATTCTAGTTTATAGAAATGGTGATCATAAAATTTTAAAATCAATCAATTATACACCAGCTGATTTAAAACCAATTATAGAAAAATGAAAAAAAATATAAAAAAATATAATGAATTTATTAATAATGAAAAATATATATTTGAGGAAATCACAACTATAATTGATGATGAGATATTTGGAATATCAGATACTAATACAATATTTCAAAATGAAAATATATCAAAATTGATAGATATGGGTGAATCTATAATACCACTATTGATTAATAAAATTAAAACAAATAGTAGTATTTATGATTATTATATATTAGAAAATATAATAAGTGATTGTAATATTCCAAATTTAGAAGGTGATTACAATGCTTATCAAAAATATTGGATAAATTGGTGGGAATCGAATAAAAATAAATATGAATAGAGTAGAATTATTTAGAAGACAATTCCCAAATTTAACAGATTTTGAATTATATGAAAATACTAGTGATTTGTATAATTGTATATCACATAGTATTGGTATGAAAGTTTGGGCTTGGCCAAAAGAAGGTGGGCATAGAAATTATTGGCCAATAAGTAATATGAATGAAGATAAAAAATCATTTGATGAATTTTATGCATATCATGGTTATAATATATGCAATATGGATTTTAGATATAATCCAAATTATTCAAAAATAGCTTTGTATGGTAAAGATAATAATCCTAAACATGCTGCAAAACAAATTGATGAAATTTGGTGGGAAAGTAAGATAGGTCAAAGTGAGATAATAAGACATAAATTATTTGATTTAGAGGGATTTAAATATGGAGATGTTATAGAAATTTATCAAAAAATAAATTAAAAAATAAATTAAAATTATGAATAAAATCATGTGCATTGATGTGGACGGCACGATATGTGAAGATATTTTCAATGAAGATTCACATTTATACCCAACTGCTAAAATAATTCCTGGTTCATTAGAACAAATAAATAAATGGTATGATGAGGGAAATCATATAACATTCTTTACTGCTCGTGAAGAAAAAGATAGAGAGGTTACAATTAAATGGTTAGATGACCATGGTTTTAAATATCATGGACTAGTAATGGGTAAACCTAGATGTTTGAATGACCAATCAGAATATGTATGGATTGATAACCGTAAAGTAAGAGGAGTTACTTTCTTAGGTAAGTGGGGTCCACTAGTTGAAGAAACTAAAACAATTTTAACATTTGGAAAATAAATTATAAGCCTATTGAAAAATAGGCTTTATTTTTTTAATATATATGTAATGAAGTATATTGATAGATATGATGATTACATAAATGAAAGTTTTTTTAATAAGATTAAAATAAAAATGTTATGTTATAAATATGGTATAAAAAATTATACCATAAATAATGATGGAACAGTTGATGTAGATGGTGATGTTAATTTTACAAGTGAAAGTTTTATTAGAAAAATTAAAAAACTACCAATTAAATTTAATAATGTAAATGGTAGTTTTGATTGTGCTAATTTAGAATTAGAAACATTAGAAGGATGTCCAAGAATTGTAAAAGGTGATTTTATATGTAAAAATAACTATTTAAAAACATTAGAAGGGGGTCCAGAAGAAGTAGGTGGTTTTTATTTTTGCAAAAATAATGAATTAACATCATTAAAAGGTGCACCAAATGAATGTGAAAGTTTTAATTGCCAAAATAATGAATTAACATCATTAAAAGGTGCACCAAGTGAATGTGAAAGTTTTAATTGTCAAGATAATTATTTAACAAATCTTAAAGGTTGTCCTCAAATAATATCAGAATCTTTAATCTGTAGTAATAATAAATTAACTTCATTAGAAGGTGCACCAGTTAAAGTTAAAAGTTTATTATGTCAAAATAATTATAATCTTGAAACTTTTAAAGGCTGTCCTAAATATGTCGATGAGGCTAATTTTAGATATTGTAATATATTCACATTAGAGGATTTTCCAGATATAGATCCTGAATATAATGAAATAGGAATGAATCCTGTTTATAAAATATGTGCATTATTTAAAAATAAACCTGATAATTTCCTAGAATTATTCAATTTCTATGAACCTATTAAATTAATAGATGGTGAATGGACTGTAATACTAGAAGTTCTTAACCAAGTTCTTTATGAAACTAATAATAAAGAAATTGAACCAGAAGAAACAGAGAAAATATTTGGTAAAGGATCGAAATATAAAGTAATTTAATATGAAAAAATATAATGAATTTATATTAGAAAAAAGAATAGCTCAAATATCTTCTAAAATTGAAGTAACTTTTGGCTTTGATATTATTAAAACAAATCATGTTGAAGATAGAAGTAACTTTTCTAAAAGAGGTTTGAAATCTGATAATCAAAATCATATTTCTAATGCAGAAATGAGTGAATTTGTAAGATGGTTTAAAGATGATATATCTAAATCAATAGTATTAGGTGAAATTGTAGATGGAACTGAATTTGTGATTAAAAGTAAAGAGCGTGAATTGTCAATGGCTTTAATTTGCAATAAAGTTAATGAAACATATTGGAAAATAATAATTAAAACAGTTTTTAGAGAGAGTGGTGATAATCAATTTAAAATTGGTAAAAATCAACTATGTTTTGAAAAATAAAAAAGTGAGAAGTATCTAAATCGTTTCTCCTCACTTTTTAAACAGTATCTAAATCGTTGCTGTTTCTTATATAACAAATATACAAAATTATTTTTAATATACAATGTTTATTTTATAATTTCCAAAATATTTTTTTTTAATATATATAATTATGAAATATTTAATGACTTATGAGTTTTTCTTAGAAAGTATAATTGATGATATTAAAAATATATCAAATTATGCACCATTATACCATATTACAAATATTGAATCAGCATTGGAAATATTAATATCTAATAAATTAATTCTAGGATTGGATTATTATCCTATGTTTAATGATAATTTAGATAAAAAAGCTATTTCATTTACTAGAAATAGAAATTTGAAATCAGTTAATTATAAAAATGGTGTTATATTTTGTCTGGATGCTAACAAAATTAGATTTAATTATAAAATTGACCCATATGATTATTTCTGTGTTTATACTAAAAATGATTATTTTAAATTATCTAAAAGTAATATAGATAGAATTGATCCTAATGAAAGTGAAGAGATTATATACAAAGATATAAATGAATTGTCAAAATATTTATTTTATATAGATTTTAGTGATGAAAATTTTATATTGGATAATTTAGATTTGATAAAAGATTATAGTAAAAAATATAATATAGATATATTATTGAATGGGTTAGAATATGATATTAATGGTTAAACTAATTTATTATATTTAATATAATAATCATGAAAATTAGAGATTTAGAAAAATATAAAGAATATTTATTAAATGATGTAAATTTAACTAGTATAAAAAATAATATATCAATTTTAAATGTAAATGATGATAATTTTTTAATTAATATAGATAAATTGATAAATAATTTAAGAGTAAAAAATTTCACATCATTTAAAAATAGATATATTATATCTGAATTCTATAGAACATTGAATGAACAAGAAATAGAAAATTCTATAACTTTAAATATAAATAATATTGAATACTATTTATTTAAAAACTATGTAGGGAATAAATCTTTGATGAAGAAAAATCTATATGTAAAATTTAAATATTTAGATGATATTTTTTATGTAGCATTTAATAAAAATACAGGTAATTTTATATTTAGTGAAGAAGATTATATATCTAGTGATATTAAAAATGAGGTTTCTAATTTTTTACTAAGTAATTATTATGTAATAAATAATTATTTTAAATCTAATAATTCAAAAATTGAATTAAATTCAATTAAAAACCCGTTTGAAGTTTTAGAAGAACTTAACTCTGTTACTTATAATTTAGATGATATTATATTTAGAATTGGATATTTAAAATATGGTTATGAGACTAAATTTAAAATTAGATTTGAAATATCTAATAATATTTATTATTTATATTTAGATAAGAGTATAAGTCATGATATACCATCAGAATATAAAAATAAAGTTATTATTTTTTTGGAAAATAATGAAGAATATATAATGAAATTTTTTAATTCAAAAGGAAATTTTAATATAATTGATATATTGAAATAATTTTTTAATATATATAATCATGAAATATGTAACATTATATGAAATATTTGAAATTATATGAGGATTTTGAAAATCAAAATAAAATCCATGAAATGAATTTATTTTAGAAGAAACCGGAAATGATAGTTTAGTTCCATTTGAGCAATTGTCAGATAGAAGATTATGGAATTTCCAATATAAAATAAATTAAAAAAAAAATAAGATATGAAACATTTAAAAAGATTTAATGATCAAAAGCATATAGTTGCATATGATGAACACACAAATGATGATATAAAAGATTTGTTTATAGATTATATAGATGTAGATCCTGATTCTTTAGAAATTGAAGATGTTTTAGTAACTGATAATAAAGTAGTTAAAAAAACATCATACTTAAAAGATCCATCTAAATATAAACTTGCTAAAAAAATAACATTACATCTTGGTGATGGTAAAGGTTTAAATAATGGATTGAAAGGTAATTTTTTCAATTCATTTGATGTGATAAAAAAAGCTGTTAGTGAAATTGAAAGGTTTTACGCTTTATCTGGTGAAAGTGAAATCAATTTCCAATTAAATCAAGATTATATGGGGTTACATATAACATTTATTGTTATATTTAATTCACCTGAAGGTGATAGTTCTAATAAAATAGATGAATATTTAGGAAAATTAAAAGATATGTTAACAACAAGTCCATTTAATTATAAAAAATTTAAATTAAATGGAAATTGGTTAGAATTTAATTTTGCAAAAAAAGATTATATGATTTTATCATCAATCCAATCTACAATTTCTAAAATACAATCAGGTGCTATCACATTGGATAATAATACTAAAGAACTTAGAATACCTTTAATCAATTTAATAAATGAGATAAACCAATCTGGACATAAAATAATTTTAAGTGGTGGTGATAATCAACTTGTGATTAAAATAGAAAAGCAATAAAAAAAGCCCAGTTTAAACTGGGCTTTTTTAAATATTCAAATACTTAATCTTCCAATTAGAACATTCAATAATATATCTATTATCTTTCTGGTTAAATATCTTTATACCATCTAATTTATATTCCAATAAATTTATTCTAAATGTAATATTATCACCTTCATTTAATATATCTTCTGTTGAAAATATAAACACATTTGGTCCTTTCTCAAAACCTGAAAACTCATATTCATCCACTTTAAAGGATTTTAATTTTATATATGGTTCATATTCTATACCAGATAATTTAATAGTCTTATATTCAGTTGGAAGCTCATTCTCAATAAACATTCTCAATCGTTTACTCATGTCATATCCATTATCTTCACAATGTTTTTTGTAGTTAATTAACATTTCTTCACTGAGCTTAAATTCAATTTTACAATTTTTTTTCATTTTCTTTAATTATTTTTTCATAATCTATATAATTCATATCAAATGAACTTACTATAATAATATCACCATAATTAGGTTTGTATTTTGAATAGTGTTCTATATTTGTGTGGTTTATTCTAACTTTAATAAATTCTTCTATCATTATTTATCATTATTTTTAATTATAAAGTATATATTAAACTTTACATCTTCCTTTCCATATAAATTAAAAAATAATTATACCTAATGAATAAATTAGCACTTAACTTTATTTGTAAAAATGAAGCACATGTAATAAATAGAATGTTAGATTCCTCTAAAGGGATTTTTGATTTAATTGTTGTAAATGACACTGGATCAACAGATAACACCATTGAAATGATTAAAAAATGGGGTGAAGATAATAACACACCAACTTATGTCTTTGAAAGACCATTTGATAGTTTTGATAATAGTAGAAACTTTGCGATGGATAAATTGAGAGAAGTTGTTAAAGAATTAGGTTGGGATGCTAGTAAAATTTTTGGGATCTGGTACGATTGTGACGAACAATTAATTATAGATGATAATTTCGATAAATCACAATTTACTAAAGATTTGTATATGATTAATGCTAAAATTGGTGCAATGGCTTATACCCGTAATACATTTTTTAGAGTTTCAAAACCCTTCAGATGGTATGGTCCCACCCACGAGTTCATAATTTGTGACGATAAAAATGTTACATCTGGTATTGCTAATGGAATTTCAATCCATGTTAATATGGATGGTGCTAGTTGGCAGGGTGATATTTCACAAAAATACTTAGCACATGCACATTCTTTAGAAAAATATGTTTCAGATGATAGAAGTGACTGCCGTTGGATTTTTTATTTAGCACAGAGTTATCATGATAGTGCCAGTATGAAAAACAACAAGTTAGAGAATGAGGAAAGATTAAAACGTTCTTTACATTATTATAAAGAAAGGGTAACAAGAACTGATGGTTATGGGGAAGAAATTTATTATTCTCAATACAGAGTTGGGACAATTATGAATTTATTAGAAGAGCCTTGGAATTTAACACACCAGGAGTTACTTAAAGCTTATTCACTTGATCCATTAAGAGGTGAATCTATTAAAACTATTATAGATTATTATATGAGAATGGGTGAATGGCATACTGCTTATTTATATACTAAATTTGCTAAAATGAATTTCCATGGTCGTAGTCCATATCCAACAAGATTATTATTTGTTGAAGAGCCACTTTATATTTGGAAATTTGCTGATGCACATGCCGCTACGTGTTATTACACAAATCGTATTGATGAAGCTAAAGCTTCTTATCAAGAAGTTTTAAAAGCTATGCAATCACACCCACAAGCTTTTACACCAGAAGAAATTGCTAAGATTGAATCAAATAAACCATTCTTTATATAAAGAAAAAAGCCTAGTTTAAAACTAGGCTTTTATGTTTATAAATAAAATTTTTGAAAACCATAGTAATAAAGAAAAGCTTGAATTGCTTCTTCATCTTTTAGCAACTTTCTGTTATGATAATAACTTGATTTTTTTGATCATTATCTATAGTTCCGATATATCTATCACCAACTTCTAATTTATCCATATCTAAATCTACATCAATTGTAGATGATATAAAAACTGATTTAAAGTAATCTTTGAATTTTGTTAAAACACTCATATCTTCCATATTTTGTATATATTTTATACAAATATAGTTATTTTTATGATATTTTCAATAATTTATCAATAAGATTTATATCTGTTTCTTCTTTTGATAATTCATATATAATATCAATATTTAATTTAATCCATCTAAATAAATTATTTATAATATTTTTTGTTATGATTTTATCATCATAATCACCTAAAATGATTAATTTATCAACATCTATTACAAATGTTTTAGTTCTTTCATAAAATTCTTAATATCCATTATCCAATGCCCATTTTTTCCATGTTTTAGCTATAGCATCAATATTTCCTCTATCATCTTCATTAATTGGATCAATACCAGTGATAATATTCAATGCATTTAACCAAACATGTTTATAATCGGTATCCATTTTTTCAATTAAAAATGGAATTGCTATTTCACCAAGTGAAATAAATTCTTTATATGCTGGATGATTTTCTTTTTGTTCAGGATTAGAATAGAAAACACATACTGATTCTATGATACTTTCTAATTCTTTAATTTTTATTTCAAAAGAATTATCTAAAAACTCATTTATTTTTTTAATATATTTCATTTTTTTAAATATTAACTTAATAATTTAATTAAATCTTCAGTGATAATAGAAATAAGAGTTCTTTCATTTATTTTAATAAGGGGAATAGATTTTATGCAGCTAAATTTATCATTACCATCTACTTCAATATTATTGATTTTTTCACAAATTTCTTTATTTTTAGAGAATTTGTGTAGATAGTAAGTTTTCAATTCATTTACAAATTTATTTAAATCAACACCTTCTTTATAGTTATATTTAACCATTTGCAATTCAGAATCTTGTTTTTCAATCATTAAATACCATATTGATTTTTTTGATATTTTAATATTTTCCATGAAAGCGAATGCTTTAGATGCTTGTACATTTTTAGGAAATCTAGCAACCTTACCAAAAGTTGAAACATTTTTTTCCAATTTTGGATATTCATCAGTTTCTTCCAATTCTTTTTCCAAATCTGAATGTTTAGTTGGTTCTAATTTATCATCTTTAATAGATGTTTCTTTTTTAGAAGTTTCTGTTGGTAAATTAGGGTTCATAGGCAATTCATCATTAGGTGATTGATTTGTAGGTTCAACTTCTTTAAAATCCTTTTTCAATTCAGAAAACTTTTTAAATCCAACTATTTTTCTTTCCATTTTTAATGTATATTTTTTTATTATATTTTATATATTAAATATTTATATTGTTTTTTTATTTAGTATATATTAAATAATTACTTTGTAATTTTCAAATTCAATATCAAGTATTTTATTAACAGTGTGTAGTGTTAATTCACCATTACTTTCTATTAATTCATCATTACTAGTTTCATATCAATAGAACCATCTTCATTAATAGTAATTGGTTATATCATATTTTTTACAAATATCATGTATTTCATTTTGATTTTGGTTAAAATCTTCATATAATTTTAGGTATTTCATATTACTTTATAATTTTTAAAATTAATACCTTCTAGTAATTCATCATTACCTGTTTCATAAAGGACTTGGTTTAGAACTTCTAGAATTACTGTCCATTCACCATCTATTAATTTAATAGGTTCATAAAAGTTAAATAATTCTAGAAAATTATTAGGTCTGTTATCAAACAAATTCCATATTTCATAAATAGGATTATCATTTAAAAGAATATTATCCAAATTAATATCTGGAATATTAAACAATGATGTTAATTGATTGGAGGTGCAATTAAAATCACCACCTAATGAATTAGGACAACCTTCTAATGATGTTAATTTATTATAAGAGCAATCGAAATCACCACCTAATGAATTAGGACAACCTTCTAATGATGTTAATTGATTATAAGAGCAATCAAAATCACCACTTATTGAATTAGGAGCACCTTCTAATGTAGTTAATTTATTATAAATGCAAACAAAATCACCACCTATTGAATTAGGAGCACTTTCTAAAGTTTTAATATTATTATTTCTACATATAAAATCTCCTGTTACAATTCTTGGACATCCTTTTAATGTTTCTAATTCTATATCAGTACAATCAAAACTACCATTTACATTATTAAATTTAATTGGTAGTTTTTTAATTTTTCTAATAAAACTTTTACTATAAAAATTAACATCACCATCTACATCAATAGAACCATCTTTATTAATAGTATAATTGGTTATATCATATTTTTTACAAATATCATGTATTTCATTATGATTGTCAAAATCCTCGTATAATTTCAAATACTTCATTTATATATAATTATTTATTTATGACGATAATCATATTTATCTACCATATAATTTTTCCAATTTTTAACAACATTCATTTGATCAAATAAAATTGCCACCAATGGTTCTAAATTTTTCAAAAATGAATTCATCATATCATTTTTATAAATATTAGGTGATAGGGTTTTATCCAATATTCCTTCATCATATTTAATAAAATCTTTATCACTATCGTTAAAGTGTTTTAGATAAAATATCTCTGGCAATTCTTTTTGGTTATATAACATACTTTATATATTAATTTTATTTTATTATATTCTTATTTTCATAATTATGATTAAGTGTTATTCTCATAAAAGTTCTTCTCTTACCTTTACCAATCATTAAAGTTTCATGTGGTGTATTACTAGACATAAAATACAATTGATTACTTTCAAATACTTTCTTCTTATCATCAGTCAATTGTTCTTTCATATTCTCAAATGATCCTTCTCCCAAAATCTCACCATAAAATTCACCATTCCACGCTTGACAACCTACTTCAGTAGATACTGTTAAAATACCACCTTTATCAGCAGAAACATAATCTGCAATTGGAATTATAACATCTTTATATGGTAGAACCCAATCCATCTTAACATGTGAATTATCAGATTTTGCTTCATAATGATACTCTTTTTCCTTTAACTTATTATCATATCTAGCACCACCCCAACTTGGTTTTGGTTCAGCACCACCCCAAGAAGCCTTAAACTCATCATCATATCTAGCACCACCCCAACTTGGTTTTGGTTCAGCACCACCCCAAGAAGCTTTAAACTCATCTTCAACATCAGATAAATATTCATCATCTAAAACATCCTCAATAGTCGCCTCATTTAATTTTTTAAAGTTTGGATCAACACAAAAATTACCATCTATATGAATACCTTCTCTTCTTAAAAATTCATCAGTTGTGAAGAATTTTGTATCTATTGTAACATAGTGATTATTAGCACCTTCTTGTAGTGGTATATTCTTAATAACTTGATTGAATGATTCTTCCCATAATTTGAAACCTTCTGGTAAAGAAACCCAATTACCAGTATTTTCAAATGGCATAACACTTAATTTGAAATCACCAAATTCTGGATCAGGTAAAATAACTTCACCTAGATTTCTTACAGTAGTTTTATGATAGTTAACATTCTCTATTATTTTTGTAGTTTTAAATAAACTTTCATTAAATTTTTTAAAATTTTTCAAATTTTTCATTATATAGTATCTTTTTTATATTTAACCTCTGTTATATTAACAGCAACTTTTCTATTTTTATCATTAATATCATCTGAATAAGGAACACCAAATCTGTTTTCCCATCCACCTCTAAAAACTGGAATTTCATTTCCACTAAAAATAATATCACCCAATTCGTGGTCTAATCCTAATTTCAAATCTTTAAAATTTGCATTATATGTATTAAGAACATTTTGACCAGATGGATCATTCTCTATATCTTTCAACCATTTTTTATGGAAATCTTCATTATTTTTAGAAACAAAAGACATATCAATTGAGATTATATCTTCTAATTGTGTTAGATTTTTAATAATATCTAATTTTGATATCTTACCAACACCGGTAGCTTTATTAATCATTCCATTGAAACCAATAAAGTAATCTGATAGTATAGATATAATTTCACTTTTTAAATCATCAAAAATCACACTTTCATCTTTTTTAACAATATTCATATTAATAATATAATAAGAAGGAACAGCATCTATAAATCTTATCTTTCTTGATAATTGTATATTACCATTTGCTCTTAAATGATTTGCAATTTGGTCTTTTTCATGTTTATCCAATAATAATACACTTTCAAAATTTGGAATTGCAAAATAATTAGTTGAAGCATTTGAAAATAAACTAATTTTAGGAACTACTGCTATATTGATAGTTGGGATTGCACTTTTATCATTAGGTGCAACATAAGCATTAACATATGAAAACATTCCTAATTTTAAAATCTCATAAGCATATTGTTGTGGAGTAGCTAAAACAAAATTTGGACTTGATATAGGTAATAAACTTCTAGTGAAATCTAAACTCTCACTATCATTACCAAAATCAATATTAGTTAAATATTGAATATCAAATATTTTAGTTTCATCAATCCCTTTTCCAGTAACATCTTTGATATCATCAACAAATGTCCAATCATTTAATTGACTATTGAATATATTTCCATTACTACCATCAGATAATAAAAATGAAACAGTTATACTAGCACCAATAGGAGGAATTGCACCAAAATTACTATTTCCGAATATAACATTTATACCACCATCAAAACCAGTTTTTATAACAACTGCTTGTTCATCAGTTGCCATATCCCATAAATGTTTTTTATTTTCCCATAATACACCATCAATAGTTACTTCAACATTATAATTTTCTATTTCTTTCTTACTATTTTCAACTATATTTAATGTTTGTAATGGATCACCAGTTCCTGTATATGTATTTGTTGTCCATTTTCCTTGTATAATTGGAATATTGAAATTGTTAGAAACATTTCCACTTATATTAGAATTGCCAACTGTATATGTTATAGTTTCTCTACCAATATTAAATGAATAAAATAAACCATTTGTTAAATTCTTGATAGTTGTTTTATTGGATATTATAATTTTACCATTTGGTATATCTTTTGCAACATCAACATCTGGTTTTACAATAAATCTTAAAACACCAGAAGCACTAATTGCTCTTGATGGAACATGTCCAGCCAAAATTGCAGCATTTTTAATATTCCTTTCATTTAATGTTTGTGGTTTAGTAACATCAAAAGATGTTATTGCATTTTTAAGATAAAGAAAAGATAATTGATGTAAATTTTCTATAACAGATAATATTTGTCCATAAGGAGAAGCATTTGAAAATAAAACACTAGCTTTATTATATTGTGTTTTTAGAAAATCTTCAATTTCATTCTTAATATTTGAAAATTTAATTTCTACAAATTTCATTTTTTATAATTATTTTTTAAATATTTTCTAAATAATCAGAACTAAATCTGTTTTTCTCAAAAATATCTTTAACATCATTTTTAAATGTTTCAATTGTTGATTTTCTTTCAACTAAATCAGAATTTTCATTTAATGGGTTTGAATAATAAGCCCAATTGAAAATATTATTTTCAACTTCCTTTTTAGTTAAAATCATTTTCAATTCTTTATCTTCATTTATTGTTAATAAAAAATAGTTTCCAAATTTTAAATTTGATTTCTCTTCTATTTTAACATTATTAAACTGATTTAATAAATCTCCATGTATTTTATTGATATTAACTTTTAAATTCATATTTTTTATTATTTTTTATTATTTTTTATTATATATTAAAAAATACAACCTTCTTAAATTAAAAAAGCCACTATTAAAGTGGCTTTTTTTAAATTCCTAATTTTTCTAACCTAGAATTTCTTCTTGTTTTCTGGTCGAGATTTCCATCCCACTTATTTATATTATTAATTTCATAATCTTCAATAATCTTTTTACATCTACTTTCAATCACATCTATATTAATTTTAAGTAATGAAAATTGTCCTATTTTTTTAAAATTGAATTTTTCATGTTTAAATATGATGAAATCATTATAACTGCTTGAGCTTAAATAATATTTCCCATATTTGATATGGTTTATTTCTTTTGGTTTATAACTTAGGATGAATAAAGGTGATAAAAATAAACAACTTTTGCTATCATTTCCAAATAATGATTTGTCAAATACAAATTTCACTAAAGTTAATACAAAATAAAATAATATAAATACTGCTACTTTATCAGCTAATTTATTATTTGTAAAGAATATTAAAAAAGGTGGTATTTCAGTAAGAAATCCCAATAAAATATGAAATTTAAATCTGCTCATCTTTTTCAAATTTTAGTAAATCTTCATCTTTTTCAAAACCTAATTCTTCCAAACCATCTACTAATTCTTTCCATTTTAATTCACCAACATATTTAATGGTTTTTTCAGTTTTAGATGTTTCCTCTAATGTGAATTTACCCATTACATCAATAGAATTTAATTTAGATAAATCCAAATTTTCATCATTTTTAAATTTAATTAAATAAAAACCTTCTTTTAAATAATCTAATAAAACATCTTTTTTAAGTTTCATAAGATCAGCAATCTTATTAGCAATTTCTACTGTTTTATCATCTAATTCTATATCAAATTTTTGTTCTTCAGAAACATTATATAAAAATCCATTTTTAACTTTTTTGGTTTTTAATGATTTTAATCTAGATTTTAACAGTTCAATATCTTTTTGAGATTTTTCTATTTTATTTTCTGAATTAGTGATATCATTCTTTGATCGGATAACTTCTTTCTCTTTCTCTTCAATTTTATATTCAAGTTCTAATATTTTAGCTTCATTCATTTTTTTAAATGATTCTTCAATATATGATGATGTTTCATTTTTAATTGATTTCTCTTCAACAATAATTTCATTTTCTTCATTTTCTTCTTCATCAAAATTGCCAAAAAGCGATTCTAATGCTGACAATCCTTTTTTAGAAATTTTAGGAGTGTTATTCATAATACCTTTCAATTTATCAATAGGTTTTTCATTTTCTACTTCTAGGTAGCAACGATCCCCATTTTCATCAGTAAATTCTAAATCTTGGATTACAAACTTTTGTGCATAACCAACAACTTTCATATCATCTATTTCACTTAATAAACGACCTCTCATTGCTTTATCTGATAAAGATGAACCAATCTCTTCAAAGTTAATAGTTCCTTCATCACAAATAGTTATTTTAAAATTAGTGTTATCTAAAATACCCGATAATTTACTACCTTTTATAAAAGCTTCATTTCTAATAAATCTAATTCTAGCTCCATTTACAGCAGATATAAAATTTAAAAATTTACGTTTTGGTTTAAATTCACCAATTATAGGTTCTAATGATTTTACAGTTTCTTCCATATTAATATTTTTACAAATATATAAAAAATATTTTATATAAAATTTATTTTGAGATATAAAAATTTATATATAGTATATAAAATTATAAAATATTATATAAAACATGAAGTGGTTAAAATCAAGAACTAGATTTATAAAAGAAATGAAACTTAATGAGATGGCTGTTGGTGATCCAATAAGAAATTCATTATCAGATAAAGAGATTAATAGAGTTGCTCAAAAATGGGGTGAAAAATATTTAGATTATAAAGAAATTGAACCAACTAAAAAAATTGAACAAGGTAAATGGAAGATTTCTAAAGAAGATAAATTTAAAATTCTAGATACTTTTTTTAATTTGAATTATGGTAGATTAGAGCAAAAACAAAAACAATTTGAAAATTTACCAGATAAATTTACTGAAATTTTGTCAAAATCTTTAGATTATGATTCAGCACAAAATGAATTTAAAACAGCTAAAAATGTATTAAAGGATTTAGATATTAAAAATCCATCAATAGACCAAATGATTGCTATTTTTGAAAAAGTTTTTAGAAAATTATCAGTTAATGAAACTAAGGGTAAAGAGATGATTCAAAAAGATGAAAATGGTAGACCTGTAAAAGATGAAAATGGTAATATAATAAAAATTGAAAAAGAAATTGGTGCACCTGTTTTCACAAATAATTATGTTGATATAATAACATTTTCAGAAGATTATAATAAATGTTACTCTGAAGAAGATTCTATAAACATAGATTATTTTTTCCAGGATTATCCAATTCAATCACTTAGAAATTTAGGAACTGGTGAATTCAGAAAACAAGAGATTAGTGATAGTGAAGAATATATGAATATAACAACAGATTTTAGTCTTTTTGATAAAGATATGTATTTGTATATAAAACATGATCCTAAATCTATTTTAAATATGTCTATGTCTAAATTTTACACATCTTGTCAATTTTTATACACTGATAGATATAATGGTGATTATAATAAGAAATTATTAGCAAATGTATTTGATCCAAATACAATACCAGCATTTTTATTATTTGACACACCTTTGTATGAAATTAAAGAAGATGGTAGTCGTTTAAAAATAACTGATTATATACCATTGACTAGAATGGTTATTAGAAATATTGAAAATTATAGTGATGATGAAAATACTATTTTATTTTTTGATAGAACATATCCTGATAGAATGAAAGATATTATGGATATAATGGTTGAAAAATATAGTAAAAATGAAATGCAAGGTTCATTTGAAAGAACAGTTGATGGTGGAATAAACCCAAGAAGTTATTTATTCACACCTGATGTTGATTATGATGATTTTCATAATGGTGGATTGACATATCCATACCAAGATGCTCTTGATATTAAAACTGGTATATTAGTTGGACAGAATATTAAACAAATCAATTTTAATTCCGATACAAATTGGAAAAATATTAAAATAAGTGAAAAGAATTCATTAAAAGAAATTATTGTAGATAATACTGAACTTCCATTAGATTTCTTCAAATATAATTTTGATTTAGATTGGATTAAATTTAAAAATATTAAAATATATGATATTGAAATTTTCAATAAGATTAAATCTACAAAAATATCATTTGAAAGATGTGATTTAAGTAAAATATCAAATTTTAATATTAAAGAAGTTTTTGGTAATGTTGAAAATCTAAGTTTTATTTCTTGTGAAATAAAAGAAGAGTTTTTCATAAATTTAGAAATTAATGAATTGGAATTACTTTACTCTTATGATGGTGATTTAAAAGAATTGTTATCTACTACAAAGTTTAATAAATTAACTATTTCTGGAGATTTAATTTCTGAAAATAAACAATACATTTCTGAATTGAAAAACAAAAAAGTAAATGTAGAAATAAAAGGATTAATAGTAAAATAAAAAAAGATTATGAAACATATAATAAAATATAATAATTTTAAAATAAATGAGGCTTTTGACTCAAATACTTTAAATTCTGTTATGAGATATTTACCAACTAAATCTCAAAAGAATGTCTTTTTAGATGAATTGAAAAATTTATGTGAAAGATTAAACATGCCTTTATCTAAAATAAATGAAGATTCGTTAAGTTATGTTGGTTATAACAAAGCTATTAAAATTGGCATAGAAACACAAATGGTTGATTGTGATAAATGTGAGGACTTTTTTTTTTTTACAAAAAAACAACAACGATGGAAATTTGAATAATTACCCTTAACTTTGATATTGATGGTTCAGGATTTTTTATGAAAAAATGGGGAACTGGTCATAGAAAAACTAATTGTGATAAATGTAATCAAACTGGTAAATTAGAATTTAAACCAACTTATAATAATGATATAGCATTTTATAAATTTTGGTTTAATATTGATAGTGGTTATATAACAACAACATATGTAGATGGTACTAAATCTATAAATCCTAATGATATAAAATCATATAATATTGGTGATGATATAAAATCAAAGTTAGAAGAATTTATATATAATCCGGATAGAGCAGATAAAACTAGAGTAAAACTAATAAAAGAGTTAGAGAAAAAAGTTGGAATTGAAAATGAAAGTAAATTATTAATACATGATAAAAATGATAATAATATCATAGGAACTTTATATATTGATAGAAATAGAGAAATTTGGTTTGTAAATCGTGAATCATTTTATAGAAGCTACCGAGATGAACCAGTTGGAAATGATTTTAGGAAATATGGAAATTATGCTTATAGATTATCAGAATTAAAATTTAATAATTATGATATAAATATTATTGAATTAAAAGATGATTACATATATTATAATAAGAGATTATATAATGCATATTCTTATGAACATACATTAGAAAATGCAAATTTTGCAATAGTTTTAGATTTAGAGAAATTAATAAATATAAATTATACACCAGTAAATGATATAAGAAAAAATAGAATTGAAAATAGAAAAGGTGCTATTAGTTTACAATTACCTGAAGATATTAAAAAAATGAATATTAAAAGGTATATGGATAAATTAACAAATGTTGATATTGAAAATGGGCTTGAAAAGTTTTTCAAATTACTACCTATCTTGTTTAGAAATGAATATTCATTATATTTTATTATGAATAGAGAAGTTTTATCAAAATTCAATACATTATATAGTTATATAACTTCTTATTTACAATCAAATGATGAAGTTTATATTTCTGCTATAAATAATAGAGTAAAAGAATTATATGAATTATCAAATAATTATAAATCATTTATTTTGAGACATGTTTATAATAACCCATCTATAAAAGATGATGTTGAAAAAATTAAAATTGCCAATGAAATATTAGAAATTGGTAAAATAATAGGTTCCGGGTTATTTAAAGAAATGGAGTTCTTCGAAGATTTAGAGATTTTAAAACATAAAATAAGTATGATTACTAATAAATGTGAATCAAGTTCTAGTTACACATTTTTAGAATTTATTAGAGATTGTGATTATTATAAATTAATCAGAGCTAATAATGAACAAACTATTAAAACATTGGAAACTCTTAAATTATTTTTAAGTAGATTAGTAAAATAATTAATAAAGGGGATTTTAAATCCCCTTTATTTTTTTTGTCACATTATTACAAATTGATCTTTTAAGAATCGAATTTGATAATATTTCACAAGCTGTTTTAGGTGCATTTCTAACTACACAATCATTAAAATCTTCTATTATATAAGTTATATTAATTCCATTATCCCATTGTTCAGTTGTAAATACATACCAGGCAAAAATAAGCATATCCCAGGATTTATCAAAAGGTGGGTTTAGATAAGGGATATTTGTTTCATGATCAATATACCACCCCATTTTATCAATCGACATTTCTGATTTTTTCACTAAATAATCCGCAATTATTTTATTATTATTCATAATATATTATTTTTATTTGTTTATAATACAAATATAATACATCTATTTAGTTTCCACAATGGACAGTTGTCCACATTTTTATATATTTTTAATGTTTTGAATTTGGTTCGGTGTAACCTTCAAATGTAAGTCCTGACAAGGCACCATTTATTGAATTACAAACTGTATCAGCACTTTGTATAGTATTCTCTAAAACTGATAAAATTATATTTAAAATTGAATATACTTTTAAATAATTATTATCTGAATGATAGAAATGTGAATTACAAATACCTTCTATTAAATCTATTATTAAAGTGATTGTATCATTATTTTTAGCTTTCATTTTATCGACAATTATTTTTGGAATTCCAGTGTCAATCATTTCTTTTTCATAATCATAAATAATTCTATTTATCAAATCTAAAAGTGTTTTCCATATTTGGGCATCATCCATTGTTTTGAATTCACCTGATTTTGCAAAATTAGATAAATTTTCTTTATAACCTTTTAGAAAAATTGTTAAATATTTTCTAAAAACTGCTGTTCTGTATTCAGTTGAGAAGTTAATTGTAGGTATTTTAGAATATCTCCAAAAATCAATATAATTGAAAATATCATGGTTTATTATATCAGATTCAGTTACTTTGGATGAATCTAAATCTTTAACCTTTTTTTTCATAAAATTTTCAATAAATTTATCAGATAGATAGCTCCACATTTTTTTAAATAGTTCAGTTTTTATTAAAATATAAATAAAAACAGCTATAAAACCCCATATACCATAATCTTTCAAAATTTGAATAGCAACTGTAATATCTCCCATAATTTATATATATTAAATATATTTTACAACTTTTTAAATATATATAAATATACATCCTATGACAATATTTATAATTGATTTTTTAGCATACCTTATGATTTTTATGGCATGTGATATTAATAGAAAACCAGAATCTAAAATACCAATGTTTAGCTTTAGTTGGTTTTTACAACTTATACTAATCATTATAGCAACTGTTATTTTAAAACAAAATTAAAAAATATGGAGATAAGAGAAATTAATTTAAATGAAAGTGCATTTACACAATTATGTAAAATTGGTAATTTAGATATGCCAACTAAATATGGTAAAGAAAGTTTTTTCTTAACCAAGAGTGATATTATATCATTAATTGAAAATAAAAAGTTATCATTAGTAGGTGTCAACCTAACTGTTAACTTCACATTAACAGTTAGTGATGACTATTTAATTAGTGAGATTGTAAAACGCTCACCTTTATATTCAGATATTATCCTTTCTTAGAAAGGTAATAATTCTTCTAATTCAATATGATTATAACCTTGGTTGAATTCATAACTACCATTTGTTGTTCTACAACAATAGTTATCTTGTTTAGAGTCAGATATATTAGATGCAACTTTTATATTAGGCATTATGTAATGTATAGTGTCTAAATATGGGAATTTAGCAATTTTAATATCATCTAATTCGATTTTAATATTAATTCTTTTTTCAACAACTCCATTTGACATATATTCTGAATATGAATTTTGTTGTGTTTTAAACCAAAAGCCATTTTTAATAGCATATTTTTTGAACAATTCTATATCAGAATCTTTAATAGTGTAAATTCTATCCAAGAAAACATTATACTCATTGGTTTCCTCATTTAGGAAATACCACATAATAGCTCTACCTTTTATTTTTGTTTGGTCTGTTTCATCTTTTAAAATTAACATTTTAACCATTGAATTGTTGGTATAAAGTTTAAAATATGCTTTACCTTTTCTAGACATACAAGAGTTGTTTAAAGTGCCACTTCCAGAAACATAATTTCTAGAGTGGTATAATTCTGCAATTCTATCACCTTCAACAACTTCAAAATATTTCATTTTATCACCAATTGTGTCAAATGTTGATTTGTAAAGATTTACAAATTTTTCCAAATCTTGATCTTTTATTTCTGGTAATAAAGATTTAACAAATCTTCCAATTTTTAAATTATTTCTAGATGTTGTTAACATATCCATTGGAACATTGAACTTACTATCAAAATTCTCACAATCTGTTGAGTAATTTGGCATTAAAAGTTTTTTATTAAGAATAGCAAATCTAGTTGAAAGCCAGGATTCAATTTTAATTAAAGCAAACGTTTCTCCTCTTTTTTCTGAAAAAACTTCAGCTTGGATATCACCAGTTAAATAATTACATTGTGTAAGATAATTTGATGTTTCAATTCCTGTTATATCAAATAAATCTATTATTTCTTTATCATCTAAATCAACACATTTAGCAGAATTTGTATAAATAAATCTACTTTTATCATCTATAAGAGCTTTTGCTTTTTTAACAGCAGTGAATGATATAACATCATTAGTTTCACCAACCTCAATAAAGTTGTTAGAACCAACTAAATCTTTACCAACCATATCTAAAATTTGTTTAGAAATTGAATGGTCAATATTTTTTAAAATCTTCTCAAAACTTTTAGTAATAATTAACTTCATATCTTTATCATTTATATGATACAAATATAATAAACTTTTTTAGATTTTAAAATATAAAACTACTTTTTAATTTGATTAATGTCATTTTTTTTAAAGTCATCAAAATTCATAACTTTACTAGGTCTATCAACATTACCTTCACCATTTGTATAATCTTGGCGTTTAGCAAATATGTTTTTCAATGCTTTCATATCTAACTTTTTCTCTCTAGATTTTTTACCAGTTCTAGAACCATGATTTTTACCCATAACTTTAGGAGCTGCTAATTTTTGATATACATTATCACCATTAGTTCCATTAAATGGAATACTTATATCACCAGAACCAATAGTTCCACCAGTATTAGCAAAAGCCGGACCAACTGTTGTTCCTGGTAATGAAGAAGGTTGTGCGGAAACAACTGCTCCCATTCCACCAACTGCCAAACCACCGGTTGCGCTAGTGTCTTCATTTAAAGTTTCTAAATAATTTTCAAAGGTTTTAATATGTCCCATAGTTAATTTTTATTTTATATTATATTTAATTTGATTTTTCTATCATTTAACAATTGTTCAAATTCTTCTTTTCTGAAATATTTTTTATATATATCATTTTCATCTTCTACATTTTGTAAAATCCATTCATTAGCATTAGATGTTGTGTAAATATAATTTTTATCACCATCTAAAATTTCAATTGTTTTAGAAGATAATTTATCATAGAATTTTTTAATATCTCCATTTATTTTAAATAATTTGGTCTTATCCCATTTTTTCAATGAATTATTCCATATTTGCATTACCATATATTCTGGATTTTCCAATTCATTAGAATTTATATTATAAATCATCATAAATTTAAATGGTTTATTAATAAATGATTCATAATCATCTGTATTTTCCACTTTAGATTTTTTCAATCCCTTTTTAGTTAAAGATGAAATAAATTTTACATCTATATTAAGATTATCAATATCAGTGTCTAATTCATGAAATGAATCTGATAGATCAAATTCTTTTTCCATATCAACTTCTTTAGCATCTATAATATTCAATAATGAATCATACCATATATTAAGAGATTCCATTAAATCAATTGCATCATATTCTAAATCTATTTGTACAGATTCTAAATAATTTTTATATGTTTTTAAATATTTCATAATATATATATTAAAATTTCTATTGAAAATTATAATTGTGTAATAATAATTTAATATATATATTAAAAATAGTTATTCAGATTATGAAATTTTTAAAGAATTATAAATTATTCAAAGAAGCAATAGATAATAATAAATATACATCAAAAAATATTGTTCATGAAATATGCACATCAATGGTTCTATTGAACAATGATTTTTTAAATCCTATATTAGATATGGGTTTAAAAGCAAGATATTCAGAGAATTCACAGATATTCTTAACAGATTTGAAAAACTTAATTTTAGGAGGTTCTAGATTGAAATTGGGTCAATTTATCAATGATAAATGTGAAATAGATGATGAAACAGCTAAGATAAACCAAATCTTCCAAGATTTAGAATTTAATATAGAAGTTGATTGGGATAAATTGGTTAATGCTAGAAATACTGCTCGTTCTATTCAAGATAAATTATTTGGTGATGAGAAATTAAATTCAGATGATATCAAAACAATTTATTGGTTAGGTCCTAATAAAAAGGATGATTATAAAGAAGATATTGTTATTGAAATGAAAGATGGTAATCAATATTCTTTTTATTTAAATAAAAATATATCAAATCAAAAAACTGCTTCTTTTAATACATTTGCTGATGATTTAATTGGAAATGATATTGAGAAGTTATATGGTGAAGAATATATCCAGAAATGGAATAAATTAACACAAGAATGGGTTAGAAACATATATGAAAATGCTAATAAAGATATACAAAGTCATATTGAAAAATTCATAGACCCAAGAAGAATTGATACAATGGGATATTTTGAATATTTTGATATAAGACACACTGATCCTAAATTTAAACACCTAGGCGAATTTATTAAAGAATTTGATAAGAATATTCTAAAATTCTCTGATTTAATATCTGAAATATGGAAAAATAAAGAAATGTGTTTCATGGATGTTGAAAGAGTAGTAAATGAATGGATGGAAACTAAAATTGTAGTTTTAAACTCTAAAATATTGGAAAATTTATTAACAAACTCTCTTAAAACAAACTACCCAGATGATATTAAGAAATTAGATAATAATTTTAAATTAGCAGGTGGAACTGTTAAAATGAAATTATTTAAAACATTAGTTGAAAAAATGGGTTGTAGTGAAAGACGAATATATTATGTAGCTAATGGTGGAAAAGATTTTAATTTAATTCCTAGTAGAGAATTCTTTAGAAAAAATTATGATAATATGGATTTAGAATTTGATTATCATCAATTCTTTAAAGTGAGTGATGATGAAGATAATAATGATTTCTGTATTAAATTAAATTTGTTACTTGAGGATAAAGAATTAATTAATATGCAAATTGTTGTTAAATTTTCATCAGAAATGTCTGGTAGATTATCAGCAAAGTATAAATATACTTTATGTGATGATTTCAATTATACTATTTCAAGATTTTAATTTTGCTTTGTGAAAATTTTCTTTTCTTCTTTTAGTACAATATGCTGTATTTTCAACACCATTGTAATATTTTTTATATGTTTTAGGTATATTTTCAAAATCAACACATTTTAATAACATTGTATACCATTCGACAGAATCACATACAGAAAATAAAACATAATATTTATTTCTTGTTATAATTTTTTCAAACTCTTTTTGGTTTTTCAAATTTGCTTTTAAACCAATTGTTATCTTTTTATAGATAAATGTTGGTCTACCTGGGTTTTGTAAAATATATTCTAATATTTTTTCATTGTTTTTAACTTTTTTGCCTGAAAAAAGTTCTTTTATTTTATTTAATATTTTTTTAATCATATTGTTTATATTATTTTTTCTTTGCTAGTTTTCTATATTTTATAAATACATATTTAAAATTTAATATATACTAAAAAAATAATATTATTTATGGCAACTCAAAGTTACTTTACAGTAAGAATGAATGGTGTTAATATGTTCTACCAAACAGGGACTATAACACAAGGAGCAACTCAATCAGGAACAACATTAAATACTAGTATATTTGGTGTTTGGAATGGTGATATACCAGCAACTGTAACAACATTAAACACTAGTTTAACCAGTGCTTGGAATGGAAATTCCAATACAACAGATATAATTGGTTCTAACACTGGAACAGGTTCAAATTTAACATATGCTACTGGTAAATTTGGTAATGCTTTTTCATTTAATGGTTCAAGCACTATAATTACTTTGCCGGTTGATGGATTTAAACCAACTGGTTCTTTCTCAATAAATACTTGGATCAATTTAACTGCAACTGGTGCTATTAGAACTATTATGAGTGATTGTTCTAATACTTCTAATGGTTTTAGATTATATGTTTCATCTAATAATAAAGTTTATTTAGAATATAATACATCATTTATGGCTTCTGTTACGGCATTAGCTGCAAATACATGGTATAATATAGCAGTTACTTATGATGGAACTACTTATAAAATTTATATAAATGGTGAATTAGAATCTAGTCAAAATGGTTCTGCTTTAACTTGGGGTGCTAATGGGACTAATAATTTTTATATTGGTAGATATGCTACTGCAACTTACTTCTTTTATGGTTTAATTGACGGAACTTCAATATGGAATAAAGCTTTATCTTTAAATGAAGTTATTGCATTATATAATTCAGGAACTGGTTATGAAGCTACTTATCCTAGTTCAGTTTCAATATTAACACCTTCATCTAATGATGGCTATGGTTCAAACCATGGAACATTGACAAATGGTACAACATTCACAACAGGTAAAATAGGAAAAGCATTTACATTTGATGGTGTTAATGATTATGTTGCATTACCAAATAATTCAATTAATATTACTGGTGATTTCTCAATTTCTGGATGGGTTTATATCCCTAGCGGATATATGGGTGGAAACCAAATTTATATTTTAGATAATATAAGTGCAAATACATGGTTTAATAATCCTAATGGATATGCATTATCCACATATGGAAATAGTATTTTATTTGATTTATGTAACAATACTAACACCAATCTTACATTAACTTATAATTATGGACCGGGATTTCCTACAAATACATGGTATCATATTGTAGCAACCAGAAAATCAGGAGTTGGTAGTAAAATATATTTAAATGGTTCATTAGTTGCATCAGATAGTAACACTGTAAACCATACCCATTTAGCAACAGTTTCAAAACCATGTATTGGTGCATTAGATATACCAGCAAGAGGTTCTGTTGGTTACTTTGCAACAGCAAATTCAAGAATTGATGCTGTTTCATTATGGAATAAAGAATTATCATCAACTGAAGTAACTGATCTTTACAATTCTGGAACTGGTAAACAATACCCTTATTCATAAATAATTTTAAATAATTAAAAAGCCTCATATTTTTATGAGGCTTTTTTTATTTTGAATTTTCCAAATTTATATTTTTAAGTTTTTGTTCTAGTTCAACTAATTCATTAACAAGTGTTGAAGGAACTTGATATTTTAAATCCATGAATTGTCGTATAGTTCTTTTAATATAAGCCATTCTATCCATTATTTCTTTCATACCTTTCATTTATATAAATATAAAAATATTTTTTAATATATACACTATGAAGTATATTAAATTATATGAAGATTTTAATGATGTTAAAAAATATTTAGACAATGTTATAGATTTTGAATTAATTGAAACTGTTAAAGATTTATTTGAGTTTGAATATTTTGACAAAGATGAAAATTTCTATTTGCATAGCTATGTTTACTCACTGCTGCCTCCCGTAGGTTCTTATGATATTAATTTTTCATTTTTTAAAAATTCAAAACATATATTGATTTATGATAGTATGTTCACAAAAGGTTATAATTCTTCAAATTATAATCATTTATTTAATAAATATCCTGAAGATTTACAATATGTTAAAAAAGAAAATTTAGTATATAATTTTTATATAACTGGAGATAGTAATCATTTAAAAAAAGAAAGTGATGAATTAATAAATAAAATAATAGAAATCTATCCAGATATAAAATTAGTTGCTTGGTAATATGGAAAGAATATTAAACTTTAAATTGTTTGAACTAAAATCTGAAATACAGTTCAAGAAACAACCTAAAAAAGAAGGTGCTAAAACAGATATTTATTTTGTTTATAAATCTGGAACTTTAATAGGTCAAATAAAATGGTATTCTAGATTGAGAGGATATTCCTTTTTACCTTCTAATGATTGTTCAGATGAAATAAAAGACTTTGTTAAAACTTTAATGTATAATAGAAGAAAAGAAAAATGAAACTATTAAAATACATTGAATTTTTAAATGAAGGTTTAATCAAAACACAACCAATGGATATTGTTTTGTCTAAAATTTCATTGCCCAAAAATTTAATATACAATATATCTAAAAATGATAATTCAATTTATTTAGAGATTTTATATTTTGATAAACTAACAAATATATATGAAACATTTGGTGCAATTGAATCATATTTTGTAAATATGATGGGTTGGTTTCCATCCACAGTTGAAATGACTAATTTAAGTGGCATGGTTAATAAAATGCAATTTAATTTAGATTATTTAGTTAAAAATATGAATTTTATATCAAGTATTGTAATAAAATATGAATCAAAATTTGATATTGAAAGTGAAATACCTAGTAAATTATATCACCTATCTATTCAAGAATTTGAAAATAGTATAATGAATAAAGGTTTGTCACCAAAATCTAAAATTACTTACCACGATTCTAGAATTTATGTTTGTAAACATTTGGATGAATGTAAAAATTTAATTCCAAATATGAAAATGGTTTATAATTATCAATTATGGACATACCCAAAATCAAAATTAAATATAAAATATATAATATATGAGATTGAAACTGAAGGTTTAGATTTAAAATTATATAAGGATCCAAATTATCCAAATGGTTTTTATATTTTAGAAAATATACCAAAAGAAAATATTAAAGTAATAGAAAAAGAAAATTAATATATACATTATGAACTACACTGGTCACATAATAGAAAAAGATAAAGTTTGGTATATACAATATGAACCAAAAACTATTACAGGTTATAATGGTGGTAGATCATTTAAAAAAATATTTTATAAAGAAATAGCTATTAGTGAAGATTTAGAGGTTAATGATCTATACCTTTCTAAAAAAGTAGATTTTGAAATAATAAATGGGTTAGCAGTTATCCTAAGTATTTAATGCCCTACCTGTTCCATCACAAACTTCACACATCTTTTCACCTTCACTGTGGCAATATGGACAAGGTATATCTCTACCATAATCATCAGTGTATAAACCTGATCCATCACAAGGATTACATATATCAAATCCCCTACCATCACATTCCATACATTCCATAGTAGTTCCATCTGATCCATCTGTTTCTTCTAAAACACAATCATAATCTGCATTATTTGATGAATATAATATATGTGATTCTTTATTATAAAATTTTAAAGTATCTAAATAAGGATATTGTGTATAAGTTTTAGGGTTTAATTGAACTGATATATTAAAATCCATATCTTCATCACCACTATCACCTATTAATTTATCATTTAACATTAAACCAAAATACTCATTACTATTTTGTCTATCTTTGTGGTATATACCATTCTCATTTGCATAATTTATAAATAAAATTAAATCTGAATCTTCATTCACATAAACTCTATCCATGAATTTAACATCTAATAAATTTCTATCATCTGTTAAATAGATATTACAATTCCATATTAAAGCTCTTCCTTTAATATTAGTTTTGTTTTCATCAGAATATAAAACTAACATTGTACAAACATCTGGATTATCAACATAAATATCAAAATAGGTTTGACAAGAGTTATATCTCATACAAGAATTCCCTAATGTTCCAGCACCATTATAATAATTATCAAATTTATAGAATTTTCTTATAAGTTCACCATTAACAATTTCTAATATATTATTACCTTTTAAAGCATTAACTTCTGCTTTGAAAATATTTACAAATTCCTCTAAATCAAAATCTTTAATAGTTAAATTTTGTTTATCATATATAGAACGTATAAATCTACCTATTTTAATAGATTGTTTTGTTTTTCCAAATAATAAATTACCAGGATTATCTAAATCAATAGATATTTCATCAATTCTAAAATCATCAGGTAAAACATTGTATTCAGATGATAATAATATAGTAGATGCTATATCATTATTTATCTTTTTTAAAATCATTTTAAAATCATTATTAAAAGTTAATTTTAATTCTTCTAATAAAAATTCATTATATCTTTTTAAAATCATATACTATATATTAATTTTTATTTTTATATTTGATAAATTAGAAAAATATGTTAACACAATTAGAACTTGCAGCTTTATCACAGGATATTTTATATTATTTAAAAAATTTTAATTAATGAGAAAGATAGGTAGATTAATATTGTCAAGTATGTATGAGGGTTATTTTGGTGATGATAAATATCTGGATTCTAAAAAAACAATTGTTTATGTTAAAAATGGTGAAAATATAGAACCAGAATATGAATATTTAAATACAATATCTGTTTATGATATTAAAACAGTTCCAATTGTCAATCAACAATCTGGTGGTTTTAATTTTAATATAGGTTTAGATAAAACAATTAAAACAGAAGTATTTTATTTCAAATTAGAAAAAACAGAAGCAGAAATTAGGGATGAAAAATTAGATATTTTATTAAAAAATTAATTATATTTGTAAAAAATCATAATTATGGAAATTAAATGTTTTGATATAACTGGTATGGGATGGTATTTAACCAAATATAAAATATATGATGTTTTAGAAGAAACAGAATATTCTTATATAATTAAAGATGATATGGGTTCTATAGCTAAATATTCTAAATCTAGATTTGAAATATTTGGGCAATTTAAGAAAAAATCTAACTTTTAACTTTTGGTTTTAAAGTATAAACCAACTTTAATGTTAATGTATTGTAAATATATTCATTAAAGTTGGTAGACATTAATGATATTTCACAAGCCAATCTTTTATTAGAATTTGATATTAATTTATTCTCATTAACATAAAGTCCCATTTTATACCCACTAACATTTTGAATTCCTAATCCAACATAAAACTTATAAATCCATTTTTTATTAAAAATTAATTTAGGATAACCCCAACCGATATTAAATTGTGTTATATCAGTTGGGCTAAAATAGTAATCACTATGAATACCAAATCTCATTATTCTAAATCTAGTATCAAAAAAACCATAATTATCTTTAGAATAAACCAATCTATATAAATTATACAATCTTTTATTTAGATTCTCTTCAATACCATTACTTATATGATTATAACTAATATTACCGACTATAATTAAATTCTCTTTAATTTTATAATCTATTGATAATCCATTTGTATTACTTATAAAATGATTATTATTTGTGGTAAAAGTTCCTATTGTTTCTCTTTCACCTGATAATTCAATAGTTATTTTTTTATATTTTCTACTAACTGAATAATCATAAAAAATAGGTTTCCAATCTTCACCATCAACAAATGATATATTTGTATAAAAATTTATTTTTTTATATTTAGTAAGAGTTGTTATTTTCATATCATTATAATAATTATAAACTGAACCTGTTTTATAAAAACGGAAACCACCTGAAATACCTAATTTAGTGTTTATAGAATCAAAATTTACAGAAAAGCCATCGTAATGCTTCCAAGAAAATTGATTATTATTATCATATGAAAAAATATCTTGGTTAGATAGCCTTTGACTAAATAAAATATTAGATATAAATAAAAAAACAATTATAATTCTCATTTCCAAATCTTTTTTGTATTAAGTAGTTCTAGTATATATCCAGAAATAGTTGCTGGAGTCATTAATAATTGGAAAAATAATATGAATATTAAAAATCCTGACCTATTTTTTTTAGACATTTCCAATTCAATATTTTGTAAAGTCTTTTTTTGTATTTTATACATAACCATATTCCCTAATAATGCCATTGGTAACAAATACAATGTTAACATACCTGCTAGTAAATAAAAATGGAAAAAAAGTGCCATTATAACACCAGGTAATAAAACAGTTATAAAAGCTACATCAATATATGGGAACATTAAATTATACCAAATAAAAACAGTGGATCTTCTCCACTTAAATAATAATTCTGGATAACGTTTAAAAGCTTCTACTAAACCTCTTGACCATCTACGTCTTTGTTTAAAGAAAGCTTTATATGTTGTTGGTACATTTGTGAAACAGATAGCATCTTCTGTATAACTAACATTATAACCCATTGAATGCATTTTCCAAGTTAAAACAATATCCTCACCAATTGTATCAGGCCAACCACCTATTATTTTTAATACATCTGTTTTATAAATTGAAAAAGCACCTTGTGCTACTAAAGTAGCTTTACACATTGATTGTATTCTTTTAACAGAGGCAATTCCTAAAAAATAATCCCACTCCTGAATTTTAGTCATTATTGTTTCATTGCCATTACCACACAATACTGTACCAGCAACAGCTACATATTTTTCTGAACGATTTGATATATGTGAAACTATATCAATTAAAGCATTTTTATATAATGTTGTATCAGCATCAATTGTTATAACATATTCATCATCAACTCTTTCCAATGCTTTGTTTAAAATATTAGCTTTTCCTATATTAGTTGGATTATCTATAATGTGAATATTTCTCACATTACTATATAAATTTATCATAAGGAATTTATTAACCTCTTCCAATGTTCCATCATTTGAACCATCATTAGCTACATAAATGTTTACATCATTTGGATATTTCTGTTGTATTATAGATTCTAAAGTTTTATAAATGGTGTCTTGTTCATTATATGCTGCTATTAAAATTGAAATTGGTGGAAATCTTGTATTATTATAATCAAATTTAGGGCGTTTATCTAAAATGAGTGATAGATTTATAAAGGACATAGCTAGACCAGGTATAATAGCAACTCCTATTACCATAATCCAAGCCATAATTTCACCTGAATATGGTTTTACATCTTCTACCCATATAAGAGCAAAATATAAAGATATAAAGAACCATATTATAGTCCAAGAAATAGCTAATATAAATTTAAATTTAAGCATTGCAATATTTTATCTAAATAATTAATAAATGTTTATTATATTTGTATTATATTTTAAAAATATGTATTGTATATGTTGTGATAAAGAAGTAAAACCATTTAATGATATAAATGGTGAAAATGAAGATGAACATTTATGGGATGAAATAAATTCCAATGGGACATGTAAACCAGCAATTGAAAATGATATGATAGATGGTGGAATTATCCATATTATAGATGCTCCATATGGTTCAGATTATGATGGTGATAGTTTTTTATTAGCTATATGTGATGATTGTATTAGAGAAAAATTAAACAAAGCATCTTTATTATACTATAAATGTGATTATCTACATAAGGATAGTCCATTAGAACTATCAAAAAAGAAATATAGAAGAAGAAAAAGATTAGATAATTTAATTTAAAAAATGGCAAATACAAATTCAACAAAAGCCGTCCTATTTGCTTTAATAGGAAATGGTTTAATATCAATTATTAAATTTATAGCGGCAGCTTTTACATTTAGCACATCAATGTTAGCTGAAGCAATCCATTCAACATCAGATTGTTTAAACCAAATTATATTATTAATTGGTAATAAAAGAATCCAAAAAGATAATGATGAACAACACCCATTTGGTTATGGTAGAGAAGAATTCTTCTGGGCATTTATGGTTGCAATTTTACTTTTCTTTGGTGGTGCAGTTTTCTCTATATATGAAGGGGTTATTAAAATAATAAATCCACATGAAATTAAACATTTTTGGTGGGCAATAGTAGTTTTGTCTATATCAATTATAATCGAATCTAAAACATTTCTAATTGCTTATAAAGAAATGAAAAAAACTACATCAGGTAGTATTATACAGTCTATTAAAAAATCAATTGATATAAATTTAATTGTAATTTTATTAGAAGATGCTGCTGCTTTAACTGGTTTATTTATAGCATTTTTATCAACAATACTATCTTTAATAAACCCTATTTTTGATGCAATAGGTTCTATATTAATTGGTTTCATTTTATGTTATGTTTCTTATTCACTTGTAAATGAATTGAGAAAATTGATAATTGGTGAAAGTATGCCAAGAGAATCTCGTAGTAAAATTAAACAAATTGTTAGTGAATTTGAAATTGTTACACACATAAATCGAATTAAAACAATGGCAATGGGTAAAAGAAAATATTTATTACTATTATCTATAAATGTTGAAGATTTCTCAAGAGGTTATAACATTGAAGATGCTGTTGAGGAAATGAAGAGGGAAATAAAAGAGGAATTTGATGAGGTAGATGAAATCTATATAGAAATCAGTGAAAAATAATATATAATTAATGAGACTTTTATTTATATTTCTATTATTAACAAATATTTCTTATTCACAATGGTATTTAAATAATTCCAAAAAAGATATTTATTTTGAAAATAAAAATCTAGTTTATAGAAATGGTTTATTAGAATATAATATTTTAAATCATATACCAGATAATAATAAATTTTACATAAAAACATTTATAGGAAGTAGTAAATCATTATATCCAATAGAAGCCATTATACTAAAAAATAAAGTTATATTATCATACAATATATTTAATGATGAATGGTTGATGTCTTTAAAAAATGCTGATAAATTTGAGATAATTTTTAAAGAAAATAATAAAAATATAACAATATTATACAATAATGAAAATTTAAACTCGGCTATTAGTTGGAACGTTTGGATTAGAATAATTTTAAAAAAATGAAGAATATAATCTTATTTACTATTTTATTTATAATATCATCATTTAATACAATAGATAAACATATCATTATTGGTGATTCACAAACACCATATATTGATTCACAATCTAGTGATGTTACAAAATCAATATGGAAGAGAGGGATAGATGTTAAATGGTTAACATCAAAAATATCATCTCAAAATATAAATCAAAATGTAGAAACTGTGATTATATGCATTGGAACAAATGGAGCTTTTAGTAAACAAGATAATATTAAAAAACTAGTTGAAACAGTTAAAATAAAATTTCCAAATTCTAAATTATATGTTGTTCAAGGTTCTTGGGGATGGGGTGATAATAGAAGAGTTAAAATCAATGATATTAAATCATATTATAAACAATTTTCTGATTTAGATGTTATTGTTTTAGAAACTGCAATTGGACATGTTAAAGACCCACATAGTAACTTACAAGTTTATAAAAAAATTGGGAAAGAAATAGATGATTTGATAAAATAATTAATATTTTTATAGCTATCTTAATCCTTATTTATTTTTAAATTTATTAGAAGCTTCAATTAGCATATCTTTATCATACTTACCAGAATTAGCTAATTCTAAACATATTTCACTTTTTAAAATAGCTTTATCATTTGAATTGATTTTAGATATAGAATTATCAATTGCTAATAAAAAAGAATCTTTATCAGAACCCCATTTCTCATAAATTGATAAAATTGATTTAGTTGCTAGATCTTTTTTTTTATCATAGATATTTGAATTTAATTCATCTATTTTTTTATCAATAGTATTCCAATCACCTATTTCAGATTTTAAACTTTCTAAAACTTTTGTTTGCTCATTAATAGATTTATCTGATAACATATTTAAAATTGCTTCAGCTAACATTTCTTTACCAGATATTTTAATAGTTCCAGCTCTTAAATAACGATCAACTGGACCATATGTTTGGATAGTTAATAAACTATCCATTAAATCCATTATTTGCATTTTAAAAACATCTGCTTCATTTATTTTGGTAGAAGCAATGCTTGGTTCATTTGCAACTTTTTGGTTTGTTATATTCGAGAATTTCTTCATTATTAAATATTTTTTTTATGATTTTGAACATCTTCACGAATTTCTTGTGAAAGTTTTTTCAATTCTTGCATAACTCGTCTAATTCTAATACCAGCGGTTTTGTTATCATTTATAAATAACTTTTCGAAATCTTCTTTAAGATTATATTTCTTACCATCAATCATGAAATCTTCAAGTATTATATCCATCAATCTATCATATTTGTCTAAATAATCCATATGCAATTACTATTTTTATTTTATATATTAAAATAAAAATTTCATTTTTTAAAAATATTTAAAATATCATTTAATTGTTTGTTTCTATATTCAGATAATTTCATAAAATTAGGTTCTAATTTATCTATATAAGTACCATATTCACAATTTTCAAAAAACACACAAGTTTCATTATAGCCAAGAATACTATCCATATCATAGGTAACATTTGATATATTCTTAATTACATATTTTTTACCTACTTTAAAATTATTAAAATGGTCTTCACCGGTTCTATTGCCGGTGAAGACCAAAATATTTCCAACATTATACATTAATCAATATTAAAATATTTTTTCAACAATTCAAATGAAACATCTTTTGTTTTGTTTATGTATTTAGCACTTCCACTAACTTTAACTATTCCTAAATTAGCCATTACTTTTAAAAATTCTATCAAATCCTTTGGTAAAATTATAACATTATTTGCTTTACACATATCAATTATATTTTTACTTGCTGGTAGTTTTTGATTCATTTTAGTTTCATCAGTGAATAAAATATTAAAAATAACTTCGTATAATAAATATTTTTGATAATTTGGATCCTTTTCCATCATATCTTTAAATTCACTGTATGATCTATATTTATAATATTCATTAAAATAAACACCAGCTAATATTGTTAGTTCAACTAAAACAGAAATAATAATAAACATTAAAGAGTTTTTCTCATTACTATTTTTCTTTTTATATGTTTCACTTGTAATATCTTTTGAATATTGTTCGATTTTTCTACTAGCTTTTATGTCAAGACTATCCAATTCAGCAATTAAATTATTTTTATCTGATTTTAATTGTGGTAAATCATTCATAATAAAGCTATTTTTATTTTTAGCTTTTTTATTTGAAAGACTTTCTAATAAAGTAGATTTATTATTTTTTATTTCATTATCAATATTAGATATCAACCCTTTAATAGAATCTTTTTCAATGATTACAATTTTATTAATAGAATCAGTATAATTCTTAACCATCAATTTACTATCATTTTCAATCTTTTGGCTTTTTGATGAGAATTCAGCAGCACCTTGTATAGAAGCATAAAATGATATTGATATAATCAAAAAACTTAATATAAAAAGTGGCATCACTTCTTTTGTTAATGATTTAAATCTTAAATATTGAATACTGAATTTGTCAAACAGATCCCTCTTAACAAGTTCTACTAAACTTAATAATAATATAGAAACACCACCTGCTATAACTTTACTATCCATAACATTAGTCATTACAGTGTAAAGTAAGAAAAATGCTAGTGATATTGAAGCTATATGTCCAAAATATGACAGAACTGTCATAATTGTGTTTATATTCTTATAGCTTTTATTAAAATTATGACTAGTTATCTTTTTTTCTAGTTTTTTAAAATCCTCAATCTTCATTTTTATTAATTATTTTTCCTTTTAATCTTTCTTTCCAAGTTAGTTTTCTACTTGTCATCTGATGTATCAAATCTTCATTTTTGGCATTTTTTCTTTGCTCATCAAATATATTCTTTCTTAAAGCTTCTATTTCACCTTCTAATAATTGAATTATATATTCATTATCAGTTGATAACCTTTCTAATTTACCATTTAACAATCTATAAAAATATCTCCATTTTAACAATAAAAACTTTAATTCAACAGGTGAATAATCATCTGCAAATTCCGAAGTCATTAATATATTTAAAATTTCATTGTCATCTAATTCAGATATCATAACATCATTTATTATTTATTAAAAACCAATTGTAGTTTCTTGATCACTACTTCTTTTATTTATTATATCAATTAATCTTCCTTTTGATTTATATTTTTTATTAATTCCTAAATGTTTTTTTAATTCTTTTATTTCATCAATTTCCAAATAATCAAATTTAACAACATCTAATAGGTTGTTACATTCTAATAAATTATGATCAATATCATTTTCATCATCTACATTAAATAGTAAAACAATATTTATATTCATAGAATCAGATAACCACCCATCAATAATCTGTAATAAATTGACAATTAGATTATTTGTCTTATTAAATACTTCATTAAATAACATTTCACAATCATCTAGAACCAAAACAGAATTTCTATTCATTCTTAAAATGCTAATAAAATCAGGATTATTAAATGTATGTTCAACCATTGGGTTAGATATATAAATAATATCTTTATTTATTTTTTCAGATAAATAATCAATTATAGAAGTTTTACCAACACCTCTTTCCCCATAATAAATGGTTAAACCTTTTTTATTCTTTTTAATCTTCTTTATTGATTTTTCAATATCTTTAAAAGTATCAGTATTATAAAATAAATCATAATTATCAATATCTACTTTTTTAAACACTGGTGATTTAACTAAACCATGTTGACCAAATTGGAAATTAAATGTTTTTGTTTTATCCATTTCCTCTTCTTCAAAGTCATCAAAAATAGCATCATCAATTAATTCCAAAAAATCTTCAATATGTTTAATATCATCATCATTTTTATAATAGAATGTTAAATCAGTTATATTAGATTCTTCAGAATTTAAATCATTTATAAAATATGATATAAAAATATCATTTGCTATTCTAATACATTTTTTGTAGTTAATTATTTCACTATCTTCAAGTGGTGAAATTTCAGAAAATGTATTAATATCTTCATATAAATGTTCAGTTTTTGATAAAAACAAACTTGTTTTATATTGCTGATGGATTACTGTAGTATTTGGTCTTTTATTGTAATAATTCCAAATAGATAATACATCATTAGTTTCAAAATCAACGGATGAAACATTTAAATTTAATATAGTTTTAGACATTTTTAATAATTATTTTTTAATATATAATTTATGAGTGATTTAACGAAAGATGAAATAGATAATATCATTTTAGCAAATACATATTTTATCAAATGTCAATTAGATAATAGACAATGTGAAAAAACACAAACAGCTAAAAAATATCTATTACAAAAAATTAAAAAAATTCTAGCCAAAGTTTCTTTGACTAGAAATTAAATAATTAAATTGCAGGTCCTTCAATAACCGGACCATCCAATGATGGACCATTGTTAATAGGATTAATTGTTTGAGCATTATCAAACATACCACTTTCTTGTTCTTTTTTAATAAGTTCCATAATCATTTCTCTTTGTTTCTTTTGAGCTGAATATTTCTCTTGTTCGATTCTAGATTTTCTAGCTTGAAGTTTTTGTTTGTGGTTTTTTCTTTGTTTAGATTTAGTTGCCATAAATATTATTTTAGTTTTAATTTATATTTAAATAATTAAAATTGTTTAATTGAATTCAAAATCAATTTTATCTTTATTATCTTCAATATATTTATCCAATTCTATCTTATCAGTAAATGTTAAAACCATTCCTGATTTCATCTTAACCTCCCAGATATATTTATTACCATATTGATCAGTACTATCATCTATTAAACTATCATCTATTTCTTCAACATTATCATTTGTTTTTGTAACAGTTGCATTATTTGTTTTAGTTTTATCTGATTTACTACACAATTTTATATGAGGTGGTTTTATCAATGCTTCTAATCCTAATATAGACCATATAAAATCTATTATAGCGTTTATTAAGCTTTCTATGAAACATATAATTGGTAAATATGTTTTAAAAGCCATATTTGGATATTTCTTAAAAGCCAATGCATTGAATGTTGGTAATGATGCCATAAATGGTAAACTGAAAAACTTATTCAAATCAGCTATTGGGAAACTATCTGGTAATAAGTTGTTTCCAAAATGAATTGGAATATTTTTAGGTGCTTTGGATATTTTTGAGAAAAATTCATTCATTTTTATTTTAGATTTCTCTGCTACATTATCTACTTTATCATCAACCGTTTTTGAAATACTATTATATTTATTCATAGTTTTTGTTGATGTATTGTTGTAATAGGTATTCAAACTTTGTTCTAACTCACTTTTTTTAGCTGTTAATTCTTCAACAGTTTTTATATTATGTTTTTTTACAAAATTTTCTAAACCAGGAATAGATTTGAAATGATTTGGTTGATTCACAATATCAGTCCATTCTTTTATTATACCAGGATTAAATTTCATACCAATTAAACCCATTATTTTATCTGGTGCAAAAAAGTTAGTAAACCATTTAAAAGATAAAAATTCTGCCATTTTAGATGGTAATTTCAATGGGTTTGATAATGATTTGAAAAAATCAATTAACCACTTAACAACCCCACTTATTATTTGAATTGGAAATGAAACTAAACCTAATAAAAATTTAATCATTGGTTGGATATTCACAATATCTAATAGTTTTATAAACTTTGATTTTATTTTTTTAATTAGATTTTCTAATTTAGATTTTAAATCATGATTATCTGGATTAGAATTAATTAATTTTTCTGATTCTAAAATCGCATTATTCATCTCATCAACATCATTGGTATTAGCCATTTCTTCAATTAAATTAACTTTTTTTGTTAAATCTTCAGTTAAGTATATGTAATTATATTTAACACCTGGTATAAAAACACCTGTTGAATATTTAACACTAACAGTTTCATATGTAGAGTTCTGATAATTTATTTGATTTTGTTTATTAGTATTTGAATCAGAACTTGATTGTGAACTAGTATTACCATTTGTGTTTATAACATTACTATCTTCTTTATATTTTTGATTTTCTTTATTAACATCATCACTAAAAGCTGATAAAATTTCTTTAAATATTAATTTTAATGGTGTTTTATTATTCAATAAATTATCCATATTTAATTCCAAGCCAAAGTTAAATTTATTCCCAAATATAGATAAAGGTATAGTTCCTTTACCATCTAAAATAGATTTTATTTTAGTGTGTTTACTATATTTATCAACATAAACATAATTTTTTAAAACAGATTTATTCAATAGCTTTTCAACTTCTTTATATTTATTAGTTGCACTTGTTTGGATATTATTTGAAATATTAGTTGCTTTATTCTCAACTATTTTAGAGTAATTATTTGCTTTATTTTGAGCATTATTTGAAATATTGGTTGCTGTTGTTTGAGCATTATTAGCAATATTAGTTGCTGTTGTTTGAGCATTATTTGTTATATTAATAGCCTTATCTTCAACAATATTTGTAAATTTAGTTGTTTTATCAATCAATGAACTTTGTTTACCATCATAATATTTTCTCAATGATGAATATGTTTCGAAAGCTTCTTTAGATAAAAAGGAAACATTATCTTTTAATTTATCAGTTATAATATCAGTTAAAAATTGTGTTGGTTTTGAGAATAATTTGATTAATTTATTTAATGAAGGTATTATTTTACTAACAACTTTTATTATAAACAATATGAATTTTTTAAAAATACCCAATGCATGTTTTAATTTATACCATTTAGATGAATCATCCTCTTTAGCAACTTGTGGTTTATCCTCATTTCCATCATCTCTCTTAACACCTTCTACTATATAATAATAAGATTTCTCTTTTGCATTAGCATATCTATAAATAGTGTCTATTGTTTGTGGATTACTTTCATCACCATGTCCATAATAATTTGATGAAAATGGTTTATCTTCTAATAATAAACTATTAGTTTTATCATTTGAATTTGCTGGTAAAACTTTTATAACTTTTAAATCATAGTCATTTTCAGGATCAATCCAGATATTATTTCCTTTTATATTAAGTTGATATGGCTGATAAACAATTTTCAGATTTTCAGGTAAATCATTATATGGTGATTTTAATTGAGAATAATTGAAAACATTTTGAACTTGTGCTTTTATGTCTAAATTATCTTTTACTTTTTTAACAGCTTCAATTTTATCATTAGTATCTAAATCATTATTTTTCTCAATTTTATTTTTTATAAAATCATTATAATAAGAAGTCCAAGGTGTTATATCATTAGTTTTAAATTCTGTTATTTTAGGATCACCCTCAATTGCAATATCATTTGTTATGATATTCTTTTCATCCTTTTTATATTTCTTTATCTCCCAAGATTTACCAGGACTTTCATCACTCATTTTAGTTATTATCCCATTTGACCAAACATAAGTAGGCTGACCCATTATAGACCAACTATATTTATTAGTAAATTTCCATTTAGGTGAATTTTTAACCCAAGCCATATCACCAACTGGATCAATTGGATTTCCATTTGAATCATATACACCTAATATTATATTATTTGGTTTATCTTTTAAATCATCATCAACAGTAACTTCAGGTTCAATTGCTTCTGGAATAGCTACTTCATCTTCAGTTAAATCAATATAAGTATAATCATATTTTATATTTGGATCAAAATACCCATTTGAATAAACTTCTGATATTATTGTCCATTTTTTATCTAAATTTTCTGAATTTGACTTCTTTGGTTCAGATTTCTTTGGTTGTGTTTTATCAACACTTCCATCATTATTTATTTTATATTCACCACCTTTTTTAGTCATTTTAGACAACTCTGCAATAGCTTTTTTTAATTCTAAGCCACCACCAAATCCTAAAGCTTGTGGTCTATCACCTTTAACACCATTATTCACAATAGGTTTGTGTGATTTTGCTTTAAGTGGGTTTAGTGAAAGTAATGGCATAATACGAGCAACTATATCTTCACAATCAGCTAATGATTCTATTATCAATTTAGCAATTTCCATGTAAGGTTTTTGTGTTTCAAATAATGATTGGAAAAATGTTTTTTCAATAGATTTTAAACCAACATTATTAAACTGACTTCCAACTTTTATATCACTCATTGGAATTGTTAATTTCCCATTTACTTTATATTTATTTATATCATCTATATTAATTCCAAAATTCTTAGCCATCCCTTTGAATACATTTTCATTTTTAGATGAAATAGATGAATTCAAATTTTGATATATGGCACTTTTTATCATATTATCTGCTATACCTAAATCACCTTCTATCACTTTTCCTAAAAATTGTGAATTAGGTATAAGGAAATTAACATTCCCTTCTACACCAACAGAATTTAAAATATTAGATTTAACACCTGGTAAAGTAAAAGAAACATGATGTGGTCCAGTTAATATATTTTCAGAATATAGTGGAAAAAATGGTTTCATATCTTATATATTAGAATTTCATTATTTCGTCGAATATAATTTTGTTTTAAATAAAAATTTACTATATTTGAATACCAAATTAAACAACTATGAATATTTGCAGAACTAAAATTTATAAAGCTAAAAAAAGTGTTAATAAACGCTATAAAAATGAGATATCTAAATTGAAGTTTAACTCATATTTAGTAGATTTTTTAAATGATATGAATATTAGTTTACAATGATATCAATAGAAGAAATATTAAAAGTAGCCAAATTGCATCCATTAAGGGTTAGTAATATCTATTTATTTGGATCTAGAATCTACAAAACACATACAGATGATTCAGACTATGATATATTAATTATTGCTAAAAATTCAGTAGAAGCTATTGAAATTAAAAGTGATAAATTCAATATACACATATATACTGAAAGTAAGTTTAGAGAAGATTTAGAATGGCATTTGCCTAGGAATTTAGAATGTTTATATTCACCAGATTTTGCAAGATTAAAAGAAAATATAAAATTTGATTTAGAAATAAATGAAGCAAAAATAAGACATGCAATTTCACACGTTTCATCTAATAGTTGGGTAAAGGCTAAAAAGAAATTGGAAATTGGTGAATATAATATTGGTATTAAATCATTATTTCATTCATTAAGAATACCAATGTTTGGAATTCAAATAATGGAAAGTGGTAGGATATATGATTTTGAATGTTCAAATCATATATGGGAAAAATTAAATTCTAAAAAATGGACTTGGGATGAATTATATAATGAATATAAACTAGAACATAATAGAATTTTAACAGATTTTAGAAAACTAGCAAAGAAAAAAGCCTCATAAAAATATGAGGCTTTTTAATTATTTAAAATTATTTATGAATAAGGGTATTGTTTACCTGTTCCAGAATTGTATAGTTCGGTGATTTCGGTTGACGTTAATTCTTTATTCCACAGTGTAACAGCATCAATTCTTGTATTTGCTGGTGGGAAATACCCAACAGAACCTCTTGCTGGTATATCTAATGCACCAATACATGGTTTTGAAACTGTTGCTAAATGGGTATGGTTTACAGTGTTACTATCTGAAGCAACTAATGAACCATTTAAATATATTTTACTACCAACTCCTGATTTTCTGGTTGCTACAATATGATACCAAGCATTAGTTGGGAATCCACCACCTCCATAACTGTAAATTAATGTAAGATTGGTGTTAGTATTGTTACATAAGTCAAATTGAATACTATTTCCATATGTGGATAATGCATATCCATTAGGATTATTATACCATGTATTTGCACTTATATTATCTAAAATATAAATTTGGTTCCCACCTACATACCCACTAGGTATATAAACCCATCCAGAAATTGAGAAATCACCAGTAACATTAATTGAATTGTTCGGTAATGCAATATAATCATTAACACCATCAAATGTAAATGCTCTACCTATTTTACCATTGGTGAATGTTGTGCCATTTGTTAAAACACCATGGTTTGTCCCAACTGAATCATTTGGTGTTGGTAATGTTTGTGATGTAAATGGGTATTCTGTTCCCACACCAGCATTATATAATTCAACAACTTCACCATCTGTTAATGTTTTATTCCAAATTGTCAATGAATCAATTTTACCAGTATTACTCATATAATAAGCAGTAGTTCCCCCCCATTTTGCAGCACCTATTGATGGTGTTGTGCTATTACTATAGACTGGGTTTGTTGTGTTGGTATTTGAAGTTACAAGGGAACCATTAATGTATATTTTACTGCTAGTAGAACCTTTTCTTAATAATGTAAAATGTGTCCAATTGTAATAATATGGACCAATACCTGTTGATAATTCATTTATTGCTGAGTTAGAGGAACCATTAAATATTCTAAAGTATAAGGTAGATGATGAAATAAATGCATAAAAACCATAAAAATTAGCCCCATCATAATAGAATGAAGAAATGGGCATTTGATTATCTACACCAACACCTTGTAAGTTCATCCAAAAAGATATACTAAAATCTCCAGTTAATGAGTTTAATGAATTGTTTGGTAATTGCACATAGTTACTACCATTAAAAGTAAAAGCATTTCCTACTTTACCAGTAGTAAATGTTACAGAACCTACATTTGTTCCATTTTGTGCATTTCCTGATGAATCATTAACATTATCACCATTATACACACGGAAAATATTAGAATCTAATGATGCACCAGAAGTGTCTGCATTCCATACTGCAAAAATGCTTGTATTTAAAGTTGTTCCAGATTGTGTTCCAGATTGTGTTGCTTGTGTAACTGTCCCTGTTTGATAGAAAACGTTAACACCATTCATTCTTACTGTAAAGTAACTTTGAGTTGCCATAAATAATATTATTTTTTTAGTATATATTAAAAAACCAAAAGCACTTTTTCTCTATTTATATATTTTTTAAATAAAAAAAGCCACTTGATAAAGTGGCTTTTTTTAAATAGATTTCTATTAAGGTAATGTTGCAACCCATTCAGAACCAACAACCAATGCTAAAGCTTCTTCATGTGTATAAGTTTCAATCATCACTTCAGATACTTCAGAAGGAATTGCTTCCATTGAAGGATATTCCAAGATACAAGTGTCACCAGAATTATTTTGACGATATGTACCGTCTAATCCTAAAGCATCACAATCTGTGTGAGCAATAGTTAAATAAACATTTGAATTATATTCCATTTTTATTTTTTTATTTTTATATATTAAATTTTAAAATCTAATTTTTATTTATATATTTGATAAAAGTAAAGTTTTGAAGGATAATGCAAAAAATATTGATGAAATAGTCGATTTTATTATAAGTAAAAATTATAATATAGATAACCTATTAATTAAAAAAAATTATACAGTTGATGAATATCTATATGATATTGATTTTGTTGAATTCATAATGGAATTGGAAAAAGATTTAAATATAACTATATATGATGATGGAATAATGGAATATATGGAAGGTAGTTTTATAAAAATACTATATAATAAATTAAAACATAAAAAAAGAAATAATAGATTAAAAAAATTAGGAATATGATAAATAATTTAGAAATAGATGATAATATACAATTCTACACAACTGGGAATTCACTAACAACCGGAAAAATAATAGAAAAAGATAATCAATCTGTATTAATACAAACAACAGATGGATTCAAAATAAGAAAACTAAAAAGACATTTAGATTTAAAAATTGTAAAATGAAAAAAATAAGTAAAAAACTTTCATACATCCTAAGACACAACCCAGCTTCAATTGGTTTGGCTTTAGATGATAAAGGTTATCTAAAAACAAAAGATATTCTAAAACATTTTAAAATATCTTTAGAAGATTTAGATTTATTAGTCGAAACAGATGATAAAAAAAGATTTGGTTTTAACAAAGATAAATCTCTAATCCGTGCTAACCAAGGTCATAGCATACAAGCAAATATTGATTATGAAGTTGTAATCCCAGAAACTAATCTGTTCCATGGAACATCAGTAGATTCTCTTGATATAATATTAAAAGATGGTATTAAAAAAATGAAAAGAACTCATGTCCATCTATCACCAGATTTAGAAACTGCTAAAAAAGTTGGCTCTAGAAAAGGAAAATATGTAATATTAACCATAGACACCAAAGATATGATTAAAGATGGTTATACCTTCTTAAAATCTGAAAATGGGGTATATTTAATAGATTTTATCCCAAGTAAATATATAATTAAAGAATTTATTTATGATGATGGAAATTGAAATTGGAATTTAAAATTTAGAAATTTTATATCGTAAAAAACGGAATAACAATTTAAAAGAAATTTTTCTTTTTTTCTTTTTCCACTTTTTAATTTTAAATTGCTTTCTTCTTTTAAAAGCTTCAGCAATCTCATATTCTTCTTTATTAAGAAAAACTAAAATCCAACTGTTTATTAATTCCAATGATTTCTTTCTATTTAGATTTAAATCCTCAACAGTTTTGTCAAATAATAAAAAAAGTGCTATTATCTTTTTATTGATTTCTATATTATCACAGAATTTTCTATTTTTATACTTGTTGATATTCATATAGTTATATATAAATATCAAAAAATCATTTTAAGATATTTATAAATATTTCATATATTCTATTATTTACAATTCTACCTTTATATACAGATTTTTCAACATCCGTTTTTAAACCAAATTCTTTAACAACTAATTTAATTCTATTAATAACATCTTCAATCACATCTGATTCTTCTGTTTCACCAGTTAATATTATGTAAAAATCTTTTTTTTCTGTTATACTACCTTGTAAATAAAGTCTCAACATGTTAAGATCTATAGGATATAATTCATAATGTGGATAAACCACCATATCAATTCCACAATCATTCAACTCATACTTGAAATCTTCTAAATCATCAATTAAATTTACAAGTTCATCATAGCTAATCTTTTCATTAAAACTTTTTAAATATTTCATAATCTATATATAAATTATTTTTTTAACCCTTTTTAAATATGATTCAAAACCAGTATCACCAGACATAAAAAATTCCAACTCCCTTGCTCTATCTGCAACTTTCTTTAAATCATTAACCAATGATCTAATTTCAGATAAAATCTGTGCTTTTTGCTCTTCAGTCGCACCTTTGAAATGATCTTCTTCTTTCATAGGGGTTTCGTATGTAAAACTATTACTAACTGAAAAATCCTCCACCATATATTTACCATCATTCTCAAATTCTCGTTCAATTTGCTCGGCTAAATGACTTATTTTAAAATAAGTATAATCGTAATGTCCTCCACTCATAATAAAAATTAATTATAATATTGTTTTCTTTTTCTACTCCTAGCCACTCGTTTCCTACCACTACATTTATTTCTAACTTGATGTGTTTTTTTAAACATCTCATATGAAACTTCCTGGCGCTTTTTAATCTTATAAGCGTCACTATTGTAATAATCTGATGAATGACAACTATACAAATATAATAATATTATTCCTAATGTGAAAAACTTTATCATAATTCCTGGTTGTTTTCTTTTATCAAATTTTCTAAATAATCCTTTATTGTAACAGGTGAAATCTTTTCCCTCAATTTTGTAATCAATTCTCTATCTAATTGTACATTTACATTTCTTTTGTTGTATTCAATTCCATAAAGTTTTTTAGATATGTAAACTTTTTTTTCATTTTTTTCATTTTTCTCCATAGGGAAGGTATATTTTTTTATATATACTTTATATTGAAAAAATAATTGTTGTTTATGAAAAATGATGAATTAATAAAAGGAAGAACAACTTATATATACGGTTTGTTTGAAGTTGGTAAAGAAGATGAAATTAAATATGTTGGAAAAAGCAATAACCCAAAAAATAGACTTAGAGATCATTTATATGATAAAAGTGTTACTCCAAAAACATCTTGGATTAAAAGTGTTCTGAAAAAAGGTGGTAAAATTTCTTTTAAAATATTAAAAGAAGTTAGTATTGAAAATTGGGAAGAAGAAGAAATTAATACCATAAATGAATATAATAAAGATGGTAAATTGAAAAATAGTGATAAAGGTGGTAATAGTGGTAAAATTAAATATTATAAAACATATAATGAATGTATAGAATGGTTGAAAGATAATAAACCATCTTGGGTTATGAACTCTAGAGATTATAAAAAATGGTCAAAGAAAATAGATTTTCCTGATTTTTTACCAATTGCACCACATAGAGTTTTTGGGGATTTTAGTTGGGGTGATTATTTAAATAATGTTTGGTTAAATAAAAATAGATTTTTTTCATATAATGATGCTAAAAAATGGTTAAAAGAAAATATGAATTTAAAATCATCAATTGAATATCGTAAAGCTAAACTTCCTTATTTTATACCTAGTAAACCATATTTAATATATGAAAATGAATGGATTAGTTGGGATGTTTTTTTGGATTTTAAACCCTTTACTCGTAAAAAAGATAATGTATATTATACCTATGAAGAAGCTAAAAAATGGATTAAAGATAATTTTGATAAATTATCAAGTATAGATTATAGAAAAATGACTAAAAATGATGAATTACCACTATTTATGCCTAAAAAACCAGAAAGATATTATGAAAAAGATGGTTTCAATGGTTATGATTTTTTTATTTCTAAAAAGAAAGAAAGAACATATTACTACCCATATGATGAATGTAAAAAAATAGTTATTAATATAATAAAAGAAAATAATATAAAAACTTCTAGAGATTGGAAAAAATGGGCAAAAACCAAATCTAGTGAATATTCTAAAATACCATCAAATCCTAATCAATTTTTTAAAGATGAATGGCTTGGTTGGGATGATTGGTTAGGTAAATAAAAAAAGGTGAGTTAAAAACTCACCTTTTTTTATTTTTTCAATACTTCTTTTGCATAATAATCATCAAAGCCATCCATATATTTTGTTATAGATTTATCTCTATCTAAACCAATTACTTCATCAATTAATCCAAATTCCAAAGCCTCATCACTAAAGAACCATTTATCTGTTCTAGATATTTCATAAATCTCATCAAATGTTCTTCCACAATTCTCTGCCAATATTTTGAACAACATGAAGTTATATTTCTCAGCTTCAATATGTCCAATTCTAGTCTCTTGCACATTTCCCTGTATTCCGTGGGATACAAAATGGGTCATAACTTTAGAGAAAATCAATGATGAACGTTTTCCTTTTTGACCAGATGATAATAAAATTGAACCCATTGATGCACACATCCCAACATTAATTGTTGCTACATCACAAGAGATATAATTCATTAAGTCCCTGATTGCCAGACCACTAAGAACTGAACCTCCAGGGCTGTCCAGATGCATTGTAATATCTTTTGATTTATCAACTGATTCTAAAAACATTAATTGTGCTTGAACAACTGAAGCCATTCTTTGATCAACACCACCTGCGACCCATAATATACGGTCCATCATCAAACGGTCAAATACTGACATTTGTGTAGCTCTTAATTCACGTTCTTCTAAAATCATAGGAGTTAGTGAGTTAGTAATCAAACTATTATTTTGGTGATTTATAATACCTTCAACTGTTGTTGATGGGATTCCGATATGTTTAGTAGCATATTTACGAAATTCATTTCCTAATTTTTCCATATTTTAAATTTATATTTTTAGTTATATGAACTACTTTTGATAAAGTTTCAGGTGACATTAGCACCTTCTTTTTGGACGCTTCATCAATTGTGCCATTAGATGGCAAATAAAATTATCAGAATACCAAATAAAATATAAAAATGACTTTTATATCATCTATAAAATTTAAGTTAATTTATCATATAGATCACCATAATAGAAGTCATCTTCATTTCTATGAAGTTTTTTTATATACATAGATATATCACTTTTTGGTAATATTTGACCAATTTCAGCATTATACCAACATAAATTCAAAATTTCTTCAGATGATTCAAATAATTTATATGATTTTATATGTTTCATTTTTATAATATTATTTTTTTATAATTTTCCTTTAGTTCTTTTATTTTTTCCAACCAGTTATCTTTTTCTTTACCATCTACAACAAACCTTTCAATTCTTGGTTCGATATAGATTAGCAATTCTCTGATTTGTCCAATAATAGCTGATAATAATTTTGGGGATTTGTAAAGATCATTTACATTATCAATTAATTCTGTATATTTTTTACCATTTATAATTGGATCTCTCAATCTTTTCATCATAGAAGTTAGTTCATTGGTTGCTGTTTCATCAATACCCATTTTAGTAATCTGTGAGAACTTCAATGTTATCATAAAACCAAAATCAAGTAGAAAATCACTAACAAATTTTCTATTAACTGATTCGAATATTTTATAAGGTTTTAAATGTTTCATTATTAGATTACTTTACTATATTATATTTTTCACATAAATTGTGTATTTCAATATCATTTTTAAAACTTTCAAATAATTTAATATGTTTCATATTTGTATATATTAAAATATCTTTTTAAATTTACATTTAAATAAAAAATATGTTTAATATAATTAAAAGTATATTTAAAAAAGGTGGTGATAATCATGTTTTAAATAATTTAGCACCTAAAAATAAAGAAGAAACAAATTGGTATATATCAAACCAGCATATTATATTCAATGTCAATAATTTTAATGAATGGTTTAATAATCCAAATAATAATGCAGTTTATGCAAATAGTGGTATTTTTTTAAGAATAGATAAATTGGGTTTATCACAAATTGAAGATTATTTATATAAAAAATATGGTTTGGTGAATGGTGCTTTTATGTTTGATAAACCTTATAATTCTGTATTAAATGGATTTTACAATAATATAATTAAAGATTGGAAAAGTAAAAAATAGTTTTCTAACTTAATATATATTCTATAAAATAAATCAAAGATATGAAACATTTAAAAAGATTCTATGAAAATGTTAATGAAGAACTTGATATAGAATATATCAAACATTGTTTTGCAGATTTGTCTGATGATAAGGAATGTGATGTTGAATATGAAACACATGAAGATTTTGCTAATTATGATGTTGAAGAATATGTTGATATATCAATAGATATTCCTAGATTAACTAAAGGTGGTGTAGCAGAAGGTCCAAGTACTTATCATTTCCAAGGTATTCAAAAAATGATTGAAAATTCTGAAAAAATAGCTTTTATTCTTAAATGGATAGATATTGCAATTAAAAGATTAAAAGATGAATATCCAAATTATATAATTGATATTAAATATGAAGAAGATGATGATAGAGCAAATAATTACTTCTTGATAACTATAACTAAATAAATAAATATTTTCATACATTTTATCAAATAGTTTTATTATATTTGTAAATATAAATAAAAAATATGTTTCTACAAACTGAATTAACAATGAAAGCATTTGATATAGTTTCAAAAGCATTCGATGGTGTATTGGACAAAGGTGGTAAGCTTTATATTAACCACTTAATTAGAGTGGCTGGTGGTGTGTTGGGAAATACTGAAATAAGAGAGAAATTGACAGTTGTTGGATTATTGCATGATTTAATTGAGGATTGTGATTACACAGCTAATGATTTAAGAAAAGAGTTTCCAGATGATATTGTAGATGCAGTTGTTGCTTTAACAAAAGTAGATGGTATATCTTATGATGATTATATAAATAATGTAATGAATAATAAATTAGCAATCTATGTTAAATTATCTGATTTAAAAGATAATATGGATGTAACAAGATTACCAGAATTAGGTGATTATGAAATCAAACGATTAAAGAAATATCACAAAACTTATTTAAAATTATCAAATTTAATTAAATAATTTTATATGAATTATTAACTAATTTATTATATATTCTGCGGTCTGTTCCATTATTAGCAGGTATTGTTATTTCACTATTATCTGTTTCATATAGAACTTGGTTAAGAACTTCTAGGATTATAGTCCATTCACCATCTATTAATTTAATTGGTTCATAGAAGTTAAATAGTTCTAAGAAATTATCTGGTTTATTATTAAATAAGTCCCATATTATATCAATAGGATTGAACATTGTGTAATATTTATTTAAATCAATATCTGGAAAACCTTTAAAAGTCATTATTTTATTTTCACGACAAATAATTCCACCACCTACTTCTTTGGGAGCACCTTCTAAAGATGTTAATTCATTATAACCACAATCAAAAATACCACCTACTTTAATAGGAGCACCTTCTAAAGATGTTAATTGATTACTAATACAATAGAAATCCCCACCTACTTTAATAGGAGCACCTTCTAATGATGTTAAAAAATTATGTGAGCATTGAAATTACCACTTACTTTATTAAATTTTAATGGTATTTTTGAAATATTTTTAGCAATTAATATAACATCACCATCTACATCAATTGACATATCATCATTTATAGTAAAATTAATTATATTATATTTACTACATCTAAATTTAATACGTATTTCTTCATCACTTTTAAAGCTTTCAAATAATTTAATATATCTCATAATACTTTATAATTTTTAATTTTTTGATTAATAGGAAATTCATCATTACCAGTTTCATATAGAACTTGGTTAAGAACTTCTAGGATTATAGCCCATTCACCATCTATTAATTTAATTGGTTCATAGAAGTTGAAAAGCTCTAGGAAATTATCTGGTTTATTTTTAAATAAGTCCCATATTTTTTTAACTGGGTTATCTCCTAAATTAAATGATTCAAAATCTAAATCTGGTAAATATTTTAAAGTCATCAGATTATTTCCCCACATAATATATTCCCCATCAACTACTTTTGGTGAACCTTCTAAACTATTTAAATTTGATTGATTACAATAAAAATCCCCACCTATTTTTTCAGGACTACCAATTAAGTTATCAAGTGAGTTAAAACTACAGAAATAATCATCATTTATTTTAATCGGACTACCTATTAATGATGTTAATTTATTATTATGACAACGAAACCATCCACCTACTTCAATTGGTGCAAATTCTAAAGATGTTAATTCATTATAAGAACAATCAAAACATCCGCCAACCATTTTAGGAGCACCTTCAAGTGATGTTAATTTATTAGAATCACATAAAAAATCACCGGTAACTTTATTGAAAACCAATGGGAGTTTTTTTGAAAAATTATTAGATAAACAAACACTACCATCTACATCAATTGAACCATCACTATTAATTGTATAATTTTCTATATCATAATCACTACATATTCTATGTATTTCTTCTTCAGTTTTAAAACTTTCAAATAATTTAATATATCTCATAATAGTATATATTAAAAAAATGGTTTCAAAATTAGTAAATAAAGGTATAGAATATTATAATATTAAAAATTATGATAAAGCTTTAAAATCTTATAAAAAGGCTTTAGAAATTGCGAATATAAATCAAATTCCAATAATATATTATAATATTGGATTAGTTCACTTTTCTTTATATAATTACAAAGCTGCTAAAATATCATTTGAGAAATCTTTTTATGATAATTATGAAACTGCTGGTTATGAGCTTTCTATGACATATTTATTTCTAAATGAATTTGAAAAGGGAATGTCGTTATATAAATATCGTTATCTGAATGAGAGAAAATCATTTCCTGATTTACCATTACCTATTATAAAAAATGTTGAAGATGTAAAAGGTAAGAAAATCCTTGTTTTAAATGAACAAGGATTTGGTGATGAAATTTTATTTTCAAGGAGTTTGATAATGTTAAATGAATTATGTGAAAGTTCAAAATATCAGATTTATCATGAAATGTTTGAACTTTTTAGTGACAATTTTAAATTTGATAATATTGAATTTTTCACAGATAGGTCATTTGATTATGATTTTATAAAAGAATTTGATGCTTGGATTCCAAGTGGTGATTTATTTAGATTATTTATATTAGAAAATGGTTGTGAAAAATATTTAAATATAAAAACTAAAGAAAGAAAGAAAGTTGGAAATTTAAAAGTTGGATTATGTTTTAAAACAAATGGTTTATCTAAAAACACAAAAGAAAGATCAATTGATTTAGATATATTAGAAGAGATTTTAAATTATGATGATATAGATGTTATATCACTTCAAAAAGATTTTTCTAATGATTGGGTTAAAGAAACTAATATTAATAATTTTTCAGACACTTCTAACATAATTGATGATTTAGATGTTGTAGTAACTGTTGATACTGTTGTTGCACATCTTTCCGGGATTAAAGGTGTTAAGACTTTATTAATTTATGATAAATATTTAGATTGGAGATGGAATTATAATTTTTACCAAAATATAGAATTAGTTAATATTAATGATTTAGAAGATGTATTATTTGAAATTATGTCATAATAAACTTAAACAATGTCAGTATTTACAGTATAATAAATGAATATGTGGCATGAAAAATATAAAATTATTAGCATAAAATTTATGGCACATAATTTGGAAATGTATAAATAAAAATAAAAATAAATATGAAAAGTAAAAAAATAGTAGGAATCGATCTTGGAACTGGAAATTCTTGTATTTCAGTTTATGATGGTAATGATGTAACAATCATTTCAAATGCAGAGGGTAAAAGAACAACTCCTTCTGTTGTTATGATTAAAGATGGTGAGATTAAAGTAGGTGATGCTGCTAAAAGAGGTTCAGTTATCAATCCAGAAAACACTATCTATTCAATTAAACGTTTAATGGGTAAAACTTATGAACAAGTTAAAAACTTACAATTACCTTATAAAGTAGTAAATGATAAAGGAAGAGCAGCTGTTGAAATTTCTGGTAAAGTTTATTCTCCTGAAGAAGTTTCAGCAATGATTTTACAAAAAATGAAAAAAACAGCTGAAGATTTTTTAGGTGAAGAAGTTGAAAGAGCAGTAATCACTGTTCCAGCTTATTGGGGTAACTCTGAAAAAGAAAGTACTAAAATTGCTGGTGAAATTGCTGGATTTAAAGTTGAAAGAATTATCAATGAACCAACGGCTGCAGCATTAGCATATGGTATTGATAAATCAGATAAAGCTCAAAAGATTTTAGTTTTTGATGAAGGTTCAGGAACACATGATATTTCTGTTATTGAATTTAGTGATGGTGTATTTGAAGTTTTAGCAACAGATGGTAATGCTGAATTAGGTGGTGATGATGTTGATGAATTAATCATTAATTGGTTAAATGATTCATTTAATTCAGAACATAATATTGATCTTAAAAAAGATTCAATGGCTCTTCAAAGATTAAAAGAAGCTGCTGAAAAAACTAAAATTGAATTATCATCAACAACATCAAGTGATATTAACTTACCATATATTTCAGTAAAAGATGGTATGCCTATTCACTTAACTAAAACTTTAACTAAATCAGAATTTGAAAAAATCATTGATGGATTTATTTTAAAATCAATTGAACCAGTTAAAAATTGTTTAAAGAAAGCTAAACTTAAAATCACTGACATTGATGAAGTTATTTTAATGGGTGGAACAACTAGAATTCCTGCAATTCAAGATGCTGTTTCTAAATTTTTCGATGGTAAAGTTCTTAACAAATCTGTTAACCCAGATGAAGGAGTTAGTATTGGTGCTACTATACAAGGTGGTGTTTTATCTGGTCAAGTGACTGATATTCTATTATTAGATATTCTTCCCATCAGTTTGGCCATAGAGACCGTGGGTGGTGTAATGACTAAATTAATTGAAGCAGGAACTACAATTCCAACTAGAAAAACTGAAACTTTCTCAACAAGTTCTGATAACCAAACATCAGTAGATATTCATGTTTTACAGGGTGAGCGTCCAATGGTAAAGGATAATAAATCATTAGGTAGATTTAACTTGGGTGGTATTATGCCTGCGCCACGTGGAATTCCACAAATTCTTTTAACACTTGACGTAAGTGCTGATGGATTATTACATGTTTCAGCTAAAGATGCTGCAACAGGCAAAGAAAATTCTATCAGAATTGAAGGTGGTTCATCTTTAAGCAAAGAGGAAGTAGAGAGAATGAAGGCTGATGCTGAAGCAAATGCTGAAGTTGATAAACTTGAAAGAGAAAAAGCTGATAAGTTAAATTCTGCGGATTCATTAATTTTCAACACTGAAAAGCAAATTAAAGAACATGCAGAACAATTAACAGAAGATGATAAAACATCATTAAATAATGATTTAAATTCTTTAAGAGAAGCTTATGCTGGTAAAGATGTAGAGAAAATTGAAGAAGCTACTAAAAAGTTAAGTGAAACTTGGAGTGCTATTTCAACAAGACTATATCAAAGTTCAGGAAGTGGAACAACTACAAATGAATCATCAAATGATAATGTAGAAGATGTTGATTTTGAAGATGTAGAAAATAAAGGTTAAAAATGAAAAGCCACTTTTAAAAGTGGCTTTTTTATTTAATATATTTTTCAAATTCAGTATAATCTTTATTTATTATAAATATAAAATTGTATCCTAAATCTTCACAAGCTTTTTGTTTTGCCATATTTTTATATAAATCTTTATAAAAATAATAATCTGATTTTATTTCAAATCTTCAACTGAAACTTCAATTTTATCTCCATATTTACAATCATACCCTTTTTCTAAATAATGTTTAATATTAGGCGGCACTATATTAATAAATACTTTTTCAATTATTATCATAAACTTTTTATCATTTTTATTATATATTAAATAAACAATTTCCCTTTTTAACAAAAATGACAATATGAAAACAAGAACAACTAGAACCTATGCAATTGATGATGAATTGTATGAGAAATTTGAAAAGATAGTAAGTGAGAATCATTTAAATAGATCTAGATTAATAGAATCATTTATTATAAAATTTGTTGAAGATAATTCTATACCATCAATCGAGCAATATAAAAAAGCTAAAGAAATAATTAAATTATACGAAGATGCACAATCTAATTATTGAAAATAAAGCCACTTTTTAAAAAGTGGCTTTATTATTTAATATATTTTTTGTATATTTATTAAAAATTATAATTATGGTTACTAGAGAAGATTTAGAAAAAATAGGAGTTGTTCATATAGGGGTTTTGAGTAAATTATATCCAAATAAATTTTGGATACCAGTTATTGAAAAAGAAGTAAATTTATATGAGCCTTATAGTTATGATGAAATATTTGAAATTATTTATAAAGAAGGATTTGATAAAGGTAAAGAACAAGGTTCTAAAGATAAAATTGAACAGATAAAAGATGTTCTAGGTTTAATTTAAATTTTACACATTATGAAGAGAATTTATATAGATATGGATGACACAATTTGTCATTTTATAGAAGCATCAGATAAAGCTAAATTAGAAAACCCAAAGCAACCATTCCCACAAGCACAATGGGGATTTTTCCTGGGTTTGAGTCCAATTGAAGGAGCTGTTGATAATATATTAAAATTAAGTCGAGATTTTGATATATGGTTTTTAACTAGACCATCTACTAGAAACATAAATTGCTATAGTGAAAAAGCTCAATGGATATTAAATCATTTTGGACAATGGGGTGTGGATAGATTGATTATCTGTCCAAATAAATCTCTAGTCAAAGGTGAATTTTTAATTGATGATCAAGGTGGATTTGGACAAGAAGAATTTGAAGGAACTTGGATAAAATTTGGTGATGATATTAAAGATTGGTATACACTTTATGATTATTTAATTAGTTTAAAATAAAAAGCCACTTTTAAAAGTGGCTTTTTTTTATTTATTTAATATCGCTTGATTCAATTAATGTATATGTAAATGAATTTCCATGAATTTTTGCAGCTTTTTTTACAATTTTCATAAATTCATCAAAATCTTTAACACGTTTAAACACTTGGCATCCTTCTGACCAATTTTCGACCCAAGTTGAATCTTGTCCAGCTTTATGAATATTAATTCCAAAAATGCCCTCGGAAATCTTATTTTCGTCATAAACCATATCTTTATTTGCATCACGATAAACTTTAACTGGTTTTGCTTGTTTAAGTGCTTCATATTTACCTTGGTGGAGACCTAATGAATGTGAACCTCTATACTGACCCTCTACAAGTCTTGCAACACCATTAACATTGTGATATTCCATAACACCCTTTTTACCTGGGTCTGTAGTACAAGCCCATTCAAAATATTGCCATTCACCATCAATTTTAAATGATATAGTAATAATATCATCAAAAAGATTTGTAACAGCTTCATTTGTAGAAGAATTTCTAACACCTACAATATTAACATCATATCCTTTATTAGAATCATCGGAAAACCAAACATATCCTTTTGACTTAACTGCTTCTTCAATTTTTTCTCTTGTATATAACATAATTATTTTTTTATTTTTATATATTAAAATAATCACATATGAAATACTTAATAATTGCATTAATTTCTTTTACAAGTTGTAAACAAACACAAAAAAGAATAATTTTAAATGTTCATAATGGTGAAGGTTTCACTGAAACAACTACACAATTTGAATGTGATAGTTTCAAAATGACATCTAACCAAAGTGCTGATGTTTGGTTAAATGGTAGAAAAATGGTAATAATCTGTAATGGACATATCTCACCAAGTTTTTAAAAAATAAAAAACCCATTCTTTTATAGAATGGGTTTTTTAGCATCTCTACACGAGACTTTTTTACTCAAAGTTAAAGTATATATTAAAAAATTATTCTCTCTTTTTATTTTTTTATAAAAAAGATTATTTTTTTTATATATACTTAATGAGCACAAGAAGAAATTTTAATTATCAAATAAAAAATCTACAAGAAGATGGTTGGGGTAAACTTGTTCAAGTAATTGATGATAAGTTATGGGATGGTTTTGGATTTCCTTTATTAGCTCAACAAAAATTAGATAAATTAGAACAAAATTCACAAAGTGGTTTAGGTGGTGCAATTCCAATTGGTGGTATTATAATGTGGAGTGGATCAGTTATCCCTGAAGGATGGGCATTATGTAATGGTCAAAATGGAACTCCTGACTTAACTGATAAGTTTATTGTTGGTTCTGGAACTTCCTATACTATAGGAAATACTGGTGGTAATGATGATATAATTTTAAATGTGGATCAACTACCACCACATAATCACAATGCAACTTTTGTTGGTGATCAACTGCCACCACATAATCACACAATACAAACTTGGAATGAAGAAACAGGTGATCCAACTAAAGTTCCTGAAGGTGATACTCCTAGCGAATCTCATAATAGTGCTGCTACTAGTTATAATAGTGCTGGGACTCCATCAGGAACAGTTACTATTGACAATACTGGTTTAGGTAGCCCAATTGATATAAGACCTAAATATTATTCTTTAGCCTTTATAATGAGAACTATTTAAGAATATTATTCAATACAATATTCAATTCACCCTTTGAAATTGAACGAGGTCCAACAGTTAAATCATTCCAACCTTTGTATTCATTTAAAGTATTTATAATAATATCTTTTTTATTTACATCATCTAATATAATAAAATAATGTGATTGTTCTGATTTATCACATTCAGAAAAAGCTTTCCCTGCATAAACACCAACTCTTCTTATTGATAATGTTGATAATGTTTTATCTTTTGTATATTTAAATCCTATTTCTTTTTCATTTACCTCATCAACTCTTTTAAAATCTTTTTTAACCCATATTTGAAAAACACATTTAACATCATAATTCTCACCATCTAATAAATAAGAATTATCTGGTAATATTTCTTCATATTCTAAATGAAAATATTCTGGTATTTTTCTTTTAACAGAAGGTTTTGCAAAACTAATGGGTAAAATAAAAGCTATTGTATCTGAAAATTCAGAACATCTTTTTATAAATTGTAAAGCTAGTGAACCTTGTTTGCCAAATGGTGGGTTAGATATAACTAAAACTTTATCACTAGATGTATTTATAGTAGAATAATCCCATGTTAAAAAATCATGTTTTATTACTCCATTTATATGTGGTAGTATATCAATTCCTAATTTATTATCTACATTTAAATTGGAATAAAAAGCACCATCTCCACAACATGGATCGATAACTAAATCATAATTATTCAAATCAATTTTATTAATCAAATCAATTGCAATTTCTTTTTTAGTATAAAATTTATCTAATTCTGATTTTAATATTCTTTTCATTTGAATTTCTTTTTCAATTCTGTTAAATCATCTAAATACATTTCTTTAACTTCTTTAGCTTCAACTTCAACAATTTCTAATTTTTTATTTGTAAAATCTTCTTTCAATTTCTCAAACAATTCTCTAGTTAAAGAATAGATTGGCATTCTTAAAAGATAATCATAGCTATCATCAATTTTATCCAAATTCATTGTTTCAATTTGGTTAATAATTTCAGATTTTACTACATTATTAATTTTTAATTTCTCATCTAAAATAGCTTTAATAAATCTACCTCTATTACTTAAAACTTTTAACTCTTTATTAAGTTTATTTAATAAAAACTGTTTTCTTTTATCATAATATGATAATCTAAAATCTACAAAATAATGAACAATTTCTTCAAAAGAATTAAATATTTTTAATTTACCATACTGATCTAAAGTAGAGAAATTTTCAGTTGAATATTCTTCTAATTTAAGAAGTTTTATCAATTTTGGTTGATCTAATTTATCTAAAGCTGATCTATTAAATTTAATAGTATAATCAATATTATCTTTGCAATTATCATCATAAGAAACTATTAATTTATCATCAACTAATTTATCAAGAATTTCTTCATACTTTTCATATGTCATAGATGGTGGAAGTTCTGTTATTCTAACAGTAGATGTATTAACTTTATTAACAACCCCTCTTATAATCCACCTTTTATGATTTTCTGGATCTTGTATATATTCACCATTAAATTCATTTGAACTAGGTTTTACAATAGATATTTCTTTACCATTTAATATTTTAATACAACAATCTATAATAGGTTTAACATCTCTATTTAAAATGTTAGTGGCAAAACCTACTGCAACACCCGATGAACCATTAACTAAAACCATTGGTATAATTGGTAGAAAATATTCTGGCTCAATTGATTCTCCTTCTTCTTCTTTATATTTAAGTAATTCAAAATCCTTATAAATTAATCTGAAATTAGGTGATAATCTTGTTCCAATATACCTAGGTGCTGACGCCTGTGGTGATCGCAAAGAACCAAATTGCCCATCCTCTTCTAATAATGGTGCATTATTTTTAAATCTTTGTGCCATATTAATAACAGCACCAGATAAAGAAGAGTTGTGAGTAACAATTTTCGCTTTTTCACCTATAACAAAGTTGTGATATTTGTCTACTGTTATATCATAAAACTTTTCTGGTTCCTCTAAAATATTTTTATATATTTTTTGAATTTTAAGATAACCATTGATATTTTTAATACTATCTGTTTCTAATAAATCTTCAGCTATTTTCCAACCTCTTTGTGTTAAAAATGGATGGTTTCTAGTACATTTGAATTGACTATCATCTTCCATTTTTATCTCATATTCAATATCAGTTATACTTCCAATTCTTGGTGAGTGTCCAATTCCAGTAGTAAAAGATTTTGTTTCTTCATCATAAGAAATTAATTCAAACTTTTCATTTGGATATTTTTCAAACCATTCACCTATAGTTATAATTGAATTATCACTCCTAACTATCTGGGTATCAGGTTCTAAACAATCACCATGGTGGTAGAAACAGTTGTGTACAACAATTGAATCATTTATAATGAAATTGTGATGATTATCAACAGATATATCATAATAATATTCTGGTTTTTCTAATACTATTTTATTTATATTCTTAATATTTTTTAATAAATCTATACTTTTTATTTCATCTTCAATAGTTAAATCAGAAGCTTTTTTATAAGTTCCATCTATTAACATAACTTGGTGATTTCCACTCATTTTGTGGATTTTACCATCTTCAGTTTCAATTTCATAAACATATTTTTGAAGAGAGCATTTAGGATTATAGCCTCTGTTAGTGACAATTTCACCATTTTCATCTATAGATAAAACTTCCAATTCAACATCAGGATAATTATCAAACCATTCACCAATTTTAATTTTATCACCATTTGATAATAAAACTTCACTATCATAGTGTAAGCAATCACTAGCTATTTTCCCAACGAGTTGAAAAACCTTTAAATGTTTTTCACTACCAGTTTTCCATATTTGATTAGAAACATGAATAATTTTTCTATGTGATGATTTAAATGAATCTATAACAGATGGTATTGCACGGTTTTCAATAACATACATTGCAAACTCCTTATACTCATTATTTAAAAATTCAGATATAGTTTTTTCATTCATATTAGAATATATTTTTTATTAGTTATATATATCAAATATTTGCTTTGTTTTAAAAAAGGTATTGTAAAATTAATATATATTACAAAACCTAAAATACCAACTAAAGAATGAGAAAGATTAAGAAATATAACATATTTTTAAATGAAAATAAAGATTTAAGTAATGATATTTTCGATGATGTAGATAACTTAAAAGATTTATTAACAGAGTTTTCTGATATAGGATTTAATTATTCTATATCACATGTTCTTTTTTTTATAAACCCTAGTAAAAAACTTGAATGGTTGGGTAAAGTCTATAATTTTGACAAATATAGAGGTTCGAATGAAAACGAATTGGATGTATGTGCTTATTTAATTAAGTTTGAAGAACTTTTTGAATCAGAAGTTGCTACAACTTATATTGAAAAAAGGGAAGGATTCTCAATTCCAAATAATAGATACTTTATATTTCAAGAAAAAATAAAATATATCCAAGGTGTTATCGAAAGTATGGGTTATATATTTTCCATGTCAATTAGACAAAGTGGATATTTTGAATTTCTTATATTAGAAAAAAAATATTAGAAAAAAAAATAATTTTAAATGAAAAAGATTAAGAAATATAATGAATTTTTAAATGAAACTTTATCATATTTAGATGGAATTTCCAAAAATGAAATGGAAAATTTATTTAAAGATAGAATTAATTGGGATTTAATTGAAGATTTAAAAGATTTATCACTTGAATATATTGACAAAGGTGCAACTTTTAAATATGATATAAATTGTATGTGCAAATACATTTACAATAAAGTTTTCAGATATGAACTTGATTATATAAGTGTGATAGATGGTTTATTCAACCACCAAAAAGATGAATATAAATATGATTATATAAATGTTAAGATAGATTTAAAAGATATTAAAACGTCTAAAATTGTCTATAAAATTGCTTTAATAATAGAATATAATGACCAAGATCTACCTGGTTTTGAATATCTAATTGATGAAACAACAGAACTTGTTGATAAAATAAATAAAATATATCCTAATGAATTTGTAACTTTTAGAGAAATAGAATGGGATGATGATGAATTTTAATAATGATTTATTTTCAAATTTAAATTTCATTTTCAATGATGGATAGTTGCTATTGAACATCCTGATCAAATTGTAGAACCATTACAAATCATAGATGATATAGATGCTAATCTATATTTGAATATCATGGTATAAAATTCCACCCTAAAAGAGATGAACAAGAAAAATGGAAATGTATGTATTCAAATATACCTTATAACGAAAAACTGGATTATGACATTTTAAAAGAAAATGTTGCTATTGAAAAGGGTTTTGATCACTATTATGTTTTTAGTGATGAAGATTTATTAAACAAACAAAAAGAATTTTTATATATTATAAATAATAAACTAGATAAAATTAAAAATGGCTAAGAAAATTGAAGATAAATATAAAAAACTAACAGATAGGGAACATGTCTTATTAAGACCTGGGATGTATTTAGGTTCTATAAAGCCAAGTACAATAGAAAAATGGGTATTTGAAGATGATAAAATCACTAAAAAAGTTCTAACACATATACCAGCATTTGTTAAATTATTTGATGAAATAATCACAAATTCAATTGATGAATCTAAAAGGGATGGTTCAAAATTAAATCTAATAAAAATAAATATAGATAATGATATTATAAGTGTTTGGGATAATGGTGGGATTGAGGTAACTAAAAATATAGAAGATGAATGGATTCCTGAAATGATTTTTTCTAATATGAGAGCTGGATCAAATTTCTCAGAAGATGATAATCGTACTTGGGCTGGTACACACGGTGTGGGTAGTTCTTGTACTAATATTTTCTCAACAGAATTTACAGTTAGCACTTGTGATGGTAAGAATTCTTTTATACAAACATTTTCTAATAATATGAGAGATAGAACAACTCCAATTATTAAAAAATCAAAAACAAATCACACTCAAATCACATTCAAACCTGATTATGAAAAATTTGGTTTAGATGGTTTAGATAATGATCATTTTAAAATGATTGAAAAAAGAGTTTATGATTTAGCTGCTTGTAATACACATTTGAAAATATATTTAAATGATAAATTGATAGAAATAAATTCATTTGAGGATTATATTAAATTTTATAAAGATGAATATTTTTTTGAATCTAGAAAAGATAAAAAATGGTCTTTAGGAGTTGCATTGTCTGATAATGGTTTTCAACAAATTAGTTTTGTTAACTCAACAGAAACCTATGATGGTGGAACACACTTAGATTATATAACAAATCAAATAGTTTCACAAGTTAGAGAATTCTTTTTAAAGAAACATAAAGTGGATATAAAACCATCTGAAATAAAAAATCATATGTTTATCTTCCTAGATGCAACAGTTATAAATCCTTCATTCTCATCTCAAACAAAAGAAAAAATGATAACAGAATCTAAAGATTTTGGATTTACATTTGAAGTTTCTAGTAAATTAATACAAAATATATTAAAATCTGAAATTGTTAACTCTATATTAGATTGGATTCAACAAAAGAAAAATGCTGAAGATAATAAGTTACAAAGAGAATTAAATAAAAAACTATCTAAAATTAAAGTTGAAAAGTTAATTGATGCTAAAGGAAAAGATAGAATGAAGTGTCAACTATTTCTATATGAGGGAGATAGCGCAAGTTCTGCACATAGAAAGTTTAGAGTTCCAGAAATAATGGGTGCTTTTTCATTAAGAGGTAAATTTATAAATGTGTCTGAAATTACAAATCAAAAATTGGTTCAAAATACAGAGGCTGTTAATATGATGGCTGCTATTGGTTTGAAATTAGGACAACCTGTTGATAAAAAGTCATTAAGATATGGTAATATTTTCATAGCAGCTGATGCTGACCAAGATGGAAATTCAATTTCAGCTTTATTAATAAATTTCTTTTATAAATTTTGGCCTGAATTATTTGAGATGAAAATGGTTTATAAAGTAGAAACACCTTTATTAACAGCAACTAATAAAAAAACTAAAAAGAAGTTGATTTTTTATAATCAAACTGAATATGATAAATTTACCCAAAAAGAAAACTTGTTAAATTGGGAAATAAAGTATAAAAAGGGATTAGGTGCATTAGTTGATGATGAATATAAAGAAATGATTAATAATCCACAGTTAACATTGATAACAAAAGATGATGCTAGTAAAAGTGGTTTAACCACATGGTTTGGTAAAGATCCCGAAGTTAGGAAGAATGAATTATTAAAATAATGAAAATTTTATTAGAAAAAAATGGTATACCCGATACTATAATTGATGTTTTAAATAGTAATATAAATAAAATAAATAATATTTTACATAATAAAGTAAATTCTAATATTAATTTTATTTTAAATGATAACTCTTTAAAATGCTCTTTAAATATTGTTTTAAATTTTACTAATAATAATTATTACAGTGGGAATATCAATTTCGAAGAGTGTGTAAAAAGTGATTTTAATAATTGTATTATAAATTTAAATATACCATTAAGTAATATAGATAAAAAAAATGTTTATAAAAATCTTATACATGAATTAACTCATTTATATGAACTTTACCAAGTTAGAGATATTTTTGATAAAACTAAGTGGAAAAATTCTAGATATTTAAATAACTATGATAGTTTAAATCTAAATATTAATCACATGAATTATTTCAGAAGTTTATTTTATGAATCATTACCACATGAAATAAGGGCAAAAAATTCTAGCATTGATGTTTTAGTTTCTATGATTATATATGAAAATCCATCTTGTGATATAAATTATGTAATAGATGAGGTTGAAAAATCATCAGAGTTTAATAGATTAAATTCTTTAAAAACTTTTGATTCAGAGTTATTTCTTAATAAAATAATAGATGATTTAGGTTTAATGTTAACATTAAGGGTTTTTAATTTATTCAATAAAGTAATTAAAAGAAATACAATTTTAAAAACTTTAAATGATTTAAAGATTTATCTTAAAAAATGGCAAATGTATTTTAATGATTGTGGTATTGAATTAGAAAAAAGAATTAATAAAACTATTTATATAAGATTTAATAAAATAAATAATTATAAGTTTGAAAACATACATTCATTTGATGAATTCAATGTTTCACCTAAAGTATTAAGAAATTATAGAATATGTGATTTATTGTCACCTAATTATTTAGATTATATATGAAAGAAGAAATTTTAGAAAAATTAAAAATATTCCAGGATGATAATTTCAAATTTGACCCTGATTTACATAAATACACATATGATGGTGAAAGATTTACTTCTGTTACACAATTTATAGGACAATTTCATAAACCATTTGAATCTGATTATTGGTCAAAGAAAAAAGAGATTTGAATTTTAACTATTTAATATTTTATAAAGAACATTTTTTTTATATATCTTCTTATATTCTAAAAATTCTTTATATTTTTCATATTTACGTTCTAATCTAATACCATCAGAATCTTTATATAAAAAAAAGCATAAATTATATATTGATAATGAATCTACTATATATAGTTGTGATGATTTTCCCATAAAATCACTATTTATTCTCATTCCATATTTTACATTTAAACTATCTAATATTTCAGTTATAAATGTCCAATCTTGATTAGAACTTGAGGAAAAATAAACAGCAGATTGTTTATATTTATTTTTTGAATATTTTGTTATTGTAAAACAACCATCACCATCAAAAAAACCTCTAAGAAAATGTGATAAAAAATTTGGAAAGTTTTTAAATATATTAGTTCCCTTTTCTTTATTCCTATAATTATTTAAAATTAAATAATTCCCAAGTTCTCTACTACTTATCCAATTTACAACCATTTTATTTTTACCAATAGATTTTAAATTTTCACTTTCATAATTTCTCCATTTAAGTTTTTCAAAAATTAAATTGGTGTGTTCTGAATCATATTTAACACAACTGTGTTTAATAACTGGTGTTTTTGATTTATTATTTGACAAAATAACACTACCATCTGCCCATATCAAACCTAATATATAGGCAATTTCAGGATTTTGTATATTTATATAATCATCTATATTTATAATATTTTTTGAGTATATTTTATATAAACTATCTTTATCTAATTTTAATTTTTTCCTATACACAAATCCACTAACTGTTGAAGCTTTCAAACCTAATATATCTGCACAATATTTAACCCCTTTAGTTGGATAATTTTCTCTTATAAAATCTTCATGTTCTTTTATCATATCTAAATTCTTATTTAATTATATATTAACTAATAAGATTTTCTTTAAAATATTCTCTAATATATTTTCTCATATCTTTAACTTTGATCAATCTAGCTTCTTCATCACCAGGGCCAATATAAACTAAATATGAACCAGCTACTTCAAAACCCCATTCTTCTAATATACATGCATACATAGATAGTTGTATAGAATATTCATTGTGATGGTTTTTATAAAAATCACCAAATGGTGGTAATAGTTTTTGCCATCTACCATCTACATGTTCATCATCAGTAAATTTTTTATTAGTTTTATAATCTAATATGTAAATTTTACCATCTTTAATAAATAGAGCATCAATTGTTCCAGCTTTCCCCCATTTTTTTGAAAAAACTTTTATTTCAGAAGCTAATGATTCTAATTTATAAAGATGTTTAGAATGTATTTTATTAAATTTATTTATCCTATGTATTATATCTGGATTAGTAGGCAATTCTTGCCATATTTTTTTATAATATTTTTCAATCCAATCATGAACAGCTGTTCCAACAATATTTGCATATTTATTATTTTCAGACCATTCTTTTTTAATAGTTTCTTGAGAAACTCCAATTTCACCAGCTTTCTTTTTAGATTTGCCTTCTAAATCAAATGGTGTGTGAAATTCTTCTAAAAATTGTGTTACTGATTGAAAAACAACACCATTATAAGTATATTTATGTAATTTAGGGTTGAATATAAAATTAGGATCATCAAAACATTCTAATCTTTTTAATAATTCATTTTTCATTTATATTATATGGTAAATTAGATATTAGTTTTTGTAATAATTGAAGATTATTTCAAACTTACCAAATAAATAAAATATAAAAATAAAAAACATAATATGGAATTAAGAGTTGTAGATTTTGAAATTTTAACTAAGAATTATAAAAATTATCAAGAAGGGATTGCTAAAATTGAAAATGTTAGACAATCTTTTATTAAAAGAGCTGAACCTTTGAAAAAAGAAATGGAGGATATTATCAGAAGTTTTAATAGTGGGTTGGTTATGAATAATCAAGCTGAACAAGAAGCTAAATTTAAAAAACTTCAAGATGAAGCACAAGCTATTGATCAGGATTATAAAACTGAAATGAATGGGTTACACACTGCTTTAAATACTCAAACATTTGAAGAATTGAGTGATATTATTAACACTTATTCAACTACTAATAATATTGATGTTGTTGTTGGTAAAATGGAAGTTGTTTATCTTAATAGTAAATATGATATAACTGAAAACATTTTAAATGTTTTAAAAGAAAGTAACTTATATACCACTACTGAAGAAACTGAAACAATTTAAAAAAAAGCCACTTTAAAGTGGCTTTTTTCATTTTGATATTTTAATATGTTTATTTTCTAATATTTTCTTAAAATCTTTAAAGCTAATAGAACATTGAATTCTTAATTGTCCTTTTGAATCCCTTTTAAATCTTAATTTGATTAAACTATTTTCAGTTATTTTTTTATATCGTTCTAAAAAATTTTTCCATCCCAATTCACTTTCTTCGGTTCTTTCACCTTTTAATCTATGACTTTTCAATTCAGAATACATAGATTCAATTTCCTTTTTATATGAATAAATATCAGGGAAATAAGTAAACCATTTATCAATTGGCATTAATATAATATATTCTTCAACAGAACCTTTTATTTTATTATAAAAATTAACAACAAACATAAATTTAGAAACTCTATCTTCTTGTTTTATTAATTTACCATTTTCTAATTTCCATCCAGCAACTCTTAGGAAATCACCCATATCAACATTATTACCATATTCAATAGATTTTATATTCCAATAATTTTCTTTTTTAAATTCAGATGGTAGGAAATCCCAATTAAATTCTTCATAATCATTACCATTAAAATATTTTATATCACTATTTGATCTATCTTCTATAAATTTAAGATCAAGACCACCTTGTGCATCCCATTTATGTGTATTTCCTAATTTATTTAAACCATTCAATTGTCTTATTTCATATTCATATGTAAAACCATGATTTTGTCTAGCTCTTGAAGTAGGATTTGAATTTTTCTTAAAGATGTATAAATAAATAGTGTCTTCGCCCAACTCTAATTTAGAATCTTCTACCAAATACCCCTTTGTATTTTGTGAATTATCATCAAATGAAACTTTATTCTTTATATCTCTTGATGAAACTCTAATATTAACATTAGATAGTGATTTTATTTTATTCTCACTAACTAATATACAATGTGCCCAGGTATCTATATTATAGATGGACATCCATTTATTAACTTGTTCTATATCATATATATTAGCATCAATAATATCTTTGATTCTACATTTTCTATTATAGATGTATAATTTTTTCTCTAAAAATAATTTATAATTATATATTCTCATTATGTATATATTAAAATATTATTACTATATTTGTAATATAAATTTAATTATGAAAAATATAATAGTGGAATTGCAAAATAAATTTGGTGCTAATAGTTTACCCAAAGGATTAACATTAGAACTTTATTTAAAATCAAAAGATGAAAAACTATTTTGTGAAATTGTAAAAAATAATTTGGAAAGTAAAAAATAATAATTACCTTTGTTAAATAAAAATAAATATATGAAAGTAGAAGCAACAGAATTTAAATCAGAACCAGGTATGATGCCACAATGGATGGTGGATAAATTACCATTATTAACAGAAACCGAATTGGAATATCTTATGATGATGTGGCCAAAGTATGGTGTTTTGTTTATTACATCTAAACCAGGTGTTGCAAAATCTGCAATCGGTTTAAGTATTGCTAAAAAATTAGGAATGAAATATCTTGATATTCGTTTATCAATGTCTGATGAATCAGATTTTAAATATCCATTCTTGGATAATAAAGTTTGTGAAGATGGAACAGTTGTGAAAGTAAGTGGATATGCTATTCCAGAGTGGGCTTTCAATTCTAATTTACAACCAACTATCATTCACTTTGAGGAGTTGAACCGTGCACCTCAATTTGTCAGAAATGCTGCATTGCAAATTTTATTAGAGCGTCAAATTGGTGATTTCAAATTTAATGACAATGTATTGATGATGGCATCGGGCAACATGGGTGAGGAAGATGGAACTGATGTTGAAGAATTTGATAATGCATTAAAAAATCGTTTAATTCACATTAATCACTCATTACCAGTTAAAAGTTGGTTAGGGAATTTCGCATATGATAATTGTCATAAGATTATTACATCTTATTTAGAAAATAATCCAGAGCAATTGTATAAAACAAGTGATAATACACCAGGATATGCGACACCACGTTCTTGGACAATGTTATCACACTTCATCACTAAAAACTGGGGAATGAATGCAGAGATTAAAGATTTCTTACCATTGTTATCAAAAGTAGCACATGGATATATTGGAAACTGTGCTGTTAAGTTTGTAACTTACTGTCAAGATATGGCAAATATTAGCATCCAAGATGTTATCAACAATTATGATGGTATTAAAAAAGAATTGGAAAACTATAAAAGAGATAAAAAATCAGAGTTGATCCATTCATTAAAAGAAATTGATGTTGAAACTTTGAATACAAAACAAGTGGAAAATATCATCAAATTCTTAAAACCAATTGGTGAAGATGAAAAATGTGCTTATTTGTTACATCTAATTGATGAGACTCCAGATATCCAAAATGAAAATGTGAAAAACATTTTGTTAGCTTTCCGAAAAACATTAAAGAATATCAAAATTGTAAACAATGATGGTGTTGATGATGAGGAAGAGGAAGATGGTGAGAATAAAGATAAATAAAAAAGTGCCATATTAATATGGCACTTTTTCAAACATTTAAAAAACCTAACATATAAAAACTATGTTTAGAGATAGGTTTAAAAAATTCAGCGGAGAATTTATACCAGATATTATAGAATATTTAAAAGATTCTATTGAAAAAGACCCAATGATTACTATCACTGTTGGTTGTGATTCAATACAAACTAGAAGAAAAACTGTTTATGCAATCACAATTATGATTTATAATGGTGATATTAAAAATGGTGCACATGTTGTTTTCTTTAGAGAATCAAAAAATAAAATAATTGATAACCAAGAGAGATTATATAATGAAGCTCAATATGTTCATGATGTTGGAACTTTTTTAGATAATGAATTATCAAAATTCTATGTTAGAAAGGATTTAAATGATTTAGAAAGAAAAAGATATAAATTCCATTTAGCAAAATGCAATGGTGAGTATGGTCATGTTCAGAATCATAATATTGATGATGTTATTAAAAATTTACCATTAGTAGCTTCTGATGATATAGAATGGAAATTAGTTGATTTACATTTGGATTTCAATCCAAAAGAAGGCGATGAAACTAAAAGAGGATCTAGAAATAAATCATTCATAGCTTATAAAAGTTTTTCACCTTGGTTAAGAGGGCTTGGTTTTAGAGTTTGGGTTAAACCGGAATCACATGCAGCATCAAGTGCTGCTGATTTTTTATTAAAAGATTAAAATAAATATATGTATAAAGTAAGTATAAAGTTCATTGAAACTATAAAACAACAATTGGTAGAAAATACAGAATTAATCAAAACATTGACAGATGATTTTTCAATTAAAATTGATGATAAAATTGATACACAAATAAAAACTAATCAAGATATCATTGATATGATTAATAAAGAATTTAATTTATAAAAATGAATAGAAAAGAATTAAAAGTAATGGGTTTATCTGGTAGTGAATCACAACCAGGTTCTTATGTTGTTGTTTTGAGTGAGGTTGGTGGTCTTAGAAAGATTCCAATCATTGTTAAACCAAATGATGCACAACAAATTGCTGTGAAGAATGAAAATATAAAACTTGGCAGACCTATGACACATGATTTGTTTAAAACTATGACAGATGCTTTCAATGTGAATGTAAATGAAGTTTTTATACACACTGTAGCTGAAGGAATTTTTTACACAAAAATAGTAACATCGAGTGGTTTAGATAATTTAGAATTTGAATGTTCTGTTGGTGATGGAATTGTTTTATCATTGGTTTATAATTGCCCGATTATGATTTCAGAAACTATTTTAGAATCAGCTGGAATTTTTATGAACGATGATGGTACAACACCTTCTGATGAAGAAGTAAGTAAGGCTAAAACAACAACTACTAAAGTTTCAACATTAACCATTGAAGATATGGAAAAGATGATTGAACAAGCTATTGAAAATGAGGATTATGAGGTAGCTGCACAATTAAGAGATAAAATAAATAAGATTAAAGAAGATTAAGAATATATAAATTTCTCATACTTCTTTTCATCTCTTAAATCTATTTTAATAACTGTTTCTTTTAAAGGAGAATTGAAAGAAACAGTTATATAAGATAGATAATCACTTTTTTTATTATATAGAAGTTCATCTAATAATTGATTTCTTTGTTCTTTAATAGGAACAAATTCACCAAAATCTATTTTAAGATTTATTTTCCAAGGAATTCTTTTACCGACATATTCTAAAACATAATGTTTAAAAACATCTTGTTTCCTAATATGTTTTTTATGTAAAAAAGATGCAAATATAATTATCTTAATTATATAATTATGATAAACTTCGTTTACATCTAATTTCATTTTACATTTCTTCTTCTTTATTTACAGTTTCATCTGGTTTAGCATCACTAGCTTGTTCAGAACTATGATCAGCATTATGCTCACCACTGTGTTCATCGTGCCCATGTCCATTAACTACACCAAGTGTTCCACCTATAACTGAATCGAGAGCAACTATAAAAGCAATAACTGCTGCTGTTATTTTCAAACCTTTAATCGCCATTCCTAATGGAGTTGGTCCTGCTAAATGTATTAACCAATGTCCAACATCACCTTTTATAATTTGCTCAATCATAATACCGATTAATATAGCAACAACTGGCAATTCAAAAGCTTTACCACCCATTTTTTGTGTCAATGATGATATAGCACCAATAATTGCACTAGCACCTTTTTCACCAGCTTTAGCAATTGCTTCTAACCAAGAGAAAGGTGGAATTGCTTCAATTTTATGAACTAAAGTTGCAATAACATTAGCACCTTCATTTACAATAGATTCAACTACTGGTTCTTGATCTTTATTCAAAAAATCAGTAAAGTTAGTTTCAGTAGATGAAATTAGTTTACCCATAAATTTTGTTCTATAAAAATCAGCTACTTCTTTAATTGTTTTTAAATCATCAATTAAACCTTCTTTTTTAGTTTTTGCTAGTTCATCAACTTTTGCTTTTAATTTACCAGATTTAATTTGCTCAATATAAAAATCTTTACCTTTTTGTATAGCAGCAATAAAGAATTCTTTAATTCCTTCTGTTATTTTTTTAACAAATGAAACAGCATCTTTAACTTTTTGTAAAATACCACTAAGTGTTTGTTCTGCTTTATCAGAAAGTTTTTTTGAATATTCAGCAGCTTTTGGAAATCTTTCTTTTAATTTATCAAAGAAACCTTCTGTTATAAATTCATTATCAGATAAAAATAAATCTAATTCTTCTTTAACTAAAGATGTCATTTTAGTTTTATTATAAACTGTTTCAAAAACATTTTTAAATAATGTTAAATCATCAGTTGTTAAATCTATATTTGATAATATCTGAACATTTCTTTTCAATGTTCTTTCTTCATTCAATTTTAAATTTTTATAAGAATTATATGTTCTAATATGTTTCATATTTGTTTTTATATTTTTATTAAGTATATATTAATTTATGCTTTGATAAAAGTGTAAAAAGTTATAAATAATTATAACACTAATAAACTTTTAACTCATTCATTTTATTGAACAACAGATTCTTTATAGAATCTTGGGTTAAGCAATAACCCGACTTTTTTAAAATATTAATACATGAATTTATATCTCTATCAATAATAATGTTTTCATAAACAAATTCACGATTATTTAAAGAACTATCAAATTCTATATTTCCTGTTAAACAATTTATTTTAGATGTATATGCTTCATTTACTAAAATAAATTCAATACCTACATTCTTGGATTTATACTCTAAGAATGTTTTAAATCTACCTAAATTTGAGGTTGATTTACTTAATCCATTTATAAAATAGTTACTTTCTTTAATTATTGATTTTACATTTATATCACCAACAATTAATTTGCCTATATTATTTTGTATACAAAAATCTACTACTTTTTTACTTGATTTATGTAAAAAATCTTTTTGTTTATTAACTAATTTAGATTTTTTTCTTTTTAATTTACTATTAATCTTTCTATATTTTCTAGAACCTTTTTTATATTTATCTCTATTTGCTTGTAGTTTAGATATATAACCATTTAATTTCTTTTGTTTAAAATTATTTATAATTATATTTTCTTCCATTGAAGAACCAGTCAATAACCTAGAATACCCCAAATCAATACTTAAAAAGTTATCTTTATTTAATTCTTTAATTTCATTAACTTCTTGATAAACAAATATTAAGTAATAATCATTATCTTCTTTCTTAAAAGTTATAGTTTTAACATTTTCATTTGAAATATGGTTAACATAATCTGGTAGATTGAAAATGACTTTATTTTTAGGATTATTTAAATTTAATTCTAAATGCCCATCCTTTATTTTAAACCCCCCACATCCATTGTTATAATCAAGCATAAAAGATGTAAAATACTTATGGCTTTTAAATTTATTAGGAAATCTAGCAGTTTTATCTTTTTTCTTTAATGATAAGTAAGATTTTATATTGTTTATAAGAACAATTGATGTATTTTGAGCAGATTTGCTATTAATTGTTAAATTATTTGCTAATCTAAAAAGTTTATAATTTTCATTAATTGATTTAAAATCAAGATTATCTTTAACTTTTTCAAGGAGAAAATTATACAATAATCTATGTTCATTGGATAATGTTTCTAATATTAATTGTTGATTATAATTTAAAAATAATTTAACTTTTTTACTTAACATATAGTATATATTAAGATTAAGAAATCAATTTTAAACTTTTTTATATTTTTTTATAATATTTATAATGCCTGTTGCAAATTTTTTTTTAATACATTTATATTATTTACAGCATCCAATTTCTTAAAGTTTGTTTGGAGACATTAATTAGTTCTGAGAATTGTTTAATATTATAAAACATTATAAATTTTTACTTTTATATATAATTTTTCACATCTTCTTATAAGATTTTATTAACAGTTAAATAGATAATATTCTTTATTTAATCTTTTTAACACACCATTTAATTTTTACCAAAATACAAAGGTTTTGAATAATTTTACTATTAATAATCAAATATATAATTAAAAATATTGAAAACACCATGAGAGATTTTTTGAAATATGACAAAGCATCATTATTTTCCAAAATAAATAAAATCTCCATTGAAAGAAAAGGTGATAATGTTGTAACTAAATTTGGAAATAAAATAATGAAAGTTGCAACTGTTTCAGAAAAATATGAAATATTTGATATTGCTAAATATTTAAAAGATAAAATAAATATAATTGAAAAGAACTTTAAAATAAATGCTTATAAATTTGAGGTTTTAAATGGTAAACAATATTTAAATTTAATATCATCAAGGATTAGAATAGGTGGGTTAGATTTTTATAAAACATTTTATATTTTAAATTCAAGTGATAAAACTAGAAAATTAAGTTTTAATGTTGGTTTATATTGCCCATCAAGTAATTTTCATATTGTTTCAAACATAAAAGATTTAGAAATACTTAAAAAACATACAAAAGGTGTTACACAAGCATCACAAAGTATAAGTGAAATAGAGGTAAATACTTTTGATGAACAAATAAATTCTTTAATTCATTTATTAGGTTCTAAAATAAAATTCTCAAAATTGAGAGATATTATTCTAGGTGATAGTGCCACAATAACTGGTGTAAATCATAAAAAATTTGATGCTTTTAAAAGTTCTTTAAGAGTTTTTAGAAATAAATTAGGTTTAAATGAAATACATGGTAGATTATTAGCAACCCCTTCAGAACAAATAAACGATATAAAACCAAAACAAGATTTTTATTTAGATTCATTCTGGGCTTTACAAGTTTATTTAAAATTATTTGTTACACAAGATTCACATATAATTAAAATTGAGTCGGAAAAAATAATGAAAATTTCTGAAAAAGCAGTTAGGATACAATTTAGAAACAATCCAAATTAATTTTTTATTTAATATATTCAAATAATATATTTATATTTGTATAAAATAGATTTATATATGAATAATATGGTTAAGATTTTAATTTCAAATGAATTAAAAGAAGTTTTATTACAAATTGAACAACAATCACTAGTTGCAAGATTATTGTTAAATGGTGAATTTAATGAAGATGAATTAGTTAAAGATTATGTTAATTACATATCTATATCTACAAATGATAAAACTAAAATTTCATATTTAACAGATGAAAGAAAACAAGCTTTATCAGAAGATTCATATTGGACATCATCTAGACGTTTTCAGATAAAACCAGGTGGATTTATTTCAAAATTATTTAAAAATATCTCTGGTATAGAAGTTGAAAAGTTTTCAACTTTATTTAGAAATATTTCTAATAAAATAGAATGTGATTTTAAAATAGTACAAGGAAATTCTATTGCCAAATATTATCACTATTCTACATATAGATCAACCGAGAATGGTTCATTAGGTGCTTCTTGTATGAAACATGATTCTTGTCAAAAATATATGGATTTTTACAATGAAAATAGTGATAATATCAAATTATTAGTTTTATTAGATGATGAAGGTGAGTTAATTGGAAGAGCTTTATTATGGTATTTCGATTCATATAAAATAATGGATAGAATCTATACTATAAATGATGAACAATATCAATTTTATTTTAAACAATGGGCTTCAAATAATGGATATATGTTTAAAGCTAATCAAAATTGGTATGACTGTATGACATTTGAAGATAATAAGGGTAATAAAAAACAATTAAAATTAAAAATAGATTTAAAAAATAAATCATTTGATTACTACCCATATTTAGACACATTTAAATTTAGAGATTCTAAAGGATTTATTTATAATTACATCCCAGATGATATAGATTTAGATGATATGAAAACATTGATATCAACAGATGGATCTAAATTAAGTGGTAATCATTTAGTTTTATTAGATTCAGGACATTACAAACAAAGAAATGAATCTTATTTTTTAAAATATCTAAATATATGGACACAAAGCAATTCAGTGAATTGGTCAGATGTTAATGACTGTTATATTAAATGTCAAGATTCTATTTATGATAATGAGTTAAATGATTATATATACAATAGTGAATATGATTCTTTCAATGATTTAGAAAGAATTAATGAAAAAAAAGAAAGAATTAAAAAAAGAAATGATAGTAATATTTCTGAATTATATGGAAAAATAAAAGAGATTGCACTTGACCACAATTTTTATAATAGTTCTTTTTTTGATGAAATATTGAGGGGTATTGAAAATGATTAATCTTATACCAAATAATAAACCATTCTGGAAAATAAACAGGGATATGATATACTTCAAAAAGGTATATCATATCCCTGTTTGTACTAAAATAGATAATATAATTTATGTTTTTTTAGATGTTAGAGTTTACAAAGAGGTTTTGAGTTTGGTTAAGCATCTTAAAAAATTAAAACTTGAATTTTATTTTTTACCAACAGAGATGGCAAATCCTAAAGGTATAGATGAATCTAAATTTTATGATAAAATAGTTTATAATTATTTCTATATGTATATAAAGAAAGAATTCTATTATGGTTTTAAAAAAATTAATTTCGATTATTATAATAATTTATGTAAATATGTAGTAAAAGAAAATTTACAACATTTGCTAAAAGAAAATTATGATATGATATTAAAAGAAGTTGGTAGAAATTGGTATGATTATTATAGAAAAGAAAGATATTATGAATATAATGAAGATATTAGAAATGAATATAAACATATATGGAGGGATATAAGAATAAATTTAGTTTTAAATTTTTAATCTAAATCCAAAATATAAAATGAAAGTTCATCGAATATTTCATCCATCTGTCTATAATTAAACCATTCAGTTTCTTGCTCTAATAATTCTAAAAAATATGCAAAAGTTTCTTTCCCTGGTTTAAAATATTCATTTGCAGAATCATAGTTAAGATTATTTAAATAAACAATCTTACTAAACAATTGATAAAGTTGTTCTTCTTCATCAGATGGCAATCCTTTATATAATTTCACATTTTCCATATCTTTATATATTTAAAACAAAAGTTCATTTTTACTATATATAGTATATAAAAAAATAATTTTTTAAAATGGGGAATAATTTAACGCTCAATTTAATTGTAGATGGCAATTACATCTTGAGCAGATTGGTTTTCACATTGCATAAAAACAATTTATTATTTGGTGCTTTATATAATGCCCTAGACAACTCAATTAAATCTTATAAAAGATTATATCCATTTGCAAATGTGTATATGGTTTCAGATTCAAAAGAAAAGTCTTGGAGAAAAGATTATATAGGGGAATATAAAGGAACTAGGAAAAAAGATAGTGATATTGATTGGAATTTTGTATATGAAACTTATAATGAATTTAAAAGTTCTTTAAATGGCAATGTAAAGGTGTTAGAAGCACCAAATGTCGAAGGTGATGATTGGATAGCTTTTTTAGTAAATGAATCTAATAAAAAAGGTATATCAACACTAATAATATCTAATGACTATGATATAAAACAATTGGTTAATTATAGTTTAAATCCACTTTATATAAACATGATGTCAAATCAAATGTTGAATAAAGAAAAGATTTTCTTACCAAATAACTACCAAACATTTTTAAATTATGTTGATCGATTACCAAATGATGATATTTTCAACATGAATGATAATAAAGAATTTATGGGATTGATAAATGGTTTTGTACAAAAATATGAAATTATTGAAATAAATTCAATAGAATCATTGTTTGTTAAGATAATATCAGGTGATACATCTGATAATATATCATCAGCCTGGAGCCAAGTAAAAAATGGAAGAAAAAGAGGCATTGGTGAAAAAGGAGCAAAGGCAATTTATGATATATATATTTCAGAATATGGGGAAATCTCATTAGAGGATCCTGATTTTTGTGAAAATGTTGCTGATTTAATATGTGAGAAAAAGAAATTAAATAAATCTAAATCAGAAGATATTATTGATAATCTTAAATTAAATATTAAATTAATTGATTTAAGAATGCAAAATATTCCAACTGAAATTATTAAAAAAATGACTGATGAATATGAACAATTTAGTACAAAATAAACATTCTATATTAAAGAAATGGGAACCAGTGATTAACAACATCACGAATATAAATAATATTTATTTGATAGAAAAAATATGTTTTTATTGTGAGTGGTATTCTTTAAAAAATCCACAAGAATCATTAATTCCTATTATTAAAGACATTATTGATAAAGTTAATAACTGGGAAAGAATATCAGTTATTGGAACATTTTATAACCCATTATCTTGTCAAGCAGAATATAAATTATCAAATGGTGAATATGTTCCAATTACTGGTGAATTTAATTATAAAATAACATTTGATGATTTAATTGAACTTTTTGATGAAGAATTTTTAAAAGAATTATATAAGAAAGATATTAGAAATTTCAAAATTGGTAAAATTTTATAATAATGGCTAATTTAAAAGAGGTTGCAAATGCAATGTTTTATAAAAAATCAGATTGGGTTAATATAACAGATAGTGATAAAGAGTTGTCATTTTTCATTTTTAATCGTTATTTTTCTAAAAAATATCCTGAAAAATCGCAACTTTTTAATTCTAAAAGTATAGATAAAGTAATAGCTATGGATTTATGGTATAACTTTATGTTAGATAAACCTTATCCTAATTGGTTTTGGAGTAAATCAGAACCAAAAGAAAAAGAAAAAATATCATCAAGTGATATTAAATTATTGAAGAAATATATGAAAATTGATATCAATGATTTGAATTATCTTATGAAAAATAATTTTGACTTTATAAAAGAAGAGTTAAAATATTACAAACAAATAGAAAAAGGAAATTAAAAAATCTTAAAATCTAAATAATAAATATGGTTAAAACAAAAAATAGTTCAAGCAACTGGTATGTTGTTAGAGCACAATCAAACAGAGAAAGAACAATTGCTGAAAGATTACAAAAGGAATCAGAAGTTGGTGATTTAATGGGAATTTTAAAAAATGTTATAGTTCCTTTTGAAAAATCATTTACTATTAGAAATGGTAAAAAAGTTCAAAAAGAAAAAATATTATATCCTAGTTATATTTTTGTAGAAACTGATAAAGTTGGTGAGTTAAAACATATCTTAAAAGGTATGAATGGGGTTTCCGGATTTTTAACAAATCGTGCCGGTGATATACAACCTTTAACTCGTTCAGAAGTTGAAAGAATGGTTGGTAAATTTGAAGAAGAAAAAACTAAAGAAATTGAAACAACTTTTATTGTTGGTGAAGATGTTAAAATACTAGATGGTGCTTTCTCATCTATGCTTGGAAAAATTGAATCAATTAATGGTGATAAAGTTAAAATTACAGTTTCAATATTTGGAAGAATTACAATTTTAGATTTATCTATTGATCACATTGATAAAGTTGAAAAATAATGACACAACGAGAATTTAATGTAAATTTACTAAACAATGGTGAATTGATTTGTAGAAATTCACAATTTTGCAAAGGAAAACAAGTAGGTGTGCATAATAGAATGTATGGTGCAGAAATTATGGAGGAAATGGATGCAGTATGTGCAGTATTTGCTGCTGAAGTTTGCGACACACCTTGGATTGTAACAAAAACAATGAATGTTGAATTTGTCCATGAAATTAAACCTAATCAAATATACAAAACATATGTTGGTATTAAAAAAATTGGAAACACATCTATAACACTTACTTGTGAAATCAGAACACATTCTGTTAATACTGAAAAGGAAACATTAGCTGCAAAATGTGAAACTGTTTTTGTTAGAATTAATGAAGAAGGAGAAACTATTAAAATAAACGATTTTGTTCGAAATAAATATCCAAATCTATCAAAATGAGAAAGTGGTTTAAAGCCACTTTTTTTGTTTAAAATGAATAAATAAATTTAATATATAGAATTATGGAAATTAAAAAGTTTTTACAGTTTATAAAAGAAGAGTTAAGTGAAACACCACAGACATATATTGAAATAGTTTTAAAACAAATAAAATCTAAAGTAGATAAAATGTTTGACTTTCAAGAAGATGAAAGTGATGATGAAATGACTATTAAAAAAGCTAAAATAAATTCAAGGGATAAATCTAAAATGTCTTTGAAAGATTTAGGTGTTAGATTAGAAAGTTCTGAAATATCTTTATACTCTGAATTATATGATACATTAACTGTTAAATTTAGCACTGATGATGCTACTTATAATTTATTATTTACAATTGATTATAAAGATGGTGTTTCAAAAGGTGAAGAAGATTTTTCTTCTGATAGTATAGAAAAGTGTTATATTAAATTTAAAAAATATGATATTGAAACATTTGAAGTTGTTGGTCAGATAAATAAAAATATTGAAATAAAAGATATCAATGAAGATTTTTTAATAGATCTTAAAATTGAATTGGATGATAAATTTTCAGATGATGAAGAATTTGAAATTGAAACAAAATAATTTAATTATAAGCTATTTGATTTAAATAATAAACTATTGAAATCTGGTCATTTTCACTTAAATCTTCAAAATCAACTTCTAGCTCAAAATCATCACCATCGTTGTAAGAATATAAATAAACTTTTTCATCATTTTTATAATAAGCAATTGAATTAAAAACTCCTAAACTTGTTTCCAAATCAATTACCAATTCATATATACCAATTCCTAAAATAGAAATTAGATTGATAATTTTTAGTTTATTGTCCATAAATTTATATATTTTATTTCAAATATAAATTTATAGAAAATATATTTAATATATAGAAAAAAACAAGGTTATATAATTATTTATAATAAATAATTTTTAAATTAAAATAAGTATATTTGTATTAATATGAAAAAAAATATATTATCATATAAAGATTTTTCAATCTATGAAAATAGAAGAAAATCTAAATGGAAAAATGATGGTTTTAGAAGTATATATGAATCAGTTATACCGAAAGAAGTATTAGTAGCTCTTGATGATTGGAAAAATTCAAATAATAAAGAATGTGTTTTAATAGGTGGTTTAGCTTTATCATATTATATTAAACCAAGATATACTGAAGATATTGATTTGATTTTTTTAACAGAAGATGATATACCAGAAATAGTATATAAGTTTAGAAGAAATAGAAAACATTCATTTGAACATATAAAAACTGGTGTGGAAGTGGAAGTAATAACACCATTACATATTAACAAAAAACAATCTTTATTTGAAAACATATTCCAAACATCAGTTGAATCTGATGGTATAAAAATAGCATCACCATTGGGATTAATAGCTTTAAAATTATTTAGATCAAAAGTTAATAATAGAGATAGATTGGATATAATTGAGTTGTTAAAATATTGCAATGAAAATGGAATAGAAACTGATATATCATTTTTTGATTTAACAGAAGAAGAAAAGATAATTTTTAATGATATTAAGAATGATATTGATTTTGAATCAATTTCTGAAAATATGTATATTTTAGAATATAATAGTTATATCAATAGAAATACAAACTCAATTAAAATAGAAAATGATAAATATGATATTTTTATATTTGAAGAGAAATATGGTGAACCTAGATTTCATTTTGGTAAAAAAATAAAAAATATAAGAAAATATAATGATTTTCAATTTTCAATATCACTAACAAAACCATTTGAGAATGGTAATATTAGAGTTCTAGAATCTAGCACAGAATATAAATCATTTAATGGATTTGAGAATGATAAAGATTATTTAAGTAAATGGTTAATTAATAATTTAGATATTTTGAAAAGTAGTTGGAATAAACTAAACGATAGAAAATTGTAAAATAATTTATAGAAAATATATTTAATATATAGAAAAAAACAAGGTTATAAAATGAAATTAAATTATTATAATGATTTTTTATTAGAAAGTAAAATATCTGAACTTATATTGGAATCTAAATTAGTTTTATCTGATAAACTAATTAAATTATTTAGCAAAATGGATAACAAATTTGCTAAAAATATTGTAAAATTATCAAATACTGATATAGATGGTATTGTTCAAAATTATATAGATATAACTGATAGTAAAGAAAATTTATCATTCACACCAGATAGAAAAGTTATTGAAATAACTGGTAAAGAACCAATTGTGTATAAAGTTATTGAAAGTGCTAGATATTTAACACATGCTGAGAGAAATGATGGTATCTTTTCACGTTTAGGATATGATAAAACTCAACATGGAAATTGGGCAATTTCTCAAGGTGAAAGAGTTATAATTCTTTCTGAGACTATTTCAAAAAGTGCATCAAGAAATACTTATTGTATGGTAAAAGGTGAAGATAATGATAGAATTGGTGTTATAAATAAAGTAGCTTTAGAACCAGACAATGAGAATATTAAAATATGGTCAACATCTAGAAATAATATTAAAGTTGGTAGATTTGTAAGAGCTTTATTATCAGCTTCTAATATTAGCTTTACTGATTCTGATATTGAAAATTTTGTAAATCAATTTAAAGCAACATATGATTTTGCAATGGATGTTTTAAAACAATTTAAAGTTGTAAAAGGTGATGATATTTCATATTGGTATAGTGAAAGTAGATATCAAAGAGGAAATGGAACTATGAATAATTCTTGTATGGCTGATGTTAGTTCTGATTATTTTGATATATATACTTGTAATGATCAAGTTAGCTTACTGATCCTTTTTGATGATGAAGGTTCTATAGAAAATGGTGAATACACTTCTGATAAAATAAAAGGTAGAGCTATTCTTTGGGAATGTGAAATAAATGGAGTTTCAAGTATATTAGTAGATAGAATATATACAGTTAATGATTCTGATGTTGAATTATTCAAACAATATGCTACTAAAAATGGATGGTTCTATAAAATTTATCAAGATTATGATGAAAACACTAGTGTTACAAATGTAGAAACAACAATAAATAACCCTAGAATATTCTGTAAATTACAAGATGCCAGATTTGATTATTACCCGTTTATGGATACATTGCCATATGTAAATAGAGTAAATAATACATGTGGTAACTCTGTTTTAATGGTTGATCCTGATGGTGATTATGCAGCTGATTATGATGAATATACTGATTCTGTTGGGATTGCTAGATCAACAGAAGGTTATTTAAACTATGTAAATTATTAAAACTAAATTAATATCTTAAATATAATTTAAATATGTTTATTAAAAATTTTAAAGATTATATTGAAAGTATAAATGAAGGTTTGATAAAAACTCATGATGGTTTAAAAGCTATTGAAAATACTGTAACTGAATTAAATTTATTGGGAATTAAATCACAAGGTAGTTTTAAAGATAATATTATATCACTAATAATTAATGATTTTTTTTCAATAGATTCAACACAAATTGAAATTCTATTTGATTTACTTTCTGCTAAATTGACTAATCAATTTGGATGGTTTCCATCATCAATGGATATATTATCAAATAATGGAATGGTTAATAAAATGATTTATAATGAAGATTATATTTTAATTAATTATAAAAATATTAAAAAAATAGAGATAACTTATGAATCTAAATTTAATACTCTATATTTGAACCAGGTAGATAAATTATATCATCTAACTATTAAAGAATATAAAAATAAAATTAATAAAATAGGTTTAATACCTAAATCTAAAAATAAAAAAACTTATCATACTGATAGAATTTATTTGTGTAGTGAATTAAATGATTGTAAGCTTTTAATACCACAAATGAAAATGTATTATTCTAACGAGAAAATAAATCAAATGGTTATACTTAAAAATAAACAATTTAGAAAAAATACAGAATATATTATTTATGAAGTAAACAATAAAGATTTAAATTTAAAACTATATAAAGATCCAAGGTTTAAAGAATTGGGATATTACAGTTATAAATTAAGTGCTCAAAAGTGAGCATTTAATTTATTTAAAAGATTTAATTCTTTTTGGGTAAACTGCAATACCCTCTATTCCATTAGCAAAAGCTGTTGGAACTGCTTTTCTTAAAATGTTTAAACCTCCATTCACATCTGAATTTATTAAAGAACCATTACTACTTACAAATAAACCACGTTTGATACGTTTACCTTTATAATTATCATGCTTTTTAATATCTTCAAGATCTAAAAATGAACATTTACTAGTGTAACTTTCTTCATGTTTTTTCAAAGTTATACCTACTTTCCTAGCTTTATATTCAATCATCCATGCTAACTTCTCAAATGGTATGTTAACAAAATTTTGGTTATTTCTTTTACCAATATTTATTTCAGTTTTCCAAAATTCATTATAACCTAGTATAATAGTATTTAAATCATTTTCTAAACACCATTTTATAAGGAAGTTACTTGCCTTGTGTAAGTAATCATTAATCTTCATCTCACGTTTAAATGTCAATTTGTTTATACGCTTTGAAGTTTTTAATTTACCTGGCAATTCTGATTGCATTTTAGCTTTTTGTTTATTATAGAATTGATTTATGGATTTTAATGGTCTTCCGTTAACTAATAAGGGTTTAAGTCCCTGTTTGTTTGATGTTAAAGTCATTAAATTATTTAATCCTAAATCAATTGAACAATAATTCCCATTGTTACTTTTTAACTTTTCTTCTTCATAATTGTATATTATATTTATTTTATATTTTCCTGAATTTAATGGTTTAACATTAACTTCTTTAATATTTTTATATTCTTGTTTAGTCATTATTCTTA